>Ga0306922_10002081_pt1 | contig 18458 bp, 19 predicted proteins | sample sta12Cox44000082_FD_203758 | JGI IMG/M metagenome (GOLD analysis project Ga0306922, IMG submission 203758) | Lab enrichment of tropical soil microbial communities from Luquillo Experimental Forest, Puerto Rico - statoxic.12C.oxic.44.000.082 (v2)... | ecosystem: Environmental > Terrestrial >... | reverse complement strand
TGGCGGCCTTCGAGTAAAAGTCCATGCTTCGCATGGTCTCCTACTCTCACCGCCGGAAAAGCGGACATATCACGTGCTAATTCGACCGGACATTTGATGTGCTACCGACATGGAAAAGACTTCCTCTTGACACCGCTACCAAGGTGTAACAAACTCTCGCATGATTCCTTGAGCCCTGTCTTTGAAGACTGCCGCTCCTCCAGGCTTTTCTGGCGATCTAGACTAATACGAGTCGAAGACGAAGCAAGGGCGGGTGTGCGCATCGTGTACCGCTGCGGGTCGGCGCGCCACGCGATTTGGGTAGACGTACGCGTCATTATTATTCGGCATTTTGCGCAGCTCAATCGATTTCCCAAGGAGGCTTCTCGGATGAAAAGGTACCTGGGTTCATGGTTGGTGGTGTGTATTGTTGCTGGATGTGCGATCACCTTGCAGGCACAGGGTGGGGGCGAGGGCGCGATGTCCCCACCAAAAGTGCTCGTCGTTGCACGTGAGTTTCTGAAACCCGGCAAGGGCGGCTCGCCGCACGAGAAAACGGAAAGTGCTTTCGTTCAGGCGTTCACTGCGGCCAAGTGGCCAACCCATTATCTCGGCACGGACGCCCTGTCAGGTCCCGGCCGCTCGGTCTTCTTTGTGGGCTTCGATTCCTTCGAAGCGTGGGAAAAGGACACCAAGGCCACCTTCGCCAATCCCACACTTGCGGCAGCGCTTGACCGCGCCTCCATCGCCGATGGCGATCTGCTCAGTTCGTCGGAAACCAACGTTTTCAGCTATCGCGAAGATCTCAGTTACCACGCGCCCGTCAACATCGCACAGATGCGGTACTTCGAGGCTATCTCTTTCCGCACCAAACCCGGCCACGAGCAGGAGTGGGAAGCCACTGCCAAGATGTACGTTGACAACTATGGCAAGGTAGACCCGAACGCGCACTGGGCTACCTATCAGGCAATGTACGGCCATAACCTTGGCGGTGTATACGTAGTGTTAGTTCCCATGAAGTCGCTGGCCGAGGTGGATACCGGCATCGCCAGCGGCAAAAAGTTCATGGAGCAGTTGGGCGAATCGGGCATGAAGAAAATGGCGGAGTTGTCGGCAGCATCTACCGAATCGACTGAGGACAACCTGCTCATGTTCAACCCGAAGATCAGCTATGTCGCCGATGCCTGGGTGAAGGCCGACCCCAGCTTCTGGAAGCCAAAGGCAGCGGCGGCCCCAGCCAAGAAATCCGAAGCCAAACCGGCGCAGTAGCAATCCCGGCGGAGGTGATGCGTGAAGGGCGGCTGGTCGGCCGCCCTTTCACCGACGACGAAGCTGTGTCAGAAAAAATTCCGTGTCCTTCGTTCGTGAGCGGAAAGCTTCCGGTCCCCGCCACCAATCGGCACGGACGGCCGGGCCCACCCACCGTATCCGGCAGCGTGCAGTTCGCAATGCGGTTTTGAGTTCCGTTAATAAACGGCTGCTGCCGGACAGCGTTCCCTGCATTGTCGGCTATCGGCTTCGCCAAATCGGCGATGGTGTCAAGAATTGCTGCTTCCGTCTGTGCGTTCGCAGCGGCCCAGTTTACCTGATAGCTGCTGCCAGCCATACTGTTCGCCGGATGGAAAATCTTTGCTGCGGCAACGGCCGAGCCGGTTGCGTTGGATACCGCGACGCGGTTGAACGTGGCTACCGCTTTCTGGCGCCCATGCGGAAGAAGATGATCCCCGCTCCGCCTCCGCAGGTGAAAGAGGCTAGCTCAGGGTTGTTGGGCAATGTGGCCGGAGAAGTTCGCGCTCGCGTTCAGTCGGTTTCTGTCCCGCCCGGATCTCGGTGCGGCCGGCAAACGTCCAAGCGCAGGTGCCGCCGGCGGCAGATTCCTCGCCTTCGCCTCGAACTACCCACACATGGCTGTGGGGATTCGCATTACTGCTCGTCGCGGCGATTGTCGCTTATTTGTTGTTTCGTCACTGACTGACTACTGATCACTGACAAGTTACAACTCTTCATCCTTCAATACGCCGACGCAATTTCTGAGTGCGTCTCGCAAACAGCGCATGATTCGCGCTAAAGGTGTGCCTCATCGGAACATTAGCAGTTATTCAACTCAATCAGCGGTGTGGTGTGGCAGCTTTTGATCTGCCACACTCTACGTTACAGCCTGAGACTCGTTCAGTCACAAATTCACAGCACGCGAAAAATTCTTTGTATTCAAGTGAGCACAGCAAGGCATGCGTACCAATTAACTCAGGGCAGTTTTAGGGTATTCCTTCGTTGTCCAAGCCTCACAGTCGCTCGTGACCTTACTCACAGTCAGGCACTGCAAAGCGCGCCCATACTGAAAAGTACGGTAGTTCGCCCGCAGGATGGATGTATGAGCGATAGGACAATAACCCTCTCTGAAGAGCGCATTGCTTATCTCGAAGCACTGGTGCAGCAAGCCAGTGCTGCTGCTGCCGTATTCAGCCAGTTCACTCAGGAAGACGTGGACCGCATCGTCAAGCCCATGGTTTTGGCCGGTCTCGAGCAAGCACAATACCTGGCTCGGCTGGCAGTGGAAGAGACCAAGATCGGCATGATGGAAGACAAAGCCATCAAGAATATGGTGGCAACCGAGTTTGTCTACAACTACGTCAAGGACAAACGCACGGTCGGCGTCATCTGCGAATACCCGGAGCGCAGCCTGGTCGAGGTGGCCGAACCGATCGGCGTCTTACTCTCCCTATTGCCAATCACCAATCCCACATCGACGGTGCTGTTCAAGTGCATCATGGCCATCAAGACCCGAAACGCGGTGATCTTCAGCCCGCATCCAAACGCCTGGAAGTGCTGCTTCGAAGCTGCCCGTATCATGTACGAGACCGCGGTGAAGCACGGCGCGCCCGAAGGCGTCTTTACCTGTCTGGAATCACACACGCTGGATGACAATAAATACCTGATGCGCCATAAGGACATCGGCCTGATCGACGCGACAGGCGGCCCCGGCGCGGTCAAGGCAGCCTACAGCTCGGGCAAGCCCGCGCTCGGCGTCGGAGCGGGGAACACCCCTGTGTATCTCGAAAAGTCGGCCGATATCGATATGGCTGTGGTGGACATCATCACCTCGAAGACGTTCGACAACGGCACGATCTGCGCGTCTGAGCAAACGGTGGTCATCGACGACGAAATCTACCAGAAGACGCTGGACAAGTTTGCCAGCCTAGGTGCGCACATCTGCAACGAGCAGGAGACGGAGATTCTTTCGCGCACGGTCATCGATCCGAAGACCGGTTTCATGCAGCCGATGGCTGTGGGACAAAATGCGGGGAACATCGCCCGCTTCGTCGGGATCAGGGTGAAGTCGAAGACGAAGCTGCTGGTCACGCCAATAGAGGGAGTTGGGCCGAACTTTCCGCTCTCGGCTGAGAAGCTGTTTCCTGTCTTGTCAGTCTATCGCGCAAAGTCGGTGGATGAGGCGCTAAAGGTCTGCGTGGATGTGAACCACAATGGCGGCCTCGGACACACCGCGGTGGTCTTCAGCAATAACGAAGAGGTGATCATGAAGTTTGCTGAAGTGATCAACGCTGGGCGCATCATCGTGAACTCGCCGGGATCAATCGGTGCCTTGGGCGGCGTGTACAACGACATGGTGCCGACGTTTTCGTTCGGCTGCGGCACCGGCGGAGGCAACAGCACCACGGACAACGTCAACGTCTTCCATTACCTCAATATCAAGCGCGTGGCGCGAAGGACACAGGCGCATATGTGGTTTCGCGTTCCGAATCAGATCTACTTCAACATGAATGCCACGGAAAACCTGCGTAACTTCCCGTCGCGTTCGACGCTGATCATCACCAATCCCGCACTGGAAGCGATCGGGCACATTGAGATCGTGAAGCGCTGTATCGCGCCGGAAACTCCGGTGCGAGTAACTATCATTCCCGATGCTGAGCCCGATATCAAAATCGTGCGTCAGGGCGTAGAGGCGCTCAACTTCTACAAGGCTGACCAGATCATCGCGCTGGGCGGGGGTTCGGTAATTGACGCCGCGAAGATCATGAAGCTGCAATACGAGTTCCCCGAAGCCCATCTGGAAGAGTTGGCCGCGCCTTTTCTCGACCTGCGCAAGAGAGTTGTGCAGTATCCGACGGTGAAGACCAATCATGCGCGGCTGATTGCCATCTCGACCACGAGCGGCACGGGGAGCGAAGTCACACCGTTCGCCGTGCTGACCGACAAGGAGCGCGGTTTCAAAGTAACTCTCGCCGACTATTCGCTCACTCCGGATGTGGCGATTGTCGATCCACAGTTTGTGATGTCGATGCCACGCGGGCTGACTGTGGACACCGGAGTCGATTGCCTCACACACGCGCTGGAGGCGGGCGTATCGATTTTCGCTTCCCCCTATACGGATTCGAATGCGATGCAGGCGGTGCGGCTGGTATTCAAGTACCTGCCCATCGCGTTTGAAAATCCGAAAGAGGAAGAGGCTCGCAGCATGATGCACAATGCAGCTTGTATAGCGGCAATTGCATTCTCCAACGCGTCGGTCGGCGTGAACCACGCGCTGGCACACGCATTCGGCGCACGCTTCAAGGTGCCGCACGGCCGCGCCAACGCTTTGATGTTGCCCCATGTGATCGCCTACAACGCGTCGGTGCCCACCAAGTTCATGCCTTCGCCCAACCAACGAACATACATCGCACACAAAAAATACGCGATGATGGCCGACCTCCTCGCTCTGGGAGGGCACACGGTTGAAGAGAAGGTTCAGAACCTTATCACCGCGACCGAGCAACTTCTCGATCACCTCGGCGTGCCCCGCTCAATTGCCGCACTTGGTATCTCGAAGGAAGAATTCGAGAAGGCGGTTCCGGAGTTGGCAAAGATCGCCTTCGACGATCCTTCGTGGCGCTCGAACCCGAGAATGCCGTTGGTGGAAGAGCTCGCCGAACTGCTCTGGGCAGCGTATCGAGGGCGCGGACCGGTTGCGGCTGAAGCGCAAGAAAGACATGCAGAGAAACTGGTGGCCGTATGACAACGATTGCAGAGGGGTACAAGATTGACGGTGCCCATCTGGCGCAAACCCTCCAGGAACTGCGCGAACAATTGGGCAGTTTGGAAGAGGGCGCTGTCCTGGACTTCTCGTCGGTTCCCGGCCTAGATACAGCCGGACTGCAGGAGTTAGAAAAGCTGGCGGGCGCGGCCAAAAAGAAGGGGGTGAAAATTACCTTGTGTGGCGTGAATGTCGCCATCTATAAAGTGCTTAAGCTTGCGCGACTGACCTCACGGTTCACTTTCGCAGATTGAGGCGGGGCGCCTTTGAGGCCACCCATTGGGGCAAGGCGCGGACGCGTGCCTTTGCTAACCGTGACAGTGTTTCTCCGGCATCCCGAGGCGGCTTACAGTTTCGCCACCAAAATCAAACTCGATGACTACAGCCGGCTCGCTGCCGACCACGAACCCATCATGGCCAGGTTCAATGCATAACACCTGTGGAGCGCGGTAGTCCTTCACGCACCCGTCTGGGAACTCCATGTGAATCTCGCCCCGGGCCAGGAAACCGACGTGGGCGTGCATGCAGAGGTCAGTGCCGACGAGCGGCTTCATGTGGTTCGACCAGCGAAACCCCGCCGGATAGACCAGCCGCTTAACATGACAGTTGCCGGCCGGAACCATGTCGATCTGAACACCACCGGCTTCACGGTGCTCGGCATTCTTGATTGGAGCGAGCAAAATATCATCATCGGCCATTGCAAAAGCCCTCCCCTAATATCTGAACTCGAACAAGCGGTCTCACTCTCCAGGATAACCGCGGCCCTGGTCGATCCAAACCTGAATTTCGTCGGCAGTGGCGCCAGCCTGCCGCAGGTGGTCGCGTAGCTCCTGCTCTGACATCGCGATTGACGTGCTCTTGATGAGATGCTCACGAAAGTCGATCCCTACAACAACAAATGATTCCGGATTCGAACCCTTAACTTTGATCACACGATACTTTGTCGCCATTCCTGCTCCTGAATAAAGGTAACTGGAAACTTCCCGCCTGCAGAGTTGGCGCTACAGGCATTCGCAGCTCAGCCGTGAAACATCATACAGCGGCCGCATGGCTGTTGCTCATGCTACTGCGATCTTGCATTGACTGAGACAAACCGTTGCAAACTGTTAGAAAATCGAGTAGGGAGATCGAGCTTGACAGCCGCTTCAGACTCGCCGCTTAGAGGTTCGCTTCTCGGAATCATCCTGCATGATGTCTGCGAAGAGATCCGGCTGGAGCAGCTGCGGCAGATCCTTGACGCCAAGCGAACGATGCAAGTCTTCAAGCATCCCATGCCGGAATACGTTCGTTTTGCGAACCCTCCGGTGGTGGAAACACTGGACCTGATTTCGCTGAGCAGCGGGGAGCGAATCCAGCCTCAGGTTAAGTATTACGATTACGGCGTGGTGAGCGTGCTGCTCGAATTGCCTTTGGAAACCGATTGGCAGCGAGTTGCCGGCGTGGCCGCGAACTGGGTCCCCAGCGCTGAACTGGAAAAGATCGCGGAAGAAGTTGTGCGTGGCCGAATCCAGAAAATCGCTCCGGCGATGGTCCGACCTAATAATCACTGGCTAACTGAAGACTATTACGTATTTCTGCTCAACGAGGTGGATGGTCAGCCGCAAGGCGCGGAGTTATTGAAGGAGTATGGCCCGCAGATCGCGCAAATTGTTTCCGGCGAGCGAATGGAGCTGGCGCCTGCCGAACGTGACGATTTGCTACAGGCCAGCCTGTCGTATTATCCGAAGGACCTGATCGTCATTGGATGGAACGCCGCATTGATCTACGACACTCGAACCGGTGCTGATCCGTCGATGCAGATCCTTGAGTACGCCAACTCGCAGTTGCTCGAATTTCGCTACTATGACGAACTGCTCACGCGTGAGCTCGATAGTGTTTACAAATCTCTTAAAGCTCGAGCCGGAATGTGGAAGCGCTGGAGGATGCGCCGTGAGGCCTCGCGCCTAAACACAGTAGCTCTGGAAGTAACTGACCTTGTCGAACGCGCGGATACAGCGATCAAATTTGTAAGTGAGATGTTTTCCGCCCGGCTTTATCGGTTGGCCGCGGCGAAGGTCGGAGTTCCCGAATACAAAAACCTCGTCAACGAAAAACTCAAAATGTCAGAGGGCGTTTACCGTTTCCTCATCGACGAATTCCACCAGAGTAGCGGGTTCGTGCTGGAGCTTATGGTAGTCATCATCCTAATCATCGAACTGTTCTTTCTATTTCGCGGCAAAGGATAGGAAAATTTCGGGTGGCAGTTATTCATGGAAGAGGCGCACTGCACGTGAGGTTTTTTGAAATTACTTTCGAGGTTGTGCGATGGGTCTTGCCTCTGGAATCAAATCGAATTTGTTTCTCGCCGTGGTTCTTGGCCTCGTATTTTGCGAGACGCCTCTCTGCGCTCAACCTCCTATGCGTACTGTCATCATCGATGCGGCCGCGCCAGGGCATCCGTTTCCCCACTTTTGGGAGCAGATGTTCGGATCAGGACGCGCCATTCTCACGTTGCGTGAGGCGTGGCGACGCGATGCCCGTGACGTAAAGCAGATTACCGGATTTCAGTACGTGCGGTTCCACGCCATTCTCGAGGATGATCTCGGAGTTTACGACGAGGACAAGAACGGAAAGCCGATCTACAACTTTTCCTACGTTGACCAGGTTTACGACGGGCTGCTGGCTCTCGGCATTAAACCCTTTGTCGAGATCAGCTTTATGCCCAAAAAGCTGGCGTCGAGCCCGGCGCCTTTCGCCTTTTGGGACCGGCCTATCGTCTCTCCACCAAAAGACTACGCCAAATGGGAGGCGTTGATTACAGCGTTTTGCAATCATTTGGTTGAACGCTACGGAATCGATGAAGTCGTTTCCTGGTATTTCGAAGTCTGGAATGAGCCTAATATTGACTTCTGGGCGGGCAATCCCAAGCAGGAGACGTACTTTGAGCTGTACGACCACACCTCTCGTGCGATCAAGGCTGTGAATCAGCGACTTCGGGTGGGTGGGCCGTCAACAGCGCAGGCCGCCTGGGTTGACGCGATGATCGCGCATGCCGTAACGACGAACGTTCCCCTCGATTTTGTCTCAACGCACGTGTATGGCAACGACACCTCCCACGACGTATTTCAGACAGACGAGCGCATTCCACGCGATCAGATGGTCTGCCGTGCGGTGAAAAAAGTGCACGATCAGATCAAGGCCTCGCAGCGGCCCGACATGCCTCTAGTCTGGAGTGAGTTCAATGCAGCTTATGACAACGACGTGAGAGTGACGGACACCATCTACATGGGACCGTTCATGGCCAGTACCATCAGCCAGTGCGATGGACTGGCGAAGATCATGTCGTATTGGAGCGTTTCCGACGTTTTCGATGAGCAAGGAGTCGTGAAGCAACCGTTCTACGGCGGCTTCGGTTTGATTGCGGCCGGCGGAATACCCAAGGCCGCCTTTTTTGCCTTTGAGATTTTGCACTATCTCGGCGACCAGCGCATCGCCAACAGCAGCTCGGACGTGCTTGTTACGAAGGCGAAAAACGGAGCTCTCGTGCTGGCCGCATGGAACCTGGTGAATCCGGGCGAGACAGGTTCACTAAAGACGCTGCAACTCGATTTCAAGGGTGTTAGCCCGACAGCCGAGGTGTCGATTGCACGAGTCGACGAGCAGCACGGCGATACGCTGGCTCTATATCAAAAGATGGGCAGCCCGCAGTATCCGACCCAAGCCCGGGTGCAGCAGTTGCGGCATGAGTCAGGACTGCCTTCGCCAGAGATCCTGCATCTGAGTAACGGCAAGCTGACCCTCCAGTTGCCGGTCAACGGGCTGGCTGTCATTCGGGTGCTGTAGGTAGTTAGCTCTCGTCCGCCAATTGTCCCAGCACTAACCTCAGTAGTATGGTACTGTCGAGCGTTTTTAGTGAAGGTCTGCTCACTGCCGCTCTCGCTGCGCCGCATACATCTGAAGGCCAACGCAGTTGCGTGCGCACTGTTTGTTCCTACCGGCTTGATTACCGTAATGCTTGGGCCGGTGCTCCCGGCGCTGTCGGTGCGCTGGTCGCTAAACGACACACAAAGCGGCTATCTGATCGCGGCACAGTTCCTGGGTTCGCTACTGGGGACGGTCTTCTCTGGTTTTGCTCTCTCCAAGATTGGTTTTCGATGGACGATGATTTCGGGCGTTTGGCTCATGGGGCTTGGAGCAGCCGCTCTAGGAGCCTACCACTATTGGTGGGGTTTGGCAGCAGTCTCCTGTTATGGAATTGGCATAGGACTTACTGTTCCGGCCGCCAACCTCTTGGTAGCAATGACTTCCAGTGAGGGGCGATCCTCGGTCCTGAATCTGCTGAACTTTTTCTGGGGCGCTGGGGCTGTATCGTGTCCGTTCCTGCTCGCTGCTCATCAGCGTGGTGAGCAGATTGGTTTGTTCATCGCTGCTCTGCTAGGGCTTTTGGGCCTGTTGGTTCTCGCCCTGTTGTTTGTTCCCATCCGGGCGTCTGAATCTGCTTCTCCATCGACGGCGTCAGCCGGCTTCCAACTGCGATATTTCGGAAGCGCATACGTCCTGGAGTTCGGGGCGATGTTCTTTTTTTATGTCGGTAGCGAAACGGCGCTTGGCGCCTGACTCGCTACCTTCGCGAAGCGGGCGACTACCATGCAGGGCGAAGCGTGGGTTACCGCTCCAGCCTATTTCTACGGAGCGTTACTTGCAGGCCGTCTTGCTGCGTCATGGACCCTCTGGTACGTTCCGGATTTGACTCAAGCGCGCGTTAGCGCATCACTAGCTGTAGTCAGTGTGGTGGCGCTACTGTACACGCGAACTCTCAGTGGAGTTGCAATTACAGCAGCGCTCATCGGTTTCGGATTATCGACGCTATATCCGACGGCGATTGGACTTGCGTCAGTAGCACTCGGTCCGCCAGCCTCTCGTGTCATGGGAATCCTATTCGCACTCTCCACTCTCGGGGGGCAACCATTCCCTGGCTGGTTGGTTACGTCTCCACCAGCTTCGGCGGTTTGCGTACCGCTCTGCTCGTCCCGCTGGCAGGTTGCGTCATTATTACAGCGCTCTACTGGAACCCCGCTCTCGGCAAGTATCAGTCCATGCGAACGACTGAGAAACCCCGCGTCTAATCGCTTCCGACTTGTCCGGCCGGAAGCGTGAAGAAATCGGCGGTTGTGCCGAATCCGATATGGGCGTTGCAGTTACAGGCTGGAACCAGGAGCTGCGTGATCAGGCACTGCCAAACTACTGCGCAGCCGTCGCGAGACGCTCCGCTTGGGACAATCAACAATGGGTCACAGCACTCTAGGGTCCGCAGGTAGGCCCACAACTCAAGCCATTCATACCCAGCTCGTGCGCCGCAAGAAGGCGGAACCCAGCGCGAAGTGATGTTCGCAAATCGGAAGTGCTCTGCGCGGAATCCTGAACTACTGCTTTCATTGCAAAACTGTTAAACGTATAACAGCTCTCGTCCAAAGCTAATCTGAGGTGCTATTTATGCAATGGTCAAAGCTCCTGCCGTTCATCGTCGGTGCACTCGTTGGCGTAGCGCCATCCCTAGTCGCTTCACAGACACAAGTTCCGAATCGAGCGGTTGTCATCGGTACTAGTCAGCTACTTGACGGCAAAGGACAAGTACTGCGCGACAGGCAGATTGTCGTCCAAGACGGAAAAATTGTGTCGGTACGTCCTTGGGCAGGGCCGGTTGATTATGACCTTCGTGGCCTGACGGTGATGCCCGGTTGGATTGACGCGCACGTACACATCACGTGGATCTTCGGTAGAGACGGCAAGAATGCGGGCACATCTGGGACGACACCCGAGGACTCCTATAAAGCGGCTTCTAATGCCTGGGCGACGTTGATGGCAGGCTTCACGACCGTACAGAGTGTGGGAGCGCCCAACGACATTCCGCTTCGCGATGAGGGCCTTGACGTCTTTGTCGAGCAGACCACTGTAACGAGCATCAATGGTGCTCATGCGGTCCGAAGAATACAAAGCCGCGATGAAAACCATGATGGCAAGCGGCAAAAGAGCGATCAGGACTTTTGTCCGGATTTTGAGGTTTGCTTGCCAAGAGACCCATCTCGGCCATCCCTCCCCGATGCCCCAGCCGACATCGGTGATAAGCAAAGGCGTAGGTAGGAGTTTACTCAGAAAGCTCGGCAGGTGGAAACTGGCAGAATTGTCAGTTTGGCGAAAACCTTCGTATTTTCAACTCCTACCGATTCGTAGGGGGGAGGAGTTGACGGCGCAGCAGTTTCGGCGGATAGTTGTGCAAGGCCGTTTATGTCGTACGGTCGCGCATCTGCGTTTTGTGCCCTGATTGCAGTCGCCTTTCTTGCGTCTCCCGCTGACGCACAATCGGTAATCTCTGCTCACTCCGGTGTAATCCACTATTTTGAGGGGTCCGTTTACCTGGGCGACCAGCCGCTGGAATCGCATCTTGGAAAGTTTTCGAGCGTACCTCAGGGGGGAGAATTACGTACGGAGAAAGGCCGTGCGGAAGTGTTGCTCACCCCCGGGGTGTTCCTTCGCATGGGAGAGAGTACGAAGATTCGCATGGTGTGGAATCAGCTCTCCGACACCCGCGTCGAATTACTCGCAGGTTCGGCAATTGTCGATTCGACGGAGCCTACCTCAGGTACGTCGGTCACGCTCCTTTACGGGAATTGGAGTATGCGCTTCCCCGAGCAGGGCCTCTACCGAGTCGATTCCAATCCGCCGGTGTTAAGAGTTCTCCGAGGCAAAGCCGAAGTCTCGACGGGCAGTAAGGGCGACTCGGTATTGATCAGCCAGGGTATGTCTCTGCGTTTTGCGCAGGTGCTCGTACCTGCACCTTCGACCGATCACCCTCGCGACGCCCTCTCTACATGGGCTGAAGGTCGCCAGCAGTCAATCTCGGCTGACAATGCCATCGCAGCAAATATCCAGGACCCTGCTTCGTTGACCGCGGCGAATTCCGGAATCGACAGCTTTACATACTTCCCAATGCTCGGGCTTTCTTCTGTATGGGCCGGCCCATCTGGCCCATACTCCGCGGGCATGTACCAGCCTGGGTTCAATTCGATCTATTTGCCGGGATACACCTACTTCCCGAATTACACCTACTTGCTTTTGTTGCCGGCCACGATCCATTCAGGAGTGTTCCCAATTCCTGGTGTTTCCTCTTATGCCGGAGGCTTACCCCTTGTCCCGGCACACTCCGGAATCGGAACCACCATGCCGATACGGCCTATCACGCCACATCCGTTTCCTGTGCAACCGATTGCTCCGCGGCCAGCACCTGTTAGTCCAGTTTCCCCACACCCGATACCGGTGCACCCTGCCTCGCCGGCCGGAGCCCACGCTGCAGTTATCCACCGCTAAGACTCGCATCACCGGCTGGGTGCATAGTAGCCAAGTCGCCAGTGCACCTTTAGGGGAGAACCAATGCCCACAGGCTGCGAAACCTTCACCTCCACGTTTCGATACTTCCCATCTCGGGCTTTGTTTTTGGGATAGTAGCCGAGCACATACTGATTACGTAACTCGACCGCGATCCGGGTTGCAACGCTAGGCATATCAGCTGGATCTCGGGCCGCAAAAGCACGGCCGCCGGTTTGGGTCGCAATTTCTGACAACAAACGCGGTCCGGAGATCTCCTCAGGTGTTAACGCCGAAGTGAAGAGTGGCTCGAAAACACCCATCGCGTAAATCTGCACGTCGGCTTCGCGAACCAGCGATTCGATCTGTGCAGCGGTGTAATGGCTTCGGTTATCTCCTCCGTCAGAGACGACAACTATGGCCTTACGCGAATTTGTCGCCTTCTTCATCTCGACTAAACCGATGTCGATGGCGTCAAGCATCGCGGTCTGTCCTCCGGCCTGAGCATTCTTCAGAGCACCGCGAAGCTCTTCCACGCGGGTGGTAAATCCGATCGATATCTTGGCAAGGTCATCGAACTCGACGAGAAACGCCTCATCTGCTTTGTTCAACGCATTCAGCAACTGGTAGGTTGCGTCGCGAGAAGATCCCAGCTTATAGGCCATGCTTCCACTCTTATCGAACAGCACGCCGATCGAGAGCGGCGCGTCTTCATCGGAGAAGAGTGTCACATTCTGCTTGAGGCCGTCCTCGAACAACTCGAAGTCCCCTTTTTGAAGCCCAAGGACGAACCGGTTTAAGTTATCGGTAACCGTCACTGGGACGAGGACCAGGTCGGCATGTGCGTGGAAGGTCGGTACTGCGCCTTCCTGCAGGTCGGTTGCCGCAGTAGGTGTTTGTGAGGACTTCTCTTCGGCGTTTCTCTGGGCGAGCGCTACACACGATAACAGAGCGAGCGCAGCTAAAATGCCGGTCAACCAACGGATAAAGACAAACGCTCCTTTCTTTCGTCCTGCTCCCAACCATTCCGGTTGCGAGCCTCGCAGAGCGCTTATACCCGGGAACTGAGCCACAACCCCACTTAAATTGTTGCTTCTGAAACGCTGCCCCACACGGCCATCTCTCATCGATAACTGTACTCCAAAAACAGTTGTCGTTCGCCAAAACCGTTGCCGTCGGTAATCACAAGGACTTGGGAGCTTCTTGGTCCCCTCGCCAACGGATAAGATTTCCGCCATGCTTGCGTGCCTGCGATACCTGCTCGGCGGGCTGATGGGAGTGTTTCGTCCCGAGAAGAACTCATCTTGGAGAATCTGGCGCGGCGAAAGCAATTGCTGGCCTTGCATGCGGGCGGCGTCCTCGGCTTGGTTTCCGCAGCAGATTGTTCTGGGTGACCCTGCAAAAACTGTGGTCCGGGTGCAAGAAGTCCCTGGTCGTGGTGACAGTCGAGACTTTTGTCCGCTGCCATCGCACCGGTCCTGGGTGGTATTGGAGCTGGCTTTCGCGGGCCCCGCACCGGCAGGGCCGAAAAGCGGTCAGCCAGGAGGTGCAGGATCTGATCTTCCGCATGGTGGCCGAGAACCCGATCTGGGGCGCACCAGGCTGTTACGGCGAGTTGCTCAGGCTGGCTTCGATTTCTCCGAACGCAGCGTATCGCTGATGGATGAAACGTGCTCCCCCGAACCCCAATCTTGCGAAACGATGCCTGGCCTTTCTCCGAAACCACCGCGAGGCGAAAAGAAGGGAAAGGATAGGGGCAACCTATCTTGATAGTGAAAATCCAAGAGACCCACTCAAGCAGAGGGTGCTTGAGTGGAACACCCTCTATTTGAAATGTTAATAGGCGTTTTCCATGTCTGAGGTTGGCCTGGCTGCTACATTCTCGTCATTGTGCATCTACGCCGGATGATGCTTGAGGAACTGAAACGCCGCAACTACGCTGAATCCACCATCGATGCCTGCATCCGTACCGTCGAGCAATTCAGTAAACACTTTCATCGTCCACCCGATCAGCTTGGCCCAGAGCATATACGTCAGTATCAAGCTTTGTTGTTCACGCGATGGAAGCTGGCTCCAAACACCGTCACCCAACGGCTGGCAGCCCTGCGCTTCTTTTATGTCCAGGTGCTGAAGCGAGGCTGGAGCGTCGCCGAGACGCCCTATCCGAAGAGAGTTCTGCATCTCCCGCAGATACTCAGCCCAGAACAGGTCGCTCGTCTGATCGATGCAGCAGCTATCCCCTTTCATCGCATCTTGCTCATGACGCTTTATGCCACTGGCGCACGCCGCGCGGAGGTGGCCCACCGAAAGGTCAGCGATATCGACAGCCAGCGGATGCTCATCCATATCCGGGGAGGTAAGGGACGCAAGGATCGCGATGTCATGCTCAGCCCCAAGCTGCTCGATGCCCTGCGCCTCTACTGGCGTGGGCTCAGGCGCAAACCTGCCGACTGGCTGTTTCCCGGCAACCGTTCGCATACCGCTAGTCGTCCGATTTCTACCAAAACTCTGTGGCATGCCTGCCAACAGGCCGCGCAACGCGCCGGACTGGAGCATAAGCAGATTCATCCCCACACCCTGCGGCAGGCTTCGGCATACTACACCACCTTTTAGAGTTCCTTCATTCTAAAGACAATTGGCCTTGACCAGGTACAATCCGCGGCAGTCTACGGCCGGAGTGAACTGCTTGCACCTGAGCCAGCACAGCTGGCAATTGTAGATCCTTTCGATCGATGATCCACGGCGCGAAAGTGACAACTTGTGTTGCCGGAAGAACGCCTTCGCGAATAAGTCGTTTGATAACGGTGTCGCTAACCGTCAGTTCTCGTGCCGCTTGCTGCTGTGTCACCCAACCCTCTTGTCTCTGAAACGGCGCGATTTCGTGATACCCGCGCAGTCCCGCGACCCGATGTGCGTTCCAATTTTTCTCTTGTCGAGTCTTGTATCCTAAGCGATTCAAAATCGCGGCGATGTCTTTATCTGGACAAACCTTTGCTAACTCACTTACTAAGTCGATTACAGTACGTTCTGCACTGCGTCGATGCTGCCCCGTTAGATTGCGCTCTACGTACAGTTCGGTGTGAACCCCTCCGGCCCAGTGCAGGATTAGTCGATGCCTCGGCGAATCTCGCTGACTATCCACCACGATCTCATTGAGCACTGTGCGCAGGATACGCTTTTTCAACTGCACCGGCGCATCCGGATGATCCCACACGGCCCACACATCATCACCCAGCGCGAGCAACTCCGCCCTCTGCTCATCACTGAGCGAGGCACGTCTTTCTCCCAAAGCGCTAATCCGCGCTTCCAGATCAGCTACCTGCTGTAGCGCCTGATTCCATCGCGTCTCCAGTTCCGCAGCTACCAGACGATTTTCCGGCTCCGCGCTATCGAACTGCCGGCGTGCTCGATCGGATTCAAACCGAGCTCGCTGCAAAGCCAGCTCCAGTGCTTTCCGCTTGGCGTCGTCCTCGGCTTGGACGCACTCGCTCATCTTGATCGCAGCCTCGATACCAGCTGGCTCAATCGCTGCCAAAACACTGCCCACCACGGCTCGATCGACACGTAGACTCCCGATCGTTAAGCAGCCATTCGAACCGCGATTTCCTCGATCGCCTTGACAAACATAGCGCGGCACTCGACCATCGTTGCCGCTGTAGGCTACCTGCAGCTTCCTCCCGCAGCGACCGCAGCGCAACAACCCCGACAACACAGCTGGACCCGCTTTCGCAGCACCACTTCCTTCACCATCCGCCCACGCCACATTGGCCTCCAGCTGCTTTTGATTCTCCAGATACTCTTCCCAACTGATGTACCCCGGATGATGGTCCACAATCAAGACGTTCCACTCATTTTGCGGCTTGCGATAACGAGAGCGCTGGCGAGCTCGTCCCTCTTCGATCACTGTTCGCGGAGCTGTCTTCCCATAAGCGAATGCTCCCGCATAACAGGGATTCTTCAGCATCTGACGGATTCTTCCGCTGCTCGGCAGCGCCCATATGACTTGCCGCCCCGCCGTGCCCGGCATGGCATGGGGGATTGGAATTTGTTCTTCGCGAAACCAGATCGTCGCTTGCCGAGCGCTTCCCAGTTGTCGAAATTTCTGGAACACAAGGCTAATCGCCTGTTGTACCTGACGATCCGGAGTCTTCTCAATGCGGCCGTCCTCGCTGCGAACAAACCCCACCGATACTTCCCACAACGCGAACCCACGCTTCACTTTTTGCTCAAAAGCCGCGCGCGCGTGTTGCCGTAGCAGCCCGAGTTCAAACTCTGCCATCGAACCCTTCAAGCCGAGCAACAAACGATCATTCAGCACCCGCGGGTCATAGATCCCATCTGTGTCGATCAGTAATGTCTCCGCCAGTGCGCACAAATCAACCAGATGATGCCAATCTCGACTGTTGCGCGCCAGTCGCGAAGCTTCCAAGGCAAACACCGCTCCTGCTAATCCCTGGCAGACCGCCGCCAGCAGGCGGCCGAACCCAGGGCGCTCTTGCAGGCCACCACCGGACCGACCTAAGTCCTCATCAATCACAATTACCTTGCTGAAGCCCAACTGCTTCGACCGCTGCGCCAGCAAGTACTGTCGTTCTTTCCCCTCCAGATGATTCCTTACTTGATACGGCGTGGATTGCCGCACGTAGACATACGCTCCGCGCTCCAGATGATGCTGTTTAATCTTCTCGCTCATCTGGCCTCCGTTCGCGTTCTTTCAGAACGCTGGCCAACATTTCCTGCCAAAGCCCGCGGCAACGTTCCCGCACCTCCTCCGGGAACATTGTCCAGAGCTCGTCGTCTTCGAACTGAAGCCTGGGCTGTCGCGCGACCGGCTTCTCGTGGTTGTGCATCCTGCCCTCCTGCTGAGGATTGTGCACAACCACGCCTAGCGCCCGCCACCATGGGAGGCTGAGCATCTATGAGGGTCCGCAACTCGACGGTGCATCCAGCGAGATTCGTGGCGTCGCCTCCGTTCGCAGACGCTCACAAATTCCCGGGCTCAACATCCATTCCGGTATGGCCAACTGCAAACCGTCCGGCAATCTCACAATCACAATCGGAGCATCGCCGCTTCGGCGCAGATACCGAATCAGTGCAACTTCTACTCCGTGACATGGGTGATAGCGGTAACAGATCTTGGCGGGATACAAACTATGAGCAGTATCAAAATACCTTACGCCACTGTTTCGCCACTCATCTGCTCGAAGCCGGAGCCGACTTGCGCACCATTCAGATGCTGCTGGGACATCGTGACCTGGAGGAAACGACGATCTATTTGCATCTGTCGCGTCGCCATCTCAGCGCCACCGGCAGTCCGCTGGATGCACTGACCTTCGCAACCACTGCGCAGCCCAACCGACACGCATGACGCGGCCGCCTCTGGAGGTGGCCGATATCATTCGCTCTGCCGGACCGGCTTTCGTCGAGCGCAATCGCAACTGCATCAACGGCCAACACGGAAAGGTGTTGGCAGCGATTACACGCAGTCGGACCGCCGCGCTGGGTGGGCATCGCGATCAGTGCTCGCAATGTGGATATACCGCCATCTCTTACAACTCGTGTCGCAATCGGCATTGCCCACGATGCCAGGGAAACGCACGTGTGCGCTGGCTCCAGGCACGGGAACGAGAACTGCTGCCTACGCGCTATGTTCACGTCGTCTTCACCCTGCCCGCGGCAACTCGCTCCGCTGGCCTTGCAGAACAAGCGTCTAATCTACAACCTGCTGTTTCACGCCAGCGCTGAAACTCTGCTGGAGATTGCCCGCGATCCCCGTCATCTTGGTGCCGACATCGGCTTCTTCAGCGTGCTGCACACCCGGGATCAGCGCTTGCAGCATCATCCCCACGTTCACTGCGTCGTCGCCGCCGGCGGCCTCGCCCCAGAACAAGATCGCTGGATCTCTTCTCGCCCATCCTTCTTTCTTCCCGTCAAAGTGCTGAGCCGTGTCTTTCGCGGGAAGTTCGTCACTGTACTCAAGGCGGCTTTTCGCGACGGCAAGCTTGAGTTCCACGGCCAACTCGCTCCCCTCGCTCAACCGCGGGTCTTCGCGTCCTGGCTACGCGTGCTGTTCCGCCAGGATTGGGTGGTCTACTGCAAGCCGCCG
>Ga0306922_10002074_pt1 | contig 18486 bp, 14 predicted proteins | sample sta12Cox44000082_FD_203758 | JGI IMG/M metagenome (GOLD analysis project Ga0306922, IMG submission 203758) | Lab enrichment of tropical soil microbial communities from Luquillo Experimental Forest, Puerto Rico - statoxic.12C.oxic.44.000.082 (v2)... | ecosystem: Environmental > Terrestrial >... | reverse complement strand
GTTCCCCTCACACTAGCGCCGGAAACCAGTTCACCCGTGTCGCTAAAAGCGGCCTTGGCGGGGAGTTCGACTTGGGAACCGACGTCGCCCAAAATCTTCTCCACGCGGAGGACGTCACCGGGCGCCACGCGGTATTGCTTTCCTCCGGTTTCAATTATGGCGTGCATGCAAAAACCTCGTTTTGGGGCCGGAACACACCGAGTGCGTCGGAACCACTGGAGTAAACTCTAAGTTTACTACAAAAGAATGCGGAGACCAAACCAGGAGGTATCGATCCCGTGACGACCATGAAGGCAGTCGCGATGCACGCCTACGGCGGTCCCGAGGTATTGAAATATGAAGACGCGGCCCGGCCGGACCCCGCAACCGGAGAAGTCCTGGTGCGCGTGCACGCGGCTGCGGTCAACCCGGTGGATTGGAAGGTCCGGGCCGGCCACCTAAGGGGTTTCTTGAACTATTCGTTGCCGCTGATACCAGGCTGGGATCTTTCGGGCGTCGTCGACGCCACGGGCGCGGGCGTGACCGATTGGAAACAGGGCGATGCCGTCTATGCCCGGCCGGATCTCAGGCGGAACGGCGCCTACGCGGAGTACATAGCGGTGAGGGCTTCGGAGTTGGGACACAAACCCCGATCGATCGATCATGTACAGGCCTCGGCGATTCCACTGGCGTGCCTGACCGCCTGGCAAGCCCTGTTCGACGCGGGCGGATTGAAAGCCGGACAGCGAGTGCTGATTCATGCCGCGGCGGGCGGCGTTGGCACTTTTGCCGTGCAGCTGGCGAAGTGGAAGGGCGCGCATGTGGTCGGAACGGCTTCGGAGCGCAACCATGCGTTTCTCCGCGAGCTGGGGGCTGATGAGGTGATCGATTACACCAAAACGAATTTCGAAGAGGTGGTGCGCGATGTGGACGTAGTGTTGGACACCCTAGCCGGCCAGACGCGGGATCGCTCGTGGAACGTGCTGAAGAAAGACGGCATCCTGGTGTCGATTCTCGGCCAGCCGTCGCCGGATGACGCGGCCCAACACGGCGTGAGGTCGGCCGGGGTTTTCGTCGAGCCGAACCAGGCGCAACTGGGGGAGATAGCCAAACTCGTGGACTCCGGGAAATTGCGGCCCATCATCGAGACCGTGCTGCCGCTGGCGCAGGCGGCGCGTGCTCATGAAATGAATCAAACCCTGCATACACGTGGAAAGATCGTGCTGCAGGTGGCGTAGCGGAGCCAGACATGCAAAAGGTGCGGATCGCCGAGAAACTCGATAGATTCAAGGAGCATTGGAAGCCGAAAATCGTCGGCGAACTCAACGGTCAACTGGTGAAGCTGGTGAAGTTTCAAGGCGACTTCGTCTGGCATCACCATGAGCTCGAGGACGAGATGTTCCTCGTGCTTCATGGCAGTTTCCGCATGGACTACCGCGACGAATCCGGAGCTGAAACAAGCATGGATCTCAGCGAAGGCGAATTCGTGATCGTGCCGCGCGGCATGGAACATCGCCCCTCGGCCGCCCACGAAGTCCATGTCATGCTATTCGAGCCGGCCAGCACGCTGAACACCGGCAACCGACGAACGGCCCAAACCGTCGATGCCCTCGAAACCCTCTGATTCCATCACCATCCGCGTGGCCACGCTTGAAGACACCGAAACGCTGGTCGAGCACCGGCGCGCCATGTTCTTCGACATCGGGTACCAGGACACCGAAGCTTTGGACGGCATGGCCTGCCGATTTCGCGAGTGGGTGCGCCCGAAGATCGAGTCCGGAGAGTATCGAGCCTGGCTCGCGCTCGCCCCGGATGGCTCGGTCACGGCTGGGGCGGCCTTGTGGCTCATGAACTGGCCGCCGATGCCGTTTGCAGTCGGCTCTCCCCGTGGCAACATCCTGAACGTGTACACGAGCCCGGCCCACCGGCACCGCGGTTTGGCGCGGCACCTCATGGGCGTGATCCTCGACTGGTGCCGCGCGAATCGAGTCGAAATCGTGATTCTGCACTCTAGCGACGAAGGGCGTGCCCTCTATGAATCACTGGGTTTTGAGGGGACCCGCGAGATGCGGATCGAGCTGGGGCCGCGAGTCCATCATCCCGGGGATCTCGGCGACCGCTAGGCGTCAGAATCTCAGGCCGGTCGCGAAGACGTTGGCGGCGTAGAAATACAGCTCGGCATCGAGCGCGCGTTGAATGCTTTCCGCCTTCCGGAAGCCATGTCGCTCGCCGGAGAAAAGCAGATAACCGACCGCGGTGCCTTTGGCGCGGAGAGCATCCACCATCCGCTCGGTCTGGTTGGGCGGGACCACTCGGTCTTCATCGCCCTGAAAAAAAATCACTGGCACCGAGAGCCGCTCGGCGTGAAGCAGCGGCGAGCGCGCGTCGTACAGGTCTTTGCTTTCCGGGTAAGGGCCGATCAGCGAATCGAGGTACCGCGATTCGAATTTGTGCGTGTCCTCGGCCAGCCCGGCCAGGTGGCTGACGCCGTAACGGCTGGCGCCACCGCGGAAGAAATCGCGGAACGCCAGCGCTGCCAGAGTGGTGTAGCCACCAGCGCTGCTCCCGGTAATGACCGAGCGGTTGCGATCGACGAGGCCTTTTTCGGCGAGGAAGCGAGCGCCCCTCACGCAGTCATCGACGTCGACAACGCCCCAATTTCCCCTCAGGCGCTGGCGGTACTCGCGACCATAGCCGGTGCTGCCTCCGTAGTTTACATCCAGAACGGAGATGCCCCGGCTGGTCCAGAATTGAACGCGGAGATCGAGTGTCGTGGAGGCGGCCGAAGTCGGACCACCGTGACAGTTGACCAGCAGCGGCGGCCGTTCGCCTTCGGGCGCGGTGTAATCGGGATTCGAAGCCGCGTAGTACAGGCCGAACGCGGTGCGCCCGCCTTCGGTGGGGAACTCGATCGGTTCGCCCCCGGTGAAGTAACCCGCCAGCGCGGGGTCATCGGCAACCGTGGTGGCTTTGCGGACGACCGTGGTTTTTCCGGAACCTAGATCGACGGAGACGATGCTGGCCGGTGTTGTCGCTGAGCCGGCGCGGAACAGCACCGTGTCGCCGTCTGCGCGAACCGATGAGAAGTCAGTGTAGGGCGCCTCGATCGAGGTGAGGGTTCCTGAAGCGAGGTCGATGACGGCCAAGCGGCCCAGTCCTTTGGAAATGTAGGAACACACCAGCCGTTGTCGCCCCGCGACCGCGTAGGTGGACATGCCGAGCACCCATTGCGCTTGGCCGAATTCAGCCGGCATGGGCGCGATAGGGTGCGCAGGGGACAAATCGAGACCGCGGCGGTACAGGTTCCACCATCCGGTGCGATCCGACACAAAAAACAGCGCGGAGCCATCCGGCGCCCATTCCGGTTGGAAGACAGACTCTTCTAGGCCGCCGCCCAACACCAATGGCTCACCCGATGGCACTCCGTCGCCATCGAGTGGTTGGGCATAGAGCATGGTGCCGTCCCAGGGCATGCGCGGGTGATCCCACGCCAGATAGGCCAGCCAGCGCCCGTCGGGAGAGAGCCGGGGTGACGAGTAAAAATCATGGCCGGCGGCCAGCACCTGGCCGGCTTCGAGAGAGCGGCCGCCGGTATGGATGGCGACGATGGCGTTCACCGGTTCGCGGCCGGATTGCGTGTGATCTTCCCGCACGCCGACCCAGCGCGCACGGCGCTGATCGAGCACGCCGTCGCCGTAGCGCCAGTCTCCTTGGGGGGTGAGAGCCACGGGTTGGCCCAGGTCCGGGCCCATCCGGTAGAGCCGTTGGTCCGAATCATTGGAAAAATAGAGCGTTCCGCCGGCAACGGTCCAGGCGCCACCGCCATACTCATGGACCCGCGTGCGCACATTAAAAGGTGGCGGCGTGAAATCTTCTGCCACACCGCCAGCGCTTTGACGCACCACCACGCTTCGGCCCGCCTCCTGGGGGCGCGATTCGAGCCAGCAGATGTTGGAGCCGTCGATTCGGACTTCCGACAGCCCAATCGAGTGAGCCACGATCAGCTCAGAGGTGACCGGTGATTTCCAGGAACCGTACGAAGCCAGGTTCATACTGTCTACGAGTTTGACACGAGTGTTGGTCCTGCTACGCTGGTTAGCGGAATGAAGCGCAGAACCTTCTTTCAGTCGGCAGCGGCCGTTCCGCTGGCGGGCGCGCTCGAGGGCGCCAGGGCCCCCTCGCTTGAGACCCGTATCGTGCGGCTCAAGCTGGAGCACACCTGGACCACCACCATGTCGTCGAGCGAGTACCGCGACACGCTGTACGCGGCGTACACGCGAGACGGCATCACAGGACATGGCGAAGGCGCACCCATCGTTCGCTACAAGGAAGATGCCGCGTCGGCGCAGAAGGCCGTGGATTCGGTCCGGGCACTCTTGCTGGCCGCCCCACCTCTTGAGTTCGCCAAGACTATGAACCAGGTGTTCGGTCGGGTGCCGGGCGAATGGGCCGCGAAAGCCGCGATCGATATCGCGCTCATGGACTGGGTGGGGCAGAAGCTCGGCATCCCACTCTATTCGTACTTCGGGCTGGATCCTAAAGACACGCCGCTGACCACCTTTTCGATCGGGATCGACACGCCCGAGATCACCAGACAGAAGACGCGCGAGGCTGAGGCGTACCCGATTCTGAAGGTCAAAGTCGGGCTCGCGACCGATGAGCCGACTATCGAAGCGGTGCGCAGCGTCACCCACAAGCCCCTGCGCGTGGACGCCAATGAAGGCTGGAAGGACAAGGAAGAAGCCGTCCGTAAGATCAACTGGCTCGAGAAACAAGGCGTAGAATTCATCGAGCAACCGCTCGCAGCCGACCGCATCGAAGACACGCGCTGGATCCGCAGCCGCGTTCACATGCCCATCATTGCCGATGAAGCCTGCCAGCACGCTTCCGACATTCCCAAGCTGCGCGAGGCTTACGATGGCGTGAACATCAAATTGGACAAAAGCGGCGGCCTGCTAGAGGCCTACCGCATGATCCAGATCGCCAAGGCGCTGGGGATGAAAACCATGCTGGGGTGCATGGTGTCGAGCTCGGTATCGGTGACGGCGGCTGCGCACCTTTCGCCGCTCGTCGATTATGCCGATCTTGACGGCAACCTGCTCATCGCCAACGACCCGTTCCGCGGTGTACGCGTCGACAAGGGCAAGCTCGTGCTCCCCAGCCGTCCCGGTCTGGGCCTGACACCGGTCGGATAGAGCGGCGATGGCCGCCCATCGCGTCATCATCCTTGGCGGTGGCTTTGGAGGCTTATACGCCGCGCGGGCGTTGAGGAAGGCGCCGGTCGAGGTCACCCTTCTCGACCGCCGCAACTTTCATCTCTTCCAGCCGCTGCTCTATCAAGTGGCCACGGGCTCCCTCTCGCCCGGCGATGTGTGTGCACCGCTGCGCAGTATTCTCCGCCGGCAGAAAAATACGCGCGTCTTGTTGGGCGATGTCTCGGACCTGGATCCGCGGACACGCAAAGTGATCCTTCACGACGGCGCGTCGTTCGACTACGACTCGCTGATTGTCGCAACCGGATCGGAGAGCTTCTATTTTGGAAACGACCAATGGCGCGTCTTCGCGCCCAGCCTGAAGAGCGTGGAAGAAGCCACGGCCATCCGGCACAAGATTTTGTACGCGTTCGAAGCCGCCGAGCGCACAACCGATGTAGACGAGCGGCGGGCCTGGCTGACATTCGTGGTGGTTGGCGCCGGCCCAACAGGGGTAGAACTCTCGGGCGCGCTCGGCGAAATCGCCCGCGAAACGCTCAAGCATGACTTCCGCGCGATCGATCCCACCGAGGCGAGGATCCTTCTTCTGGATGGCTGCCCACGCGTGCTCATGACGTTCCCCGAGGATCTCTCGGCCCACGCCGAGAGATCGCTCGTCGGGCTGGGCGTTCGCACCCGCACGGGTGTGTTGGTCACCGAGATCGACCCTCAGGGCATCTCGTTCCGTGAACACGGCGGCGCTGTGGAGCGCCTGGCGGCGAGGACTGTGCTCTGGGCCGGAGGGGTGCACGTGGCTGGATTTGGCCGGATTCTCGCGCAGCGCACGGGGACACAAACGGATCCGAGCGGCCGCCTGCTGGTGAATCCCGACCTAACCCTTCCTGGGTATCCCGAGATCTATGTCGTGGGCGACCTGGCCAAGTTCGCCGGGCCGGACGGCCGCCCGCTGCCCGGCGTGGCCCAGGTGGCAATGCAGGGCGGCGCCTATGCGGCACGAGGGATCCTTGCGCATCTCGAAGGCCACCAAAACCGCCGGCCCTTTCATTACATCGACAAAGGCAATCTCGCTGTGATCGGCCGGGCGTCCGCCGTGGCGCGTATTTTCGGCGTGCGCCTCCACGGGCTGATCGCGTGGCTGGTCTGGCTGTTTGTTCACATCATGTACTTGGTCCAGTTTGAAAACCGGGTGCTAGTCTTCATTCAGTGGGGCTTCTTGTATCTGACCTTTAGCCGGGGTGCTCGCCTCATTACGGGCAGTCCGTCCGATGGTGCGGTTCCGAACAGGGAGGGGCCCTTTGAGACGATCGGGCACGAGGGGCCTTCATGAGCGCCGACCGCAACTTTGTGGGCCTGGTGAGCGTTTAACAAGGTAGAGCCAGCATGCGAAAAAGCACGATTGCCGCTTTGGTCCTTGCCGTGGTCGTTGGCGTCCTGCCCCCGTTATCGGCTCGCTCCCGGAAGAAGGCCGAGGAAGCCTCCGGCGGGGCTTTCCAGAAGCCGCTACCGAAAGACCAGCGAGTCGAGCAGGCTCTGAATCGTTTGACTTTCGGGGCGCGGCTGGGCGATGGGGAGCGCGTGAAATCGATCGGCCTCAACAAGTGGATCGATCTCGAACTGCATCCCAACCGGATTCGGGAGAATCCCGTGTTGACCGCGAAGCTGAAGGAGCTCGATTCGCTGTTTATGAGCAGTCGCGAGATGGTGCAAAACTATCCGGCGCCCCAGATGGTGCGGCAAATGGTCAACGGCGGGTTGCCGTACCCCTCGGACCCGGATCGCCGCATGATGATCCAAAAGCTGGTAGCCCGCTTCGAGCGGCGGCAGCAGAAGGGCCAGAATGGTGAGTCGGACCCGGAGCTCGGGCGTCTGCTGACCGCGGACCAGATGCGCCAGCTTCGCGCCGGGACTCCCGAGCAGCGCCTGGCTGCCTTTGAGGCGATCCCCGTGGACCAGAGGGATGAAGTCCTCGCGGAATTGCCGCCTGGAGTGTTGCAAGGTCTGTTTGTGGTCGCGCCTCCGGAATTGCGCCGCAAGTTCGAGCTGGCGGCGGGGCCGCAGCAGGTGGTCGCGCGGGATCTGGGCGAGGGGAAACTGTTGCGTGCCATCTACAGCAACCGGCAGCTCGAAGAAGTGCTGGTCGACTTCTGGTTCAATCACTTCAATGTCTTTCTGGACAAGGGTGCGGACCGTTATCTGGTCACGGCTTATGAACGCGACGTCATCCGGCCGCGTGTCCTCGGAGAGTTCCGCGATCTGCTCGAAGCCACCGCCAAGAGTCCGGCCATGTTGTTCTACCTCGACAACTGGCAGTCGGTCGGATCGACTGCCTCGCCTGCACGAGCCGCAGCGCGGCGCGGACTGAACGAGAACTACGGCCGCGAACTGCTGGAATTGCACTCCCTCGGCGTGGATGGCGGGTACACGCAGAAGGACGTCACCGAGGTGGCGCGCTGCTTCACCGGGTGGACTATCCGGCAACCGCAGCTCGGCGGCGAGTTTTTCTTCAACGAACGCACCCACGACAAGGGTGAGAAGACCGTGCTTGGAGTCAAGATCCCCGCCGGTGGGGGAATCGAAGACGGGCAGAAGGTGCTGGACATCGTCTCCCGGCGTCCGGCGACGGCGCACTTCGTTTCGAACAAACTCGCCCAGCGTTTTGTGGCCGACGATCCGCCGCCCGCACTGGTCGAGCGCATGGCACAGACGTTTCTCAAGACCGGCGGCGACCTGCGCGCGGTCATGAAGACGATGCTCGACTCCAAGGAGTTCTGGTCGGTGGGCGCGTTCCGGTCCAAGTTCAAATCACCGCTAGAGATGGTGGCCAGCTCAGTGCGCACCCTTGGCGGTGATGTGGAATTCGCATTTGCTCTGAACAATCAGGTGACTCAACTGGGCGAGCCGCTCTATCGAAAGCTCGAGCCGACGGGATATTCCAATTCGAGCGCGGAGTGGATGAACTCAGCGTCCCTTTTGGCGCGCATGAATTTTGCCTTGAATCTGGCAAACAACCGGGTTCCGGGCGTGAAAGTAGCCGCCGCTGAAGCGGCCAGCCAGGGCGAGGCGAGCTTGGGAATTTCGCTCGGATCGCCGGAGTTTCAAAAACACTAAGACCAGGAAACCGAGATGAGCACACGCCGTGTTTTTCTTCGCGATTCCGCGCTGGCCATGATCGGGACCGGCGCCGCCCCCCTATGGTTAGAGCGAGCCCTCTATGCCGCAGAGGCGCCCGCGCCGCGTAAGAAAATCCTGATCGCGATCTTCCAGCGCGGAGCCGCTGACGGGCTGAATATTGTGGTTCCGCATGGCGAACCGGCTTATTATGGGCTGCGGCCAACTATCGCAATTCCTCGCCCTCGAGCAACTGACGACAAGCAGGCGGATGCTGCGATCGATCTCGACGGCTTTTTCGGCCTTCACCCCTCGCTCGCCCCGCTGAAGCCGCTGTTTGACCAGGGGCACCTGGCGGTTGTCGATGCGGTCGGTTCGCCCGATGCGACCCGCTCACACTTCGACGCTCAAGACTATATGGAATCGGGCACGCCCGGTGTGAAAGCCACCACGGATGGCTGGATGAACCGGGCGTTGCCTGCCAAGGAGGGAAACGTTTCCCCTCTGCGGGCCCTTTCGCTCGGCTCCGTGCTGCCTCGCTCGCTGCGCGGGCCGCAGCCGGCGATTGCGCTGCAGAGTGTGGGCGATTTCCAAATCCGCAATGCCCAAGCAGCGAAGTCCTTCGAGCAGCTCTACCTCGAAGCCCCAGACGCGACGTTGCGAGCCACGGGCCGAGAAACGTTCGAAGCGATTGCTATGTTGCAGGCCGTTCAAAAGCAGCCGTACCGCCCGGCGGGCGGGGCCGAATATCCGCGCGGCCGCTTCGGCGAAAGCCTCCGGCAGATCGCCCAGCTCGTCAAGGCCGAAGTGGGCCTGGAGATGGCGTTCGCAGACATCGGCGGCTGGGACCATCACGTCAACGAACTGGGCCAGCGGGCTTCCGAAGGCCAACTGGCCAACCTGCTGCGCGAATACGGACAGGCGTTCAGTGCCTTCTGGCAGGATCTGGGCGACCGCATGGGTGAGGTGGTCCTGGTGACGATGTCCGAGTTTGGCCGCACGGCCCACGAGAATGGCAACCGCGGCACTGACCACGGCCACGCCAATTGCATGTTTGTCATGGGCGGGCCGGTGAAGGGCGGTAAAGTCTACGGACGGTGGCCGGGACTCGAAAGAGAGCAGCTCTACGAAAGGCGCGACCTGGCGCTGACCACCGACTTCCGTGACGTGCTCGGCGAATTGGTGGCGCATCACCTGGGGAGCTCTGGAATCGCCGGCGTGTTCCCTGGTTACACACCGAAGTTCTTGGGGTTGGCCGGCGCCTGACCTCGCCCCGGGGCACCGGCCGGCTGGCCGCACGAATTTGCGCCATTTGGCGCTTTTCTTCAGCCGGCCTTGGAGTGGCGTGGACAGCAGTTACGACATGGCCGTCCCAATGTCACTTCAAGTCGGTGTGGGCCCTGCCTCCTGCTGTCAACTGCTCCAATATAGGTTTTAGTGCCCAGCTCACACCAGGGCCGGTTCCTATCGGTTGCGGTTCGGCTCAATGCCTGGCGACGTACCAATTCCGGTGCCAGTGGCTATGGCGGTCGAGTCGGTGACGATACCCGATGCCCCCGGGGGTTCGTCGCCGACGCTTCGGCTGCGTGGCTTGTCATCGGGACATCGGAGCCGACGCCTTCGATTTCCCGATGCCGCCGCACCCCCCTTACCAAGCGAGTGAGGTTCCCACCAAGCCAAGCGATCGGGATGTTCCTCAAGGTATGCGTTCGATTGGTGCGGCGCCAATGATCGCGTGCGGAGGCGCCGCTCGGTCCTGGGAGCGTGCCGATCCGTGTTCGATCGCTCACTGATAGGCGATCAGCGCATTGAACACGAGCTTGAAATTCTGATAGCTCTGCCCGCGATACTGCGGTCGCATCCCGAACAGGATGGCATGGCCTTTTCCCATCGGCACGTCGAGCAGCGCGGCTCTGGCGGCAAGATGTTTTTCTCCGAGCAGCCAGCCAGAAGCGAGAACCTTCGAATCCGGGTAGCGCGCAACCACCTCACCCTCCGCGGCGTCCCACGCCGGACTCTGCTCGCTCCACAGCGTGATTTCGGCGGGCATCCCATAGGACAGAGGGCTGCTTTGGTCCAGCACGACCTTGAGCAGCGATCCCGGCGAGTAGAAGTCTTTGGTCGCCACACCGCGCAGAACATTCTTGGCCTTGATCCCGAGATCGTCGGTGGCGTAGTCACAGGCTTGGTTGAACAAGATGAGCGTGCCACCCTGCTGGACAAAATCCTGTAACGCAGTCTTTCCCGCCTCTCCTAGACCGCCCGTGAACTGGGGCGGCATCGCCTCCGCTTTATGGCCTTCCACGATATTCTGGCGCGACTCGTCCGGAATCAGGATCGCATCGAATTTCTGGCGCAGACTGCCGGCTTGGATATCCGCATTATGCACACTGGTGAAGGTAAATCCGAAGTCGTCGAACAGCCAGCGCGTCCAGCCCTCGTCCATGCTCGGCACATAGCTCTTGTAAAGACCGATGCGCGGCGCCTTAACCTCCTTCCGGCCATCCCCGGGGGCGCCAAAGAAGTCGCCGGTGGTTGTGTCTCGGTACACCGGCTTCTGCGACTTCCAGCTCTTGGCAACTTGTTTCCACGAATCGACGTCGGTGGCCGCCAGTCCGCCCGGCGGCACAACGTGATTCAATTCGAAGGAAAACTGATTCACCCCTTTTAAAGCGGCCTGAAAGGAGTCCTTCACCCCTACCACGTCGACACCCATCAGCAGGGGCAGAGTTTGCGCGGTGACATCGTAGGGCCGCTTGGGAGGGCCGCCCGGGAACTCCCGCAGATCGGGATAATGCTGGAGTTCGAGAAGCGTCTTCGCCCATCCGGAGAAGGGCTGATGCATGCTGATCACGTAACTGCCGGCCGCATACTCCTTACTGTCGGCCGTGAACCGATTGGCCGCGCGCTCAACCTCGATTTCGCCAAATGCCAAGGTTTCCAGCATCTTCTTGGCCGCGCCCGGATCGCTTTGACTCGCGGGAATCACAAAGGCCTCGGGACTGGATCGTTCCAGGTTATGCCGGTTGATTTCGTAAAAATAGTGCAGCAAGTCGGTGCGGCGCGTGGCCGACTGGTACAGCAGCGACTCCCAAGCGGTCTCCTGATAGTCAATGATGTCACGCAAGTGCCACGTTCCGCCCATCCACGGCACCAGATAGTTCCAGCTGGGCTCGCGCGGGTTATAGCCGGGAGCCCGCTCCTGAATCTGACCGGGCGTGATGGTGATGGGAGTTGCCAGCTTCGCGCTGGCTGATTCACTCAGGATTCGAGCGCCGCCGTGGTAGGCCTGGTATTGCCGGCCCGGCGACCAGAAGTCGTATTGTGCATTCAAAGCGATGCCAGTCTTTCCTGCAGCTGCCAGGTCAAGCGCCATGCCCGTCCCGATCATGTTACAGAGGCTCGCCAGGATCGGGTCGATATTGGGATCGACCGGGTCCAGCCACGGTGGAACGAAAATGCGAGAAGCGTATGGTCCTTGCTGGTGCACATCATATACGATCTGCGGATGCCATTTGTTCTCCAGTAGCGCCGTGTTGCGGGTTTCCGGCTGCGTGAAGATGTACCAGTCGCGATTGTTGTCGTGGCCGACGTAGTGGTGGTACAACTCCGGAGGCGTGGTCCCATCCCAAGGGGTGCCACGTGTCTTGCGATACCATTGGGTCACCAGATCCAGACCATCCGGATTCTGCGAAGGCTCGAGAAGCAGGATCACGTTGTCCAGAATCGCTTTGAACTTCGGGTTGGTGTCCTCCGTTAGAAGCCGGTAGGCGAACTCGACCGCGGTGTGAGTCGAGGCGACCTCGGTCGCGTGGATGGAGCAGGTAATCATGACGATTGCCTTGCCCTCGGCCTCGAGCCTGGCAGCCTCGGACGGACTGGTGTGGCGAGGATCGGAAAGGCGGCTTTGGATGCTGAGATAGTGTTCGAGGTTCCGGATATTCGCGGGCGACGAGATGACTGCGGCGATCTGAGGGCGGCCCTCGACGGTTCGGCCGAGTTCGATGAATTTCATCCGGTCAGTGGATTTCTCGAGGGCGCGGAAATACGACACGACCCGGTCCCAGTCCAGGAGTTCATAGTCGACCCCCATCCTGTGGCCAAAGTGACTCTCTGGGGGCGGAACCGCAGCCACTGCCGTAGGCAAACGCAGCAAACCCAATGCAAGAAAGCAGACGCTTAACCGTTTCATCATCCTTATTTATTTCCTTATTGACATCTTCTCCCTGGCGTAGCGGCGAAGCAAACCCCAATCCGCGCCTCTCGCCGGTCACAAAAGACCCGGCGTGCTTGCCGCCTTTTTACGCGCCACGGTAGGATTGAGACTTTAGGAAATTATCTTGAGGATCGAACATCTCGGCTGTTGGTCGCCTTCACGCTCACTCGCCAGCGGTGCCGATGCCCAATGGTTAAATTCTCCGACGCCAGGATCGCCGCGCACGCGCCACGGCAAGCCTGACCTGGCTGCCGCCGTGCCTCGTGCTGCGGATGGCAAACCCGATCTCTCCGGCGTTTGGCACGTCCAGAGCCCACCTCAACTCGCCGAGATGAAGCGCCTCTACGGAGACCGAGTGGGTGAGACCAATGTGCCTGGCATGGAGGCGGGTACCATTTCTAAGTACGCGATCAACATCCTCGTCGACTCTAGACCCGCGGAATCGCCGATGCAGCCCGAGGCCGCGGAGATTCAGCCGGCACCTGCCGGGAACCAGTCCTGCCGATCGTTGTCTGCCATACCGACGCCGCGACTTCGGCCACATGGACGTGGAAATGACTTTCGGCGGCGCCCGGATGTACACCAAGCCCTTTGCCATCAAGTTCACCGAGGAACTCGAGGCCGACATATCTTAGAGACCTTCTGCAACGAAAATGAAAAGGACCGCGTACATAGCGTCCATAGGTAGGCGACTGCTTTACGCGGGCTCCTGCGAGCCGTCGGCCGCATTGACGTCGCCGAAGACCAACTTTCCGATCGGCGGCAATCCGTCCCCAGTCTAGCCTAGCCCTTGTTAGGCGCCGGTCCTTTGGCCGGAGAAGCCCCTTATCCGGTGATCCGGGCAATGGTGTAAGATAAGAGCCCGTTCCGCACAGAAATCTGAATATGGATGCTGACCTTCGAGGAGGTGGAGGGTGAAAGGCTTAAAGCTGCCGGTCGGTGAGACCAGGATCGAACGCCGTGACTTCATCAGGGTTGGTGCTGGCGCGGCCGCCGTGATCAACATGCTGAACGGCGTCAAGGCGTCGGCGCAGGCTCCTGCGTCCGAGGGCGTTCCCTGGTGGGCGGCGCGGCCAGGCAAGCTCGGAGTGGGTAAGCCAGCGGCGATTGACATGCATGCCCACTGGTCTCCGGAACCCTACAACAAGGCGCTGGCTGACCTGGGACAGCCTATCGCCAATCCCTATGCTCTCGACTATGATCTCGACAAGCGACGCCAGTGGATGGACGATCATGGCGACCTGATGCACTGTCTGACGCTGTCCGGCGCTATGCCCTGGCAGAGAACTTCCGCTCAACAGGGCGCGCATCTTGCGCAGGTCATCAATGACGCCGGCATTCAAGTCCACCAGAAATATCCCGATCGTTTTGTGATCGCCGTAGAGCTGCCGATCCGTGATTCCCAACTCGCCTTGGAGGAGCTCAACCGCGTCGCAGGACACCCTGGCGTGCGGGCCGTCCACCTGCCGGATTCGCTCGAAAAGCACGATTACCTATTCGATCCGGGCTTTGCGCCAGTTCTTGCGCGCATCGAGCAACTGAACTATCCGATCATCTTTCATCAGTTGGATGGTGAGATCAACGCATTCGGCGGCAGCCGGACGGCCGGTCCGCCCCCCCTCGCTGCGGGGATCGACGCTCCCATCGAGCACGCCTTCCTGGCCAGCAAATTCATCTATACCGGCACGCTCGACAAGTATCCGAACTTGCAAATCGTCCTGCCGCATGCCGGCGGCGCCTTTCCCTACCTTGCAGGACGCGTCGAGCATTTCCTCTTTCACATGAGAGACCATGGAACCTCCATCCAACACCCCTTCCGCGACTACTTACGTCGATTCCACTACGACTATTTGATTTATTATCCGGAGGCGTTCCGCTTTCTGATGGGCTTGGTCGGATCCGACCGTATCGTCGTCGGGACCGATAACTTTGCCGCCAAAGACATCGAATACCCTTCAGCGGTCCTCGATCAGTTTAACCTCCCCGCCGCCGACCGCGACCGTATCTTGAAAGGAAACGCAATGCGGCTCCTTCATCTGTAACGGGATGCTCCAGAGCGAGTAGGGACGCCGACTCCACATTTCTTGCGCAGGGCCGCGAGAGTTGGCGCGTCGGTGTCGGCGCGGCTTCTCTGAGGTCGGGTTAGGATAGAATCGTTTCCAATCGGCCACGGGAGGGCGGCATGAATTCCGAAATCAGAACAGCGAAGAACCGGTCCCGCGGCGCCGGCAGGGCCATCCTTTGGATTGCCGCTGCGGCGGCCGGGATGGCACGGGCTCAAGTGCCCCCGGATATCGAAGCCGGACTGCGCAAGATCGGCCCGATCGTGGATCCAGCCTGCACGGCGAAGCTGTACCGGCCCTTGATGCCGGCCAACGACGTCAACAGCAAGGTGACGCCGCTATACGCGGGAATCACCATTGCGCGCGATCGCTCGTTCGGGTCCCACCCTAAGGATCTGCTCGACGTATTCACGGCCGATAAGGGCGGCCGAAGCCGGCCGGTGCTGATCTACATTCCGGGTGGCGGAGGCAACAAGACCGAGCAGCAAGCCCGGGAAGCCAACGCGTTTTATGACAACATCGGCCGCTGGGCCACGAGAAACGGAATGGTCGCCGTCCTGATGCAGCGGCATCCCGGCGCCAATTGGGATGATCCGGCCAGGGACGTTTCAGTCTTGATCCAGTGGGTCGAGGGCAACATTGGAAAATACAAAGGCAATCCCGAGCGCATATTCATTTGGGCGCATTCGGCCGGCAACGGTCCGCTTGGCACCTACATTGGGCGTCCGCAACTGTGGGGTCCGAAGGGAGTGGGCGTGAAGGGGGCGATATTCATGTCGGGGCAGTGGAACGTGGCGCCGCTCGAGATTCCTGGAACGGGCGGGCGGGGCGCGCAAGGCGCGGCCTTCGCTGGAGCCGGCAGCACGTGCGGTGCGGACCAACCAGGCGCCTCGCTGGGCATTATCGCCGGTCCCAGCGCAGTGAGTCCAGCCGAAGCGCCTGCCGGCCGCGGCGGCCGTGCTGGTGCGCTACCGCCCGTCGATGCGGCCACGCAACTGGCGCGTTCCACTCTGCCGGAATTCGAGAAAAGCGCAGTAGAGATGCTGTTCGTTTCCGCGGAACTCGATCCCGGAGCAAACGGCGCCATGAGCGCGTTCTACCAGGCCTTGCACGACGAGCTTTGCAAGAAAGGTCCGGATCGCTGCCCGGCGTTGTTGATGGCAAAAGACGAGAGTCACATGTCCGAGGTCTTCTCAATCGACACCGGCGACAAAACCGTGTCCGGGCCCATCCTGGCGTGGATGAAAAAAGTAAAGTGACGCGCGTCGCAGGAGGGGCTCGTTTGCAGGCGGCTGGGCGAGGGTCCCGACAACCGGTAAGTGACTTATGTCGCGCGGCTTAGTTTGCCATTCCGGTCGGCGGTATTTCCCATCACCACTTCCGTTCGGTAAAATGGGCGGCCATGATGAGCCCGATTTCCCGGCGCGGCCATCGCCGTGAGTTCCTCCGATTTCTGGCGGCCAGCCCCTGCGTCCGAGCGCTGGGTGGCATGCACGCCTTCGCGCAGCAGGCCCCCGAGCTCGCCGACGTCATCACCTCTCCCAGAGAGGCGTTGAGCGTGATGGACTTCGAAGAAGCCGCGCGCCGCAAGGTCCTAGCTGGCCACTGGGCGTACATGGCGAGCGGCGTCGACGATGATGCGACCGTACGCGCGAACCGCGAAGGATACAAGCACGTGCAGTTGCGCGCCCGCCGGCTGAGGGATGCGACCAAGGTCGATATGCGAACTGAGCTGTTCGGCGAGTCCTATGCGAGCCCCATTTTCACTTGCCCAACCGGCGGCGAGAAATTCTTTGATCCGGACGGTGAACTCGCCGTGGCACGCGCCACCAGAGCGCGCGGGACGATGCAGATGCTGTCCACCAGCACCTCGACAGGCGTCGAAGAGGTCAACGCCGCACACGGCAGGCCGGTCTGGTACCAGCTCTATGCCCCAAATTCCTGGGCGGTCTGCGAAAAGATTGTGCGGCGCGTCGAAGCCGCCGGATGTCGGGTGATCGCGTTAACTGTAGACAATACCACGGGGCGGAACAGTGAAACCTATTTACGCACTCGTCCGAAGGATCTTCGCCCTTGTGCGGCGTGCCACGAAGGCGCCGTCGGGCCATCGATCAAGGAGCGGAGAATGTACGACGGAATCGATATGACCGGCGTGGCTACGCAAAATCCGGCGATGACCTGGGAATTTGTAGACCGATTGCGTAAGGCCACCTCTGTGAAGCTGCTGATCAAAGGTATCGATACGGGGGAGGATGCGAAGCTGGCGGTTGAGCATGGATTCGACGGAATCCTCGTCTCCAATCACGGGGGAAGGTCGACAGAGACGAATCGGTCGACGATCGAAGCACTGCCCGAGGTAGTCGACGAAGTTCGTAACCGGGTTCCGGTGTTTGTGGATGGAGGCGTTCGGAGGGGAACGGATGTGTTCAAGGCGCTCGCATTGGGGGCCAAGGCAGTAGGGGTGGGGCGACCATTTCTGTGGGGACTGGGAGCCTTTGGACAGCCCGGTGTCGACCGCGTTTTGGAGATCCTGCAGGCCGAGTTGAAGTTAGTGATGGGCAATTGTGGTACGCAGACGATCGCGGACATCGACCGTTCCTACGTTCGAACGCCCGATTGGCGTATTTGATTGGCGAGGGACACAAATATGGGAACAGCCTGTTTTCTCAAAACCGCGGCCTTGGCAGCGATGGCGATGGCGTATTCGATCTATCTCCCTGTCTGCTTACGAGCCGAGAGTGGTGCGCCTCGGTATGAAGTCGATCGGTCCTGGCCGCAGCCACTGCCCGACCGATGGGTGCTCGGGGGCCTGGGCGGCGTCTGTGTCGATCGCCAAGACCACGTACTGCTGCTGAATCGACAAGACGTCGTCGACGGAGACTTGAACGCTGGCCATCTGGCCCCTCCGTTGATCGAGCTTGATCCCGCTGGCCATGTGGTCAATTCCTGGGGAGATCCCGACCTTCTGGATCCACGCCTCCATAGTTGCCACTTCGACAAGGAGAATAACGTTTGGATCGGGAGCGCTCCGTCCGGCATGGTGCAGAAATACTCGCACGATGGAAGCCGGCTCCTGTTACAGATCGGCAAAAAGGGCGTCTTTGACTCGGCTGACGGTACCGTCAAGGGGAAGCCTCTGAATTCCGACGCCGCCCGCTTCTTCATGCCCTCCAGCATTTTTGTTGACCCCCAGAATGGGGACGTTTATGTTTCCGATGGCGAAAGCAGAGGCGGCAACCGCCGCATCGCGGTGATGGATCGCAACGGAAAATTCTTGCGCCAGTGGCAGCCCGAAGGCATGCAGACTGTACATGCGATCGGTGTGACCGGTGACGGGCTGGTCTATGTGTGCAATCGGGAGGGGTCTCGCATACAGGTGTACAGCAAGATGGGTGACTTTTTGAAGAATATCGAGGTCCCGTGGAAACCCTACACGCCCCCGCCGGATGGCAAGCCTAAAGAGAGTGGGGGTTCAGCGGTAGCGCTTGATTTCTCGCACGACTCCGGTCAGAGCCTCATCTACGTCATCAACCAGAACAATGCGGAGGTGGAAATCATTGACCGAGAGACCGGCAGGGTCGTGTCGAGCTTTGGACGCGCCGGCCACTTCCCTGGCGAGTTCGACCAGGCTCACGGCATCGCCGTGGACTCCAAAGGCAATGTCTATATCGCTGAAAATCGCGGCAAAAGAGTTCAAAAGTTCCAGCCTGTTGGTCGCTGACAAACAGGCTTTTCGCGGCGCAAACGAGCCCCGGACACGATTGATGTGCCTTCTACTTCACCGGATGTCCGGCTCGCACGATGTCAGGTTCCACAACCGTCGACACTCCCGCCGCGCTCATGGCTTGACGCAGCACAGCGGCGGTGGCGGGTGAGGGTCGGACAGTTCCCCCGCCTCGGACGACAC
>Ga0306922_10002072_pt1 | contig 18505 bp, 11 predicted proteins | sample sta12Cox44000082_FD_203758 | JGI IMG/M metagenome (GOLD analysis project Ga0306922, IMG submission 203758) | Lab enrichment of tropical soil microbial communities from Luquillo Experimental Forest, Puerto Rico - statoxic.12C.oxic.44.000.082 (v2)... | ecosystem: Environmental > Terrestrial >... | reverse complement strand
TTGGGTTGTGAGCGAAGGCTGGCAGGGCTTCTCCGGGCAGAACAGTTTCATCGAGTTCGGCAAGACGCCTTACGCAGTAGGAGAGAACGGGGGCATCCACGGCGAAGTGAACTACGCTTCCACGCGCCCCTTCGATGACCCGCAGCTTTTGCTCCACGTTAGCTGGACGCCGGACGTGCCGAACGTGACTGTGAACCTCTACCAGGAAGGGTTTGCGGCGGACGGGGTAACGTCCACTCTTAAGTTAGTGGATACCACCAAGACCAGCAGCTGGGACGATTGGGCGCAGGGTTTTCGCTCTGACAACAATCCCAATATGAACTGCCCGGGCCAGTCCAGGACGGATATGTTCTTCTTCACATTGTACAACCAGCCAGACTACCTCGATGTGTACAATAACCAGCACAGCGGAACTGCGCTGCACACCATTCCGAACAATTCCCAGTTCAAGTGCTATGACGGCATGCACAACTGGAACCAGCTCCAGCCGGCAGTGTACGACGGCATGTATTCCTTCCCCAGCGTCACGGGCATCAACCCGCCGACCGGCAAGCCGACGGGAACCAACTGCACGGCCTGTATTCCGAATCCCGACACGACCGATCCATTCCGCAGCGGCACGCCCATGCTGCCTCCCGGTAAGTATGTGGTGGAAGTGGTTGTTCCTCCGGGTTATGAGTTGGTGAAGGAAGAGGACAAGAACATCCTGATCGGCGACAACTACATTGCGCCGGTCACACAGCAATTCGGCGGGCTCGCCTCCATATACATTATTCCGGATCAGGCCGCCGTGGGCGCCGCGTACAACGCCAACAATGCGCAGAATCAGACGACGGACCTGGGCTCCTCACCAAGGCGTGAGGGTGACACGGGAAGCGTGGAGCAATTCTGGCCTTGTGTGGGCGAGATGCGTGTCGTTCCCGACTATATGAGCATCTTCCCGTATGCCGCAGAAGTAGCCGCCTTTGCCGGAGCGACTCGTCCTCTGTGCGACCGCAAGGAAATCACGCTGCAGGAACAGATGTCGGCGCTGGCGAAGTTCTACATCTTCAGCTCGGCCCACGTCGCCGCGCACTTCACCGGCGTCATCACCGATGACTTCACCTCGGAGTTCGATCCGTTCTCGCCGCAGTTCGGGGAAAAATTCTCGCCCCCGGATCTGCCCGTATCGATCAAGGATTGGGCCGGAAACGAAATCTCCCGCGTGTATGCCGACCATTGGGGCACTTACGACGGCTTGACGTACTCAAGCTGGGAAGTCAACCCGCCCAACCCGACCGGGTATGGACCGACGATGATGGTTACTTGCATGAACGATCCGGGACCAATCGTAGACACTCGGGCGGGCAGTCCGACCCTCAATCAAATGATTACGGATCCCTCGTTCACCCAGGGCTACAGCCAGTTCTGCTATGAGATCCCGTTCATGCCGGGACAGACACAGTATATGGACACCCCGGTCGTGCCCACGTCCGCTTTCGCCGGCGCCGGGTACAACAACGTGGATTGTTCCTATCCGGATGCCACGCCGGCGGTCAAGGAAGTGGACGGCGATGGCCTCGGTCCTTGGGTCAGCGCAGCAGGTCGCCTCCTGACGATCACCGCCCTCGGCGACCAGATGATCCCCAACAATGCCTACGCCGGACCTAGCGTCACGACGGCTCCTTACAATCAGAAGATGGTCAAGCGCCATTTCGGCTTCGGAGCTCGGTGCACGGCGCCAAGTGCGACCAGCGCGACTTGCAACACCCTGTCCAGCGTAACCATCGGCGGCGTCCCCGCGACCATTGGCACTTGGATCGACGCGCAGATCACCGTTACCGTGCCGACAACCGGCTCTAATAACAGCAACATGGTGCAGCCGTGTCACGTTCAGCAGCAAACGCAATACGGCGGCTCGACGGCCTTTTGTGGTGAGTTGGTCATCACTGCGGGCAACGGCAAGCGTTCGGTCGACTCCGTAACTGTCACCATCGGCGGAAAGGGACCGCATCACGTAAAGCCTTCGGATTCGATCCAGGCAGCCATTGATGCGGCCGCTCCGGGCGACATGCTCATCATCGACCCAGCGTTTACGCCAGCCCCGACGGCCGCTCCGGGAACCTCGTGCGCCACAGCCACTGCGCCCACCACCACCTGCGTCGAAACCGCCGCTGCCCACAACGAACTGGTCATCATGTGGAAGCCGGTTCGGCTGCAAGGTGTGGGAGCTGCAACCAGCATCATCAACGCCAATACACACCCGGCAGGCGAGAAGAAACTGGAGGCCTGGCGGCAGCAGGTCGTCTGTCTGTTTGGCCTGGGCTTGAATGGCTCGCCAATCAACACCAACCCCACAGCCGGCAATCCGCTCGACCTCAATCAAATTAAGAATCTATATGATCCCACAAGCACGGTGACGTGCCCGGGCACGGGGTGGAACTACTTCAACGGCTACGACGAAAGTGACACAACCAGCGCCCACAAATTCAACCCACAAGTGGATCGCTTGCCACTCGAGGCCACGACCGGATGGGACGCCAATCTCAACGGCAACCTGGCCGAACTGTTGCAAGAGCCAGCCTTGATGGGCGCGCTCGAAGGAGCGGCCGTTACCGTGCTCTCGAAGGGCGTGGTTTTCCCGTCGGATCCTTACGACGCGACTCTGCTCGCTGGGTTCCCGGACGGCACCACGCTGCTGACTGGAACCATTGCAGCCGATGCCAGCGCGGGTAACTTCCCGGTGGGCGACGACAATCCAAATTGCCACACCAGCTCGACGTCCACGACCAACCCGTACCCGAGCAACTTTATGTGCAACCCCTCGAGCATCGACGCCGTGGGCATCACGAACAGCTCCCAGGGCGGCGGCGGCATCTTCGTCCACGGATGGGGGCATAACATCCAAATCGCCAACAACCGCATTTACGGCAACGCCGGAACGCATTCGGGCGGCATCAACCTCGGCCAAGGCGAATTTCCGGGTCCTTACGTCCAGGGGGGTGCCACAAATGCGCCTCCGGGCTCGTGTGAGGACAGCCCGGTGTTCAACACGACACTGCCGCTCTGCCAAAACATCAACGTGAACATTCACCATAACTACATCTCGTTGAACTCTTCCACCGGCGACGAATTGTTCTCGGCCACGCCGGCGGGGGCAGGCGGCGTCACCATCTGCACCGGCTCGGACTACTACAAGTTCAACTATAACTGGGTGTGCGGCAACCTGAGCAGCGGAGACGGCGGCGGCTTCGCCCACGAGGGGTTCAGCTATAACGGTGACATCGAGCACAACAGCTTTGTCTTCAATCAGAGCCTCAACCCCACGATTCCGGCCAACGGCGGCGGCCTCTTCATCATGGGCACTCCCGATGCGGACCTTACTTGCAATGGCACCCTGGGTGCTAATTTCGACCAGGATTGCGCGCCTTTCGGAGCCCCTGGTGGCAATCCGGGCAATACCCCGGCCTCCGGCGTTACGCCGAGCGATGGAGTCGGTCCGGGCCTGGTCATCAACGCCAACCTGATTATGGGAAATGGCGCGGAGACTGGCACGGGAGCCGGCATCGCCTTCAATCGAGTCAACGGCAATGATATGGTTACCTTCCCGACCGAACCCGCTCTGTGGAACTCGGTACTCGTCACCAACAACATCATCGTCGACAACGTCGGCGGTTGGGATGGAGCCGGGATTTCGTTGATCGATTCTCCCAACGTCAACATCATCAACAACACCATCGCCTACAACGCAAGCACCGCTTCGGCAGGCATACTGTTCAACACTCTTGGCGCTCCTCTTGCCAGCCAGGGTGGAACGAGCTGCACGAATTCGGCGACGACAACCTGTCCGCAACCCGCCGGTCTAGTGGCCATCCAGCACAGCGCGGTTCTCGCGGCAAATCTCCCGCCGGCCGTCACGGTCGTTTGCCCGGCGGGCCATTTCCAGGGAACCACGGCAAACAACGGCTCTTGCAAGAGCGTGTCGTATCCAAGGCTAGAGAACAATATCTTCTGGCAGAACAGTTCGTTCTACATCGGCGTAACCACCGCTTCGCCCAACCCCACCTACCAGCAGAATCTTATTTCTCTGTTTAACTCCAACGGCAGTGCGATAACGAGCCAGGCAACAACGGGCGCTTGCGTATCCGGCACCCAATACTGGGATATCGGCGTGCGCGGTGACACGGGACCGGGGAGCCATGCTTCAGGCGTCACACTGACTGCTTCGGATTCCGTGCTAACGTCAGGCGCCAGTGTGCTCGGCGCAGGCAACGTAACGGGCAACCCGAACTTCCTCAGCTTTTACTGCGACGGTTCGCGCACTCCCCCGGAGGCCGTGACAGCGGGTGTTCTCCCGGCGACAGCAGCAGGCTGGCAGGTGCCTCCGGGTATCTCGGATGCAACCGTGCCCAACCCGATCTTCAACCTGGCCCCCTCCGCCACGGTGGACGAAGGCAACAACTGGGTCAACCTAAGATGGGGCCCGCTCTCCATGACCAACCCGACGGTTCTCCCCGCCGGTGGAAATTATGGCGGCGGTCCTCTCCTTGGCAACTACGCCATTACCACAGGGTCCTCGGCCATAGGTAGGGCTCCTGGTGGCACTACCAACAACGCGGACGCTCCGGCATACGACTTCTTCGGCAAACGGAGGAAACCCGGCGCAGTTGACGCCGGTGCGGTTCAGCTCTCCGGAGGAGGCGGTGCGATCGCGCAAATCACTCTCTCCCCGTCGACGGTGGACTTCAGTATGGTCCCAGACCATGCTCCAGCAACGCCGGATCAAGACGTACAGGTCATTAACTCGGATAACACCCCTGTATCGTTCAACCCCGCCTCGTTCACGATTGGAGGACCAAACGCGGCAAGCTTCCGCATCGCAGCCAACACCTGCCACCCGGCGAACGGAGTGTCGACCCTTGCTCCGGGAGAAACCTGCGTCGTCAACGTGGTCTTTGTCCCCAACACGACTCAAGGATTGCGGACTGCCACTCTGACCGTCACGCCGGTCAGCTTGCCGGCTCAGACCGCCTCGCTCGTCGGCCGTGACACGATTGCGACAGTAGCCGTCTCCGCCATCACCCCGGCGCTGACCACAACTCCGGCCAGCGCCGTGGCGCATACCGGCACGATTACCGTCACCAACACCCAGGTCGCCTGCTTCGCCCCATTAATCCCCGGAAATCCGGCAGGTTGCAATGTCAACGCTGGGCCGTACACCCCGACGGCGATTACGTTCACGACCGGGACCCCCAGCCTGACTGCCTATGTTCTCGGTGGCACCTGCGCGGTAGGCACGCCGATCAATCCGGGAACCAGCTGCACCATCACCATCACTTATACGCCGCCCACTACAGGGACGATCACAGGCAACGTACACCTCACTGTAAACGGGTACGGCACGGCCTCAACCGCACCCATAATCAATACGACCTACCCGGCAAACTAACCGAATCAACCGCAGCTGGGCGGGCATCTACGGATGCCCGCCCTCTTTTCTAATTGCGAAGCCTTCGGAGAGGACAAACAAGCGATGCTAGAAAGCAAGATCATCTTGATGTCAAGGTCAATGCTGCTGGCGACGGTTCTTGTCAGCGGCATTTGTGTTTCGCAGATGGGGGCTCAGACCCCTTCCCACGCCGCGAGTTCTAAGCCAACGCCGACGGCTGGAGCTGCCCGGCACTACCAGCCGGATCGGTTCGCGGGCCGAGCCGGTAAGTATTACCGGCTTGTCTGGGGAGTGGACTCTCTCAGCCTGAAGTGGACGGAGTCAGGCGAAGTCATTCGCTTCGCCTACAGGGTCCTAGACGCCGAAAGAGCGAAAACGTTGAACGATAAGAAGGCGGAGCCTGTGTTGATCGACCCGCAAGCGCGGGTCAAATTGGTCGTTCCATCCTTGGAAAAGGTTGGGCAGTTGCGTCAGAGCGCCACGCCCGAGGCAGGCAAAACCTACTGGATGGCTTTCTCGAACAAGGGCCGATTAGTGAAGCGCGGAGACCACGTCGATGTGGTGATCGGGCCGTTCCGAGCCCAGGGGCTCGTGGTGGACTAGAGTTGCCTCAGAGAGGTCCGATTTTGAAGGTTCGCGGTTGGTTTCAAATTCCGTTGAAAGTGCGCCTGAGCGCCAAGAAAGATGCTGATCAAATAATCGCAGGTTGCAGAACAATCATCCGCAGCTTGCTCTCTCGTTGGCTCCTCCGATTCAGCAAACAAAACCCGTAGGAAACGGCCCCGCAGCGGTCTGGCCGTATGCATTTTTAGCGCACCGGTCCGACTCCGATCACGTTTCCTCCCGCTAACAGGTCGTGTCGCCGTGCCGCCAAGCTAAAAATACTGTGCAAAATGCTTTATAAAACATGTCCTCGGTCTAACGCACATTTGCGCACGCAGCCGGAAGGGGAAGTTCACGCGACTCGGTAGGGGGTTGAAGGCCGTCGCCGAATGGTGCAAAGAGCACCGACACGATCCTGTGAACCAGACAACAGAAAGCCCTGAATGCCAAGCTCCGCCCCCACTACCAACACTACGAACGACCGACGAACTACCACAGCCTTTGGCAGTTCTATCGGATGGTCGACTTAAGCGGGCAAGAAACTGGAAACGCTGGACACGGCCAAGGAAAACCTCCAGCTCACCGGGACTCCTCTACTCGGGGAGTTTCCAAGCTTCGCAGTGGATGCCTTGTTCGGTTGTTCCAGTTGGCCTCCGTGGGTATCTGCGATTTAGAAGCGTATCCTTTCGGTCCCGCGGCCCCTGCCGAGGATCCCTCTGGTTGGCAAAGAGGCAAAAGACGTAGATGGTGATTTCGCCCACAGGAGTGTCAAGCTGAGTTTCTCGGCCGTCAGGAGAGGCCACAGCTCGAGCGACTTTATTAGTCTTCTGGTTCCTGGGTCACGATGTGAACGTCTACGGCGGGAGATTCGCGGAGGAACCGGTGCACCGCCGAGAGATAAAGGTATTTCCTCCAGTCACGCACGGGAGCCCGGCCGAAAATGACCTGGGTAATGTGCTTAGAGCGGACAAAAGCGGCCACGGTGTCCGCGACGCTTTTCCCTTTCAGGCGAATCACCTTCGCGCCCAGGCTTTCCGCAAAACGCAAGTTGGCCGTGAGCGCGTTCGGATTGGACTCGCGATGGAGCGGGCCAAACTCCCGGTCGACGTGGACCACGTAGAGCTCGGCGTCCATGCGCCGTGCCATTCTCGCGCCACGAGCAACGAGGTACTGGCCGGCGGGATTCGAGGAGATGCAGACGGCCATGCGCTCCCGCACGCCCCAATTCTTCCGGATATCTTGCGCCTCCATGTAGGATTCAAGGCTGCGATCCACCTGTTCGGCGACTTGACGCAAGGCCAGCTCGCGCAACGCGATTAAGTTGCCGCGGCGAAAGAAATTCTTGAGGGAACGTTCGACTTTGTCGGTGCTGTATACGTCGCCACGCTTCATGCGGGCGTGCAGGGCTTCTGGCGTGAGATCTACCATAACCGTTTCGGATGCGGTCAACGGCACCCAGTCAGGCACGGTCTCACGCACGACAATTCCGGTGATGGACCGCACCACGGGCGCGATGCTCTCGATATGCTGAATATTCAGCGTCGAGAGCACATCGATATTGGCGGCAAGGAGTTCCTGCACATCCTCGTACCGCTTGCGGTGTTTGCTTCCGGGAATGTTGGTATGCGCGAGTTCATCGACCAGCACGACTCCCGGGTGACGAGCGAGGATGGCATCCACGTCCATTTCTTCGAAAATCGTGCCTTTGTATTCGATTTTCTTGCGCGGGACGTTCTCCAGCTGCTGAGCGAGCTCTTCAATTCCCTGACGGCCGTGCGTTTCCACGACGCCGATGACCACGTCTTCGCCGCGGCTGCGCCGCCGCAGGGCTTCACTGAGCATGCTGAAAGTCTTTCCGACGCCGGGAGCGTAGCCCAGAAAGAGCTTAAGGACGCCGCGCGTTTTCTGCGGCGGCGAGGCCACTTCCAGCCATTCTTCAGGTTTTCTGGGCAACGCTTACTCTCCCCCAAGGAAGCCTGGGCTAGAATGTACCCATGTACAGATTTCTCGGCGCACGCGTCCTGGGAGCGGCCGTGTCGCTACTCGTAGTCGCTGGCATTGTTCTTGTTTTTCGTCACGTTCTAACGGTAAACCAAACCACGGTCGCGCTGTCTTTTCTGCTCGCCATTCTAGCAGTTTCGGCTGTATGGGGAATGCTGGTTTCGGCGTTCATGTCCGTGGTGGCAATGCTGGCGTTCAACTATTACTTCTTGCCTCCCGTGGGAACACTGACGATTGCTGACCCGCAGAATTGGGTGGCATTGTTTGCGTTTCTGGTTACGTCGATTACCGGGAGCCGGCTCTCGTCGCGCATTCGCAAAGAGGCCGATGAGGCCCATCAGCGCAGGCGGGAAGTGGAGCGCTTATACCGCTTCAGCCGGCAACTGCTGGGGGAAGGCAACGTGATCCAGTTGATGAATGCCATCCCCGACTACATTGTGGAGAGCTTTGAAGCAGGCGCGGCGGAGCTATTCCTTCCGCAGAAAGAGAAGTTTTATCGATCCGGATTCGGCGCCGCGCACCTCGATGAAGAGAAAATGAAAATGGCGTTCCTCAACGACGAACAGACTCTCGACGCTGAGCATGCCGAGCATTTCATCCCCGTGCGAATGGGCGTGCGTCCCATTGCCAGCCTGGGCATTTCCGGGGCGCTGCTCTCGCGCCAGACCGTGGATGCCATTGGAACGTTGGTGGCTATCGCGATCGAACGGGCGCGAGCAGTAGAACAGCTAGGACAGACGGAGGCGGAAAGGCAGGGCGAGCGGTTGAAATCCGCCTTGCTCGATTCCATCACGCACGACTTTCGAACGCCGCTGACGTCCATGAAGGCGGCGGTGACCGGTCTCTTGATGTCAAAGAACCCGGATTCCGGCCAATCGCACGAACTCCTGACGGTCATCAATGAGGAGTGCGACCGGTTGAATCATCTGGTCGAAGAGGCCGGGGAAATGGCCAAGCTGGAGGCCGGAGAAGTTAGACTCGATTTGGCGCCAACTTCCGTTAATGAAATCATCGAGGCGGCGCTAGGACACTGCAAGAGCGCGTTAGCGGGGCGCCGCGTGGACGTGCGTGTCGCAGAAGGCCTTCCACCCGTGAGAGCCGACCTGGAACGAGCGAAGGAAGCGCTGGTGCAATTGATCGAGAACGCTAATCTCTATTCACCGAAAAAGGAGCCAATTACAATTACAGCCGAGCTGACCGGTGACACGGTGACGACCAGTGTTGCGGACCACGGTCCCGGTATCGACGATTTTGAACAGACGATGATCTTTGACAAATTCTATCGGGGAAAAGACCAAAGATACCTTGTTCGGGGCACTGGCATGGGCTTGCCAATAGCGAAAGCGATCATCGCCGCGCAGCAAGGGACCATTAGCGTGACGAGTCAGTTGCGCCATGGGTCGGTGTTTTCTTTCACTCTGCCCGTGGAGCATTCCCAGGCCGTGGACCGTGCGCAAAAGGATGGCCGATGAACGCAGCGACCATTCTTGTTGTTGATGACGAACCGCAAATCCGCCGTGTGTTACGCGCTACACTCTCAACGCACGGCTATGAGATCGCGGAAGCCAAGACGGGCGAAGAAGCTCTGGAATGGATGCGCAAGGAGTTGCCCGATCTGGTGCTGCTCGACATGAACATGCCGGGAATGGGAGGGGTGGAGGCTTGCCGCGAGATTCGGCGCGCGTCCGATGCGCCAATCATTATGCTTACGGTGCGCAACGCCGAGCGCGACAAGGTTGCCGCTCTCGATGCCGGCGCCGACGATTATGTGGTCAAACCGTTTGGCATCGAAGAATTGCTTGCGCGCATTCGTGCCGCACTTCGCCGGTATGCCCCGGGCGACGCACTTCCGCCGTTTGTCTCGAAAGATCTGAGTATTGATTTCGACGCACGTCAGGTAAGGGTGCGCGACCGCGACGTCCATCTCACCCCCAAAGAGTACGACGTCCTCAAACACTTGGTGGCCAATCAGGGAAGGCCGCTTACCCATCGCCGTCTCTTGCAAGCAGTTTGGGGACCGGATTACGGCGATGAAACCGAGAGCCTGCGCGTCGTGATCAACCAGTTGCGGAAGAAGCTCGAAGCTGATCCGGCTCGTCCCAGATACATTCTTACGGAGCCGTGGGTGGGCTACCGCTTTCAGCCTCCCCGCGCAAGCGCTGCAAAGTCCGCCGCGCGAAAAGGATGAGTTGACGCTATTTCCGTGGATGGCCCGCGTCCAGATCCAGATTTAGCTCAAGGACGCGCACGCGCGGCTCCCCTAGAAAACCAAACTGCCTCCCGTGGGTATGCTTCTGAACCAGTCGGCGAACCTCGGCTTCGCTCATTCCCCGTTCGCGCGCGACGCGAGGAACTTGGAACTCCGCGGCTGCGGGAGAAATGTCCGGGTCGAGTCCTGATCCGGAGGCGGTGACGAGATCTATGGGAATCGTGGCGCCCGGATTTTCCGCTTGCAACTTTTCAACGTCGCTCTTCACGCGATCGATCAACACCTTATTCGTAGGGCCCAGGTTGTTGCTACCGCTCGACGTGGGATCGTATCCGGTTCCAGCAGCGGATGGTCGTGAGTGAAAATAGCCGGCCACCGCGAATTCCTGGCCGATAATGCGCGAGCCTACGAGTTGTCCATTTCTCGCGATAAGCTGTCCGTTGGCGCGGTCCGGAAAGAGCAACTGCGACAAGGCCGTAACCGCGAGCGGATAAATGAGACCAAAGATAACGGTGGTCAGCAGCGTGAACCAAATGGCGGTCAGAAAGTTCTTTTTCATAAAATCCTCTAAGCCATCCGCAAATACATGAGCAATATGTCGATCAGCTTAATTCCAATGAAGGGGGCAATAATTCCGCCAACACCATAGATCAACAGGTTGCGTTCGAGTAGCGCGGATGCACCGAGAGGGCGGTAGCGCACGCCGCGCAGGGCCAGCGGGATGAGGGCGATGATGATGAGCGCGTTGAAAATGACCGCGGAGAGGATGGCGGATTCCGGTGTCCGCAAGCGCATGATGTTGAGGACGTTGAGAACTGGGAAGGCTCCGGCAAACATCGCCGGGATAATGGCGAAGTATTTGGCAACATCGTTCGCTACGGAAAAAGTTGTGAGCGCGCCGCGGGTAATCAGGAGTTGCTTGCCAATCTCCACGATCTCAATCAGCTTCGTGGGATTGGAGTCCAGATCGACCATGTTGCCGGCTTCTTTCGCAGCCTGTGTGCCCGTGTTCATCGCCACGCCGACGTCTGCTTGAGCCAAGGCAGGGGCGTCGTTTGTTCCATCTCCGGTCATGGCTACGAGCTTGCCTTTCGCCTGTTCGCGCTTGATGAGCGCCATCTTGTCTTCCGGCTTGGCTTCCGCGAGAAAGTCGTCCACGCCCGCTTGCCGCGCGATAGCCGCCGCGGTCAGTGGATTGTCTCCAGTAATCATCATGGTGCGGATGCCCATGGTGCGAAGATGATCAAACCGCTCGCGCATGCCGCCTTTCACGATATCCGTCAGGGCGATTACGCCGAGCACGCGGCCATTCTCCGATACCAGAAGAGGCGTGCCGCCTGCGTTGGAAATTTCAGCGATGCACTGTTTAGTCTCCGCAGGAACTTGATTGCCGCGTTCGGCAACGTGCTTCGCGATGGCTTCAGGAGCGCCTTTGCGAATCTGTTTGCCGTTAAGATCTACGCCAGACATACGAGTCTGTGCGGAAAACGGGATGAACACAGGGTTGCGATGCCCCAAATCGGGTCCGCGCAGCCCATATTTCTCCTTCGCCAGCACAACAATCGAACGGCCTTCGGGAGTTTCGTCGGCAAGGGACGCTAGTTGGGCAGCATGGGCAAGCTCTGCCTCGGTGGCGTTAGGGCAGGGAAGGAACACGGTGGCTTGGCGATTGCCTAGAGTGATGGTGCCGGTTTTGTCTAGCAAAAGCACATCGACGTCGCCTGAAGCTTCCACCGCGCGTCCGGACATGGCAATGACGTTGCGTTGAATCAGGCGATCCATCCCTGCGATGCCGATCGCCGAGAGCAGTCCACCAATCGTTGTTGGAATCAGACAGACCAAAAGAGAGACCAGCACGAAAATGTTCTGGCGCGCGCCGGAATAAATCGCAAAAGGTTGAAGCGTGACGACCGCCAACAAGAAAATGATCGTCAACCCCGCGAGTAAAATATTCAGCGCAATTTCATTGGGAGTTTTCTGGCGAGAAGCGCCCTCGACCAGCTTGATCATGCGGTCGAGGAAAGTTTCTCCGGGATTCGAGGTGATCTCCACCTTGATTTCGTCGGAGAGCACGCGGGTCCCGCCGGTTACCGCCGAGCGGTCTCCGCCAGACTCGCGGATCACGGGCGCGGATTCGCCAGTAATTGCGGACTCGTCCACTGACGCAACACCTTCGATCACTTCGCCGTCACCCGGGATAAACTCTCCTGCGGCAACGAGTACAACGTCCCCAGCACGCAGCTTGGAGCTGGCCACGATCTCAATGCCGTCCCCGCGCAGCCGGCGCGCCTGCGTCTCTGCGCGTGCCTTGCGCAGGGTGTCGGCTTGCGCTTTGCCGCGGCCTTCTGCCATCGCTTCTGCAAAGTTGGCGAACAGAACCGTGAACCACAACCACAGCGTAATCTGAAGCCCGAAACCAAACTGTCCGGCGTGGTGGAAGGCATTCCAAACGAGCTGGATGGTGGTCAGTACCGCACCAACTTCAACGACGAACATAACGGGATTCTTAGCCATCGTTCGAGGTTCCAACTTCCTGAACGAGTCAAGGATCGCTCGCGATAGAATGGCGCTGTCGGCAAGGGATTTTTTTCTGATTTGACTGATTTCAGATACAGGGTCCATAAGTGCCTCAAAAAAGCTTCCCTGCGTGCATGAGCAGGTGTTCGAGAATCGGGCCGAGACTGAGCGCCGGGAAGAACGTGAGAGCCCCCACGATCAAGATCGTCGAAACCAGAAGGCCGCTGAACAGCGCGCCAGTGACGGGGAAAGTTCCCGCTGATTCGGGAACGGTTTTTTTCCTCGCAAGGCTTCCGGCGATGGCCATGATCGGAATAATCATGAAGAACCGGCCGAGGAGCTGCGCAGTCCCGGTGGTGGTGTCGTACCAGAGGGTGTTTGGATTCAATCCGCCGAAGGCGGAGCCATTGTTTCCCGTGGAGGAGACATAGGCATACAGAATTTGAGTGAGGCCATGCGGCCCGGGATTCGAGATGCTCGCAGTGCCGTAAGGCTTGACTACGGACACGGCTGAGAACCCGAGGATGGTGAACGTCAAAATGAGCACGGCCAGCATGGCCATTTTCACGTCGTATGATTCGATCTTCTTGCCGAGATACTCCGGTGTCCGTCCAACCATCAGTCCAGCAATGAATACGGCAAGGACAATGAATACAAACATGCCGTAGAGCCCGGCGCCAACCCCGCCGAAAACAACTTCGCCGAGCATGATGTTGATGAGCGGCACCATGCCGCCAAGGGGGGTAAAAGAATCGTGCTGGGCATTGACGGCGCCGCAACTCGCGTCCGTGGTCACGGTTGCAAAGAGCGCTGAATTGGCGAGGCCGAAGCGAACTTCCTTCCCTTCCATGTTTCCACCGGATTGCAGCAAACTGACGCGCTGGTCGGTGCCGACAAGAAGGGGATTGCCTCTGGCTTCGGCCCAATAGGCAGTCGTCACGGCACAGAGAAACAGGAAGGCCATGGCTGCCCATACCGCCCAGCCGTGACGCCGTGCGCCGGTCATTCTGCCCAACGTGTACGTGAGCCCGGAAGGAATCGCGAAGATCAGAACCATCTCGAAGAAATTCGAGAACGGCGTCGGATTTTCGAAAGGATGGGTGCTGTTGGCGTTGAAGAACCCGCCGCCATTTGTACCGAATTCCTTAATGGCCTCCTGAGACGCCACTGGTCCCTGTGCAATCACTTGTTGCGTGATTGTTTGCGTGGTGGCCTTGCCGTCGCTGCCGGTGACTTGCGTCGTGTAAGGCTGAATTAGCTGGACGGTCGTGTAGGGTTTCAGGTTCTGGATCACTCCCTGGGACACCAGCACGAGCGACCCGACCAGGCAAAATGGCAACAGAACCCAGAGCAGACAACGCGTCGTATCGATCCAGAAGTTTCCGAGCCTGTCGGTTTCTTTGCGCGCGATTCCGCGAATCACGACGATGGCCAACACGATGCCCACAGCAGCGGAAACAAAATTGTGATACGCGAGGCCGGCCATCTGCGTCAGATAGCTCATCGTGGACTCGCCGCTATAGGCCTGCCAGTTGGTGTTCGTCGTGAAGGATGCTGCGGTTCCCCAGGCTAACGTAGGATCAACGCTTGCAAGTCTCTGCGGGTTGAAAAACAGAAACCTCTGCGTGCGCTCGATGAAATACAACAGCAACATGGAAACTCCACTGAACAACAGCATCGAGATGGTGTACTCGGTCCACCGCATTTCATGATTTTCATCAATGCGAATCAAGCGATAGAGAAGCTTTTCCACTGGGCGAAGCACCGGATCAAGAAAGGTTTTCTCACGACCGAAGACGCGCGTCATGAAAACGCCAAGCGGTTTGGTCGCCAGGAAGATCACCAAGAGGAAAAAGAAAATCTGAGACCAGCCATTGGCCGTCATGGACTAAAACTCCTCTGCCTTCAGCAAGGCATAGAGCAGATATCCGCACAGAGCGATGGAAATGATCAGCAGGATGGCATCACCCAGCGTCATACGCGTTCTCCTATTTCAAGCGATCGCAGGCGCGAACGTAGAGAATTCCCGCCGCGAAGAAAACCACCGTAGCTGCGATGAAAATAATGTCGAGCATTAGTTTTCTTCTTTAGTTCTTTTCAGGAAGCATGGTGTCTACGCCCGCAATGTTCCGGTCTTTAAAATTTGACGAGAATCGCCAGGTTGATGCGATTTTCAATTTTCTTGAGGTCTGGAGTCCACAATCCGCCATTCAAGGCACAATTGCCCGTCGGCGAGGGCGTGCCGTCCATGCACGCAAACAGCGTTGGGTTGCCGTTGTTGCCGCCGGGAGGTGTAACGCCGCCGGGTCCGGACCAATACGGCACGTTGGCCGCACGATGATCGAACTCCCACCGGAAGGTAATATACTGGCTCGGCATCCAGTCAAACGTGCCGGAGGCATCCCAAGCCTTGAACGGGTCTCCAGGGTTCCCCGTGAAGTACGGCGAATTGATCGCTGCAGACTGCGCCGTTGCTCCGTTGATAGGTGGAATCAACACGAGGTAGCGCCCCGGATTGTTGATTCTGCCACCGCCGAGCGTCAAGCCGTACTTGTCATTGTTGAACCAGAAGCGGTTATAGAACATGAACCCGAGGAAGCTCTGCTTCGGGCCTTGCCTCGTCGTAGTGTAGCAGCTCACGCCGCCACCGTGCTCGCATCCGACGTCGCCCGTCAGAGAGAAAGCCATCTTGCTGAGGAAATTCTCAGGGTTGTCGTAGTACTTGATCTCGATGCTGTCGTCAGTGTGATAACGCACGCGGCCCGGAACACCAAGGGTCTCTTCGCCGAAGGCATATTGATTTCCGAGCACGGAGAGCCATCCATTCGGCCGGTACAAGACTTGCATTCCGAATCCTGGCCGGTGATTGAATCTACCGTAGGATTGCCAGCCGTTGGTGAACCACGGCTCGATCTTAAGGTGCTCTGTCGGAAAAATCTGCACGCGTAGGCCATTGAAAAACCACGGCGTGTTGGAAGAAACAAACGACGGCTGGTACGCCCAGTTGTCAAAATTGTAGTAACTGAACAGCCCGATGTAAGACATGAAGATTCCCGCGTCGACGTTAACGCCGTGCAGCACATCAAAGTGATAGCCGCCGTAAGCCTCGGAAACGTAGCGGTACGCGGTATCAAGACTCCACTGTCCGCGCGCAGGGCTAGCGTCGTTGCGAGGGGTTGTAAATGAATACATGCCGAACTGCGTCATCAGGCGTGCGCGAACATTGTCGTAATGGAAGTCGCCACCCACGCCGAGTTGCGTTACTTGAACTTCCTTTGATCGGAAGACTTCGCTCGAGCCGCTGATGGTGTCGTCTTTGGGGTGGTTGAAATCGTAGATGTAGGAAATGTCCGCGCGGACTTCCGGTGTGAAGAATTTCGTCTCCCACGGTGATTCTTTAGTGCGCGCATTGCCGTTCAGCCAGGTGAAATCCGCGAACGCAAAAGGCTCAGCCTTGGCAGGCTTGGTTGCAGCTTTTTGCTCCTGCTTGGTCGAACGAGCTACCGGCAAATTTGCGGCAGCAACGCTGACGGTGCTTTCCGTCGTTGTCGCTGGCGTTGCCGAATTGCTGGTCGCGCTTGCCGGGGCCGGCCCAACCGCAACGTCTGGCGCCGCGGTGGGCTGAGCGGCGATCGCTTGCTCAGGAGAACCTTCTCGAGAAGACCCCGCTTTCGCATTACTCTTGGATTCCAACTCGGCAACGCGCTTCTCAAGTTGCTCCACGCGATCGAGTAGCCAGCGCTCTCTTTCCGTCAGCGGGGCTAGCGCATCGGCATTACTCGTCACTGGTTTTGCCGTTTCGGTCTTCTGCGCTTTGGTCGTCGACTCGCTGTTGGCCTGGTCATCGGCAAAGACGGGTCCGGGCGCCATGCCGACAACAAGTAGCGCCATAAGCGTCAGCCGCATAAAGCCCAATTTCCCTGCACAAGCGCGCATATTCTTCTCCTGAACTTCTGCCGGTGACAGCAAATCGATTCGAATAAACCAATTTTGGGTTAGAAACTTCTGTCTGTGCTGACGGTTACATGCCCCGGCCGGTCACCCACGCCCGGTTTCCGCGTTGGTTCAATTTCGCGACCACCCGTCGCATCAACGCCGCCAGATCGACAAAAGCAAGTCTTCCAAACTGGATTAACCACATTCCGCTCCCTTTGGAGACTTCGTCCCGAGATCAGAGCCCGCGCAATTCTCTCATGAGCCACCCGTTCTCGGCGGCAGCAAACCGCACTGCGCCTTTCTGACTCCCAGGTTATGCCACGAGTTCTGCTGGACTTGGGCACCAATTGATCCTTTTTCCCCCTGGTGGGCCGGCGAGAAACCAAAAATAGCTGGTGTTTCTGACTGGCGGCACGAGGCCTTTCCGTTCTTGGCGGCGGACCTGCCGGCTTGCGATCTTTATCGTCGGTCCATTGCACCAGTACATAGATCAAAAAGGAGCAAGCCAAAAGGCCCAACGCTGTGAAAATGATGATGTTCATGGCGCAAGACGGGCACGACCGGGCAGATACTGCGCAGATCGAAAAGCCCGACTCCAAGGAGGACATTAGCGAAATGGCTCTCAGAAAGGCCTTAGAAATCTGTAAGGAATCTATAAGGGCAACTGCTCAACTTATTGATATTTCTAAGCCTTCGTTGCCTTTGGGGGGCTCTCAGTACAGTTTCATCGGCCATCAAAATCATGCATTCAATTCATTGAAAATTTGCGTTTGCGATTCTTTGCAGGGTGGACCCAGCATGATTCCAACGAGGACCATTTCTGGCGTGGCTTTTCGGGGTACGGAAACAGAAACGCTTCGCCTCGAAGGAGGACATCGTGAAACGAGCGGCTTCGATCGCTTTACTGATCGTTTTGTTGTGGGGGACTCTCCGAGCTTGCGCGGCTCAGCACGACAGCCAGGGCTATCAGGCCAATTCACACCCGGCAAAATCCGCCAAAAAAACCATCCGTCTTGCAGGCCGCGTGGGCTTGGACGGAAAGACGGTCGTGAGCGACCGGGACAGTAGAATCTGGAAGGTGGTCAATGCAGAGATGCTTAGCGGCAGTGAAGGCCGGCAGGTCACGATAAAGGCATATACCGAGGCCAACGCGAGCGAAATTCGTGTAATGGTGATCAGGCTGCGGGAAGAGAGGACCACCGCAAAGCTCGACGACGCGGCGTTCCGAAGGTAGTCTCGAGAAGGTGCCGCGGTCTCTTGCATCCTACAAAGACTGGGAGCGTTTCTTCGTTCTTTATTCTCGTCGCGCAAGTACTAAGCCAGACTCTTTCACCGCCGCTACCTCGAAATCTCATGGAAAGCTGTACTTGGACAAATGCTTGTTTGCGGCCAGTTGGACAATTCACGGACGTTGAATGAGTCCGGAGTCGATGACCATGACATCCGTAGGGAAGAATTTGGCGGCTATTGAAGCTAGGGCATTGACGGCGCTCCCTGTTCCAAGCAACGAAGAGCAAGAACAGCCTGCCTAGAAATACTTCTACAATCTTAGACGAAGGATCGTTTTTTTCTAACCGCAAGGGCTGCATCTTTCGAAAAAGCCCGTTTTGCTAATCTGCCCTGCGAAGGCGCAATGATTTGGTAAAATTGCGGCGCAATGACCGCCGGCGAAAAACTGCGCATTGGTGTCCCGGGCAACGGGGAGGTCTCGGCGCTGCTCGTCCGTCCGCCGACCGCTCGATGGCTGCTGGTCTTGGGCCACGGCGCGGGTGCGGGCATGGCGCATCCGTTCCTCGAGAAGCTCGCAAAAG
>Ga0306922_10002060_pt1 | contig 18544 bp, 20 predicted proteins | sample sta12Cox44000082_FD_203758 | JGI IMG/M metagenome (GOLD analysis project Ga0306922, IMG submission 203758) | Lab enrichment of tropical soil microbial communities from Luquillo Experimental Forest, Puerto Rico - statoxic.12C.oxic.44.000.082 (v2)... | ecosystem: Environmental > Terrestrial >... | reverse complement strand
CATGCTCCGATCGGACTCAAGATCGGTGCAGTTTCACCTGCGGAGATAGCGGTCGCCATCATGGGCGAGATCACGGCGCGCTTGCGCCAGGAAACGCCGGCGGCGGAGAAGGTTCTGGAGAAGATTCCATGAAATTCGGCGCGGTCCCGGTCGGCGAGGCCGCGGGCGGCGTCGCGGTGCATTCGATCCGCAAGAGCGGTCTCGTCCTGAAAAAGGGCACCGTCATCAGCGAGCGCGAGATCGCCGCGCTCAAGGCTGCCGGGATCAGCGAGATCGTGGTGGCCCGGATCGAGCCCGGCGACGTCTCGGAGGACACCGCCGCTGCCGAGATCGCCGCGGCAGCCGCAGGGGAGGGGGTGCGCGTCGATCGCCCCTTCACCGGCCGTGCCAATCTGTTCGCGGAGAACGCGGGCGTGCTCGTGGTCGATAAAGGCGCCGTCGACCGCCTCAACAACGTAGATGAATCGATCACGTTCGCGACGCTCGCCGCTTACAAGCCGGTGGTCGCCGGTGAGATGGTCGCCACCGTCAAGATTATCCCGTTCGCGGTCTCCGCGAGCCAGCGCGACGCGGCGGTTGCGGTCACCGCCGCGGCGCGGCCGCTGATCCGCATCGCGCCGTACCGCGTTCGCAAGGTTGGCGTGGTTTCCACGTTGCTGCCGGGCCTTGTGCCGAAGGTGATCGAGAAAACCCTGAAGGTGACGGAGGAGCGCCTGGCGCCCGCCGGCGCTGTGATCGTCGCGGAGCGGCGCGTGCCGCACGAGCACGGCGCGCTCGCCAAAGCGATCGAGGAGGTACTCGGTGCCGGCGCCGAACTGGTCATCGTGTTTGGAGCCTCGGCGATCGCCGACCGGCGCGACGTGATCCCGGCTGCCGTCGAGACCATCGGCGGACGCGTCGAGCATTTCGGCATGCCGGTTGATCCCGGCAATCTGCTGCTGGTCGCTCGCGCGCGCGGCCGTCCCCTGCTTGGCGCGCCCGGTTGCGCGCGCTCGCCGAAAGAGAACGGGTTCGACTGGGTGCTCATGCGGCTTCTTGCCGGGATCGAGGTGCCGCGCGAGGCGATTACCGGCATGGGCGTCGGCGGACTGTTGATGGAAATCGTCACGCGGCCGCAGCCACGCGAGGAGCCCGCGGTCGACCGCGGCCGGCGCATCGCGGCGGTGGTGCTCGCGGCCGGCCGCTCCACCCGCATGGGAGGTCCGAACAAACTCCTGGAAAAGATCGGCGAGCGGCCGCTGGTGCGCATCGCGGTCGAGGAGGCGCTCGCTTCGCGCGCGGGCGACGTGATCGTGGTGGTGGGACATCAGCGTGGGGAGGTCGAGAAGGCGCTGGCGGGCCTGCGGGTGCGGATCGTTCACAACCCGGCCTTTGCTGAGGGGCTCGGCGCGTCGCTCAAGACCGGCATTGCTGCGGTGCCGGCGGATGCGGACGGCGCCATTGTCTGCCTTGGCGACATGCCGCAGGTCGACGCCTCGCTAATCGACCGGCTGATTGCCGCCTTTGATCCGGACCGCGGCGCGCTGGTGGTGGTGCCGACCTTTCAGGGCAAGCGCGGCAATCCAGTGCTGTGGGCGCGGCGGTTCTTTCCCGATCTCATGGCGATCGAAGGCGACGTAGGCGCACGCCACCTGATCGGGCGCTATGGCGAGGCAGCCGTCGAAGCCCCGGTCGAGGGCAAGGGCGCCTTCGTGGATATCGACACACCGCAAGCCCTGGTCGACCTCAAGGCCGAGATCGAGGGCAGTTAGCACATGAAACGAAATCTCCGGGCCGCGGGGCCCGGGGATTCGCAATCCGATGTTGCCGTGGCGTCGCTATCACCCCGGGCGACACCACGTCAGCGTGCAGATCGGCACCAGGCTGTTTCGCTCGCAGCGCCGCAACGCAAAAAGCTTGGCATCGATGATGGAGGCGCTATGCGCCCATCCACCCGAGCCGGCGCCGATGGCGCGGCAAACCCACGCCGAGGCATCGGTCGAGGCCGCCGCAAGCAAAAGCGTTCCCGCCAGAAGCGAAAGCAGAATCCGTCCCATTAGCCCCTCCTCAATGATCGAGGAGAGGATCGAAGCCGCCGATCGTGTCTATTGTGTGAGCCGTCAAACGGTCGTGCTGCTGGATGCTTACCAAACATAAAACATCTGCCGCGGCAGCCGCCTCGAACCGTTCGCCGGCGGGGGATGCGCGCGCTTGCATTGCCCAAGTCGACACCGTACATTAATGACTGACTGGTCAGTCAGTAATGAATGATGGCGCTGACATGGTCGCAACACGCAGATTCGGAACGCCTTCCGCAAGCAAGAGGCGCAAGCGCCGCAAGCCGCAAGCCGCGCGGGCGGCGCAACAGAATGCGCGGCGCGAAGCCATCCTTGCCGCCGCGCTGGCCGAATTTTCCGCACGCGGCTTTGCCGCCACGCGTCTCGACGACGTGGCCCGGCGCGCCGGCATCGCCAAAGGCACGATCTACCTCTATTTCCGCGACAAGGAGCGGCTGTTCCAGGAACTGGTGCGCACGATGATCAGCCCGATCATCGGCGTCATCGCAGCGGTCCCGGCAACGGATCTTCCGGTTCGCGCTCTCGCCGAAAAGCTTTTCGACATCTTCGTTCGCGAGGTCTACGGCACCCGCCGCAAAGACGTGATCCGGCTGGTCATCGCCGAAGGGCCGCGTTTTCCGAAGCTTGCCGAATTCTACTATCGCGAAGTGATCGCGCGCGTGCTCCCGGCGGTGCGCGCGCTGCTTGCCCGCGCCGTCGAGCGCGGCGAGCTCCGCGACGATGCGCTCGCGCGCTTTCCGCAATTGCTGATCGCGCCGGGCCTGCTCGCGATCGTCTGGAGCGGCCTGTTCGAGCGCTTTGCACCGCTCGACGTGCAGGAACTCATGCGGGCTCATCTCGATCTGCTGTTCGGCGAACGGGCGGCGACATGACCGTGCGTGTTGCCGCTCTCGCATTGCTGGCGAGCCTTCTGCTTACCGCTTGCAACAATGGAAAAGTGCCAACCTTCCAAGGATGGGTCGAGGCCGAACTTATTTTCGTCGGGCCGGACGAGACCGGGCGCATCCAGACGTTGGCCGTGCGGCAGGGTGACCGTGTGGAAGTGGGAGCGTCGCTGTTCACGCTCGACGACGACCTGCAGCTCGCCGATGTCGCCATGCAGCAGGCCGCGCTCAAGAATGCTCAGCAGGCCTATGAGCGCGCACAGCAGCTCGCGAGAACCCAGGCCGGCACGCAGAAGACGCTGGACGACGCCGAGGCGGCGCTGCGCACGGCGCAGGCGCGGCTCAATTCCGCGCAAACCCGCCTCACCCGGCGCAGAGTGTTCAGCCCCGTCACCGGCACCGTGCAGCAGATTTACTACTGGGGCGGCGAACTGGTCCCGGCGGGCAAGCCGATCGTCGCGATTCTGCCGCCCGGCAATTTGAAGGTGCGGTTCTTCGTCAATGAAGCGACGCTCCCGACGGTCAAGATGGGCGACGTGGTGAGGATCAATTGCGACGGCTGCGATGCCGATATCACCGCTACCGTCAGCTTCATTGCCCGCGCCTCGGAATTCACGCCGCCGGTTATCTACAGCACCGAGGAGCGCTCGAAGCTGGTGTTTTTGATCGAAGCGAGGACGCAGCAGCCGGAGCGGCTGCGCGTCGGCCAACCGGTCAGCGTCACGCTGAGACAGGAATGATGACGGCGGCGCCCGAGATAGCCATCGACGTCGAAGGCCTGACCAAATCGTTTGGCACGCGCACCGTCGTGCGCGACCTGTCCATGCGGGTCAAGCGCGGCGAGATTTACGGCTTTCTCGGCCCGAACGGCTCCGGCAAAACCACGACCATCCGCATGCTGTGCGGACTGCTCACGCCCGACGCCGGCCACGGCACCTGTCTCGGTTACGACATCCGCAGCGAGGCCGATCAGATCAGGCGCCACGTCGGCTACATGACGCAGCAGTTCAGCCTGTATCAGGATCTTTCGGTGCGCGAAAATTTGGAATTCGTCGCGCGCCTCTACGGCGTCGCTGATTCGAGCGCTGCGGTGCGCGCGATGATCGAGCGACTCGGACTCGAAGGGCGGGAAGGACAGTTGGCGGGTCAGCTTTCCGGAGGATGGAAACAACGGCTCGCGCTCGGCGCCTGCACGCTGCCCAATCCACAGCTGCTGCTGCTCGACGAGCCGACCGCGGGCGTCGATCCGCAGGCGCGGCGCGAATTCTGGTACGAGATCCACGCGCTCGCCGCGCGCGGACTGACCGTGCTCGTTTCCACGCACTACATGGACGAGGCGGAGCGCTGCCACGAGATCGCGTATATCGCCTACGGTGTCCTGCTGGCGCGCGGCAGGGTAAACGAGGTGATTGCGGCGTCGCATCTCGTCACCTACGCGGTGAGTGCGGCAAGTGGGGAGGCTTTGACGGAGCTTGCGGAACAGCTCAGCCGCGCTCCGGCGGTGGAATCGGTAGTGCCGTTCGGCGCCAATCTGCACGTCTCGGGCCGCGACCCAGCCGCGCTCGAGGCGGTGATCAACGCGTATCGCGAGCGCGCCGATTTGACCTGGACCCGCTCAGAGCCTTCGCTCGAGGATGTCTTCATCGATCTGATGGACAGAGCCAACGACGCCTTGCCAAAGGATCATTTGCAATGACGGTGTCTTACGCGACGCGCGCCCCGCGGAGCCGGACTTTAGCCGCGTTTTGGCGGCGCGATTTCTGGCGCCGCACCTGGGCGATGCTGATCAAGGAATTCATCCAGCTCAGGCGCGACCGCCTCTCGTTCGGCATGATCGTGATGATCCCGCTGGTTCAGCTTCTGCTGTTTGGATACGCGATCAACACCAATCCGCGCCACTTGCCCACCGCGATATTGTTGCAGGAACAGAGCGACGTCGGCCGCTCGATCCTCAAGGCACTGCAGAATACGAAGTATTTCGACGTTACCCACGTCGTTCGCAGCGAGGCGGAATTCGACCGCCTGCTCGCCACCGGTGCGGTGTTGTTCGCGATCGAGATTCCCGCCAATTTCGAGCGCGCGGTGCGGCGCGGCGACAGTCCCGCACTGCTCGTTGCCGCCGATGCCACCGATCCGGTGGCCGCCGGCTCGGCCATGGCGGCGCTATCGAGCCTCGTGCAAACCGCCCTTCAGCATGACCGTGCCATTCCGGACCTTGAAATGCCGCCGTTCGAGATCCGCACCCATGCTCGCTACAACCCCGCGGCCAACACGTCGTACAACATCGTGCCCGGCTTGGTCGGCACGATCCTAACGATGACCATGCTGATCTTCACCGCCTTATCCGTGACGCGCGAGATCGAGCGCGGCACCATGGAAAATCTTCTCTCGATGCCGATCACGCCGTTCGAGATCATGCTCGGCAAGATCATTCCCTACATCATCGTCGGCGTCGTGCAGGCGGCGCTGATCATCGGCATCGGGATCGGTCTGTTCGGGGTCCCGCTGCTGGGCAGCCTGCTGCTGCTGGCGCTGTTGAGCACGCTGTTCATCACCACCAACCTGTCGATCGGCTACACGTTCTCGACCGTTGCGCAAAACCAGCTGCAGGCGATGCAGATGTCGATGATGTTCTTCCTGCCGAACATCTTGCTGTCGGGATTCATGTTTCCCTACGCGGGAATGCCACACTGGGCGCAATGGATCGGCGAATTCCTGCCGCTCACGCACTATCTGCGCATCGTGCGTGCCATCATGCTCAAGGGCGTGAGCCTTTCCGAGCTGCACTTCGATACGCTGGCGCTTGCCGGCCTGATGCTGATCGCTATGGCGATCGCGATCCGCCGTTTTCGCCGCACCCTCGATTAGCGGCGCCCGCAAGCCCGCGGGAATCAGCGCAGGGCGGCTGCGTTCTCCGCTTCTTCTTCCTCTTTGAGCGTGGCGAGGATCTTACCGTGGTTGCGCGTGTCACCGACGCGCTTTCCCCGGTAAGGGCGGGTCTGCCCCTTGCTTTCGGCATAGATGTGGCGCGGCGCCGGCGCTATACCCGACGGCAGCCGCGAGAATCCAGATGTCACCAGCCACGTCAGCCGACACACAGCAGGCCGCGCGACGCCTGTCCATCGGCTTCATCAATTTTGCCCACGCGCTCGATCACTATGTGATGCTCATTTTCCCGACCGCGGTGATCGGGCTCGAAGTCGCTTACCGGCGGAGCTATGCGGAGCTGATTGCACTCGGCACCGCTTCGTTCGTCGCTTTCGGGGTGTTCTCGCTGCCGGCGGGATGGTTGGGGGACCGTTGGAGCCGGCGCAATATGCTGGCGCTGTTCTACGCCGGTTGCGGGCTATCGCTGATCGTGGCTGGGCTTGCCCCCAACTTGGTCGTACTGACGATTGCGCTCGCCGCGCTCGGCATGTTCGCGGCCATTTACCACCCGGTCGGTACCGCGATGCTGATCGAGGCGGCCGCGGTGCGCGGTCGCTCTTTGGCATTCAACGGGGTGTGCGGCAATCTCGGCGCGGCGATGGCTGCGGGGATGACGGCAGCAGTGATCGCTGGGCTCGGATGGCGCGCCGCCTTCCTGCTGCCCGGCGTAATCTGCCTGCTGGCCGGCCTCTGCTATCTGCGCTTCGTCGCCGACGAGGGAGCGAAAGCGGCACACCGCGCCCGCGCGGCGGACGTTCCGCTGAGCACGTCCATTGCGGCGATCATTTTCGCGCTGTTCGTCGTAATCGCGCTGTGCGCCGGATTGGTATTCCACATCGTCTCGATCGCACTGCCCAAGATCCTCGACCAACGCATCGGCGCGGATGTGCCACTTGTGCTGGTGGGCGGGCTTGCCTCGGCCGTGTTCATGTGCGGCGCGCTCGCCCAACTCGCGGTCGGCCGGCTCGTCGAGAAATTCCCCCCGCATATTCTGTTTGCGGTGATCGCCAGCCTGCAGTTCCTCGGCGTGCTGTGGGCGGCGCAGGCGACCGGAAAAATACTGCTCGTGGCGCTGGCCGTGGCGATGGCGGCGATTTACGCGCAAGTCACCGTCAACGATCTCGTGATTGCCCGCTATACCCCGGATGCCTGGCGCGGGCGAGTCTATGCAGTGCGCTACTTCCTCACTTTCGTCGTTTCCGGCGCGGCGGTGTCGGTGATTGCAGTCCTGTATGCGCGCGGCGGGTTCGACCTGGTGCTTGCAACAACCGCGGTCATTGCGCTCGGCTTCGTGGTCGCGACGGCGCTGATCGCGCTGCTGGTCAACGGGGTCGAGAAAGCGCGTGGACGGGTGGTCGCGCCCGCCGAGTGACCCCCCTTGCGGAACGGGTATCGCCTTCTTACGTGTTCTTAACTGCGATGTTGTAGCTCCAGGGCTCCATCGCTGGGACGGCCACGATCAAGCGGGTGACGCCGGATGTACGCGCACCTCTCGTTCGTGGTCGTAAGCATTTTCGCGGCACGTTTCGCGCCTTGGCTTCCCGTTAAAAGCTCCGGAAATGAGAGAGGCTCGGGCTTGCGCCCGAGCCTCCGCAGTCTCGGCTGTCGATTGGCCGGAGATCAGAAGTCCATTCCGCCGCCCATTCCGCCGGCGCCCGGGGGCATGGCAGGTGCCTGCTTCTTCGGCACCTCGGCGACCATCGCCTCCGTGGTGATGAGCAGGCCGGCCACCGACGCGGCGTCCTGCAGCGCGGTGCGCACCACCTTGGTCGGGTCGATGATGCCCTTCGACACCAGGTTGGCGAACTCACCCGACTGTGCGTCGAAGCCGTAAGCATACTGATCCTTTTCCAGAATCTTGCCCACGATCACCGAGCCGTCCTCGCCGGAGTTGATGGCGATCTGGCGTGCCGGCCAGGACAGCGCCTTGCGCACGATCTCGACGCCAGTCTTCTGGTCGTCGTTCTGCGTCTTGATGCGCTTGAGCGCCTCCGTTGCGCGCAACAGCGCAACGCCGCCGCCCGGCAGGATGCCTTCCTCGACCGCGGCGCGGGTGGCATGCATCGCATCATCGACGCGATCCTTGCGCTCCTTCACCTCGACCTCGGTCGCGCCGCCGACCCGGATCACCGCCACGCCGCCCGCGAGCTTGGCGAGCCGCTCCTGCAATTTCTCGCGGTCGTAGTCGGAGGTGGTCTCCTCGATCTGGGCCTAGATCTGGCTGATCCGGCCCTCGATGTCGGCCTTCTTGCCGGCGCCGTTGACGATCGTGGTGTTCTCCTTGTCGATCATTACCTTCTTGGCGCGGCCGAGCATGTTGAGGGTCACGTTCTCGAGCTTGATCCCGAGATCCTCGGAGATCGCCTGGCCGCCGGTAAGGATCGCGATGTCCTGCAGCATCGCTTTGCGGCGATCGCCAAAGCCGGGCGCCTTGACGGCGGCAACCTTGAGCCCGCCGCGCAGCTTGTTGACGACAAGCGTGGCGAGCGCCTCGCCCTCCACGTCCTCGGCCACGATCAGCAGCGGCTTGCCGGTTTGCACCACTGCCTCGAGCAGCGGCAGCAACTCCTGCAGACCCGAGAGCTTCTTCTCGTTGATGAGGATGTAGGGGTCCTCCATCTCGACCCGCATCTTGTCGGCATTGGTGATGAAGTAGGGCGAGATGTAGCCGCGGTCGAACTGCATGCCCTCGACCACGTCGAGCTCGGTCTCGAGCGACTTTGCTTCCTCGACCGTGATCACGCCCTCGTTGCCGACCTTCTTCATCGCCTCGGCGAGGAAGCGGCCGATCTCCTGATCGCCGTTCGCCGAGATCGTGCCGACCTGGGCGATTTCCTCGTTCGAGGTCACCTTCTTCGAGTTCTTCTTGAGGTCTTCGACGATTGCCTCGACGGCAAGGTCGACGCCGCGCTTGAGATCCATCGGATTCATGCCGGCGGCAACCGCCTTCGCGCCTTCCTTGACGATCGAGGCGGCGAGCACGGTCGCCGTGGTGGTGCCGTCGCCGGCAACGTCGGAGGTCTTCGAGGCAACCTCGCGCACCATCTGGGCGCCCATGTTCTCGAACTTGTCCTCGAGCTCGATCTCCTTGGCGACGGTCACGCCGTCCTTGGTCACGCGCGGCGCGCCGAACGATTTATCGAGCACGACGTTGCGGCCCTTCGGGCCGAGCGTCACCTTCACCGCGTTGTTGAGAATCTCGACCCCGCGCAGCATCTTGTCGCGCGCTTCGACCGAGAACTTGACTTCCTTCGCAGCCATTTTCCCTTCACTCCAGTTCGTTTTGTGGTGACTAACCTGAGCAGTGCGGTTAGGCGGCCTTCCTCTTGGCGACGCCTTGCTCGATGACGCCCATGATGTCGCTCTCCTTCATGATCAGGAGCTCTTCGCCATCGATCTTGACCTCGGTGCCGGACCACTTGCCGAACAGCACGCGGTCGCCAACCTTGATGTCGATCGGGATGAGCTTGCCGGACTCGTCGCGGCCACCCGGCCCGACTGCGATGACCTCGCCCTGCGAGGGCTTTTCCTTCGCAGTGTCGGGAATGATGATGCCGCCGGCGGTCTTTTCCTCGGCGTCCACGCGCTTGACGACGACGCGGTCGTGAAGCGGACGAAACTTCATGCTGTCCTCCTAACTCTCAGATAGAATTTGCGATTTTTACCGGTGCGGAAGCCGACAGGAGGTCCCCTGCCAGCCGATCCGGGACGCCACATAGGGGGCACTGTCCGGCCCCGCAAGTAGCGGTCGGAAAAGATTTAGCACTCTGCGAGCCGGAGTGCCAAGCAGAATTTGGCACTCAAAAGCTTGAGTGCCAATCGCGCCGGAGCTGTCGGGGGGAGGGTCCAAGGCTTGTCAGCAGCCCTGTCCCTTTGCTGCTAATGCCTTGATTTCAGGAATATTATTCAATTTTTGGGCTTGTCACTGCAAGGAGGTGACTCGCACAATTCGTGTGCGAATCGGAAGGCACGCGACCCATGGCAAGCAAAGATATTCGGCGCCAGCTCGAAGGCTATGGACTGACGACGGCGCAAATCCTGTACCGGCTGCCCGACCACCCATCGTTGCTGCAGACGTATGTTTGGCAGGACTACGATCTCTGCCCGCGATTTCCGGTTCTCAATCGCTTTCTGACGTTTTGGCTGGAAAAGCTCGAAGGACCACTTTACTCCGTGACCGTCGCTCACTCCCGGCTGATCAGGCCCGCCGAGATGCGCGCCGTCAACGGCGAGTTCAGGCTGCACTGAATTGAGAAGGCCAAGGTCCGCAGATCAAGACCCGCGGCGGATCGTCTTTCCGGAACGGCTGATCATTGGGTTGCAGACGTCAGCACGCCGACGATCGCGCCCATCAACAACGTCGCAAGCGTACCTGAGACAATCGATTTAAGGCCGAGTGCGACCACATCATCGCGCCGCGTCGGCGCCATGGTGGCGAGCCCGCCGATCATGATGCCGAGCGAGCCGAAATTGGCAAAGCCGCACAGCGCATAGAGCATGATCAGGCGCGAGCGCGGGTCGAGTGCATCGGCCGGCAGCTTGGAAAGCTCGACATAGGCGATCAGTTCGTTGAGTACGGTCTTGACGCCCATAAGCGCGCCCGCGGCGGGCGCCTGGTCCCAGGGAATGCCCATCAGCCAGCAGATTGGCGCCATCGCATAGCCGAGCAGCCGCTCGAACGTGATCGGCGCGCCGCCGACCGCCGGAAGCAGGCCGATGATCGCGTCCGCGAGATGCACCAGGGCGACCAGCACGATCAGCATGGCGCAGATATTGAGCAGCAGCTCGAGCCCGGCGGCCGTGCCGCGCACGATCGCATCCATGGTGCTCGAGGCGACCGGCCCCACTTGTACCGGCTCCTTCTCGGAAAGCTTGCTGCTCTCCTCCGGCACCATGATCAAGCTGATGAGGATTGCCGCCGGTGCGCCCATCACCGAGGCAATCACGAAATGTGCCGCGGCGTTGGGAACGATTGAACCGAGCAGGGTCGCGTAGAGCACCAGAACGGTGCCGGCGATGCCGGCCATGCCGCCCGTCATCACGATGAACAATTCGCTGCGGGTGAGCGTCGCCAAATAAGGCCGAATGAACAGCGGCGCCTCGACCATGCCGAGAAAAATGTTGGCGGCGGTCGAGAGCCCGACCGCGCCGCCCACCTTGAGCGTGCGCTCGAGCAGCCAGGAAAAGCCGCGCACGATCGGCGGCAGGATGCGCCAATGGAACAGGAGTGTGGTCAGCACGCTCATAACCAGCACGATCGGCAACGCCTGCAGCGCGAGCACGAACTCCGCGCCCGGCACCTTGAGCTCGTAGGGAAGTTGCCCGCCGCCGAGATAGCCGAACACGAACGAGGTGCCGGCGCGGGTGGCATTGGCTATTGCACCGACCGCATCATTCACCGCGGAGAAGGCCCGCGTCACCGCCGGCACCTTGAGCAGGATCACCGCCGTGACGAATGTCACGCCGAGAGCCATGGCCGCCTGCCGCCAAGCCACGCCCCGGCGGTTTTCGCTGATCGCCCAGGCGATCGCGAGGAGCGCGAACATTCCGCCCAGCGATTGCAAGTTTTGCATGGAGACAGCCCCTCGGATTCGCCCGGTCGGGATTGTAAACATGGCGGCCGGCGAGTTCACCGGGGATGGAGATATTGGATGGCCCGTATTCGCTTCGACTTCGGCACGGTCACGCTCGACGCCGAGCTGTTCGACACCCCGACCGCCCGCGCGATCGGCGCCGCTCTGCCGATCTCCTCGTCCGCGCTCACCTGGGGGGAGGAGGTCTACTTTGAGGTACCGGTGACGGTCGCGCGCGAGGCGCAGGCGCGCGCGGTGGTGACACCCGGCGAGGTCGCCTATTGGCCCGACGGCCCCGCTATCGCGCTCGGCTTTGGCCGCACGCCGATCAGCCGTGGGGATGAGACGCGCCTGGCAAGCCCATGCAACATTTTCGGCAAGGCGCTGGGCGACGTGAAGATATTGGCAAAGGTGCGAGCGGGCGCCAAGGTGAAGGTCAGCGCCGTTGCTTGATGCACGGTCCGACGTTATCCGCGGCCGACGAACGGCATCAGGTTCGCCATCACCGTCATGAACAGCACGTTGGTGTCGAGCGGCAGATTGGCCACGTACACGACCGCCCGGCCCACGTCGTCTGCGTTCATGCGCGGCTCGACCGCGGTGCGGCCGTCCGCCTGCATCACGCCCTGCGCCATGCGCTCGGTGAGCGGGGTTGCCGCATTGCCGATATCGATCTGGCTGCAGGTGATGTTGTAGCTGCGGCAGTCGAGCGAGGTCGACTTGGTGAGGCCGGTGACCGCGTGCTTGGTGGCGGTATAGGCGACCGAGCGCGGCCGCGGCGCGTGCGCCGAGATCGAGCCGTTGTTGATGATGCGCCCGCCGCGCGGCTCCTGCGCCTTCATGATTCTGATCGCTTCCTGCGTGCACAGGAAGATGCCGGTGAGGTTGGTGTCGACGACCTTCTTCCAGGTCTCGTAGGGCAAATCCTCGAGCGGCACCGCGGGCGCGCCGATGCCGGCATTGTTGAACAGGACGTCGAGCCGGCCGAACGCCTCCTTGGTATTGGCGAACAGCGCCTTGATCGATCCCGGATCGCTCACGTCGGTCGGCACCACCAGGCTCTTGGACCCGGACGCTTTGCCCTCCGCCGCGGTCTCCTCCAGTTTGTCCTTGCGCCGTCCGGCAAGCACCGCAGCGTAGCCGTCCTTCATGAGCGCGAGTGCGACAGCCTTGCCGATGCCGGTGCCGGCGCCGGTGATCAGGGCAACTTTTTGCAACGCGGCCATCGCGGTTCTCCTTGGCGGACAGGGTGGCGGTCAGCGAACATTCTTATAGGGCGGACGCGGAATTCCGGCATGCGCGGCGCGCAATGCCGCCGACCAGCGCTCGCGCAGATCGCTGAAATAGGGCTCTCCCGGTTCGATACGAAAGTTGAGCTCGGCGTCGCAGGTGTTGCGGCGCGCGATCAAAACGTCGAGCGGCAGGCCGACGCTGAGATTGGAACGCATCGTCGAGTCGACCGAGACCAGCCCGACCTTCAGCGCATCGTAGAGATCGATGTCGTAGGTGATGGCCCGGTCGAGGACCGGCTTGCCGTATTTGTGCTCGCCGATCTGCAGGTAGGGTGTGTCCTGCGTGCATTCGATGAAATTGCCCGCCGGGTAAAGCATGAACAGGCGCGGCCGCTCGCCTTTGATCTGGCCGCCGAGCAGGAAGGCGACGTCGAACTTCACGTCCGAGGCTTCCAGCGCCTTGCCTTCGAGATCGTAGAGTTGCCGGATGGTGCGGCCCACGCGTTGGGCGGCTTGAAACAGGGTCGGCGCGTTCATCAGCGTCTCGGTCTCGCCCGTTGCCGGATTGTCCCACCCCTCGCGCACAATGCTGACCACCGATTGAGTGATCGAGAGATTGCCGGCCGAGGCGATCGCCATGATGCGCTGACCCGCCTGGATGAAGACGTGAAGCTTGCGGAATGTGGAGATGTTGTCGACGCCCGCATTGGTGCGGGTGTCGGCGAACATCACCAGTCCGTCGCGAACGAGGATGCCGCAGCAATAGGTCATGGCTTGGCCAACCCAACCCGCTTTGTATAGCGATGTTCGCGGCAGACCGGCAATGCTTGTCAGCTCTGCGACTGCTGCGCGGCCTGCTCGACGCGGACCTTGACCGAGAGTAGTTCCCCGCCGCCGCCGAAGCGCGAGCCGCGCAAAGGCGCGGCGCCGAGGTAGTCAAGCCCGATCGCGACGCGCACATGCGTGTCCGTGGCGCAAACGCCGTTGGCCGCGTCGAAAGCGACCCAGCCGAGCTCCGGGACAAACGCCTCGCACCAGGCATGGCCGGCATCCTGCTCGGCGATGCCGGTGTGCTGGCGCAGATATCCGCCCACGTAGCGGGCCGGAATGCCGACGCTGCGCGCCGCCGCTATGAAGATGTGCGTCAAATCCTGGCAGACGCCGCGCTTGAGCGCGAAAGCCTCGGGCGCGGTGGTCGCGGCATGGGTGGGATCCGTATCGAAGGTCATCGCCTTGTGCAGTCGCTCGAGCAGGACGTGGAGAAGTTTCAGCGTATCATCGTCGGTCTCGTTGCGGCTGGCAGCGGCAAAGGCGGCGATGTCGGCATCGGCGCGGGTGAGCGCGGTCTGGCGCAAGTAAAGCGAGGGGGGAAACCGCTCGAGCGTGCCGCGCACAACCCCGTGGGTATCGCGGGTCTCGACCTCGCCTTCCACGGCTACGCTGAGCTCGTTGAACGGGCCGTCGGCGGTAAAGGTGTGGGTGATGTTGCCGAAGGCATCCTCATGCTGGTCGAGCCGGCAATCCGTTGAGACATCGATGCGCCAGTCTGCCACGTACTGGCCGTCGTGATTGCGCGGCGTGAGCCGCAGCATCTGGATGACGCTCTTTGCCGGCGCCTCATAGCGGTAGCTAGTCAGGTGCGAAATGCGAAGCCGCATGGGAGAGAGCAGGTAGGGGTCTTAGGCGGACAGCGATCAGCGCGCGGACTTCATCGCGGTCGTGCCGTCACGTCAAATACTGCTGGGCAATGGCAACACCGAGACGGTTGTTGTCGCCGATGAAATCGCCGATGAACTCGTGCAGCCCATTCTGAAAAATCCCCTCCATGTGGCTGTTTTCGATGCGCGTCCGCACCGCGCGCGCGTGGCGCTGGGCCGGTCCCTGGCGACCGTACGCGCGGCCGAGATGATCGAGATAGAGCACGAGATTCTGATAGCAGCTGGCAAGCGAGCGCGGCAGCTCGTCGCGCAGGATGAGCAGGTCGGCGATCAGCCAGGGTTTCACGCTTTCCCGATAGACCCAATGATAAGCCGTCAGCGCCGAGACCGAGCGCAAAATGGCCGCCCACTGAAAATAATCGAGCGGACCGCCGACCCGTTCGTGTGCCGGCAGCAGCAGGTGATACTTCACGTCGAGGATGCGCGCGGTGTTATCGGCGCGCTCGAGATAAAGCCCGATCCGGGAGAACCAGTAGGCATCGTTGCGCAGCATGGTGCGGTAGGCGCAGCCGTCGAACAGCAGCGACGCCTCCCGTACCCAGCGCAGGAAGCGCATGAATTCCTCGCGCGAGGTCGGCCCGTTGCCGAAGCGCTTGAGCTCGAGCCAGGTGCCGTTGATCGCGTCCCACATTTCCACCGTCAGCGCCGTGCGCACCGCGCGCGCATTGGTGCGCGCAATCTCGAAACAGTTGCGGATCGACGAGGGATTGACGGTTGAGAAGCAGAGAAAGTCGTTGACCGTTTCCTCGTTCGCTTCCGGATAGGTCGCGGCGAAGGCATGCGCGCAGCCGGCGGTCGCGACTGCCGACTGCCATTCATTGGATGAGCCGACATAGGCGAGCGGCAAGGTGGCGAGGCGCTGCGTCACCTCGAGGATGCGCGCGAGATATTCGGCCCGCTCTACGTAACGCGCGAGCCAGTAAAGGTTGTCGGCGGTGCGCGAGAGCATCGACGATCACCCAGGTGCGAGCCGCCAACCCGGACTTCGAAGACTGACTTTCGGGTCGCTGGTCGCGAACAGCCGAAATGGCAGGACGAAGCTTCCCATCACCGATCCAGCACCCACGTGTCCTTCGTCCCACCCCCTTGGCTGGAATTGACGACGAGCGAGCCGTTCTTCAGCGCGACCCGGGTGAGTCCGCCCGGAACGATGTGAATGCGGTCGCGTCCGGTCAGCACGAAGGGCCGCAAATCGACATGACGCGGTGCGACGCCCGCGTCGACGCAAGTGGGGCAGGTGGATAGCGCCAATGTCGGCTGCGCAATGAAATTGCCCGGGTTGGATTTGAGCTTGGCGCGGAACGCGGCAATCGTCGCCTTGTCAGCCTCCGGTCCAATCAACATTCCATAGCCGCCTGAGCCGTGCACCTCCTTGACCACCAACTCTTCCAGGCGGTCGAGCACGTAACTCAGATGTTCCCGTTCCCGGCAGCGCCAAGTCGGCACGTTTCTCAGTATCGGCTCCTCGCCCAGATAGAACTTCAGGATCGCGGGCATGTAGCTGTAGATCGCCTTGTCGTCGGCGATGCCGGTGCCGACCGCATTCGCAAGGGTCACGTTGCCGGCGCGGTAAACCGACATCAATCCCGGCACACCGAGCGCGGAATCCGGCCGGAATGCCAACGGATCGAGGAAATCGTCATCGATGCGGCGGTAGATCACGTCGACGCGCTTGGGCCCCTGCGTCGTGCGCATGAACACGAAATCGTCTTTGACGAACAGGTCGCGGCCTTCGACCAGCTCGATGCCGAGCTTGTCGGCAAGGAACGAGTGTTCGTAATAGGCGGAATTGTAAACGCCGGGGGTGAGCAGCACGACCGTGGGGTCGGCGCTCGCGGTCGCAGGTGCGACCGAGTCCAAGGTGGCCAGCAACTCGTCGGGATAATTTTCCACCGGAGCGACGCGGTGGCGCGCGAACAATTCGGGGAACAGCCGCAGCATGATTTCCCGATTCTCCAGCATGTAGGAGACGCCGGAAGGTGTCCGTGCATTGTCCTCGAGCACGTAGAAAGTCTCGGCGTCGACGCGCACGATATCGATGCCGCCGATATGCACGTAGATGTCGTGGGGCACCTTCTGGCCGTGCATCTCAGGTCGATACACCGGATTCTGAAACACGAGCTCTTCCGGCACGACCCTGGCCTTGAGAATCTCGCGCCGGGTGTAGACGTCGCCGATGAAAAGGTTGATGGCTTTGACGCGCTGTTCGAGGCCGGCTCGCAAAATGTCCCATTCCGCTGCGGCAAGGATGCGGGGCAGCACGTCGAACGGGATCAGCCGCTCCTGGGCATCCGCTTCGCCGTAAACGGCGAACGTGATGCCGATCCGGCGGAACAGCACCTCGGCCTCGCGCCGGCGGTAATCGAGGCCGTCGGGCGGCAGTTCGCCGAGCCAGCTCGAAAGCTCACGGTAGGCGTGCCGCGGGTTCCCGTCGTGCCCCCTCATCTCGTCGAACGCGACTGTCATGCGTTGCCTGCGTGTCGCGCGCCCCGTGCCGGATGTGCAAAGCCGCGCGCCGTCATTGATCCTAGCTGCAAGCGGCGCGCCAACCCAAGCAGATATTCCAACGCGCAGCGCGACGGCGCAGCGCTGGCTATCTGTTAGGCAGTCGCTGCTTAACGGCTCGGCGGCAAGCTAGGGCGTAAAGAGCCTTTTGGCGCGCGCGATGACCGGCTTGGGCGTCGCGTAGATGCGCACCACCAGCTGTTGCACCATCTCGCCGGTGGTCGGGGCAAGGTCGGCCTGCAGCTTCGCGGCCTCAGCTCGGAATTCGGGGTCCTGCACGGTCGCATCGAAGGCGCGCCGCAAGAGCGCTGTCTTTTCGGCTGGCAGACCGGGCGGCGCAGCGAACGGGCGCCCCATGGCGCTCGGACCAATCATCAGCTCGAGCAGCTGGCGATCCTCCGCGCGCGTGGCCAGCTGCACGACGGCCGGCACGCCGGGAAAATCCGGATGGGGCTCGAGCGCGGTCAGAACCAGCACGTTGATCTTTTTCTCCCGCAGCCAACCGGGTTTGGCGATCTTGAGCGCGGAATAACTGAATACGCAGCGGCCGTGTGCCTCGCCGCGCTCGATCGCGAGGATGGTCTCTTGACTGCCGAGATAACCGGTCACCAATTTGAATTTGGTGCCGAGCACGTCATTGAGGACAACGAGCTGAGGCGTGGAAACACCAATCTCTTCAATCTGATGGTTCCGCCGCGCGGTCCTGGGTATCAATCTGGGTACCGTTTCCCGCCCGCGCCGAAGCCGCCCATGCGTCTTGGCTACGGCCTGGGTATCTGAAGCCCGGCGGCCCCCCAAACGCACCAGCGAGCCCCGCAGCGGCTCGCCCCTCGCACCGATGCTTCCGCAGCCGAACTAGAGGATGGTCACGTTGCCGACCGGAATCGACACCCGGGTCTCCCGGCCGAAGCACGATAGCAGCGCGCTCACCATGCCATCGACGCAGTCGATGCACTGGATCACCTGGTTCGCCAGCGCCCCGCGGTAGGCGCGCAAGCGCGAGCCCGGGGTGACCATGCCGGAGACGAGAGCGCCGTCGAGCTCGGCCTCGTGGAGGGCGAGGACCTCCTCGGTGCGGATGGCGATCGGCCGCTCTGAGCTGGGCAGCAGGCGCAGAATCGCGCGCGTCGAGTTGACCTGCTTCCAGCGGTCGTCGGTGGCAGCCAGGTCCAGGAGCACAAACAAGTAGCCGGGGAAGCAGGGCGAGCGACGCTCGACGATCTGTCCGCGGCGTGCGGTGCGCGTGGTGCGCAGCGGCAGGTGGGTAGCAAAGAGTTGCCGGTTGAGGCGCCGCTGGGCGACCGCCTCACGCAACGGATAGGTCGCGGCGACGTACCAAAGGAAGCACAAGGTCGGTTCAAACTGCGCGCGGGCTGCACCTCCGTTTGCAGGTGATCGCTGCTCAAGACCAAAGTCGCGGTATCGTGTCAAGCAACCGCTAGCGCTTCGTGCTCCGCACCGTGCCGTCAGAACCCGAGCGCCGTCATGCGCGCCTCGAAGGCCGAGCCTTCGCGCTCGGGTGCGCACGGTGGTGCCGTTGCCACATTGCCAAATGTTCCCGGTCGAAATGGCAAAACGTCATGAGACCGGGGCCAGCGATTTATTCCAGTATCGACCGGGGAGATCGGCGTCGGTCCGGAGTCGTCC
>Ga0306922_10002057_pt1 | contig 18552 bp, 19 predicted proteins | sample sta12Cox44000082_FD_203758 | JGI IMG/M metagenome (GOLD analysis project Ga0306922, IMG submission 203758) | Lab enrichment of tropical soil microbial communities from Luquillo Experimental Forest, Puerto Rico - statoxic.12C.oxic.44.000.082 (v2)... | ecosystem: Environmental > Terrestrial >... | reverse complement strand
CGATGCCGCCGCTCGGGGCATCGGCAGCGCCGAGGCGCAGCGGTCTCTCGCCTCGAGCACCCTGGCGCGGATGGAGCCTCTGCTCGGGCGCGGCTTCGTGACCGCACAGCAGGTCGATCAGGCGCGCGCAGCGCAGCGCACCGCACAGATCGCATTGCAACAGGCGCAGCTGCAGGCGGATGAGGCGCGCCAGGCCATCATCAACACCAAGCCCACCGAAGCGGAGCTGGAGGGCGCGCGCGCGACGCTGGCACTCGCAGAGCGCGACCTGAACAAGACGGTCGTGCGCGCGCCCTGCGATGGCCGGATTACCGCGCTCGACATCGCCGCCGGGGAGTTCGCCGCGACCGGCCATCCGCTGTTCACGATCATAGACACTGAACACTGGTATGCGATCGGCAATTTCCGCGAGACCGACCTCGCGGGAATGGAGCCAGGTCGGCGCGCGACGGTCTACGTGATGGCACAGCCGAGCCGCCCCGTGCCAGGCGAGATCGACAGCCTCGGCTGGGGTGTGGCGTCGGATGTCAGCTCCACCTTTGGCGGCCTTCCGCATGTAGAGCGCACCCTCAACTGGGTGCGGATCGCGGCGCGCTTCCCGGTACGCATTCTGCTCGACGCGCCGCCCGACGACCTGATGCGCTATGGCGCCACGGCGGTAATCGTGATCGATAAATGAGCGCGCCTGCTGCGCCCCGCGGCCGCCCGCCCGATGTCGACGAAGGCGAGGCGCGCGACCTCGTCGCACTGCTGCGCCGCGAGCTGCGCGCGACCCCCGGCCGGCTCGGCGATTCGGTGCGCATTGTCGTTGTGATGCTGGCCGTCGTCGCCATCGCAGAGACGTTCCGCATCCCTGAGAGCGCCGTGTCGGCCTATATTGTGTTGTTCCTGTCGGGTCGCGAGGCGGCCTCCACCGTGCGGACGGCGCTGGCAGCGGGGATCGCCGTCGTGCTGGCGATTTTCACGGCGATCGCGGTCTTTATGCTCAGTCTGTCAGAGCCGGCTCTGCGTATCCCGCTGATGGTAGTAACGACTTTCGGCGCGATGTTTCTTTCACGAGTGTCGCCCCTTGGGCCGGTATTCTTCGTCGCCGGCTTTGTCATCGCCTACGGGCTGACCTTGGGCGACCAGGTTATCGGCCTTGCGCTGCAGCCCGCTATCGTTGGCAACTCTCCCTTGTTCGAGTTGCCGGAGATCCTCTTCGTCCCGCCGGAAGAAGCGCTGGTGCGCTTCCTGCTGTGGTTCAGCCTGGCTGTCGCCCTGCCCATCGCGCTGTTGATCGCCGCCAACCTGCTGACGGGGCGAGATCCTGCGCTTCTGCTCCGCCGAGCGCTGGCCGACCGGTTGGCGACGGCAGCACGCTTTTGCGTCGGGGAGAGGGGTGCCGAACGCCGGCTCGAAGCCCAGGCCTTCGAGGGCACAGCGCAGCTGCACAAATTGTACGATCTCGCCGGTTTCCTGCGGCGCGGCAAGGACCGCTCGGTCTGGGGCGCCGCACTGATCGACGACATCGCTCGGCTCGGCCTCCTGCTGCTCTCCTGGCTGCGCGTCGAGGGCGGCCAGCGCAATGTCCTTATCCCGGCGGCGGAGACCTGTCGCGAGGCGGAAAAAGCAATCGAAGTCGGCGGAGCTCTGCGCGGCGAACCCGTCACGATCACTGCAGTCGGCACCGCTCTACCACTGGCCGACGCGATCTCGCGCGCACTGCGAGCAATCCGAGAGACACTGGCTGGAGCGGCGGCGGAGCACGGAGCGCATGCCGCAGGGGAAGGAAGGCTGCTGGCGGTCGATGCGTTCAATAACCCGGAGTACGTTCGTTTTGCCCTCAAGGTCACACTGGCGGTGATGACCTGCTATTTCGTGATGAACATGACCAGCTGGCCGGGTATCCACACCTGTGTGGTAACCGCCTTTTTCGTCGCCCTGGGGACCATCGGCGACACGGTGCACAAAGCGACATTGCGGTTTGTCGGCTGCCTGATCGGCGCCGGGCTCGGCCTGGGTGCGATTCTGCTGCTGATGCCGCTGATGACCGACCTCGGCCACCTGCTGCTGCTGCTGGCACCAGTAACGTTGCTCGCGGCCTGGGTTGGCTATGGCAGCGAGCGTATCTCCTATGCCGGCTGGCAGATCGGGCTCGCCTTCTATCTCGTCGTGCTGCAGGGCTACGGCCCGACAATCGACATGTATACGGCCAGGGACCGCACGATCGGCATCCTGTTCGGCAATGCTGTGACTTTCGTGATCTTCACGACGATCTGGCCGGTGAGCGTGGGTAATGTTGTGCGCACCAACCTCGCCAGAGCTCTGGAGCAGCTGGCGGTAATGGTGGGTTTGGGTTCCCGAGCCGATGTCGAGATTTCGCCGACCGCTCGGTCAGCGGCGGAAGTCGGGTTCGGGCAGGCGATCGCGCAGGCACGAGCGGTCCTGGTCAATGATCCGTTCGAAACAAGGGAGGTGCGGCGCACGGTCGGCAGGCGGCCGATCGACGTGGCTGTGGTGGTGGAGGTCGCTCGGCTGTTTATACCGATCTTGGCGATCCTCGATCTGCGTAGCGATCGGGCCGGGCACGACCTTCCGCAGCCGACGCAAGAGGCGATCCGCGAGCATCACCAGGCGCTGGCGGAGTGGTTCCGGCAGGCAGCGTCATGGACGCGCAACGGCGAAGGAGCGGACGAAATGGCAGCCGGTCCTGCGGAACCGCCGACCCTGTCCGGCGCGGGTGATCACCTCGCGGCGCTCGCGACGTGGTACCACTTGCTGCACGGGGACATTCGCAAGATCCTCGACGAGGTTGGTCCGCAATCGCCGCCGGTGACTTCGCCGTCGGTTCGAAATGCATTGCATGCCGCCGGTTAGGCTCCGACGCATCGCGTTGGCCGGGTTTGTGCTGCTCGGCGCCTGCAACGACACACGTGACTTGGCACCCCCTTCGCCCGACACCCCATGGCAATTCGAGCCGTCCAAAGAAGCGCCGTCAGCCCTTGCACCGACTACCCCCGTGGCCAAGCGGTTCACGGTGCCAGAGAACACGGCAGTCCAGTTGCCGTCGCCGGCCGACATCGAGCCCAACCATGTCTATTCGCTCGTCGAGCTGATCGATATCGCCCAGCGCCGCAACCCGGCGACGCGCGTCGCCTGGGAACAGGCGCGGCAGGCGGCGATCAATGTAGGCATCGCGCGCGCCGCCTATCTTCCGTCGCTCACGGCGAGCGCGGTCGGCGGCTGGGAGCACTTCGTATTACCGTTCCCCAGCAATCTCATCCCGCAAGGGTTCATCGTCTACAACGCTCAGGAAGTACTCCCGCAACTCACTGTAAACTATCTGTTGCTCGATTTCGGTGGCCGGGCAGCCGCGGTCGAGGGGGCAGGTCAGCTTTCGATCGCCGGGAACGTGGCATTCACGGCGGCGCACCAGCAACTGATCTTCAACGTGGCTCGCTCGTATTTCACGCTGGACGGCGCCGATGCCGCATTGCGCGCGGCGCGGCAAGCCCTGGCCGATGCGAAAGTGGTGCAGCAATCTGCCGAGGCGCTGTTCGGCCGAGGGCTCGACACCATCGTTGATGTGCAGCTCGCCCGCCGCGGGACAGCGCAGGCGCAGTACGATCTCGCGCAAGCCGACACCGCGCAGCACGATGCGATGTACACCTTGCTCGCGGCGATGGACTTGCCGCCGACCACAAAGCTGCGCGTGGCAAACGCTGCCGAGCGCCCGCTGCCGCCACGCACCGCGCGCGCGGTCGACGACGCGCTCAGCGACGCCTTGCGCCAGCGGCCTGACCTGCTGGCTAACGTGGCGAAGCTGCGCGCATCGGATGCTGAAATCGCAGCCGCACGCTCCGCCCTGTTTCCGAAGGTATCGCTGAGCGCAAACGTTCAGGGCAATATCGGCCAGCTCAACGTAAACAACTCGCCCTATTTCCCGGTCGAGAAGCCGCAGGGCGCGGCGTTGCTGAAGTTCGAATGGCCGCTCTACGAAGGCGGTTTGCTGCAGAACAAATTGAGCCTCGCCCACTCGAAGCGCGACGAGGCGGAGGCCGCGCTGAAGGATCGCACCGACCAGGCTTTACGCGAGGTGGCGCTCGCCTACGATCAGGTCGATATGGGGCTGCAGCAATACGATGCCGCCATCGCCCTGCAGACCGCATCCGAGGCTGCCTTCCACAGCGCCAGCGATTCCTATGCGCACGGTGTGGGTACGTTGACCGACGCGACGTCCGCGCAAACGGGGCTCGCCACGGCTCGCGCCGCAGTGGCTCGGGCACATGCGCAGTCCCTGATCAACGGGGCGGCGCTTGCCTTTGCCACGGGCGAGCTGACCTCAAGCACTGATTTCGCCACTTCGACACCCCGGTGATGTTGCTGCGTGGACGGGTTGATGCCTCACCCGCCGCTGGCCACCAGACGGGATGGACCGGGGTCATCGCCGGCCTGATCGAAATCTTTGGCAAGCTCAACCGAGAAAAAGAGAGGGTTTAGATGGGGACAATCCTGGCGGCCGAACCGCGCTATCCGTCGCTTTTTCAGATCAACACTCGTGTCTGGCTCGAGTGTCTGTCCAGCGAGGCTCGCAAGCCGATCACTCTGGCCGACATCGACGACACAACGATCGACGGCTTCGCGGAAAAGGGCTTTGACTGGATCTGGCTGTTGAGCGTCTGGCAGATCGGCGCCGCCGGTCGGGCCGTGTCGCGCGCAAACCCGCAATGGCGCGCAGAGTTCAAGGCCATTCTGCCTGATCTGACCGAGGACGACATCTGCGGCTCGGGCTTTGCGATCACCGCCTACACGGTCAGCGAGGCGCTAGGCGGCGAGACGGCGTTGGCACAATTTCGCGAAAGGCTGGCAAAGCGCGGCATCAAGCTGATGCTCGACTTCGTGCCGAACCATACAGCCCCCGACCATCCCTGGGTGAGGACCCATCCCAACTATTACGTCGAAGGCAGCGAACAGGCGCTGGCCGGCTCGCCGCAAAATTACCTGCGGGTCGAGACCGACCGTGGACCAAAGATCCTGGCCTATGGCCGCGATCCCAATTTTCCCGGCTGGCCTGACACCCTGCAGCTCAACTACGCCAATCCTGAACTGCAAGCGGCGCGGATCGATGAACTAACCGCGATCGCCGGCAAGTGCGACGGGCTGCCCTGCGACATGGCGATGCTATTGCTGCCCGAGATATTCCAGCGCACCTGGGGATTGACACCCGAGCCGTTCTGGCCAAAGGCGACCGCGGCAGTGCACGCGAAGTATCCCGCCTTCACCTTCATGGCTGAGGTCTATTGGGACCTCGAATGGACGTTGCAACGGCAGGGCTTCAACTACTGCTACGACAAACGGCTATACGACCGCCTGAGAGACGGGCACGTCGGGCCGATCCGCGATCACTTGCTCGCCGGCCTGGAGTATCAGGACAAGCTCGCGCGCTTTCTGGAAAACCACGATGAGCCGCGCGCCGCGTCCGAATTTCCTTGGCCGCAGCACCAGGCGGCAGCGATCATCACCTTCCTATCACCCGGTTTGCGTTTCTTTCACCAAGGCCAATTTGAGGGCGCTCACGTCCGGGTGCCGACTCATCTCTGCCGCGGACCGGTCGAGCCGACAAATCCCGAGATCGCTGCGTTCTATGCCAAGCTGTTGCAGGTACTAACGGAAACCAGCGCCTTTCGCTTCGGCGCCTGGTCGCAGATCCAATCGCTGCCGGCCTGGTCCGGCAACTGGACCTCGGACGGCTTCGTTGCGTATACCTGGGCCGGCGAGGACGGCAGCCGCCATCTCGTCGTCGTCAACTACGCCGGCAACCAGGGGCAATGCCGCCTGCAGCTGCTGTTTCCCGAATATCGTGGTAAGCAAGTGCGCCTTATCGATGCCATGGGGACCGAAGTTTACGACCGTGACGGCAGCGAGCTAGTAGGTCCCGGCCTCTTCATCGACCACGCCCCTTGGCAATTCAACGTGTTCGCACTGCAGGCCAAGTAAAGCGCCGACCGAAAAATGGCAAGTGCCGTTTCGTAATGGGTCGAGTGGGCGCGCCGCAGCCGAGCGAGAGGCGTGTCGCCGTCGACATCGGCGGCGCGCTCGACACCATTGACATTGATCTTGAACACCATGGTGGCCCTGCTGAGAAGACGACCGCGCCTGCAAGAGACTAGAATTTCACTACAAAAACTGCAACGATCCCGACCCGAAATGCTTCCCATTGGATTTTGATCGTGAAGGCCATGGTCATCTCCTGGCTGTCAATCCGCTGTAGCAATGGGCATGGCGGCGAGAGGGAGAATATCTCTATTGCAGGATCTGTGCTGATTCCGGGATACCGGTTGCTTGTTCACCGGCCGCTGAAAATGGGCGCGAGCTTCTCGACAAAGGCCTTCGCCGCTTCCCGATGGTCCTCGGTGCGACCGGTCTGCACCTGATGGGCGGCTTCCATGTCGAGCAGCTCGGCTAAACTGCCGCTTTCGGCGCAGTTCAGATTGCGCTTCATCAGGCTGAGCGCAATCGAGGGCCCATGTGCCAGAGACCGGGCCAGCTCCATCGTGACAGTAGCGAGATCTTCGTCGGCAACGACGCGGTTGACGAGACCTAGCGATAACGCTTCGTTGGCCTCGACCGCGCGACCGGTGAAATATAGCTCGCGCGCTTTGGCGGTGCCGGCCAGCCGGGTCAGAAAGAAGCTGCCGCCGAAATCGCCGGAAAATCCGACCCTGGCAAAAGCGGTCACGAGCCTCGCCGAAGCGCCGGCGACGCGCAGATCGCATGCCAGGGCCAGTGCCAGCCCGGCGCCTGCGGCGGGGCCGTTGATCATCGCGATTGTCGGCTTTGGCAGCTCATGCAGGATGCGCGACACTTCCATCCGCGACCGCAGATGCGCTGTCGCCTCCGCCGCGCTGCGCTGCTGGCTGCCTTGCGCCATGTCCTTGACATCGCCGCCGGCACAAAAGGCCCGGCCGGCGCCGGTCAGGACGACTACCTTGACCGCCGGGTCGCCGGCCAGCCGCGGCAGGCCGTCGAGCAATCCCTGCATTATCGGCGTCGACAGCGCATTCATTCGCTCCGGCCGATTGAAAGTCAGTGTGGCGATGCCGTCCTCAGTGGTTTCGATCAGCTCTGGCAGTGCGTCCATCCTCTCCTCCGTTCGAAAATCTCACGCGGCCAGCAAGCCTTCGAGGCGGCTTCTGATGATCGCCTCGGCCTCGGCCATAATCCGGTCGATCAATTCCTTGCAGGTCGGGATGTCGTGGATCAGCCCGGCGACCATTCCGCAACTCCAAGCGCCCGCATCCATCTCGCCGTCCTGCAAGACGCGGCGGTTCCCCGCGCCGCCGGCGAATGTACTCGATCGTCGTGGCAGCGCCTTTTTCGCGCTCGATAGTGAGGATTTCCTCGACGGCCGCATTTGTCAGCACCCGCTCGGTATTGCGCAGCGACCGCATGATCAGGCGCGTCTGCAATTCATTCGCCGCAATCAGTGCCTGCTTGACGTTGTCGTGCGCCGGCGCCTCCTTCGTGGCGATGAAGCGCGTGCCCATGTTGATGCCGTCGGCACCGAGCGCGAGCGCCGCGACAAGGCTCCGCCCATCCGCCATGCCGCCCGAAGCCACGAACGGGATCTTCAGCTCCTCGGCGACGCGGGGCAGGAGGATCATGTTGGGGATGTCGTCCTCACCCGGGTGGCCGCCGCACTCGAACCCGTCAACGCTGATCGCGTCGCAGCCGATCCGCTCGGCGGTCAGCGAATGACGCACCGAGGTGCATTTGTGGATGACCTTGACCCCGTGCGCCTTCAGGGCCGGGATGTATTGTGCCGGGTTGCGGCCGGCCGTTTCGACGATCCGCACGCCGCCCTCAACGATCGCATGGATGTATTCCGGGTAGGGCGGCGACGCGAATGAGGGCAGAAAGGTCAGATTAACGCCAAACGGCCGGTCAGTTTTTTCGCGGCAGCGGTCGATTTCGCGCGCCAGATCCTCGGGTGTCGGCTGCGTCAGACCGGTGATGATGCCGAGGCCGCCGGCATTGGACACGGCAGCCGCCAGTTCGGCGTAGCCGACGCGATGCATGCCGCCCTGGATGATCGGATGTTTTATTCCGAAGAGCTCGGTGATGCGCGTCCTCATCGGTCCGCGTCCCCCAGTTCGCTGGTGATCGTGACCGACTCAGATCGTAATAATAAAGGGCGCCCCTCGATCAGGTAACGAATTGCGTTTGCCGCATCTTCAAGCGGGAACGTTTTGGCCACGACGGGCTCGATCCGTCTCGCGTTGAGAAGCCCGGTGATCGTCTTCCACGCCTCGGACCGGGCCGATAGAGTCTGGTGAAACAGCGAGAAACTCTTAATGCTGGCGCGCTTCCAGATCAGATCGGTCACATCAATAGTTGTCTTCCTGCTCGCCGCATACCCGAGCGTGGTGAGACTCCCATCGGGCGCCAAAATTTGTAGCGCTTCGCTCAAGATCTGTCCGCCGATGGCATCCACGACAATGTCGGCCCCGTAATCGTCTGTCAGGCGCCGCACACCTTCTGCCAACCCTTCTTCGGAAAGGTCGATCACCTCTGAAAAGCCCTGTTCTTTGGCGTGTTCCGCCTTTGAGTGACTGGTGGTCGTCGAAATCGCGTGCTTCGCTCCGAGCGCTCTGGCCAGCTGTGTGGTGGCGTTGCCCACCGAGCCGCCAATTGCTGGAGCGAGGACCGTTTTCCCAGCCTGAAATCCTGCTGCCTTTAACGTCAGGTAAGCGGTCAAATACGCGACAGGCAGCCCCGCGGCGCCGGCGTCATCGACATTGTCTGGAACAAAGCAAAGATGTTCCTTTTGGACCGCGACCAACTCGCTCAAGGTGCCGTTTTCGAGCACACCGTAGGGGCCCGTGAACATTACTCTCGAGCCCTTCGGATATTCGACCGTTGCGCCCCCTTCAACGATGCCGGTCCCTTCGTTCCCAAGCACCAGAGGCGCTTTTGCTGTCGGATATTGGCCCGAGAGAATCGTGTGATCGAGGGGCGTGACGCCCAGCGGTCATTCGCACCAAAACTCATCCGTCAGAGAGGCGGATGAAGGAATATCCGTAAGCTTGAGATCCTGGTAGCCACCAAAGGCCTCTGCTCTCATTGCACGCATTGCTGCCTCATTATTAATGGGTCAACCTCTCGGCAAAGCGCATCCTCATGCGGGCAAGAGCTTAGCTCCAGCTACGCGCGTCAGGCCGCAATAAACAGGTCGAGGCCGGCGAGCGGTCCGCCCGCCTGCTGAATTCGTCCGCCGGTGACGAGGCCTCCGAGGTCGATGGCCGCAAAGCCGAGGCTCTCGATCAGGCCTTTCACAACACGCTTGGATTCCTCGTCATCCCCGGAGACGAAGATTACACGCTTGCCCTGGCCCTTGACCGGCCCGTCATTGAAGGTAGCCATGCGAATGGAATTGAACGCTTTAACGATGCGCGCCCCTGGCGCGCGAAGCCAGCCACGATCTCGCTGGCGCCGATACCGCCGAGTCGGCGAGAACGAGCCTCGGGCTGGTCTCGGCGAAGGGATTGGTGGCGTCGACGAGGACACGGCCGTTCCACTCGGGCAGGCCGCGCAAGGCCGCCTCGACATTTGTCCACGACACGGCGAGCAGCACGTAGTCCAGACTGGCCGCTTCCTCCACGGTCGCCGCCGAAGCGCCCCTGCCGAGCTCGCTCACCTCACCGGCGAGAGCGCCGGGGCCGCTCCGACTGCTCAACACAATCTCATGCCCGCGGGCAAGCGCCTCACGCGCAACCGCCGACGCAACGGCACCCGCGCCGATCGTCCCGATCTTCATTATCCAGTCCTTTCAAGGCTAGAGAAATGCACTGCACGACCATGCCCGCTGACGGTTGCACGATGCTGTGGATCCATTGTTTGCTGCTCGCTGCCTCGCCTTTCAGCTCTGGTATCGAAGGGCAACTTTGCCCGACATCATGGCCTTGACTAATTCAGCGCGCGCCGCTTCCAGAGTGGTCCATGCCCGTTCGTCAAGCAACGACGGAATCGTTACGGATTCACTGCATCCAGCCCAGCGAGCGCTGCATCCACAAGCCGTTCGGGGGCGAGGTATGACTCGGGCGGGAAAATCGACTCGCTCAAGCCCTGGGATGAAAAAAACTCGGTGCGAATAGGCCCGGGCAAAATAAGCTGAATTCGGATTGAACTGCCGGCGTATTCCATTTGCAGTGATTGCGTAAAGTTCAGTACATACGCCTTGGACCCGCTGTATGCGGCAGCGCCTGCCGCCGCTGCATGCGCCATCATCGAGCCAATATTCACGAGAACACCGGCTCCCCGCTTGCGGAAGCCCGTAAGCGACGCGTGCGAGAGTCGCGTTAGAGCCGTGATATTCAATTGAATGATTCGTTCAAGTTGATCAGCGGTTATATCTTGACTCCTGCCCAACCCGCCCGCGCCCGCGTTGTTAACCACGAAGGTCACGTCGTCCGCTGCAATGCTGGCCGCGAGGTCGGACACATCCGAGGGCCGCTCGAGATCTGCAACCAGAGTGACCACCTCGACTAGATACTTGCTGGACAATCGATCCCTCGTATTTGCCAGGCGATCAGGCCGACGGGCAACCAGCAACAGCGCGTGACCACGCGCCGCCAACCGTTCGGCGTAGACGGCGCCAATTCCCGAAGAAGCACCCGTTACGACGGCTAAACCTCGTCCTTCACCCATAACATCACCCTTTGCGGCGCCAGTGCAGGCGGCAGCTCGGCCTCTTCAATCACACTCTTCCGATCTACCAACAGCCGGCCAATCCGCCTCAATCATGCGTTCTTGGCGAGGGTCTATTTTCGGAAATCCATCGCTTTTCGTCTTCAGTTCCCGCCCGCGGCGGCCGTATGCCCTGGACTGTCCACAGATCAAAGGGCGTCTCGTCGATATGAAGCTCCCAATTGAACCCCCGATCTTTGATGAAGGGCGCGATGGCACCCTCGACCCTGGCGAGAAACTTCGTCTTGGCCGCCTCCGAGGTGAGCTGGCGCGCAATATGATCCACATGGATCCTGACAAAATTCCGAGCGGGCTCGCCGCCAACGTAGAACGAGTCCTTTGGAATTTCTTGAAAGACTACCGTGACATAGAATTTTGGTAAGGATGGCTGAGAATATATGTCAGTTACTTTCTTTGAAAACGCGTGTTTGTCTTCGCGAGTATATGCGCCTGCCGGGTGATAAACTTTCCATCATGGCATTGTCATCTCCTTCCAGCCGGTGGTTGGATGTGGTCGATATCGAGGGGTCGTCGATCTAATCGTCCTCTGCCATAGCTAGTTTTGAAAACACACGTGTTAAGGAAATTTCCGATCCGAGCGCGCATTCAGGTGACCGACTCGCTAGGCCATGTGCGCCACTTTACGTGCAGGGCGGCCACGCGACGGCGCGATTCAGAAGTGCGAGCGGATGTGCAGTTTGCTGATTGACAGTGTGAAAAGCAAACCTATTATCCCTGACGTCGTTTGCGCACGGCAAGGGCATCGAGGCCGAGTATGAGCCGGACGGCAGCACCACAGGAAGTGGAGAAGATCCTGGCTGAGCTCCCGGACCGGATCAGCGATGTCATCAAGCCGTTCGCGCGCCAGAGCCCGGACCATCCGGCCCTGGTCCAGGGCAATGTCACCTGGACTTACGCCGAGTTGGCCGCCGCGGTCGCAGACACGGCCGGCATCCTCAAGTTCTACGATATTCGTCCGGGCGACCGGGTCATGATCGTCAGCGAGAACAGCTTGGCGCTCGTAGCGCTGATCCTTGCCGCCGCGGAGATCGATACCTGGTCGGTGGTGAACCCGCGGCTGTCGGCTTGTGAGGTCGATCTCATACGCGAGCATAGCGGTGCCCGCCGCGTCTTTTATACGATCGAGGTGTCCGACGCTGCGCGTCAGCACGCGGAGCGTCACGGCGCCGACAGCGCCGTGCTTCGTTGGCTGGGGACGCTCGGCGTCGGGCCGCTAAATCGGGATACAGCGCCGGAGCCGGTCGAGGTGGATCGGTCGCGCCAGGTCGCAGCGCTCGTCTACACCTCGGGTACCACCGGCAACCCCAAAGGGTAATGCTGACTCACCGCAACCTGCTGTTCAGCGCGCGGGTGGCGGGCGCACAGCGTGAGCCGTCGGACAAGGCGTACTGCGTCCTCCCAATATCGCATATTGTCGGTTATTCGGCCATCTTGATCGCATCACTGATGGCCGGCGCCACCGTGCAGCTGGTGTCGCGCTTCGATCCTGCCGCGCTGGTCGCCGCGATCGTCGATGACGGCATCACACTTATGTTCGGTGTGCCCGTCATGTATCAGCGGCTCCTGGAATACAAGGCGGTCGCCGGAATCGACAGACTGCCCCGCGGCAAGCTTCGTCGACTGGCTGTCGCCGGTGCGCCGCTTGACGTAACGCTGAAATCCAAGATCGAGGCCGAATTCGGCCTGCCATTGCGCAACGGCTATGGCATTACCGAATCCGCCCCCGCAATTGCCAGTGTCTGGGCCGAGACGCCGAGAAGCGACGACGTCGTCGGCTCGCTGATCACCGGGATTGAGGCGCGCCTGGTGAAGCCGGGTGACGGCGCTGTCGCGCCAAGCGAGGTGGGTGAGCTGCACGTCCGCGGTCCCAATGTCATGCGCGGCTATTACCGGGCTCGCGAGAGAACTGCGGCGGTGATCGATGCGGAGGGCTGGTTCAACACGGGCGATCTCGCGCGTTTCGACGACGACATCCTCTATATCGTTGGCCGCACCAAGGAGCTGATCATCCGCTCCGGCTTCAATGTCTATCCCGCCGAGGTCGAAGCAGTGCTGAACGAGCATCCGGCGCTGGTCCAATCCGCAGTGATCGGGCGCTCGGTCCCATGCAACGAGGAGGTCGTCGCGTATGTTGAGCTGCTGGCTGGATCGACCGAGACCCCAGCCGACCTCATGGCGCATGCAGCCGGGTTACTAACGCCCTACAAGCGCCCTTCCGAGATCATCGTACTGGATGCGTTGCCGGCCGCATCGACCGGCAAAATTCTCAAGCATCGTCTGGCCGAGGTGGCCCGCGACCAGAATATCTAGAACCTCACTCGTCATTCCCGCGTAAAGCGGGAACCCAGGGCTACAGAGGCTCAGCGGCTGCCCCGGACCCCCCGCTTGGGAGACGGAGACGCGTAGCGACATTGCAGGAGGGTCCATTGGTACACAGAAATGCAACAGCTGCCGTGATCGGCGCCGGCGATTTCATCGGCGCTGCGATTGCCAAGAAATTCGCTTCCGAAGAGTTCACCGTCTTCGTCGGTCGCCGAAACGGTGACAAGCTGGCGCCGCTGGTGGCCGAGGTCGAAGCGGCAGGCGGACATATCGTCGGACGCTCGCTCGATGCGCGCAAGGAGGACGAGATAGCCGCGTTCCTCCAGGACGCCGATGCGGCGGCACCACTCGAAGTCTGCATTTTCAACGTCGGGGCCAATGTCAATTTCCCGTTGCTCGAGACCACCGAGCGGGTGTTCCGCAAGGTCTGGGAGATGGCTTGCTACGCGGGCTTTCTGGCCGGTCGCGAGGCGGCACGCCTGATGCTGCCGCGCGGCCAGGGCAACATCTTCTTCACCGGCGCCACCGCCGGCATGCGCGGCGGGGTCGGCTATGCCGCCTTCGCCAGCGCCAAGTTCGGCCTTCGCGCGGTAGCGCAGGCCGCCGCGCGCGAGCTCGGCCCGAAGGGCATCCACGTGGCTCATTTGGTCATCGACGCCGGCGTCGACACCGCGTGGGTGCGCGAGCGGATCAAGGAACGGGAGGGCGAGACGGCCCTTGCCAATATTGATCCCGGAAGGCTGATGCGGCCGGCCGCGGTCGCCGAGGCCTATTGGCAGATTTATCAGGAGCCGCGTGACGCCTGGTCGTTCGAACGCGAGATCCGACCTTTTGCGGAGAAATGGTGAAGCCATGCCCAAGGTAGAATTCCACTTCGATTTCGGCAGCCCCAACGCCTATCTGGCGCATCTGGTGATCCCGAAGATCGAGCAGCGGACCGGTGCGAAATTCGTGTATGTGCCGGTGTTATTGGGCGGCGTCTACAAACTGACCGGCAACCGGTCGCCGGCCGAAAGCCTCATCGGCATCAAGAACAAGCCCGACTATGAGCGCCTCGAGACAGCGCGCTTTATCAAGCGCCACGGCATCACCAGCTTCCGACAGAACCCGTTCTTCCCGGTCAACACTTTGACCATCATGCGCGGCGCCATCGCGGCGGAGCGGCTGGACATCTTCGAGCCCTACGTCGACGAGATCTACCGGCACATGTGGTCGGAACCCAAAAAGCTCGACGATCCGGCAGTGCTACGGGCCGCCTTGCTCGAGTGCGGTTTCGACGTCGAGCGGTTCGGCGAACTGGTCCAGGACGCCGAAGTCAAGGCGCAATTGCTCGCCAATACGGAGCGCTCGGTCGAGCGCGGAACTTTCGGCTCGCCCACCTTCTTCGTTGGCGACGAAATTTTCTTCGGCAAGGACCGGCTGCGCGATGTGGAGGAGATGATCCTCGCGACGCGCTAGCCAGGGCGCTGCGATACCGTCGAAAGTTTGAATATTGAACCCCATTCGTTATATAATGAGGGAGGGAATCAACAGGCATTGCGGACAAGAGGATGCGTTGGAACGAGCTTAGTGAAGAAAATTGCTCGATGGCACGCACGGTCTCGGTGATCGGCGACCGTTGGACCCTATTGATTCTACGGGACTGTTTCCTGCGCGTACGGCGGTTCGAGGATTTCCAGGAGCGTCTGGGCATCACCCGACCGATCCTCGCCAGCCGCCTCAAAAAACTCGTCGACGAATTTGTGCTCACCAAGGTGCCGTACCAGCAACGGCCGGTGCGTTATGAGTATCGCCTGACGCCGAAGGGGCTCGACCTCTACCCGATCGTCATGTCGATCGTCCACTGGGGCGATGTCCACATGGCGGGAAAGAAGGGACGGCCGCTGGTACACACCCACGATCTCTGCGGCAAGGATTTCGATCCGGTGATGGTGTGCTCCGAATGCGGCGAGCCGCTTTCGCCGAAGCAGGTCCATGTGCATCCCGGGCCCGGCGCCAAAAGCCCGCGACATCTGCCGCGGGACACGGATCTCCCATCCGCTCGCCGCGTGGCCAAGGAGAAGGCGACGGTCTGAGCCGGCTATACCGTCCTCGGGGTGTTGGCCGTGACACTGGTGCGGTAAGCGGGCCGAGAGGTGATCCTCTTCATATAAGTCAGACACGCCGCCGTGACCGGCACTCGATAATCCACCGCCCAAGTCAGGCAGGTGGTAACCAGCATGTCGGCGGTAGTAAACCGTCCACCGACCAGGAACGGCCGCCCGTCCTGCAGCGCTCGCTCCGCATGCCGCAGCTGCGTCGTGAAATAGACGGCCGCACTTTCCAGTACAGCAGGGGCTTCGCCATAGACGTGCTTCAGGTCGCCGTGGCGGCGCATGACGTAGAGGCTGGTCGCGTCGAGCTCGGTCGCGGCATAGAAGCACCATTCGAGCCAGCTCGCCTGCTCGCGCGGATCGGGTGGGATCAGCGTGTTCTCCGGGGTGCCATAGGTATTGGAGAGATAGGCCGCGATTGCCGGGCTCTCGGCGATCGTGAAATCACCGTCCTGGAGCAATGGGATTTTTTGGCGCGGGTTGAGCTCGGTATACTGAGGGGTCTTGGTCTCGCCGGTGCGCGGCAGAATTGGCCGGCACTCGTAGTCGAGGCCGAGCTCGTGCAATGCCCAATGGGCGCGCAAGGTCCGACTGGTTCCCACACCCCACAGCACCAGCCGCCGCGGCTCGTCGGTCATAGTCACCACCGCTCGCTATAGGGACGGATGTCGAGCTCGTGCGTCCAGCCGTCGCGCGACTGGTTGTGTAATGCCCAGTAGGCTTCGGCGACGGAGCTGGTCCGGATCAGGCCGTCCGGCGGCAGATCGGGCATCGTCCCGGTGGCGGCGCTGAGCCGTCTGTGGATCGCCTCACTGTCGATCGCGCCATCGATGATGAGATGGGCGACATGGATATTCTTGGGCATGAGCTCGCGCGCCATAGACTGAGCGAGCCCGCGCAAGCCGAACTTCGCCGCCGCAAAGGCGGCGTAGCCGGCGCCGCCGCGCAGGCTGGCGGTCGCACCGGTGAACAAGATGGTGCCGCGACCGCGTGGCACCATGTGGCGCGCCGCCTCGCGGCCAGTTAGGAAGCCGCCATAGCAGGCGAGCTCCCAAGCCCTGAAGAACAGCCTGCCGGTAGTCTCGATCAGCGGCGTCTTGACGTTGGCGCCGGCATTGAAGAGACAGAACTCGACCGGTCCCAACTCCGCCTCGACTTGAGCGAAGAGCGCCTGGACTGCCTCTTCGTTGCGCACATCGGTGCCGACAGTGCGCGCCACGCCACCCGAAGCCACGATCTCCTGCACAAGGCTCCGGGACTTCTCGGCATCGCGCCTTGCCACACAGACCCGGTAGCCCCCGGCGGCGAAGCGCCGGGCCACCGCGGCGCCAATCGCGTCTCCGGCGCCAACCAGCAGGGCCACTCCGCTCGTCTCGCTTTCGGTCACCCGTCGCATCCCTATTACGTTTGAAAATCATACTTACAATACCCTGTCCTCGTCGAAAGCAAAAGCGCTTTAGAGGCGCACTAGCTTGTCATCGTGGTCTTGCGCTTCGGAAAATGATCTTGCGGCTGCAATCTCAACTCCGATATAGGTTCTGCAAACAAACCTATGGTGCACACATGACGGGGCCATTGGCGGGAATTAGAGTGCTCGATCTGACCAGCGTGGTCTCGGGACCGTTATCAACTATGTTCCTCGCCGACCAGGGCGCGGAGGTGATCAAGATCGAGCCGCTCGGTGGCGACATTACCCGCCGCAGTCGGCAATCGATAAGCGCCTCCGGCGAATTCTCGGCCTTGTTCGTCTCCACGAACCGGGGCAAGCGGTCGCTGGCGCTCGACCTCAAGCGGCCGGAGGCCGCAAAGATCATGCGCAAGCTGATCGCAAGCGCCGACGTGCTGGTACAGAACTTCCGGCCCGGCACGATGGAGCGCCTCGGCCTCGGCGAGCCAACACTGCGTGCCTTTCATCCGCGCCTGATCTATGTCTCGATCAGCGGCGTCGGCGAAAGCGGGCCTTATGCCGGCAAGCGCGTCTACGATCCGATCATCCAGGGCCTGTCGGGCTTCGCCGACGTCCAAGCGGACCCCGAGACCCGCCGACCGCGCATGATCCGCACGATCGTCGCCGACAAGACGACGGCGATCTTTGCCGCTCAGGCGGTGACCGCCGCACTCTTTGCCCGCGAGCGGACCGGCCTGGGGCAGCACATCCGTCTGGCGATGCTCGACACGATGATCGCCTATCTATGGCCGGAAGCGATGACGCAGTACACGGTGGTCGGACGAGAGGCAAGCACCGCCGACCCCACGGCGCGCCCCGAGCTGATCTTCGCGACTACAGACGGCTACATCACCGTCGGTACCATCTCCGATTCCGAGTGGCGCGGCTTTTGCGCTGCCTCGGAACGAGCGGATCTCGCCGAGGATCCGAGGTTCAACACCCCCGGTGGCCGGGCGGTCAACGCCACCGAGCGGATTCTGCTGATGGCGGAGATCATCAAGCAACGCCCGACCGCGGATTGGCTGCAACGGCTCGACACGAATGATGTCCCGTCGGCGCCAGTATTGCGTCGCAATGAGGTGATCGCCAACGAGCAGGTATTGGCACGGGAGCTGATTGCCGAGTTCGACCATCCAGATATCGGCCGTGTCCGCCAGCCCAAGCCCGCAGCTCGCTTCGACCGAACCCCGGCTGGAATTCAAGGGCCGGCGCCGCGCATCGGCGAGCACAACGCGACGATTCTTGCCGAGCTGGGCTTCCAGCAGCCCGAGATCGAGCGGCTGGCGGCCGAAAAGATCGTGCGCTTGGCGAAGACCTGATCGGGCCGGTCAGCGGAAGCAAGGGTCGCTCACGACTTTCTCGATCGCGGTTCAAAAGGTCTCGACCCAGGGCCGCAATTCGACCTCCAAGGACCAGGCGCTGCGCGGTTGGCGCAAGACCTCGAGATAGGTCTGGGCGATCCCGTCAGGATCGAGCGTACTATCCGGCCGGTCCGCCGGGTCCGGCCGCCGCGCGCTGCGGACGCCACCGTCGATCACGAAATGAGCGACGTGGACGCCCCTCGGTCCAAGCTCACGCGCCGTGCTCTGCGCCAGACCGCGCAAGGCAAATTTGCCCATCGCAAAGGCTGCTGAGAGCGGGTACCCCTTAACACTGGCACTGGCACCAGTCAGCAGGATCGCGCCGCGACCACGCGGCATCATCCGCCGTGCGGCTTGCTGGACGACGAGGAACCCGCCATAGGCCGATATCTCGATTGCTTTACGCACGGCTTCCGGGTCGAGATCGGCGATCGGGCCGTGCGCCCGTGCGCTCGCGTTGTAGAGCACCACATCGGGCTCCCCGAGCCGGCTATCGGCATCCGCGAACAAGCGGGCGACCGCCGCGGGGTCTGACGCATCGACGGCGAAAGTCTGCGCGCCGGTCTCGGCGGCGAGTGGC
>Ga0306922_10002056_pt1 | contig 18559 bp, 14 predicted proteins | sample sta12Cox44000082_FD_203758 | JGI IMG/M metagenome (GOLD analysis project Ga0306922, IMG submission 203758) | Lab enrichment of tropical soil microbial communities from Luquillo Experimental Forest, Puerto Rico - statoxic.12C.oxic.44.000.082 (v2)... | ecosystem: Environmental > Terrestrial >... | reverse complement strand
ACGATCCCATCAACGGAACGGGAAACGTGTTCAACCGCGTCGGCGGGCAGATCTACGGCGAGTACTGCGGCCGGTTCATGAACACGGCGAGTCAAGACAACTCTGCGACGCCGTTCGATCAGACCTGCACGGCCCTCGAAACGATCTCCGCGAACCTCGAGCGCCTCAACATCTCACTCGAGATCATCGGCCAGGACCGCGTCTTCAATCCGGCGCGTTCGCTCGCGGAGCTGACCGCGATGCTCGACGACGACCCCAACGACGACGCGACCGGAAACCCGATCGCTGGCCCGGACGGGATCTTTGCGCGCAACGCGTTCGTCTTCGACAAGCAGCAGATGGACTTCGACATCGTGCGCGGGCGCGCGATTGGCGGCGGCGTCGTGGTGGAGCCGTCTCAGGATCCCAACACAGGTGCGCAGTTCCTCGACGCCTACGATCCCAACTCGTGCTCGGCGGCTCTTTGCTACCTCGATGTGACCAAGCTGATCGATCCGGCACTGGTGGGAACCAGCGGATTGCCGCTGCTGATCGACATGCCGATCAGCTACACGGTCAACGACACCACCCTGGGCAGCACGACCCGCATCAATCTCGCCGCGCTCGAGAAGAATGATCTGAAGGACCTGCGCCGGCTGTTTGCGAGCCAGCTCATCACCGTGAACGGCCACCAGCTGCAGATGACAACCGACCAGCGCATCAATCTGTTCGGCGATCCGACCAAGGCTGCCAACTCGAACGGCGTCGGCATCATCGACCAGAACAACGACCGCCTGAACGACCTCGACCAGGACCGCGATGGAGTTTGGGACGGCCAGGACGACTTCACGCCCGGCCCCGTCTCCGACGACAACGTGCTCTGCGGCAGCGGCATCCGCGGCGACCCGCTGGAGGACGGCGTCCAGTACCAGCCCTACCGCGCCGACGAGGCGCCAGGTACGCCGAAGTTCAACGCCGTCTTCCCGAACGGCCTCCCTCCGCGCTCACCGACCTTCTGCCGCTTCAACAACCGCCTGCTCGCCCTCATCGGCAACGCCCCCGACGGCACGCGCCAGTTCCTCTGGCACGGCGCGATCCCGAGCAACGCGGTCGACGCCGATGGCGACGGCTTCCCCGACGGGCTCGACAACTGCCCGACGGTCGCGAACCCCGACCAGGCCGACGCGGACTTCGACGGCGTGGGTGATGCCTGCGACAACTGCGTGAACGTGGCCAACCCGCGCGTGTCGGCGGACTATCTGGCGCTGAACCCGTGGGCGACGCTCACCGGCGGGCAGCGCGACGACGATCACGACGGCTTCGGCAACCGCTGCGACGCGAAGGTCGGCGCGGCGGGCGTGGTGAACTCGGCCGACCTGGGCCAGTTCCGCGCGTCGCTGGGCAAGAGCCGCACTGCGCACCTGTGCGGGACCTCGGGGACGCTTTCGTGCGCGGAGTTCGACATCGACGAGAACGGCGGCGTGATCAACGCCGGCGATCTCGGCGTCTTCCGCACGCTGAACGGGAAGCTCCCCGGGCCGAAGTGCCCGACCTGTCCGCTCACGTGCACCGCCGGCACGGCGGGGAGCTGCCAGTAGCGAGGGCGCTCGGGCGAACTGCTAGTCTCGCGCGGTGAGCGCGAATTCGGCGGAGACGGCGCCTCTCCCGCGCGCGGGGATCTTCACGCAGCTGCGGCGGCTGGGATTCCACACGCTCGTGCCGATCGCGATGTGGCGGCGCGACCGGCCCTGGACCATCCGCAGCGTGCAGTGGTTCCTGTTCTTCACCCTCTTCCCGCTGTTCCTGGTGGGCTGGACGGGGATCGCGCACGCCGACTTCCGCGACGTCACTTCTCTGTTCGCGATCTACTTCGCGGTGAACTGGGGGCTGGTGATCTGGCTGTTCGTACGGCCCGAGAAGATCGGCCTGCTCGACATCCTGCGCGTGTCGCTCTTCACCTCGGTCGCGGGAGTGTTCCTGGTGCTGGTGCTCGCGCACACACCAGGGCTGAAGCAGCTGGTCAATGCCGCAAGCAATCCGGTGCTGCTCACCAGGCTCGCGGGCGGCGTGCTCGGCGTCGGGCTGTCGGAAGAGCTGGTGAAGGCGATCCCGCTGCTCTGGATCTTCGTGCGGAACCGCGAGCCGGGGACGGTGCGCGAGATCACCTATCTGGGCTGCGTCTCAGGCTTTGCGTTCGGCGTGTCAGAGGCGGGGTACTACTCGATCTTCTTCGCGCAGACCGTGGCGTCGGGCGGGATGTACCTGCGCGACTATGTGGTGCTGCAGCTCTCGCGGCTGATCACGCTGCCGCTGCTGCACGCGGTGTTCTCGGGCATCGCCGGGCAGTTCATCGCGCTGGGCGTCGAGACCACGCGCATGCGCCGCGCGCTCTGCGTGGCGGGCATCGCGATGGCGGCGCTGCTGCACGGCCTGTACGACGCGTTCTCGACCACGGTGTTCGGCTTCCTGTTCGCCGTCGGCTCGGTGCTGATCTTCATCGCCTACATCCGCAGCGTCGACGACATGCGCGCGTCGGTGAGCACCGCGGCGAGCGAGGGCGGGCCGCCTCGGGAGTGAGCGCCGGCTCAGCGCCCTTTGAACTCGGGAGCGCGCTTCTCCAGGAACGAGCGCACACCCTCGCGGTGGTCCTCGGTCTGGAACAGGATGCCGAGCGTCTGGCTCACCCAGCCGCCGAGCTCGTGCGGGTCGGACAGCCGCGCGCGGCGCAGCCCTTCCTTCAGGTAGCGTAGCGCGAGCGGCGGGTTCGCGGCGATCTTCGCGGTGAGCGAGCGCGCGGCCTGGAGCAGCATGTCGTGCGGCACCACCTGCGAGACCAGGCCGATGCGCTCGGCCTCCTTGGCGTCGATCACGTCGCCGGTGAAGAGCAGCTCGGCCGCCTTCGACGGACCCACGATCTGCGGCAGCCGCTGCAGCCCGCCGATGTCGGACACCAGCCCGCGCTTCACGAACAGCTCGCCGAACTTCGCCCGCTCCGAGGCGATGCGGATGTCGCAGAACAGTGTCAGGTCCATGCCCCAGCCGACCGCGGGGCCGTTCACGGCCGCGACCACCGGCCGGTCGCACTCGAGCACGGCGATCGCGGCGGGCGTGGCGCGCGGGCGCACCTGGCGCAGCCGCGCGGCCGTGGACTCGCTCGCCCCGCCGGCCATGATCTCCTTCACGTCGTCGCCGCTGCAGAACGCGGGGTCGGCGCCGGTGAGCAGCACGCAGCGCACCTCGGGATCGGCCTGGGCGGAGCGGAAGGCGGCCTCGAGCTGGCGGTAGGCCTCCCAGTTCAGCGCGTTGCGGCTCTCGGGGCGCGAGATCGTCAGCTCCGCCACGTGGTTGCGGAGCTCGAAGCGGACGAGATCGGACACTGCGGACTCCCTCGCTGGATTGCTCCAAGTCTACACGGATGCGTGCCGATCCGCGGAAGGCCGGCATGCACGCCTACACCGCGCTCCAGCTCTTCGACGTGTGCGCGCTGCTCGTCTGCGCCACCACCATCCTGGCGCGCGACCCGGTCGACCGCGGAAACCGCAGCGCGGCGACCCTGCTTTTCGGCGGCGCCTTCTGGGCCGCCTGCCAGCTCCTGTGGAACACCACCCAGGACGCGCAGTTCGCGCTGCGGCTGGTGAAGCTCTCGGCGGTCGGCTGGGCGGCGGTCGGGCCGCTCGGCGCGCGCTTCATCGTCGACGTGACCGGCGAGGCCGCGCCGCGGCTGCGCCGCGCGCTGCCCATCTTCTTCGCGGCGGCGTTCGGGTTCATCGCGTTGGACTGGTGGACGGCCCTGGTGCACGTGCGCGTGGTGCGCCAGCCGTGGGGTTGGGCGTACGTGTTCGGCCCCGCCTATCCGGCGTTCTTCGGGATCACCATCTTCTCGTTTCTCTGGGGCCTGGCGACGGCGACGACGGCGTATCGCAAGAGCCGGCTCGAGAGCGAGCGGCGCCAGGGCCTGTGGATCGCCGCCGGGATGACACAGCTCCTCTCCGTCGGCGCGATCACCGACGGCGTGTTGCCCTGGCTCGGCCGCCCCACGCTGCTCCTCGCGACGACCGCGTACGCGCTGATGGGGCTCGCCTTCGCGCTGTCGCTGTCGCGCTTCGGCTACTCGATCCTGTCGCCCGGCACGTTCGCGGCGCAGATCAGCGAGACCTTGAGCGAGGGTGTGGCGCTGGTGAGGCTCGACGGGCGGATCCGCTCGGTGAACGCGTCGCTCGCGCGCATGCTGGCGCGGCCGCGTGAGGAGATCGAGTCCCTGCGCGTCGGCGAGCTGCTCTCGCTGCCGCTGGTCGAGCCCACGCGCGAGGTCGGCAACGCGCGCGCGTGGCTCTCCGGTCCGGACGGCCTGCGCATTCCGGTGTCGGTGACCACGACGCTGGTGCGCGACGGCCGCGGAGCGGAGAGCGGGCTCGCGCTGGTGGTGCGCGACCTGCGCGAGATCGAGGCGCTGCAGCGGCGCCTGGTGCTGTCGGGACGGATGGCGGCGGTCGGGCAGCTCGCCGCCGGCGTCGCGCACGAGGTGAACAACCCGACCGCCTACGTGCGCTCGAACATGCTGCTGCTGCGCGAGTACTGGGCGAACGCCGCGAAGGCGCTCCCGCTGGCGGACGGAGCCGACGGCGCGGAGCTGATCGACGAGTCGCTCGAGGGGATCGAGCGCATCGCCTCGATCGTGCAGCAGATCGGCCGCTTCTCGCGCAGCGACGCAGGCGAGCACGAGCGCGCCGAGCTGTCGCTGATCCTCGACGCGGCAGAGCGCATGGCGGGGCCGCGCCTGCGCACGGGGATCCAGCTGGTGCGCAGCGACGAGAGCGTGCCGCCGATCGAGTGCGCGCCGCGCGAGCTCGAGCAGGTGTTCCTGAACCTGCTCTTGAACGCGGCCGACGCCGTCGGCGACAGCGGCACGATCCGGCTCTCGACCTTCTGCGACGCCGCGCGCGCGCGCGTCGAGGTGGCGGACGACGGGAGCGGAATCGCGCCCGCCGACCTCGCACGCGTGTTCGATCCGTTCTTCACCACCAAGCCCGTCGGCAAGGGGACGGGCCTCGGCCTCGCGATCTCGTACGAGATCGTCCAGCGCCACGGCGGCGAGATCGAGGTGCGCTCCGAGCTCGGCCGCGGGACGGTGTTCAGCGTCTGGCTGCCGCTCGCTCCTAGTACTTGAACAACAGGTCGGCCTGCAGCCGCAGTCGGTCCGCCTGCTTGTCGACGGCGGGCGAGATGTTGAACGGACCGCCTCCGACACCGCTCCCCGTGGTCTTGATCGGCGACTTGTCCCACAGCCACAGCCGCACCTCGGTGTTCGCCGCGACCTCGCGCGAGCCGTAGAGCGCGATGCCCTCGCGGTTGGTCTGGCCGTCGAACATGTCGCTGTCGGTGTAGAGCGCGACCACTGCGTTCGCTTCGACGTGCTGCCAGGCGAGTCCGGCCTTGAACCAGGCGCGAGGATCGCCGATCTCGGCGCCGAAGCCGTACGCGACGTCGTTCGCGCCCACGTGCACGCCCTTCACGATCCCATCCGAGGCCGCGAGGTTCTGGATCCAGGTCCCCCAGAAGGTGATCGGCCAGTTGGTGGTCGCGGCCCAGGTCATGTAGCCGCTGCTCTCGATGATGTGCGCGTCGGGGTTGAACGCGGTGGGCAGGTTGCCGAGCCCCTCGTCACCCGGGATCTCGTTGGGGTCGTTCTTCAGCGCCTCCCAGTCGTAGAAGCTCACGCGGGCGCCGAACTCGAGCGCTTCTGCGACCTTGATCGAGCCGCCGCCCTGGAACGCCCAGGCTCTCGGATCGCTGTGACTCGCGTTCTGCAGCTCGACGAAGTAGCCGGTGTTCATGAACAGCTTCACGTTCTCGCCGGGCGAGTAGTTGAACGCCGCCGCGACGCCTTCCGGCGTGATGTCTTCGTCCCAGAGGATCTTGTCGAGGCCGTGGTTCCAGGTGAACGGGTTCGCGAACTTGCCCGCCGTGAGCGTGGTCGCGAGCCCGATGTTGCCCGGGTCGGGCAGCCGGAACTGCGCGTAGGCGCGGTCGAAGAACACCTGGTCGTAGGCGAAGTTCGAGGTCTCGCCCGCGGAGATGTTGGTGCTGTTGTACTGCCCGTTCGCGTTGGCCGTGGCCAGGCGCACGCCGATCGTGGCCCAGGGCAGCACGTCGTTGGTGAAGCCGAAGCGCACGCGGTAGCGGAAGCGGTTGTTGTCGTTCGCGGGCTCCTGCCCGAGCCCGTTGTGCCCGTACCAGAACTGCTCGTCGCGCAGGCGCAGGTCGCCGCTCCAGATGAAGCGCGAGAGCACGCCGGGCGCCTGGGCGTTGGCGGGCGGCGCGCCGGCCGCCTGCTGGGCCGCCTTGGACTCGGCCTGGGCCTGCTTCGACATGATCTCGTCGCCGGTCTGCTGGTCGATCAACCCCTTGTCGCGCAGCACCTGCACGATCTGGTCGACCGCCGAGGTGTCGTCCGCCCGCGCGGCCCGACCGCCGGTCGCCGAAAGGCCCGCAGCGAGCGCGAGCGCGGACATTCGGCGCAGAAGCCTTGCATTTGCCATGAATTGTCCCCGTATGATTAGGAGTTGCCTTGCAACTTGCGCGGCAGTGCGGGCGATCATACGGGGAGCGGCGGACGCACGTGTGACAGGAGGGTGACGCGCGTGTGAAGAGGGAGCTGACTAGTCGGTCGAAGCGGAGCCGGGCAGGGTGAAGCTGAAGGTCGAGCCCTCGCCGGGAGTGCTCTCGACCCAGACCTCGCCGCCGCTCGCCTGCACCAGGTGCTTCACGATCGCGAGGCCCAGCCCGGTGCCGCCCTGGTCGCGCGAGCGACCGCGGTCGACGCGGTAGAAGCGCTCGAAGATGCGCGCGCGGTCGCCCTCGGAGATGCCCGGCCCGCGGTCGGCCACGTCGATCCGCACCGCCGAGCCCTCGGGAGTCACGCGGATGTCGATCTGCTTGCCGGGCTGCGAGTACTTGAGCGCGTTGTCGAGCAGGTTCTGCAGGATCTGCTCCACCGCGCGCCGGTCGGCAAAGGCGTGCAGCGCACCCTCGCTGTGGATGCGCACGTCGAAGCCGCGCTCGCGAATGCGCGGCGCGAGTTCCTCGCACAGGCGCGTCGCGAGAGCGACCGGGTCGATGACCGTGGGCTCGAGCTTGTGACTGCCGCTCTCGAGGCGCGACAGCTCGAGCAGGTCCTCGACCAGACGAGACAGCCGCTCGGAGTGATTCAGGATCACCTGCAGGTAGGTGCGGGTGTCGCGCTCGGGCAGCGAGTTGCCGAGCAGGGTCTCGGCGAAGCCGCGGATCGCGGTGAGCGGCGTCTTGATCTCGTGCGAGGCGTTGGCGACGAAGTCGCGCCGCACCGTCTCGAGCCGGCGCACGTCGGTCATGTCGTGGAACACCGCGACCGCGCCCTTGGCCCCCGCGTAGGAGAACGCGGCGGCCTGTACCGCGAGCACGCGGCGGTCGGCGCCGAGCATCAGCTCCCGCTGCACCGGCGCGTCGCTCGCGAGTGCTTCGGCGAGCAGGTCGTGCACCTCGGCGTTGCGGATCGCCTCGAGGGGGCGGCGGCCCTCGAGCTCGGTGCGCGAGCCGAGCAGGGAGCGCAGGCGCGGATTGGCGAGCACGATGCGCAGGTCGGCGTCGACGACCAGCACGCCCTCGACCATGACCCGCAACACCGCCTCCAGGCGGTCGCGCTCGGCCGAGATCTCGCCGTGCGAGGCCTCGAGGTCGGCGGCCATGCGGTCGATCGCGCGCGCCACCTGGCCCAGCTCGTCCTGCGAGCGCCAGCGCACGCGGGCGCCGAAGTCGCCGACCGAGATCTGGCCCAGCGCTTCGTGGATCGCGCGCAGCGGACGCAGCATGGCGCGCGAGATGAAGTAGGCGAGCACCAGAGCTGCGGCGAGCGCCAGCGCGCCGGCGACCGCGCTCGCGCGGCGCAGGTCGCCGACCGCGGAGTCGATCGCGGACAGATCGGCGGCCACGCGCACCACGCTGCCGTCCGGGTCGCCGCGGGGGATCGCGACGTAGAGGAACGGCCGGCCCACCGTCTCGCTGCGCCGCGTCGCGACCCCGGGCGCGCCGTGGAGCGCGGCCGCGACCTCGGGCCGGCTGGCGTGGTTCGCCACGTTGGCGAGCTCTTCCGCGCGGACGTCGGAGTCTCCGACGACGGTGCCATCGTGTGCGATGAAGGTGACGCGTGCGCCGGCGGCGGCGGCCGCGCGCGAGGCGAGCGCGGTCAGCTCGACCGAGTCCTGGGGCGAGAAGCGGGCGTCGCGCGCGAGCTCGCGCACCAGCTGGGCGCTCGACGCGAGCGACCGCTCGATCCGCGCCTCTTCGCGCGAGCGCAGGCTGTGCTCGGCCAGCAGGCCGAGCAGGAGCGTGATCGCGACGGCCAGCCCCGCGAGCGCCGCCGCGAGTCTGAGCTGGATCTTCGGCATCGCCGCCGCCCCGCGGTTATTCGGCGAAACGATAGCCGACGCCGCGCACGGTCTCGATCAGATCTCCGGCCCGCCCGAGCTTCTCGCGCAGGCGCTTCAGATGGGTGTCGATCGTGCGCGAGGTGACGGTGATGTCCGAGCCCCAGACCTCGTCGAGCAGCCGCTCGCGCGTCATCACCCGGCCCGGCCGGCCCATCAGCGCCACCAGCAGCTGGAACTCCTTGGCGGTGAGCGTGATCTCGCGCCCGTCCACGCTGGCCCGGTGCGAGTCGGGGTCGACGCGCAGCGCGCCGTGCTCGAGCACGCGCGCCTCCTCGCCCGTCGGTGCGCGCCGGCGCAGCACCGCGCGGACGCGCAGCGCGAGCTCGCGCGGGCTGAACGGCTTGGTGACGTAGTCGTCCGCGCCGAGCTCGAGCCCGACCACGCGGTCGATCTCTTCGGACTTCGCGGTCAGCATGATGATCGGCAGCGCCGCGAGCCGCTGGTCAGCGCGCACCCGCGCGCACAGCTCGGTGCCCGACAGGTCGGGCAGCATCAGGTCGAGGATCATCACGTCCGGCGGCGCTCGCCGCAGGGCGGCGAGCGCGTCGCTGCCCGAGGCGGCCGTCTCCACGGTGTAGCCCGACTGGGCCAGGTTGATGCGCACCAGCTCGAGCAGATCCGGCTCGTCGTCGACCACCAGCACTCGCGCCGTCAACTCACCGCTCCCGTGCGTATTTCGCCAGCTTTTCGGCGTGTTTCACGTTGCGCGCCTCCGCGACCAGGATCACTTCCTCGGCGACGTTGGTGGCGTGATCGCCGATCCGCTCCAGGCTCTCGGCGATGAAGATCACGTCGAGCGTCTGCGCGGCGGCGGCCGTGTCGCGCTCGATCCGAGCGATCAGCTCGCGCACCAGCGTGTCCTGCATCCGGTCGAGCCGGTCGTCGCCGTCGAGCACCGCCTGCGCACCCACGACGTTCAGCTCCTGGAACGAGTCCAGGGCGGCGGAGAGCTGCGAGCGCGCCTCGTGCTCGAGCGGCTCGAGCCGCATCGGCAGGTCGGTGCGCGGGCGCTCCGCCAGGCGGGCCCCGCTCTTCGCGATGTTGCGGGCGATGTCGCCGACCCGCTCGAGGTCGGTGGCCATGGTCTTGATCGCCACCACCTGGCGCAGGTCCTCCGCCACGGGGGACTGCAGCGCCAAGGCGCGGAGCACCGCGTCGTCGATCTCGATGTCGAGCTTGTCCAGCTCCAGGTCGTCGCGCTGGACCTCGGCGGCGAGCCGCCCGTCCCGCTCGTGGACGACGCGCAGCGCCTTGGCCAGGATCGCTTCGGAAAGCGCCCCCATGCGCAGGACGAGCTCGCGCAAGCCCTCGATCGTGGCTTCGGACTTCACCGTCATGCCGCGGTCAGGATAGCTCCGCCCGGTCCCGACCGCGTGTCATTTCGGTGACGCAGGCACAGCGATTCCGCGAATTCGATTCGTCACGGAAACGTCACGATGGCGCCGTTCCGGCGACACTGCCGCCCCTGAACCTTCCCCAACCCAACAGCAGACACGAGGGGCGCATGCGCAGGGGATTGCTGGGATTCGCATTGGTCTGTTCGTCGATCCTCCCGGCCGCCGCCGCGAGGGCAGACGCTGAGGTGGATGCCAAGATCGCCGCCTACCAGAAGGTCGGCGGAGTCGCGGGGAACCTGTCCGCGATCGGGTCGGACACGCTGAACAACGTGATGACGATGTGGGCCGAGTCGTTCCGCAACGTGTACCCGTCGGTGCAGGTGCAGGTCGAAGGCAAGGGCTCGTCCACCGCGCCGCCGGCGCTGATCGCCGGCACCGCGCAGCTCGGGCCGATGAGCCGCGAGATGAAGGCCGACGAGCTCGACGCATTCGAGAAGAAATTCGGCTACCCGCCCACACAGGTTCGTGTCGCAATCGACGCGCTCGCGGTGTACGTGCAGAAGGACAATCCGCTCGAGAAGCTCACGTTGCAGCAGGTGGATACGGTGTTCGGGAAGACGCGCCGCTGCGGCGGCACGGCCGCCGCGGACATTTGGGGCGATCTCGGCGTGACGGGCGCGATGGCGAGCGCGCCGATCCGCCTGTACGGCCGCAATTCGGCCTCGGGGACGTACGGCTACTTCAAGGAAGTGGCGATGTGCGGCGGCGACTACCGCGACACCGTGAAGGAGCAGCCGGGCTCGGCGGCGGTGGTGCAGGGCGTGACCGAGGACAAGCAGGGCATGGGCTACAGCGGCATCGGCTACAAGACGTCCGGCGTCAAATCGCTGCAGCTCGCCAAGGACGCGTCGAGCCCCTACTCGTCGACCGACGCCGAGCAGGTGTACGCCGGGAAGTACCCGCTGTCGCGCTTCCTCTACGTGTACGTGAACCGACCGCCCGGGAAGCCGCTCGATCCGCTCACCGAGCAGTTCGTCCGCTTCGCGCTCTCGCACGAGGGCCAGGAAGTGGTGAAGAAGGACGGCTACATGCCGCTCAAGTCCGCAACCGTCGACCAGGAGCTGGCGAAGCTCCGCTAGGGATGGAGCCGGCCCCCCGCGTCGAGACGCGAGCCGACCTCCACCGCTCGCCCGGGCAAGCGGTGACGTCGAGGCCGCGCCTGTGGCTCGACCGCGCGGCGGGCTGGGTGGTGCGTGCGGGCGGCATCGGCGTCGGGCTGTCGCTGGTCGCGATCCTCGCGTTCCTGGTGATCGAGACTGCGCCGCTCTTGCGCGCGGCGCGGGTGGCCGCGGGGACGGCGCTCGCGCTGCCGTCCGGGCAGCCGCTGGCGCTCGCGGCGGAGGAGCGGCTCTCGCAGATCGCGGGGGCGAGCGCCGACGGACACGTGCGCGTGTACGACGCGAGCACGGGCGCGGTGCAGCTCGACGTCGCGCCGGCTCCGGATGCGCCGCTCTCGGTGACGGGTGTTTCCGGTGAGTCGACCTTCGCGCTGCTCGAGCCCGACGGGCGCGTGGTGGTGCAGCCGATCGCGTGGACCGTGGCGTACGGCGCGAAGCGCACGGTCACGCCTGCGGCGCCCGCGCCGCTCGAGCTCGCGCTCGAGCTGCCCGGCAGCGACGTGCGCGCGCTCGCGGTGCGCAGCACGCCGAAGCTGACCACGGTGGTGGCGCTGGCGGGCGACGGCCTGGTGATCGCGCGCAAGAGCGTGAACGAGAACGCGTTCAGCGGCGAGCGCGAGGAGAAGAGCGCGCGGCAGACCGCGCCTGCGCCGGCCGGGCTCGCGCTGCTCGCGCTCGACCCGGACCAGCGCACGCTCTACGGCGCCGACGGCAGCGGCAGGTTGTTCGCCTGGGAGCTGGGCGACGATGGCGCCCACGGCCCCGACGTCGCGGACGCCGGCGTGCCCGCGACCGCGCTGGCGCTGCTGGTCGGGGGGCGCAGTCTCGCGGTCGGCCACGCCGATGGAAGCCTCTCCGTCTGGTTCCACCTGCGCGCGGGACGCGCGCGCACCGAGCTCGTGCGCGCGCACGCGTTCGGCTCGCAGGGCGCCGCGATCCGCGCACTCGCGCCGTCGGGGCGCGGCCGCTCGTTCCTCGCACTCGGCGAAGACGGCGCCCTGGGCCTGTACCACTCCACGTCGGAGCGCGTGCTCTGGCGCGGAGCGTCGGGAGTCACCGGGCCGGCGGCGCTCGCGTTCTCGGCGCGCGGCGACGGCGCGTTCGTGGCGCAGGCGGGCGCGGTCCACCCGTTCGCGATCTCGAACCCGTACCCCGAGGTCTCGCTCTCGGCGCTGTTCGCCCGCGTCTGGTACGAGGACTACCCTGAGCCGGCCTTCGTCTGGCAGTCGACGGGCGGAAGCGAGGAGGCCGAGTCGAAGCTCTCGCTCACTCCGCTTGCGTTCGGGACGCTGAAGGGAACGCTGTACGCGCTGTTCTTCGCGATCCCGCTCGGCATCCTCGGCGCGGTCTACACCTCGCAGGTGATGGATCCGCGGCTGCAGAGCTGGGTCAAGCCGGTGGTCGAGATCATGGCGTCGCTGCCGAGCGTGGTGCTCGGGTTCCTGGCCGGCCTGTGGCTCGCGCCGCGGCTGGAGGGTGTGTTTCCCGGCTTCATTGCCGCGGTGGTCGCCGGTCCCCTGCTCGCGCTCGGCGCGGGCGCCACCTACGCTGCGCTTCCGCGCCGGCTCACGCGCCGGCTGCCCGTCGGCACGGAGATCGCGCTCTCTGCGGCGATCCTGCTGCTCGGCACGGCGGTGTGCTTCCAGCTCTCGCCGCTGTTCGAGCGGATCTTCTTCCGCGGCGACTTCTCCGCGTTCCTGCGCGAGACCACGGGCGCGACCTACGACCCGCGCAACGCCATCGTGGCGGGCGTGGCGATGGCGTTCGCGGTGATCCCGATCGTGTTCGCGATCGCGGAGGACTCGCTGTCGAACGTGCCGCGCACGCTCTCGGCCGCTTCGCTCGCGCTCGGTGCGAACCGCTGGCAGACGATCGCGCGCGTGGTACTGCCGGCGGCCAGCCCCGGACTGTTCGCCGCGGTGATGATCGGCTTCGGCCGCGCGGTGGGCGAGACCATGATCGTGCTGATGGCGACGGGCAACACGCCGCTGCTCGACATGAGCCCGTTCGACGGGTTCCGCACGCTGTCGGCGAACATCGCGGTGGAGGTCCCGGAGGCGCCGCAGGGCGCCACCCTCTACCGCGTGCTGTTCCTGTCGGCGCTCTCGCTGTTCGTGGTGACGTTCGCGGCGAACACGCTCGCCGACCTCGTGCGCGAGCGGCTGCGCCGCCGCTACGCGGGAACGCGATGACCGCGATCGCGGCCCCGCTCTCGATGGTCTCGCGCCGCGCGCGCTTCGGCGACGCCATGCTGTGGCTGGCGGGCGGCGCGCTCGCGACGAGCCTGCTCCTGGTGCTCGGCCTGGTCGTGCTCGTGGCCTGGAACGGGCTCGGCTACTTCTGGCAGGCGCCGCTCGCCGAGCTCGAGCTCGCCGACGGCAGCCGTGTGCTCGGCGAGATCGTGGAGCGCGAGGGCGACGAGATGCGCGTGCACCTGGGCAACCGCGACCTGGGCGCCGACGACTTCCGCTGGATCCGCAATGCCGACGTGCGCAGCATCGCGTACCCGCCGGAGGCGCTGCTGCTCGAGCGCACCGAGAACGGCCGCTTCTACGGCTTCCCCGTCGCGCTGAAGCGCGGCGAGCGCGTGCTCCAGGACGGCGGGGCCGAGGTGCTCGCGTCACTCGACGCGATGCTGGCGCAGAAGCGCGCCGAGCGCGCGAGCCAGCTCGACGGTCTGCGCGCGGAGATCCGCCGGGAGAACGTCGAGCTCGAGCGGCTGCGCGTGGCGAAGCAGGACGCCTCGGAAGTCGAGGCCCGCTACGAGGCGTCGGCCGCCGAGCTCGCCCGGCGCGAGGCGACCTACGGCGCCGACCTGCTGCTGATGCGCACCGCCGGGGGCCGGGCGCAGACCGTCGCGCTCTCGCACGTGGTGCGGGCGATCCGCGCCAACCAGCTGGGCCTGGGCGACAAGCTCGCGCTCTACGCCTCGCGCGTCGGCGAGTTCCTGTGGGACGACCCGCGCGAGTCGAACACCGAGGGCGGCATCTTCCCCGCGATCTTCGGCACGGTGCTGCTGGTGCTGCTCACCAGCATCGCGGTGTCGCCGCTCGGCGTGCTGACCGCGCTCTACCTGCGCGAGTACGCCAAGGAAGGGCTGTTCGTGCGCAGCGTGCGCATCGCCGTGAGCAGCCTGGCGGGCGTGCCCTCGATCGTGTTCGGCGTGTTCGGGCTCGGCTTCTTCGTCTACGGCATCGGCGGTACGATCGACGCGCTGTTCTTCGCCGACCGCCTGCCCACGCCGACCTTCGGCACCGGGGGCCTGTTGTGGGCAGGACTGACGCTCGCGCTGCTCACCTTGCCGGTCGTGGTGGTCGCGACCGAGGAAGGCCTCGCGGCGGTGCCGCAGATCGTGCGCGAGGGCTCACTGGCGCTCGGCGCGACCAAGGTCGAGACGCTGCTCCGGGTGGTGCTCCCGGCGGCGCTGCCCGGCGCGCTGACGGGCCTCATCCTGGCGATGGCCCGGGCGGCTGGTGAGGTCGCCCCGCTCATGATTGTCGGAATGGTGAAGCTCGCACCCAGCCTTCCGCTCGACGGCGAGTTCCCATTCGTCCACCTGGAGCGCAAGTTCATGCACCTGGGCTTCCACATCTACGACGTCGGGTTCCAGAGCCCGAACGTGGAGGCGGTGCGGCCGCTCGTGTTCGCGACGGCGCTCTTGCTGATCCTGGTGGTACTGTGCACCAATCTCACAGCGATCCTGATCCGCAATCACTTGCGCCGAAAGTACGCCGGGAGTGGAGTCTAGCCATGCAACCGGCGCGGAGCCCCGATCTGGCCAGACTACCCGAGTTCGAGAAGGCCGTGCTGCGCGTGCAGAAGCTCTCGCTGTGGTACGGCGCGAACCAGGCGCTGTACGACGTCGACCTCGAGGTGCCGGAGCGCAAGATCACGGCGCTGATCGGCCCGTCCGGATGCGGCAAGTCGACGCTCTTGCGCTGCATCAACCGCATGCACGACCTGGTCGACGGCGTGCGCGTGGAGGGCGAGATCGTCTTCCACGACCGCAACATCTTCGCCCACGACGTCGACGTGTTCGCGCTGCGGCGCCGGATCGGCATGGTATTCCAGAAGTCGAACCCGTTCCCGAAGTCGATCTACGAGAACGTGGCCTACGGCTCGCGCATCCACGGGCTCGGCGGGCGGGCGCAGCTCGACGAGATCGTCGAGAAGAGTCTGGTGCGCGCGGGCCTGTTCGACGAGGTGAAGGACCGCCTGCACGCGAGCGCGCTCGGGCTCTCGGGTGGACAGCAGCAGCGGCTGTGCATCGCGCGCGCGATCGCGGTCGAGCCCGAGGTGATCCTGCTCGACGAGCCGTGCTCCGCGCTCGATCCGATCGCCACCCAGAAGATCGAAGAGCTGATGCAGGAGCTGAAGGAGCGCTACACGATCGTGATCGTGACTCACAACATGCAGCAGGCCGCGCGCGCGTCGGACTACACCGCGTTCATGTATCTCGGCAAGCTGGTCGAGTTCGGCGAGACCGGCGAGATCTTCGTGAAGCCGCGGGTGCGCGCGACCGAGGACTACATCCGCGGCCGCTTCGGCTGAGCGGCCGAGCTACTTCTTCGCCTGAACGGTCAGCACCGGCACTTCGGCCATGCGCACCACGCGCTCGGCCACGCTGCCCAGGAACAGATGCGAGAGGCCGCGCCTCCCGTGCGTGCCGATCGCGATCAGGTCGGCCTTCTTCTCGCCGGCGACTTCGAGCACAATCCGCTCCGGCGTGCCGGCGCGCGCCACGTACTCGGCGGACAGGCCCGCGTTCTGCAGGTCGAGCAGGATCTTCTCCAGGTCCTTGGTGACCGCCTTGGACAGCCGGTCGAACGCGCCGTCGCCGTGCGACACCAGGTACTGCTCGAGCTCGACCGGCACGTAGTACGCATGCACCAGCACCAAGTGCGCGTGCCCGGCCTTCTGCGCCAGTGACTTGGCGAAGTCGAGCGCGGCGTGCGCCGCGGGCGAGAAATCCATCGGCACGAGGATGGTGCGCACCGCGTGCGGCTTGTCCTTCACGATCAGCACCGGGCACTTCGAATAGCGCACCGTGCGCTCGGCCACGGAGCCGAGGACCACGTGCTTGAGGCCGGTCAGCCCGCGGCTGCCCATCACCACCAGGTCGGCGTGCACGCGCTCCGCGGCGGCGGCGATCGCGAAGCCGGGGATGTCGTCCACCACCTCGAGCTCACAGCGCACACCGGCGGCGTCGATCTTCTGCTTGGTCCGTGCGAGCCGCTTCGCGGCGGCGGCGTGCAGCTCGCGCCAGAACTCCACTGGCGCGACGGCCATCTCGGGTCCCACGGGCTGGATCGGCGGCTGCACCACGTGCAGCAGGTGGAGCGTCGCGCCGTAGCTCCTGGCGAGCGTCGTCGCGGTCTCGATCGCGCGCTCCGCGTCCGCCGAGAAGTCCGACGGGGTCAGGATGGTCTTGATCTCCATGGTCAGCTCTCCTTCTCGCGCCTCTGCGCCGCGCGCTGCGCACGCGCGCCGTTGCGCCGGTACAAGGTGCGCCGGTTGATGCCGAGGATGCGCGCCGCCTTGACCTTGTTGCCCTTCACCAGCTCGAGGATGCGGTCGGTGTAGGCCGCGGTGAGCTCGTGCAGGCTGAGCTGGCGGCCCACCGCAGCCTCGAGCAGATCGGGTGCGGGCTCGCGCGCCGACGAAGGCGAACCCGCGGCCTCCGCGAACGGCAGGTCCGCGGGCAGGATCTCGCTGCCGCTCGCGAGCAAGAGCGCCCGCTCGATCGCGTTCTCGAGCTCGCGCGCGTTGCCCTCCCACGGCTGGCGCTGGAGCAGCTCCAGCGCGCCGCGCGAGAGCGCGATCTTGCGCTCGGGCGCGTGGCGCCCGATGAAGGCGTGGGCGAGCAGCGCGACGTCTTCGGGCCGCTCGCGCAGCGGCGGCACGTGGATCGCGATCACGTTCAGCCGGTAGTACAGGTCCTGGCGGAACAGCCCCGCGGCGACTGCCTTGCGCAGGTCCTTGTTGGTCGCCGCGATCACGCGCACGTCGACGCGCGTGCCCTTGTTGCCGCCGACCGGCCGGATTTCGTGGTCCTGCAGCACGCGCAGCAGCTTCGCCTGCAGTGCCGGGCTCATGTCCCCGATCTCATCGAGGAAGATCGTGCCGCCGTCGGCCTCGGCGAAGAGACCGCGCTTGGCCGTGTGCGCGCCGGTGAAGGCGCCCCGCACGTGTCCGAACAGCTCGCTCTCGAGCAGGCCTTCGGGCATCGCGGTGCAGTTGATCGGCACGAACGCCGCGCTCGCGCGCGCGCCGGTGAAGTGGATCGTGCGCGCCACGACCTCTTTGCCGGTGCCGCTCTCGCCGGTGATCAGCACGTTGGAGCGGCTGCTCGAGATCTTGCGGATCAGCGCGTAGATCTCGCGCATCGCGAGGCTCGCGCCGATCAAGTCGCCGAACGAGGTGGTGCGGTCGAGCGCGCGGCGCAGCCGCCGGTTCTCCTGCTCGAGCGCGCGGTGCTCGAACGCCCGCTCGAGCGACGCCAGCACCGACTCGCGCTTGAAGGGCTTGGTCACGTAGTCGAACGCGCCCAGCCGCATCGCCTCGACCGCCGAGTCGATGCTGCCGAATGCGGTCATCAGCACCACCGGCGTCTCGGGCCGCGTCTCGCGCAGCTCGGCCAGCAGCGCCAGGCCGCTCTTCCCGGGCATGCGGATGTCGGAGAGGACCGCGTCGAACTCGGCATCGCGCGAGCTCGCCAGCGCCTCGTCGGCGGACGAAGCCGGCTGCGCGCGGATGCCGGATTCGTCGAGCAGCGAGACCAGCATCTCGCGCATCGCGGGTTCGTCGTCGACCACCAGAACGCTTCTCGGCTCGCTCATCTCGTGCTCCCCGACCGCTCCGCATAGCAGAAGGCGTGCCTTCACCGCGGGCTCGCTGCGCGCCGCGCAAGCGGGGGACATGCGACATTATGACTCATTCCGGAACCGGATTGGGGCGCGCCGGATCGCATCTGAGAGCGGCTTCAGCCGGCACGTCGCGTGCAGAGCCTCCGCGCCGATGGCACCGCACTCGAAGGCCGGCGCGCTCGCGGGCGAACTCGTCGGCGCGCACATGCGCACGCACTTCATCAGTGCGGCGCCGGACGACAGCCTGCTCGAGGCGGATCGCATCATGCGGCTCGCCCGCATCCGCCACCTGCCGATCGTGCGCAAGGGAAGGCTGGTGGGCCTGCTCTCGCACCGCGACGTGCTGTCCGCGTCGATCTCGAAGCTGCAGGAAGCCGACCCCGCGGACCGGCTGAATCACCTGCGCCGGATCAAGATCGAGGAGGTGATGAGCCGCGATCTCGCCACCGCGACCGAGGAGACCACGCTCGGCGCGGCCGCGCAGCGCATGCTCCGGCTCAAGATCGGCTGCCTGCCGGTCGTGCGCGGGGCGACCGAAGGCCCGACGCTGGTGGGGCTGCTCACCGAGAGCGATCTGTTGCGCGCCGCCTATGCGCCGGACTTCGAGGGCGCTTCGGACTGAGGGCCGCGCGATCCGCTGGCGCGCGGAAAGCTGAGGCGGAACTCCGTTCCGCGCCCGGGCGCGCTGGAGACGGAGATGCTGCCGCCGTGGTCGCCCACGATCCCCTTGACCA
>Ga0306922_10002054_pt1 | contig 18572 bp, 19 predicted proteins | sample sta12Cox44000082_FD_203758 | JGI IMG/M metagenome (GOLD analysis project Ga0306922, IMG submission 203758) | Lab enrichment of tropical soil microbial communities from Luquillo Experimental Forest, Puerto Rico - statoxic.12C.oxic.44.000.082 (v2)... | ecosystem: Environmental > Terrestrial >... | reverse complement strand
GCCGCGTCCGCCTGGAGCACCGTGCGAGGGGCACGATCAAACCCACCAGGCAGACCCTGCCGGAGGCCCACGCGGGGGCCCGTGGGCATCTCGGCTTCCGAGATGCCCACGGTAGGGCTTCCAGTTCACTGGAAGGTCAAGCGGTAACCTGGCAGCCATGCTGATCGGTGAACTCGCTGCCGATGCGGGCGTGCCGGCCAAGACGATCCGGTTCTATGAGCAGGCCGGGCTCATGCCCGCCCCGCCCCGCACGCCCGCCGGTTACCGCGACTACCCTCCCAGCGCCCTCGACCGGCTGGCGTTCATCAGGCACGCTCAGGTGGCCGGTTTCACCTTGGCCGAGATCCGCAGCGTCCTGGCCATCCGCGACTCCGGGGACCCGCCATGCGGCCAGGTGGCCACCCTGATCGGCCAGCACCTAGCCCAGGTCGAGCGTCACATCGCCGAGCTCACCCGTACCCACGACGTGCTGATTGATCTGCAGCGGCGGGCCGCTGCCATCAACCCCGCCGACTGCGCAGAACCAGAGATCTGCAGCATCCTCATCACTGCCTGACGCGCGCCCGCGAGCAAGGCGCTGTCTCGGCCATCACCACAGGCTGGAAGGCAGCCAGACCGTCACAAAGATCGTCTATCTGGGGTAGCGCGTGAAGCTGAGTTGGCCCAATCGGTCACACGACCGCCCAGCCGGCTCGGTGAGCGTGGTCGACGCGACATATTTTGGCTTCCTGTTCAGCGCCACGGTCGCGCCGCATGCGATCGGCTCCGCCGGGCTTAGACCCAATGCCACTTAGCTTAAGTTGATCATGGTCGTGGCAGGCAGGTTGACCAGCGTTATAGTGGGCGGCCCGTGGTAGCGGGTGCCGGTGTCGCCGGTCCGTTTGACCCGGTAGGAGTTGTGCCGGGCCCGGCGGACGACGCGGGGGTAGGAGCGGTGCCGCCGGGCGGGGTTGAGGTTGCGCGGGCTGGTGATGTCGGCCATGACGGCGGTGAGGGTCCGCCGGGCCTGGTCAGGGGGGAAAGGCCGGGTCAGCGGCCCGGCGGCGGATGATGCGGACAGTGCGCAAGAACTTGACCCGGTCGGGGTCGATGTCGGCTTCTGTAGCGGCGTGGCAGATCAGCGCCGAGATGGCGTAGTGGGTGAGCAGGTAGCCGTAGATCTCCTGGCGGACCATGTCCGGGCTCTTGGACCGCAGCACCGCCCCGGGTCCGCGCAGGCAGGTCTTGAGCTGGTCGTTGCCGGTTTCTTCTTCCCACCGCTGGCAGTAGGCCTGGGCCAGTTCTTGCGCGGACGCCAGGCCGGGGTCGGTGATGGTCGTGATCAGGGCGATCAGCTCGCCGTCGCCGTCGCGGTCAGGAATCTCGTACTCGATGACCCGAACCCGCATCGCCTGGCTCTCATCAAATCGCTCGCCCGCACGGGCGGCCGCGATCAGCTTGTTCCGGGCCTTGTCGTGCAGGGTGGGCCTGGCCACGAGCGAGAGGTAGGAGCCGTCCGGCAGCAGTTCCAGCACCGGCAGCCGCAGGTCGGCTTTGACCCGCCACAGCAGCGCGGCACCGGTCGCGGCGGCCGCCTGCCAGTCCGGCCAGTTATAGAACCCGCGGTCGGCGATCAGCAGCCAGTCTTCTTCCAGCCGCCCGAACGTGCGCCTGGCCAGGGCCTGCTCACTGGCTCCCTTCCCGCCCACCGGGCCCATCTGCGCGGCGACCTTGGCGTGCGAGCCGCACTCACCGATGGTCACCACCCGCACCTTCGGGAACGCCGGGTGCTCCCGCGCGCCTGCGGGATACCCGAACGCCGCGGCGTTGGCCGGGGTATCGGGCACATCCAGCTCGAACCCGTCGACGGCCATCAGCCGCCAATCCCGCAAGAACGCCCCGCTGGTCAGCACCCCCGCCACCGGCACGGCCACCTTCTCAAACAGCAACTCCAGCGGCTCGGGCCCCAGCCGCTGCCGGGCCTGGGTGATCCCACCCGAGGTCGGTGCAGCCCACGACTGGTCCCAGCAGCCCCACGACACCAAGGTCTCAGTCAGCCTCGCTGCGACTTCCTCGTAGTCCTCCTCCGCGAACAGGGCCAGCGCCATCGCGAAATAGACCATCACATGCGGCGGCAGCTTCCCATCCGACCGCTTCGCGGCCCTGCCCGCCGCCGTGATCGCCTCATCGACAGCATCCCTGGGAACCGAGGAGGCCAGCACCCCCAGCGAGATCCAGTCCGTCAGACGGCCACCCGCGGCCACCACGCCATTGTGCGCCATGACCAGCGATCATGCCCGGCCCGCAGCCGCCCTGGCGTCAGAACAAGATCAAACTAGGCTAAGTGGCATTGGGCTTAGACCCGACCGCCACTCGCCTGGGTTTGGCGCCTATCGAGGGAGACGCGACGAGCAGACAGACTTGGCGAACCGCGCCGGAACCTGAGGCACTTCTAGGCAGAAATGCGCAGACGCATGACCCAGCGCCATTTGGCGATGCGACGGTCGCGGACGAATCCGAACTCTTCGAACAGGGTCTCCGGCCCGGTATGCAGGTAGGCGCCACGTTGTGGGTCGCGCCCAGCCACCTGCTCGGGGTAGGCCTCGACCAAGCCTCCGCCAGCTTCTGCTATCGCGGCCAGCACCGCGGCGACTCCGGCCCGCGCCACGCCCATGCCGCGGGATCCGGAGCCGGTGAACAAGCAGCCGATCCGCCAGTCAGGCAACGCGGCTAGGCCGTTTTCATAGGCCTTGGGGTTCTTGATGGTAGCCACCTCGGCCGGTGGCCCGTACTGACACCAGCCCACGCAGCGGCCGTCGCGATAGACGAGCATCTGGTGGATGGTGCCGTTGTTCACGTGAGCAAGCTTGGCCTCGCGGTTGCCCGCCACGGTGCTGTCCTTGGTGATGCCCTCGGGATGAAAGCCGATGCACCAGCAGCCACCCCAGACACCGTTGTTCGCCTCAACCAGTGCGGCGAAGTCATCCCAGGTATCGGGCGCGAGCAGACGCGTCGTGTACGGGGTCACAGCCGATGTCACAGTCCCACTCTCCTCCTGATCCCGCCATGGCTGGCTCTTAAGTCATGCTGTGGGTGACAAGGTAACGCGGTCCTTGGTCAAGCCCGCTGATCTCCGGCCGGGCGCGGACGGACCACAAGCCGGAGCACTTACAGTCCCTGAGGGTCACCCATGCGCACTAGACCCAGCAGGCCCGCAGAAGCGTCGCGGGCCGGGCGGTCTTGGGACGGGCGCGAGTGATCCATTTCATGACGGCTCCTCAGGCATGGGTGGGGGAGACGGTTTCAGTGGTCGGCCGGGGTGGGCAGGTACCTCAGCCGGTGGTCCTGGGTGAAGAGGCGCCGGACCAGGCCCAGAGCGATCACTGCCGTGGTGGTAGCGGTGGCGGCGAGCACCAGGAACATGACCACGGCCTGGACCAGGACGGCCTGCAGGGGAGCGACTCCGGCGAGGATGAGGCCAGTCATCGCACCGGGCAGGAACACCAGGCCGGTGGCCTTGGTGGTCTCGATTTGGGGAGTAAGTGCTGCGCGCAGCGCCGATCGCACGTAGGGGGTGGCGGCCTGCCGGGAGTGCTGGCCGAGCGCCAGGCGGGCTTCGACCTCGTCGCGTTTGTCACGCAGTTCGTCGGTCAGCCGCCGCCCGGCCAGCACGGTCGCGGTCATCGAGTTCCCGACCATCATCCCGGCGATCGGCACCAGGGTCCGCCCCGTCAGCGGAAAGACATGCAGCCCGAATAGCACACCCAACGTCACCACTGCCGCTGCCCCAAACGACGCCAGCGCGAGGGTGAGCAGGTGGGGCACTTCGGGGGCGCGCCGGCGGGCGACCGAGGAGGCATAGCCGATCATCGCGGCGACCCACAGCCAGGACCACCAGATGGACCGGCCGGGGCTGATGACCAGCGTGAGGGCGGCGCCGACCAGCAGCAACTGGGCCAGCGCCCGGACGGCGGCGATGATGATCTGTCGTTGCAGGCCCAGCCGCTGCCACCAGGAGATCCCGGCCGCGACCGCGACCAGCAGTAGTGACACGGCCAGGCCCAGCCAGCTGACGGTGTCGTTCATGGCCCTGTCCCTTCCGCGGCGCGAGCCAGGTGGCCCTCGCGCAGCTGATAAATCCGGTCGGCGACCCGGGCGGCCTGGGCGTCGTCGTGGGTGACCCAGATGATGGTGATGCCTTGGCCCGCCAGGTCGCGGGCGGTGTTTTCGAAGACCTGCTTGGGCCGGGCGTCCAGCGCGGAGGTGGGTTCATCGAGCAGCAGGGTCTCCGGCCGGGTGACCAGGGTACGGGCCAGGCACATGCGCTGCAGTTCACCACCGGACAAGGACCGCGCATCCTGCCCAAGCAGGCCAGAATCGAGAGCGACCCGGGTCAGGGCGGTGCTCAGCTCCCCAGTGGTGGCTTCGGGGTGGGCCACCGCGAGGTTATCCGCGACGCTGCCAGGGAATGGGGTGGGCCGCTGGAACACCATGCCTACCCGGCGTCGCAGGGTTAGCGGGTCCAGTTCATCCATCGGCCGGCCGCGGTAGGAAACGGTGCCCTCGTCGGGGATCTCCAGCCGGTTGCACAGCCGCAGCAAGGTGGTCTTACCGGCACCCGATGGGCCGGCCACCACCGTGATGCCCGCCGCCGGAATCGTGGCGGTGATCTCCTCGAGGACCCGGCGGCCGGCACGCAAGACAGTCAGCCGCTGGAACTCGAACGCCACCGCCGATGGCTCACTCACCTGGCCAGCCTTCCAAGCTGCTGTCCCATCCGGACCCACGACGAAGCATGTCCCAATTGCAGCCCCGGCTCCATGGCGGGCATCCCAATGATGGTGCGAACGGGTCAGTGTGCGCCGCCGAGGTCGGCGACGTACTGGTGCGGCGTCATCCGGTGGAGCATGACCGCAGCGGGGTTGCTGAGCAGGTCGAACACCACCGGCGGTGAACTCATAACCAGTAGTCGGGCATCTGCTGCTCGCCGTACAGGCTGCTCATTTGATGGTGCTTCCCACCGGGCAGCATCTGCGCGCGGGCGATGCCGACGGCTTGCCGTGGATGGTGAGGCGGGCCAGAGCTAACCACCGATCCCTGCGACCGTGCGATGGGATGACGTGGTGACATGAGCCAGCGATGTGGCCGGCTGGCAGCCAGCCACCATGGACGGGTTCGATCACGGCAACGCTACTGCGGTCGCTTCGACTCCGGACGCGGCCTGGGGTTTAGCCGCCGGACCTTTGGTCAGCCAGCCTCGAGGACGTGTTTGAGTTGGGTGAGCGCCGCGACCTCGGCCTTCATGGTTTTTCCCACCATGGGAGCCATGAGGTTCTTGAGTCCTTTGAGCGTTACCGTGAGGCGGAACGTCAACTCCGTGCTGCCGTCTTGTGCCCGCAGGTCGTAGGTGCCGGTGGGGCGCACCGGACCCTTGGTCGTCCGGAACGCGATGTGCTGGTCGGGAACGAACTCGGTGATCTCGACGTCGGCATCGATCCGCCGTCCACCAGGACCGGCGACGACCTGGCGGTAGGTGGTGCCCACGCCCTGCCCGCCGGTCCGGGTGATCTCGATCACCCCGCTGCGCCACCGCTTGTCATTCTCGGCATTGGCCAAGAAGGCGAAGACATCGCCCACGGGGCGGGCGATGGTGATCGTGTTGGATTCCTCAGGCATTGCTTTCTCCCTTTGCGATGGCGATGTCGAGTTTCTCCAGCCCTTCCTCCCAGCCAGAGCGGTAGGGCGAGGCGTCATGGCCGGTCGGGAAGCGATCGTGGGTGACTATCACCTCGGTCCGCTGCTCGTCAAGGTGATTGAACTCGACGGTCACGAGGGACTCGTCGTTCGAGGCAGCCGGGCCTGTGTCCCAGCGCCAGGTGTAGACGAGCAGCGCTGGCGGATCAACTTTTCGGTAGGTGCCGGTCACCGACATCTCGGGGGCACCACCTGGGGCCAGCATCACGAGCCGATAGGTGCCACCGGGGCGAAGGTCAACCTCCGCCGCGGGGCAACTGAACCCGCCTGGTCCCCACCACCGTTTCAGCTGCTCAGGTTCGGTCCAGCTGCGGAACACTCGTTCCTGCGACGCGGCGATCACGCGACGGACGATGACGCGTTTGCCGGCCGTCGGGTCCTCGGTCATTCATCCCCTCCTGATTCAAGATGCTGGGCGAGCCCATCGAGTCTCTTGCTCCAGAAGCCCCGGTAGGTTTCGAGCCACTCGCTCGCAAGCTGGAGGCGATCAGCGGCGATACGGCAACGGCGTACGCGCCCGGACTTCCGGTGAGTCAGCAGACCAGCCCGCTCCAGGACTCGCACATGTTTGGCAATGGCGGTCATCGACATCGTGAAGGGGGCCGCCAGCTCGGTCACTGAGGCCTCGCCCTCCTGAAGCCGGCCAAGGATCGCCCGTCGCGTCGGGTCCGCGAGGGCGGCGAATACCTCGTCCACTGCCCGGGGGTCGGAGCGTCTATACAGAACCATCTGGTTCAGTATAGAGTCAGCCCAGGCGCCGCCGAGGTAGGTGCGCCACTGGTGTGTCGGAGAAGGTGTCGGCGATGAGCAAGAAGTTCCTGGTGCTGTACAAGTCCTCGGCGAGCGCTGAGGAGCAGATGGCGGCTGGCAGCCCGGACCAGGCCCAGGAAGCCATGGGACTGTGGATGGCGTGGATGGAGCAGGCCGGTCCCGCCTTGGTGGACCCAGGCAGCCCGCTCGGCGAGACGACCGAGCTGCCACCGGTCGCCGGCCAGTCCGGACGGTACGTCGGTGGATACTCGATCCTCCAGGGCGAGTCGGTGAAAGATATCGAGAAGTTGCTCGACGGCCACCCTCATTACCACTCGCCCGATGCGACGATCGAGGTTCACGAGCTCCTGGCTATGCCGGGAACGCCGTAAACGGGAGATCGCCCCGGGGGCTTGGCCACGTGACACGACGGCCGGACACATGAACCTGCGGCACTTCAAAGGATGTGCTTGAACCCCTCGTGCACGATGCGGGCGCCGAGCGCGCCAGCAGCGCCAGTAATGACCCCTGCTGTCATGGCCGTCCCATGCTTGGCGCCGAATTGTTTGGCCGCTCTCATAATGGGAGCTGCTGCCGCATTAAACCCTTCACTGAACGCCCCGTTATCAGTCGAGGCGTCATAGGCACCTTTGGCGAATCCAGCCGCAATTGCCACTGGGGATATAGCAGCCACGCTAACATTCGCCCAGAACTCGTTTGTATCCTCCATCGCTATTCCTCTCCCTGATAGTTTCGGAGACGGCCCGTGCAGGCCGCCAGTTCTAGCAGCACAGCCAGCGCGTTGCCGCCTCCGCAGCCAGTACGCAGCCGGCGCTGGTACGCTCCTTCACCTCGTCACCTTCACCCTTCCCTCCGATCCGTCACTGAGCTGGGCTCCCGGTTTGGCAATGGAGCGCCCTACCGCCTGCCCGGCTACCGCCCGCGGCTTCGGCCGGAATGCCATACGCGGCGCAGCAGCCAGCGGGCAGCAGCGAAGATGACCAGGAAAAAAGCCAGCCTGCCCGGCCATGGGAACATCCGCCACTGCAGGCCAGATATCAAAAGCCAGACCGCCAGCGCGGCGATGAGCACAGGGATCATGCCCAGCCGTGCCCGGTGGCCCGGCGGTGACTGCTGCCTGGCCGGTTCCCGGCTGGCCCCGGCCGTGGTGAGCGGCAGCGCTGAGGAGGCTGCGGCGAGGTCCGGAAGGTCGCCGGTGACCGCAGTCAGCTGGCGCTGTGTGGACGCCGCGAAGACGGCATCGAGGCGGTGGTTGAACTCCTGCAAGGTCAGCCTGCCCAGCGCGTAATGCTCGCGCAGACCGGCAGCGGCCGCCTCCCGGTCAGCGTCTCCGATGCGCAGGTCTGGTCCGGTCGCCACATGTTCCTCCGCATGCCACGTGAGCCTGCCATGCTCCTGACAAGACGATATATCTCGATAACGTGCCGGGCAAGCGGCGGCGTGGCCGCGCCGCAACGGGGCACGGGTTCGCTGTCGTCACGATGTCGGTCCCGGGCAGCAGCCATGGGGTCATGCACAGGATCCGGCCCTTGAGCTGATGATGCGGCGGGAGGATCCTGAACCGGTGAACGTCCCTCCCAGCAGCGATATGGGTGAGCGGCTGGCCGCATTGGCCGGGCAGCGGCCCTGGTGGCCGCTAGTTGAGCCGACACCGCGGTGGATCCGTGTCCGGATCGGCGACGAGGTGGTCGCCGACTCCCGCCGCGCCTTGCTGCACGTGCAGTACGGGCGCGGCGCACTACCGCGCAGTTTCCTGCCCACCTACTACCTCCCAGTGGACGACGTCATGCCCGCCGCACTGGTGGATCCCGTGGAGGCCGAGACAGAGCTGACCGCCTGGGCGGTAGCCGCCGCTGGCCTTCGCGCTGAGGACGCAGCGTGGATGCACCATCGGCCACCGCCGCCGCTGGAGGCGCTGGCCGGCATGGTGACGTTCTCCTGGCGCGACCCGCTGACCTGGTTCGAGGAAGAGGAGCCGCTGCTCGCGCATGCGCGCGATCCGCATAAGCGGGTCGACGTGGTGGCAAGCTCGAGGGCGGTCCGGGTCGAGATCGACGGCGTGCTGCTGGCCGAAAGCCGTCGGCCGCTGCTGTTGTTCGAGACCACCCTCCCCGTGCGCTACTACCTGCCTCCCGACGATGTCCAGATCGAGCTCGTGCGAAGCCAGACCCGATCGGTCTGCCCGTACAAGGGGGTGGCCACCTGGTGGTCGGGGCGGATCGGTGACCGGGTGGCCGAGGACATCGCCTGGAGCTATCCGTCACCGGTCCCGGAGAACCCGCGCATCGCAGGACTGATCTGCTTCCGGAACGAGCGGGTCGACCTGACCGTCGACGGTCAGCGGCTGGAGCGTCCGGTCACGCCATGGTCCTAGGCGTCGTTACGCCTGCCGAAGCAGGCCCATCCGCCGGGGCCAGGCCGTCATTGCGCTCCTGAAGGAATGGTTCTGTCGCGAAGTCCGCGGCGCTCTGGCTGAACCGCTGCCGGTGGATCCTGGCCCGGTCTTACAGGTAGCCGAGGACGCCCGCTGCGTGCACCGCACGGCGGAGCAATTCTTCGGCGCGGGCCAGCCCGCCTGTATCCCGTGCCCGGACGGCGTCCTCGGCCAGGGTCCGGGCCGGTTCCTCGAGTAGCTGCTGCGGCGGGGTGAGTATTCCGCGGGCGTACTCAGCTGCCTGTTCGATGTGCCCGGAGTCCAAGGCGATAGCGACCAGGGGCCAGAGCGCCATCCAGTCGAACATGTAGCGGGTGGGCAGCCCGTCCCACATGTCGAGGGCGGCCTGCGCGTCTGCTGCTGCCGTTTCCTCGTCCCCGCTGCGCCATGCCACCCAGGCGCGGTTGGCGATGGCCATGGCCTCATATTCGGGCAGCGATGCCGCGCGCGCCCCCTCGATGACCGGGCCGGCCGCGTCGCGTACCCCCTCGACGTCACCCCGCTTCCGCCGGGCAACCATGAGATAGGTGAGCGCACGCGATCGCGTCGTCACGTCGCCGCGCCGCTCTGCCTCGGCGAGGCTTTCCCGCAATGCCTCGGTGGCTTCATCCAGGTCTCCGTGCCAGAGAAGCACGAACCCCAAGTTGAACACTGCCCACCAGAAGGGCGAGGGCTCGGCCTCCCGCGCCGCGGCGTCAGCGGCACGGGCGACCTCGACGATCTCGTCCGTGACGTGGTACCGGTCCCGTCGCAGCAGGAACGAACTCATGCTGATGAGGAAGCTCGTGCGCTGCTCGGCCGAGCCGTGCGCCTCGACGTAGGGGCGGACTTGCTCGACCAGCCGGGCGTATGTCTGGGTGTCGTTGAGCCAGTACAGGATCGACATTCGCGCGTGCTGCACGGCCAGCCACGCAGAAAGCCACAGCGGGTCCGGCGGATCGGTGGCCGCCCCCAGTTCCTGCTCGGCCAGGTCGCACTGGGCGAGTGCCTCCGGGTACCGGTGGGCTCCCTCTTCCGCATCGCACCAGAGGGCGCGCAGGTGAGCCCGGTGGGGTGGGTCGCTGACCGCGTTCAGGCCCTTGCGGTAGGCGTCGATGGCGGCGCCGAACCGGCTCAGTCGGTGGAACACGGTGCCCAGGCTCTCGCAGATGGCGCCGTAGAGGTCCGCCCAGCGGTCGCCGTCCAGACCTTCGATCAGTTCGGCGGCGCGGTGGTAGAAGGCGACCGCCTCGTCGTTGGCGTACCTGTCCCTGGCCCGGTCCCCGGCCGCCGCGAGGTAGGGGATCGCGTGCGCGGGGTCGGCGCTGTGGGAGTAGTGGTAGGCGACCATCTCGCAGTACTCGAAGCGGTTGGTCTGTGAGTGCTCAAGGGCGGCGCCGGCCCGGCCATGCAGTTCGCGGCGGCGCGCTTGCAGCATGCCGTCATAGGCCACCTCACGGGTCAGCGCGTGCTTGAACACGAAGGTGCGCTCGTCGCGGCCGTGCCGCTCGCGCAGGAACTCCAGCCGTTTGAGTTCCTGCACCTGTGCCTCCAGCGGCGCGTCGCCGTCCCAGATCTCTTCGGCCAGGTCGAGTGAGAGTTCTCGGCCGAGCACCGCGGCCACCTGAAGAGCTGCCTTCTGGTCAGCGGCCAGCCGGTCGATCCTGGCAGCAAGCACCTGCTGGACCGTCTCCGGCACGGCGGCACCCTCTTCGCCGGCGGCCTGGCCCCGGGTGGCCCGGGCCAGCTCCTCGAGGAAGAACGGGTTGCCTTCGCCGCGCTCGGTGATCGCCGCCGTTGCGGCCGGATCACCGCGGTCCAGCATCGAGGTCACGATCATTTCGCTGGCCGTCGGCGACAGCGGGCGCAGCGCCAGCTGGGACGTGAACGACTTGCCGGTCCACCGCGGTGAGTAACCGGGGCGGTAGGTGACCAGCAGCATGATGGGCACCGACGGCAGCTCGTCGGTGAACTCGGCCAGGAAGTCCTCCGAGGTCCGGTCGATCCAGTGCAAATCCTCGACCAGCACCACCAGCGGCCGCTGCCCCGCCTCCGCCACCAGCAGCTTGCCCAGCGCGCCGAAGGTGCCGGCCCGGATGGCCTGCGGATCCACCCCCGCAAGCCCCGGGTCGCCGACGGGCAGGCCACATGCATGCTGCAGGTGGTACGCCACCGACACGTCCAGCCCCAGCGCCTTGATCCTCAGCTCGATCTTGGACGCCGCCCGGGCAGGCGAATCCTCGGCCGCGATCGCGCACCTGTTGCGCACCAGCTCGAACAGCGGCAGGTAAGCGACGCTAGCCCCATAGGGCAGGCAGCGCCCCCCAAGCACGGCCGCGTCTTCCTCGGCCAGCCGACGGAACTCCCAGGCCAGCCGGGACTTCCCCAAACCGGGGTCGCCGACCAGCCCGACCACCTGGCCCTCGCCGCCGGCCACCACCTCCAGCAGCCGTTGCAGCTCGGCAAGCTCACGGTCCCGGCCCGTGAACGGGCTCAGCACGTCGCCCGCGGCGATCCGCGCTGTGCGGGTACCGATGCCAGTCACCTGCAGCGGGTGGACCGTGCGCTCTTTGACCTGGACCGGGGCGACCTCCTCCAGCTGGAAGTAGCCCTGCACCAGGCCGGCGGTCGGCTGGCTCACCAGCACCGCACCCGGGGCCGCGGCGGCCTCCAGCCGGGCGGCCAGCACGGTGGTGTCGCCGAACGCGGTGTAATCCATCCGCAGGTCGTCACCGATCGTCCCGACCACGACCAGGCCGCTGTTGATCCCGATCCTGACCTTCACCTCCGCCCGTTCGGTGATGCCCAGCGCGGCCAGGACCGCCCGGCGGGCGTGATCCTCGTGCGCGATCGGCGCCCCAAACAGCGCCATGAACCCGTCGCCGAGGAACTGGTTGATCGTGCCCTCATAACGGTGCACCTCGGCCAGCGCCACCTGAAAGAAACGGTCGATCACCAGGTGGAAATCCTCCGGCCCCAGGTCCGCGGCCAGGGCGCTGGAGCGCACGATGTCGCAGAACAGCACGCTCACCTGCTTGCGTTCACCCTCGAGGGCGCTGCGCACGGCCAGGATCTGCTCGCTGATGTGCCGCGGGGTGTAGCTCGCCGGGGCCGCCACGGCGGTTGCGGCCTGCCCGCATCCGGGGCAGAACCTGGCCCCCGGCGGCAGCGCCGCGCCGCAGGCGGCACACGAAACATTCAGCGGCGCACCGCACTGCAGGCAGAACCGCGCCTCGACGGGATTTCTCTGCCTGCACTGAGGGCACCGCACCGGCGACCACCCCCTGGGCATTCAGTTCCCGGCCCTGACCGGGTCGCAAGCCATGACGCGCCGCAGGCAACGCCGCCGCTCGCCGTGCTGGCCGGCAAGAACCTCTGAGGCCTGCCTGCACAGGTGGTAACCAGGATATACAGCAGCGATCACACGCGATCAGTAAGCGTCGTGGCGGTGCACCCAGGCCATGGTCCAGGGCAGGTTCTCCTCATCGCGGCCCTTGGGGGTGAGATCCAGTAGCTGGTAGCCGCTGTTGATCGGGTCGAGCCCGCGGCTGTAGGTGGAGTAGGTGTGGAAGATCTCGCCCGCGTCGTTGATGGCGAACACGCTGAGACCGGGCGACTCCTCCATCAGCTCATCGACGTGCCGGTAGTTGTACTCGCCCCCGGCCCGGCGCTGCGCCGGGGTGGCCGACACTCCGAAGTCGTAGTTGAAGCCGCTGGGCGCCGAGGAGTACCAGCGGAACGACCAGCCCATCCGCTGCCGGTAGGCGTCGATCTCCGGGAACGGCGCGCGTGACACCGCCACCAGGGCGGCGTCACGGTGTGCCAAGTGAACGGGCATGGCGTTGAAGCTGTCGGCCCAGAAGGAGCAGAGGGGGCAGCCCTCACCCCAGCCCGGGCCGAACATGAAGTGGTAGACGATCAGCTGACTGTGACCTTCGAACAGGTCTCGCATGGGCATCCTGCCGTGCGGACCGTCGAACTCGTAGCGCTTATCCAGCCGTAGCCAGGGCAGTCGCCTGCGCTCGGCGGCCAGCTCGTCGCGGAGCCGGTTCAGCTCCTTCTCCCGGTCGAGCAGGGCCAGCCGGGCCGTTCGCCATTCCCGCTGGCTGCCCGCGCGGGCGGCCGCCGGCGGTCCTGCCGGGTGGGCTGATACCGTGTCGGGCTGCTGTGACATGGCTGCTCTACCTCCGTGCGGCGGTTAGCGCGGGAACCTGCTGCGGGCTGGCCGACGGCGAGCGGCGGCGAGCGCCGGCGCCCAGCGCGGTCAGGGCGCCGGCCACGGACAGGCCGGCGGCGGCGGCGAGCGCCGGGCGGAACCCGGAGATGAGCTCGGCCGGTGAGCCCAGGTGCCCGTTTGCGCTGAACACGGCGGCGACGATCGCGACACCGAAGACGGCGCCGAATCGCTGCACGGTGTTCTGGACTCCCGAAGCCTTGCCCATGTCGGCGGGCGGCACCACGTTCAGCGCGGTGGTTGGCACCGTGGGGATGGCCATCGAAATCCCGGCCCCGGCGGTGATGAGCGGCAGCACGTACCAGCCGTAGCCAGCGGTGGTCGTCGCGCCGAGCGCGATCCAGGCCAGCCCGGCGCCCTGCATGGCCAGGCCGAGGACCATCAGCGGCCGCGATCCGATCTTGTCCGCGATCGCGCCGGCGGCCGGGGCGATCAGCAGCGGCGTGAGCGTCCACGGCAGGAAACGCAGGCCGGTGCTCACCGGCGAGTAGCCGAGCCCCAGCTGAAAGTACTGCGCCATCATGAAGGCGGCCGAGGTGATGCTGGCGAACATGAGGAAGCCGGTCGCGTTGGCAGCCGTGAACGCGGGAATGCGCAGCAGGCGCAGCGGCAGCATGGGCTCGCTGGCCCGCCGTTCCCAGGCCAGGAAGCCAGCGATCAGCAGGGCGGCCAGGACGAGCGCGCCGATGACCTGCCAGCTGCCCCAGCCGACGTCCACCGCACGGACCAGGCCCCAGGCGAGCGCCACCGCCCCGGTGGCCGCCATGGCTACGCCCGGCACATCGATCCTGGCGGCTGGCCCGCGGCTTTCCGGCAGCCGGGACATCGCCAGCGCGGCCGCCGCCAGACCGATCGGCACGTTGAGCCAGAAGATCCAGTGCCAGTCCAGGTTGTACACCACCGCACCGCCGACCAGCGGGCCGCCGGCGATGGCCAGGCCACCGATCGCGCCCATGATGCCGACGACGGCGCCGCGCCGCTCCGCTGCGAACGCCGAAGCCAGGATGGTCAGGCTCAGCGGGGTGATCAGCGCCGCCCCCAGGCCCTGGATGGCGCGCGCGCCGATCAGCACTCCCGCGTTGGGCGCGAGCGCGCAGGCCGCGGACGCCGCGGTGAACAGCAGCAACCCCGCGACATACATCCGCCGCCGGCCGAACCGGTCGCCGAGGGCAGCGGCGGTGATGATTCCCGCGGCAAGGGTCAGCGTGTAGGCGTTGACCATCCACTCCAGCGTCGAAATGCCGCCGCCGAGGCCGGCGTGAATGGCCGGCAGCGCGGTTATCACCACGAGCGTGTCGAGAGCGGTCATGAAGAAGGCCACCGACGTGAGCGCGAGCGCCCACCCAGCGGACTTGGTGAGCCTCATGTCCCCACCTCCGGGACCGGGCAGCGGTGCCGTCTGGCGCCTGCTGACTGCCCGGCTCACCTGTCCTACGGTGGAGCGGGCCCGATATCGACAGCGGCCGGCAGACTTCCGCAGCGGGCGGGCGGCAGATCAGGGACCGGGCCGTTCTTGCCGCTCCCGGCCCGCCACCCGGCGGGTGAGTGCCTCGCGCAGCGCGCTGTTACCGGTGGCCTCGATCGCCCGGGCCCAGGCGGCGGTGGCCTCATCGGCGCGGCCGGCCCGGTCCAGCAGGTCGGCGTGCGCCGCGTGCAGCGGCCCGTAGCCGTCCAGCCCGGCGGATGCCAGCACCGGGGCCAGGATCGCCAAGCCGGCCAGCGGGCCGTCGGCGAGGCCCACGGCCACCGCCCGGTTCACCTCGATCACCGGTGACGGCGAGCGACGGGCCAGCTCGCCGTAGAGAGCCGCGATCTGCGGCCAGTCCGTCTGCTCGTACGAAGGTGCCTGCGCGTGCACCGCGGCGATGGCCGCCTGCAGCTGGTAGGGACCCGGGGAACGCCGCGCCACGGCAGCATCGAGCACCGCTGTCCCCTCGGCTATGAGTTCCCGGCTCCACAGAGCCCGGTCCTGGTCGGCCAGCAGCACCGGCCTGCCCGCCGCATCCACCCTGGCCCGGGCGTGGGAGTGGGTGAGCAGCATGAGCGCGAGCAGCCCAGCGCACTCGGCGTCCCCAGGCAGCAGCCGGTACAGCACGCGTCCGAGCCAGATCGCCTCCGCACACAGGTCCACCCGGACGAGCTCGGCGCCGGCGGTGGCCGCGTAGCCCTCGTTGAAGACCAGATAGATAACCGCCTGCACGCCCGGGAGCCGGGCTGCGAGCGCCCCGGCAGGCGGCGCGTCAAACCTGATTCCGGCTTGGCGGATCTTGCGCTTGGCCCGGACCAGCCGCTGGGCCAGCGTTGGCTCGGGAGTCAGGAAGGCCGCAGCTATCTCCCGGGTTGCCAGCCCGGCAACATAGCGAAGCGTGAGCGCCACCCTTACCTCCGGAGCCAGCGCCGGATGACAGCAGGCGAAGATCAGCCCCAGCCGGTCGTCTTCCATCGTGACCACCTCAGGATCGGCACCCTCGTGCTCTGCCGCGGCAACGCTGATCTGCGGGGAGAGGCCGGCCTTCGAAGCATGCTGCTGGGCTCGCAACTGATCGACGGCCTTTCGCCAGGCGGTAACCGTCAGCCAGGCGCCCGGCCTGGGCGGCACGCCACCGTCCTGCCACACCCTGGCCGCCACGGCGAACGCCTCAGACACGGCGTCCTCGGCCGCCTGCAGGTCGTTCAGCCGCCGCGCCAGCGTGGCCACGATGGCCGTCCACTCCTCCCGGTACGCGCGCTCCAGCGCCGCCGCGGCTAGTCCAGGGGTGCCCGCCACGCCTGGCCTTCCAGGACCGGCCGCACCTCCACCGCGCCGTACCGGACGATCGGCATCCTGCCCGCCCAGTCCAGCGCAGTATCGAGGTCAGGCACATCCAGCAGGTAGAACCCGAGCAGGTGCTCCTTCGTCTCGATGAACGGGCCGTCGGTCAGCAGCCGTTCACCCCCATGCACGGTGATACTGGTCGCGGTCTCGACATGAGCGAGCTGCTCGGCGGCCAGCAACGAGCCTGACTCCTTCAGGGCGGCCGTGTAGTCGAGCCAGCTGTCGATGACCCCGTCGTCGGCTGGCCGCACGCCCTCCGCGGCACCGGGAGTGGCATAGATCAGCAGTGCGTACTTCACGCGGACCTCCATGGCTCACAGGGGCAAGCTTGCCCGGTGACTACCTCAGCCATACAACGGCGACTGCCCGCCCATGTCGACACCGCGGTGACAGGATTCTTGGCGCGCGGGCGCCTCCTCCGCAGCGGGCCGCACGTTCGAGTCGCGCTCGGGGCCCCATCTGAATCGCGGCGCGGGCCAGTCCGCCCGCGTCTCGCCTCACGTTCCGGCGACTGCCCGGTGGCGGCGTGAATGGCAGCATTACGCACCACCGCCAACTTGTAAAAGGCAGCTCAGTGATTCAATGGGCGGTCCGGATGCACCGGCTGTATCAGCGTTCAGGGCATAAGCACGACTCCCAGCAGCAGAATGTCGCTGGGGAGCGTGGCGGCCCAGGCCGCGATCTCGGGCAGCACGGCGAGTTTTGCCTGATCCTCCCGCCATCGGAACGCACTTGCAGGCGTCCCGGTCAGGATGTAGCGTCGCGGAAGACCTTACCCAACCGGAAAGTGATCAGCACAAAGTCCGCCTGATGACAATAAGAACCGAGAGCCGCATTAAAATCGCCAGCAGCGTCCATGAGGTCTGGGCTTATGTATGTGACGTTGGACGCTGGCCGGAGTGGGCGCCAACGGTTCTCGAATGCTGGGTTCGCGGCGGAGGGCCGCTTCAGCCGGGCGCGCGGGTGGAGCAGCGGGCCAAGGACCTGTGGCGGACGCATGGCCGGAGCCAGGAAGTGACCGCCGTCCAGGCGCCCGGCTACGTGGCATTTGCCGGGCGAATGGGTACGTCCGCGGCGCGCTGGGCAATGGAACTCGAGCCGGTGGACGATAGGCAGACCGACGCCAAGATGTGGATTGAGGTCGATCTCGCGGGCATCATGCGGGCGTTCCCCGGCCTTCTCGGGGGCAGTATTCAGCGCGTCAGCGACCGCGAGATGGCGGCGATCAAGGCTGCGGTCGAGTCCGCTACCCGGGGAGGCGTGGAATCCTAGCTGGGGTGGCGCGCGGTTCTGCCGCGACGCTACCGGGATCGGGAGCACACCGTGAGCCAGGCCGACCGCAGGCGAGATCGCCTGATCGAGACATACCGCAAGAAAGCGAAGCACTACGACGTCACCTCCCGCCTCTACCCCGTGCCCGGCTACCCCCAGCGGGCACAACGCCTCCGGGCCGTACAAGCGCTCGGTCTCAGCCGGGGTGACAGCGTGGTTGACATCGCATGCGGCACAGGTCTGAACTTCCCGCTGATTGAGGAGGTGATCGGTCCCGACGGCCGGATCGTCGGCGTCGACCTGACCGACGCGATGCTCGCCCAAGCCCGGAATCGGAAACAGATGAACGGCTGGAGCAATATCAGCCTCGTGCGAGCCGACGCTGCCGACTTCGACTTCCCCACCGAGGTCGACGCGATCCTGTCCACCTACGCCCTGTCGCAGGTGCCCAAGTGCGCAGAGGTCATCGCCCACGGCGCCGCGGCCCTCTCCGGAGGCGGACGCTGGGTCGTGCTGGATCTCAAGGTTCCCGACAACACGCCTGGGTGGCTAGCGCGGTCCGGAACCGCGATTGTGCGGCATTTCGCCGCCATAGATGAGTGGATCATGCGCCGTCCGTGGGAGACGATTCGCGCAGCCATGCAGGAAGAACTGGCCGATCTCTCCTGGACCGAGTTGTTCTTCGGAACTGCATTCCTCGCTGCCGGTTCCGCGGCCCTGGAACCTTCTGGGCAGGACCGCGAGGGGACCGGCCATCAGTGACCGCGGGCCGGGCAGGCGTCCTCTCAGCTGAGGCCTGACGCGGACGCGAGACGTTGGCGCCCAGGTGGCCAGATCAACCGTCTTGCATAGATTGACCGCGGGTAAATTGGCCGCGTGCCCGCCCGTGCGCTATTTCATACCGCTCCGCGCTGCGTGGACATCAGGGAAGTGCCCACACCGCGGCCCGCTGCTGGTGAGGTCCTTGTCCGCACGTTGTGCTCGGGCATCAGCGGTGGCACCGAGCGGTTGGTGTACCGCGGCGAGGTCCCTCCGGATATGCCGCTGGACGACACGATCGGCGCACTAGGCGGCACCTTCTCCTATCCCTTTGCCTATGGGTATGCGTGCGTCGGCGAAGTAGCGGAGTCCGGGCGGGCGGTGTTCGCTTTCCATCCGCACCAGGACATATTCGCGGCGCGGGCCACTGACCTGATTCTGCTGCCTGCTATCGATCCCGCGTCCGCAACCTTGTTCCCGCTGGTCGAGACGGCGTTGCAGGTGACGCTCGATGCCGGGACCGGATATCGCGACCGGGTCATCGTGCTCGGCGCCGGCGTGCTCGGGCTGCTGAC
>Ga0306922_10002046_pt1 | contig 18615 bp, 17 predicted proteins | sample sta12Cox44000082_FD_203758 | JGI IMG/M metagenome (GOLD analysis project Ga0306922, IMG submission 203758) | Lab enrichment of tropical soil microbial communities from Luquillo Experimental Forest, Puerto Rico - statoxic.12C.oxic.44.000.082 (v2)... | ecosystem: Environmental > Terrestrial >... | reverse complement strand
AGGCCCTGCTCAAACTGCAGCGTTTCGTTGGCCAACAAGCGGGTGATCTCACTCTGCTGCACGCGCTCAGTGTCCTGGAGCTTTTCCTCGCTGAGGTGGAGCGCCTGGCGATGGTACAGCCACAAGGGAGTGACGGCCACGAGCAACAAGGCGCCCATCACGATCCAAAGGATGCGCAAACGCCTGCTCCGAATTTTGTCCAAGTGGTTGCTGAACATGCCGAGTCCGCTCGAAAAATGGTACTGGACGGGAGCAGGTGACACAACGGGACTGTGGTACTAGCGTTGGCGAATAAGCCACATGGCTTGTGTCAGTTAGGCACAGCGGCTTGGGGGCTTTCAGCGGGAGCCAAGCCGGCTTTCTTCCCCGGCGACCAGGCGCCGCATGTTGTCCCGATGTTTCCAGAGCACGAGCACGGAAATCAAGATGGTTCCCCAAAGAATCGAGTCGGGGGGTGCATGATGGGGGGCGTAGAAGACGTAGACCAGGACCGGTAAAGCCGCCATGGCGACAATCGAACCCAGCGACGAATAGCGCCAGAAGAGTACGAGAAGTATCCAAAAGGCCACTGCGCCTGCCACAGCCGGTGGGCAGATGGCGAGAAAGACCCCCAAGCTGGTGGCCACACCCTTGCCGCCTCTCAGTCCAAGCCAAACCGAGAAGACGTGTCCGATAACCGCTGCCAGCCCGGCGATGATTACCCAGCGCGCATTTGAATTCGTCCAGCGCTCCGCGATCCAGACAGCGAGGTATCCCTTGCCAGCATCGAGCAGGAGAGTCAGCAGGCCTGCCAGTACGCCGGCATTGCGCGTTACATTGGCCGCGCCGGTATTGCCGCTGCCAATGGCGCGAATGTCCCGTCCTCCTCGGGTTTTGACGATCAGCAGCCCGAAGGGGATCGAGCCGAGCAGATAAGCGACGACGGGAACCAGCCAAATGAGGAAAACTAGCAAAATGTTCACCAGGCTTACTTCGCGAATGCGAAACTCTTGAGCTTAGTGTACTGCGCGCCCGAGCGTTTTAGCACGCTCTCAAAGAGGTGAAATTGTGTTTGCTGTGTTGCGCCGAAATCGGGTGATTCGAGTGCGCGCGCTTTTTGAACCAGCTCATCAAGGCCCTGCGGGGAGTCAAATCGCGCAAGCGTCAGATGGGGAACAAATGGACGTTCTTCTCGGGCGATCCCCAGCGGCAGGAGAGATTGCTCGATTTCCTTGGCAAGCTCCGGCAGATTCGCCGATGCTTCGATTCCGCACCAGCACACGCGCGGGCGCCGCTCATTGGGGAAGAATCCGACGCCCTTAAATCGCATCTCCACCGGCGCCTTCGAGCGTACTCTGGCCAGGGCTGAAACGATCGGACCGAATTTCTCCTCGTCTACAGAGCCGATGAATTTCAGTGTCACGTGCATTCCCTCGACGCCCACCCAGCGCGTTGACCTGGCCAGAGGTCTCAGGTGGCTGACCAATGCTCGAATTAGGACGCGGATGGCATCGGGAAAATCGAGCGCGACGAAGAGTCTCACGCAAGGCCCCGCTGGTGCCCGCTAGAAAGGCCCTGCGCAATCCGCCACTGGCCTGTTTGGAGTGCTCCCAAAGGTCTATCCCTTATTCGAATTCGGGGCCAGAGGAAATAGAAAGTGGCGGCGGACAGCGTCGAGAGCGTTTTGCGTGGCGAAGAAACGGATGCGTTCGCGGTCGCCCGGAAAGCGCCACGCCTTTTCCTGCGCGCCGCGCTTATCGGCAACCCCGATATGAACCAGACCGACGGGCTTTTCGGCCGTGCCCCCAGTCGGCCCAGCGATTCCGGTGATGCCCACGCCGATGGTAGCGCCGGTCTGCCTGCGAATGCCGTCGGCGAGCGCGAGCGCGACTTCCGAGCTGACCGCGCCCTTCGTCTCGATCAGTTCGGCTGGCACGCCAACGAGCTGCGTCTTCATCTGGTTGCCGTAGCAAACGACCCCGCCGAGAAAATACGCGGAGCTTCCGGAAATGCTCGTAAGTCGCTCGGCGAGCAAACCTCCTGTGCAGCTCTCGGCGACGGCAATGGTCGCGTGATTTTCACCCAGAATGCGGGCGACGACCTGCTCGACCGCCTCGCCGCAGGTCGAGATCAGATTTTCGCCAAGAACGAGGGCCATCCGGGCAATCAGTTCGCCCAGCCGCTTTTCGGCATATTCGCAATCATCCGACCAGATTCGCGGGTGCAGCTGAATGCCGTTGGCGGCCGCGAGAATCGTCGTTTCCGTGTCCGGATACTGGGAATACAGCGGCGATACGCGCTGCTCAACCTCGGACTCGAAAAGCCCAACAATACGCAGGTCGCGCGAGTAAAGGCGCCGCCGATTGCCGAGCTTCGCCAAGCGCGGCGCGACTTCAGCTTCCATCAGCGCGCGCATCTCGCTCGGTACGCCGGGAAGGAGAATCAGGATATGCCCGCGTGCCTCGATCCACTGACCTGGAGCGGTACCGCGCGGATTCGGCAGCACATCGGCACCTTCGATCACCAGTGCCTGCCGCAAATTGATCTCTGGCATGGCGCGGCCAAAGCGCCGGAAACGCTCCTGCAGCTTGCGAAGGACGTCTTCGTTTTGCAGCAGTTTTCGGCCGAGGAGTTCGGCGACCGTCTGGCGGGTGCGGTCGTCATCGGTGGGCCCCAGTCCGCCTGAGGAGACGACCACATCTGCGCGGCCGAGAGCGTGCTCGAACGAAGACCGCATTTCGTCCCGTCCATCGCCCACCACGGCTTTGTGAACCACGTCGATTCCAAGCCGATTGAGCTGATCAGTAAGGAAAAGGGAGTTCGTGTCCAGCCGATAGGGCGTCAGCAGCTCGGAGCCGACTGCGATAATCTCTGCATTCATCCCTTAGCAGTTTTACTCGATGGCAGTGAGGGAGCGCAAGAGAAGGCGTTCTGGAAAACTAGAGAGCCCAACGGAACATAGAGCGCACTCGGACACGACAAAGAAGGCAGGAATGTTCGCGGCCATTCTCGCTGGCTCCATTTATTTGTGTGAAAAGGATTGGCAAGCGCTGGGGACTCAGCCGTTGAGCGGAAGACCTTCCACGTCCCAATCGAGGCTGAACAGCGCGTTGTTCGTGGCGATCATGGCGCGGTGGGTGGGAAGCAGGGCCAGGCCGACGATGTTTGTGCCGCCTACAACAAGTTCGGCTTCAGCTGCGGGCGTGAGCCGGACGATCCCGCGCTTTCCGCCGAACGATGCGGCCACATAGAGATTTCCCTTGCGATCGAACGCGAGACCTTGCGGACGCCCAAGCCCGCGGAAAAAAACGCTCACTTCCCCCGCCGGTGAAATGCGGTATACGCGCTCGTAGCTCGAAGTCGTCGGTCCGGTAACGTAAAGGTCGCCGGTCGGACTAAAGGCAAGGTGATACGCGGAAAGGGAAGGCTCGAGCGTCGCAAACACGAAGATCTCGCGGTCCGGCCCGATTTTGAAGATCGTGCCACTGCGATCGCCCACGTACAGGCTACCAGCCTTGTCAAAAGCGATCCCCGTGGCGATGCCCATGCCTTCGATCCACTGCATCGATCGGCCGTCGCTCGACACCCGATGCACCGTGCCATCGTTGCGGCAGGAAACAAAAAGATGGCCGTCGCGATCGATCGCCAGGCCCGTGGGATTCATTAGCTCGGTGATGAATGGCTTGACCGTGTGATTCGCGGTGATCTTATAAAGCGAGACAGGAACTTTCTGCCCGCGCTGCCCGCTGAACGTAACGTAGACATTGCCTTCCGAATCCACGGCCGGATTGCCGACCGGATGTAGGTTATCCGCAATCTGGTAGCCCAGTGCGATGGGAAAGGGTGCGCTCTCGATGCCGTTCATTCGTATGCGCACGGCGCTGCCGGAGGCGCCCTCCGGAACGCAGGCGATGACGAAATCTTCCGAGGCGAGCATGACGTTGGCATCAGAGGTGCCGAACTGCACGTGGGGGCGGGTGTGGTTGCGCACCGAAAACCCTGTGCCGCGAATGACCACTTCGCCGCCCGGCAGCGCAGCTGCTGGCTTCACGCTTTCGATTCGCAATGTGCCATTCATCGCCACGTAGGGTTGAAAACGCTTGCCTCGAGCCTCACCGAAAGCAGTCAAGCCCCGCTTTGTGCGGAGTTGGTCGGTCCTCGCCCGCGCGCATGTGAACCACTGGCTTCTGGTGCTCCTGCTGCGCTGCTAAAGCCCTGCGCCGCGCGCGACCCAGAGTGCACCCGCCGCAAAGACTCCGGCCACCCAATCATCCGCCATGATTCCCCAACCACCGGGCAGCGACTCCGCTTGACGCACTGGAAACGGCTTCCAAATATCGAATACGCGAAAAAGTATAAAACCCGCTAGCAAATATTTCCAGTTGGGGGGGGAGACGGCCAACAGATATGTGAAAAGCTGTCCAGAAACCTCGTCGATGACCACGAACTGCGGATCCTTTTGGCCCGAAAAACTGGACGCGCGCCCGGCGGCCCAGGTGCCGATCAAGGCGATCAACAATGCAGCCGGAAGAACGATGCCTGCATTGAATCGCGCATGGTATCCGAGGTCCGGGGGGAGCACCCCGTCGGGGTGGTAGTGAATCTGGCTGAGCGCATACAGCATCACGCCGGCCAGGGAACCCCAGGTGCCGGGCGCCTGAGGGATGCGGCCGAGGCCGCAGACAGTGGCAATGAAAAGCGCGAAACGCGGTCTGCTGATCGACGTGGACTGGGAATCGTGCGCAGTCGAGGGCGCCACATGCGATGAAGGCGGCTCGAGCCTCGTGCTCACTTGTCGCTTTCCTCAGCGATATCGCGCTCGAGATCCCCGAACATCGACCGATCGAAAGCGGGCGAGCTGACCGCATATTTCTCACTCGACCAGTTGCCAAGGTCCCTCAGCCTGCATCGCTCGCCGCAAAATGGAAAATCGGCATCGATCTCTGAATCGGTAGGTTTCTTGCAGATAGGGCACTGCCGCTTCATTTTTTCAGCATACTCTAAAGCCTCGGCAGGCGCAGCAAGCTGTATCAAGGCATCGGATTGGAGTTGCCCCTTCTAGCCCTTGCGCCTATCTCATTGAATTGGTTCAGGAAAGCTTTACTGGAGTGGGTCGGGAACCCTGGCGCGCTGGCCGCTTGGCTCATTGTGGCCCTGCCCTGGTCAGAATTTTTCTGGCACCGGTGCAAGCTTGCTGGGCGCCCCGGCGCGGTTCGTGGTGGACATAAGGGGATCAAGGCCAAGATGAATCATGCCCAGACGCTGGGCGAGCATATCGTATTGCGAAGAAAGATGGCCGCGGTAAATCGAAGCGTCGCGATAGTAACGCTGCATGCGCTCGCCGTCCTTCGCGGCGCTCGAGCTCGCAGTACGTGCCAGCAATTCAATTGCTTCCCAGGCCAGGCGACCACCATGCTGCAGGCTCGCCACAAGTTCGAGATCCTCCTCGAGCGAGAACGGCTTACCGCCCTCGAATCCACGCCGGCAATACTCGATATAAGCGTCGCCGGCATCTAAAACCAGGCGTTTGGCGGCGGCCAACATGCCCATGGCAAGGCCGAGATGACGCTGGAAATCATGATGCAGATAACGCAACTGCATTGGCGGATAGAGTGTGTTCTTCGTACGGATGATTTGCTCGTACTCATCCAGCGCTGCATAGCCGGTGCCGACCAGAATCGCATCTAGTTCGGCGCGGAAGAAAGAAAGGCAGCGCCCGGCATACATGGGGTTGCCGTAGAGGCGCGCGCCACACGTTCCATGCGACACATCCACATTGAGCATGTCGATCGCGACCACCTGGTTTTTCGGCACACACGCGCCTTCCACTACGATCGAGTTCGATCCGCTGCCGCGCATTCCGAGGATGGCGCCCCAATCGTCGAGCATCTTCCACTGTGAGCGCGGAACGACCGCGATTCCCGCCCGCGGTGGACCCGTTTCGTCCTGGATGAGCACGCTCGGCATGAAGTGCGTCGCGTATGGCGCGCCGCTGGCGTAGCCCCATTTCCCTTGGATGAGCCAGCCGCCATCGATGGGCGTCGCTGTGCCGGTCGGAGCGGCCACCGACGGCGCAGAAAAATCTCCCGTGGGACCGAATCCCTCCGCCTGCGCCTCCAAATCGAAATACGAACCGAGCATCAGAGCGTGTCCCGCGCCAACGATCAGGCACCAGCCGACCGACGGATCGCCGCGCGAGAGTTCAATGCCGAGGCGGTAATAGGTTTTCAAATCGAATTCGTAACCCCCGAAACGCCGCGGTTGCAAGCAACGATAAAATCCGGCTCTCTGAAATTCGCGGTGAAGCTCCTCGGAATGGACGCCGCGGCGTTCTGTCTCCTCTTGCTCGGCGCGCAGACGCGGCTGCAAATCGATCGCGCGCTGGATCATTTCTTGCGGCGTTAGATTCGGCTCCGGCGCGGGCACCAAGGGCTGTTTAGTTTTCGTAATGCTCATCGTTTCCGATTATACACAGCCCTGGGAATTCATCCCCCGCGCTGGCTCCGGAACCCGGAGTTTTCATGGCAATCGAAGAATCGGAAAGAAATCCTGCGGTTGGCTCGCTCGCTGGGCAGGCGATCGCGAGAACTCCACAGCGCGCCCGACGAGATCATAATCGGTCGTTGTAGTGACTTCGAGCGTTGCCAGGGTGCCTTGGGCGGGGAGCTGGGTCACATCGGTGACGCTTTCAAATTCGGTGACGTAAACTTTGCCGTCGATTTCCGGCGCCATGCCTTCGAGTCGGGCTTCCCAGACGAGATCGGTTTCCTTGGACGGTCCTTCGAGCATCACCCTTACGCGCTCGCCGATTTGGCGGCGCAGCTTGCGCGCGGAAATTTTCTTCTGAATCGACATGAGCTTCTGGCGGCGGCTCGCCATGGTCTTCTCGTCGATTTTGCCCTCGAGAGAAAAGCTTTTTGCCGTGTCTTCATCCGAGTATGTAAAAACACCCATCCAATCGAACTCCGCGGCGCGCACGAAATCGCACAGCTCGCGAAAATCGGTTTCTGTCTCGCCGGGAAATCCGACGATGAACGATGTGCGAATCGAAACTCCCGGAATCGCTCGGCGAACTCTGTCCAGCAGTTTCAGAAAGGCGTCCGCATTCGAGCCGCGCTTCATCCGTGCGAGGACACTGCGGCTGGCGTGTTGCAGCGGAATATCCAGATATTTTACGAGCCGAGGATGTTCTGCGATCGTGTCCAGCAGTTTCGGCGTGATGCGGTTCGGGTAGCAGTACAGGAAACGAATCCAGTGCAAATCGTCAATCTGCGAAAGGCGCGCGAGCAGCGTCGGCAAGCCGTCGCGAATGCCCAGATCTTCGCCGTAATAGGTGGTGTCCTGGCCGATCAGGTTGATTTCGCGGACGCCCGCCGCCGCGAGATTCGCGGCTTCGCGAACAACGGATTCAAATCGCCGGCTGCGGAATCGTCCACGCAGTTGAGGGATGACGCAGAACGAGCAGGGATGGTCGCAACCCTCATTGATTTTGATGTAGGCGGTGTGGCGCGGCGTGGCGAGGACCCGCGGGGTGCGGTCGTGATAGAGATAGGTCGGCGGTTTGGGCCCTGCGCCTTCGTTTGTTGCCCCAGCCAGGGCCCCTTCGCACGCCTCGAGGATTTTTTCAACTTCACCGGTGCCGATTACCGCGTCCACTTCGGGAATTTGCTCGCGGATTTCGTTGCGGTAGCGTTCGACGAGGCACCCGGCAACAATCAGTCTTTGTGCCCGCCCGAATTTCTTGTATTCGGCCATTTCCAGAATGGATTGCACCGATTCTTGCCGTGCGGGTGCGATGAAGCTGCATGTGTTGACGACGATCACGTCCGCTTCTTCGGCGCTCGGTGTGATTTCATATCCAGCGCGAGTCAGCGCCCCCATCATCACCTCGCTATCAACGAGGTTCTTGGGGCAGCCCAGGCTTACGAATCCAACTTTCGGCATTTCCGCTTGTTTCCGCTTGTGCTTCTTCGCGCATGCAATTCTAGCACGGCGGTGTGAACGACCTGGTGCGGCCTGTATTCACCGACTTATTCGTGGCTTGCTGTCAGCTTGCGCGGCGATGACCTCTCAAGATGGCGATTTAGGCAATACTCGAGCCACTTGTGCCACACAGACTGGCCCAATGGATTTCGTTCCCCAGCAGCGCTGCTAGGTTGCGGCGCTCGGCTGGTTTTTGTCGCGAATTACGTCGTGCGATCCCGGGTGGGAGCGAAGCGAATCTCGGATAAAGCGGAGGAGCGAAGACATTTGCTCGATCCGCGCGGAGTGTTGGCCAAACCGCGCGGACAAGTAGAGCTCCGTTAGTTCCGCAATCGGCGCCGCCAAATCGCCCGCCGAGATGGCCGCGGCAAATTCGAGTGCGGTCTGCGAAGGGGATTTCTTCCAGCCGCTCTTTTCAAGCAGACGCAGCATCTCAGTGTATTCAAGCGACGCGAGGTTTGCGGTCAGATCGCCCGTGCGCCGCGCGCGAAGACTCCAGCGCGCTGCCACATAGCGAATCATCGAGCGGCCGCGCACCACCAACAGCATGGTCAGCAGCAAAAGGAGAACACCGGGCAGGAAATATTTCGATGTCTCGAGCTGCCGGTCGAGCGCCAGAAGCCGCGCCATTGCCGCGTGTTCTTTCGTCCGCCAAACGTCGCGCGCGCGATCGCCCCAATTGCGCGAGGTTTTCTGCAAATTCTGCCCGAGCGTCAATTGGTGCGCGAAATCGTAGTTGATGACCCACTCGCCCCAAGCAAACTGAAACCAATCCCAATAGAGGCCAACTTTGTCGAGCAAGCCACGATGCTGCGCGTTTCCCGGCGGTGTGGGATCGAAGGTCATCCAACCGTATTCCGGGAAAAACACTTCGACCCAGGCATGCGCGTCGCTTTCGCGGACGATGTAGTCTCCACCCACGTCGTTATATTCACCTGGCAAAAATCCGGTGACGTATCGGGCCGGAACTCCCATGGCTCGCAACATCACGGTCATGGCCGAAGCAAAGTACTCGCAATTGCCAGATTGGCGTTCAAAAAGGAATTGCGCGAGAGGATCTCTTGTCGGCGGGCCGGCCAAATTCAGCGTGTAGGCATAGTGCGAAATCAGATACTGCTGAACATCAACGGCTTTATCGTATTCATTTTCGGCGCCCGAACTTGCTTTTTCGGCTAGCGCCCGAATCCGCGGATCGAGCGTCGGAAGCTGCAAATAGATGCCCTGAATTGCCGACGGATACACAGAGGAGGCAGTGCGCAGTTCGGCTGCCGGTGTGGTGGGCAGCAGCGACATGCCTTCGTAGCGAATCTTGAGGCTGTTGTGAGCCGCATTAGACAGCGAGCCGGTCTGGTCGATCAGAACGTAATGGGCGCGGAGAGGTCCATTCGGTTGCGCCGAGTCCTCACCGAATCGCCCGCGAATCGATTGTGCCCGCGGCGCAATGAAGATGGCATCTGTGCCGATCGGCTCCATCAGCACGGTGTAACGGAACGGAGCAAATTTCCCGCGAAAAGTTAGAAAGCCGAGTGGATACTCTCCGTCTGAATTCGCGACCACCATGTTTTGATCCCGCACGGGCGTGAACCATCGGATACCGTCGAAATTGGTCAGGGCGATGCCGCGCCAATGGATGTTCTGTGCGACATACGCATCGCCGTCGACGGCGATGCGCATCACGACTGACGTACTTTTCTGGATCTGGCCGATTTCGCCGAGGGTGACGTTGTCGCTGAATCCCGTCATCAGCTTGGGCTGGAGATTTAGTGCCCCGAGATAGCCGGTCGTAAAGCGCGGAATCATGAAGAAGATGAGAATGCCAAGCACAAGTACGCCGGCGGCAACAAGCGCGGACGTCACGCCCAGTGCGCGGTTGAGACGCCGCGCTGTGGGGGAGTCCGGCTCAAACGGAGCTATCGCTGCCCCAGCAGCGCTGCGGCGCATTTCCAGTGCAACGAAAGTCGAAACCGAGAGCACCAGAAAAATCGCCAGCGCCACCAGGAAGCTCGTTTCCACGGTCAAGATCGCCGAAGCCAGCATCGAGGCAACCCCCAGGACAGCGAGAAATCCCGAATCGCGGTTCGTTCGCGCCGAAAAGAGACGGACGAGCGTGGCAAAGAGCAATAGATGAATGGCCGACAGGAGTGCTGCGTACAGCACGGGATTCGGAGCGCCCTCGGCGAGACTGCGGGAGAGGACCCACAGATCGAGCGGGAAAAAAAGGAAATAAGTGAGAACCAGCCAGGTGGCAACACGGGTGGAAAGCTCCGGGCCACGTCCGCGGAAGAGCCGAATGCCCTTCACGATGAGCGCGGCGGGAGGAAGAATCGTCGAGAATAGGTCGAGCTTGCCCGTCGAAACAACCGCGAGCACACCGGTCGCGACCAACAGGAAAAGCGAAACCTGGAAATAGCGCTGGACCGCGGGCAGGGTATCAGCTACGGCCGGCCCCCCGATCGGCCGGGCTGTCTGGCGATCGGGCGGGGCCATCGATTGTGTGGCCGAAGACATGTCAGCACTACGATGCTAGCACCGCCCGGGCCGGCTTCCCGCTGCTAGGCAGCGCACTGGTAAATATAGTCCGCCTTGAGCCCAGCGCATCGCCCTCCCGCGCACCTTGTTTGATGGTGCGGGGGTTGTCAGCCGATTGAATCTTGCGATACACCTTGAGCGGCCGCGGCGATCTTTCGCGTAGCGCTGGAGACCGGAAGCTGAGGGATTCGATCGAGCGCCAGGATTCGCGTGCGCGGCGCGCGCGGCAGTTCCGCGACCCGCACCAGAAAGGGTAATAGCGTGATGTTGCGAAAGGTGACTCCGTGCCGCACTGCAGGCAGGGCTTCAAGCCTCAAGCCCCTCGAGTCGAACCGCAAAATCTCACGGAGATGATTTTCCAGTTCAACGAGCGGCTCGCGCTCGACCTCTACCGCCGGAAATTGCCACATGCGCGAGAACAACACTTGATCGTGCGCTCCCGGATCGCGGACCAGAATCGTGCGTCCGCGCCGATCGCGGAGAATGGCGGCGGCCACGCGGATGCGGACAGCAGCACGTTTCGGCCGAGCTGCGGGAATTTCGCGCGTCACGCGCAGCATTCGAGCGCGGCAGAGCTGTGAGAGAGGGCAATCGAAGCAGCGCGGATTCTGTGGTGTGCACGCCGTCTCGCCCAATTCCATCAGGGCCTGGTTCCAATCGCCAGGCGCCTGTCGAGCGAGAAGATAGTCCGCTGTCTTTGCCAGTTGCCTCCAGCGCCGAGGCGCCCGCAAATCTCCCCGAACGGCTCCCAACCGCGCGAGGACGCGCGCCGCGTTTCCATCCAGCGCGGCGAGAGGCACCTGGTATGCAATGCTGAGCACAGCCGCAGCGGTGTAGTGCCCTATCCCCGGTAGCGCTAATGCCTGATCGAGCCTTCGCGGAAATTTGCCGCCGTGCCTGACCACAATTTCCTTCGCAGCTCGATGCAGGTTCCGTGCCCGGCTGTAGTAGCCGAGCCCCGACCACAGCCGGAGGACCTTCTCCCAGCGCGCCGCGGCCAGTGCTTCGAGGGTCGGGAAATTCGCCAGAAACCGCTCGTAGTAGGGAAGGACCGCCGCGATGCGCGTCTGCTGCAGCATGATCTCCGCGACCCATATCGGGTATGGATCAGGACCGGTTCGTCCGGGCGGAAGGGCCCGCCACGGCAGGTCCCGTCGCTTGCTGCGATACCAGCGCAAAAGCCTGTGCTGAAGGCGAGAGCGATTTGTCATCCAGTATCTGGGTAGCATAGGGCCTGCAGTCGGCCATGTTCGCAGGAATTGCCGGGGTAGGGGAAGGACTGTAACAAGGGTTGGGGTAAGTCCCTACAGTTCCCAGTTCTTGTGGCAAAATTGCGCAAAGTAAATTCCCCGATTGCCCTTCTGGTCCCCAAGCAGGGTCTTGCTGGCGGGCTTGGCCCGCAGACGTAAAATCGCCAGTGGGAGCTCAACCGTCTACCCACCGCTTCCTGATTCATACCGAGGCTTTGGGGGGGGCGCCGGGAAAAGCCGCCACACGGCGACAACCATGGCACTCGCTTCGCTAGAGCCGGTCAATGAAAATGAAATAGGCTGACGACCACAGCGCTGTCGGAATGCTGCTCTGCGCCCGCTCGGTGAGAATGATCTTGAAAATTTCGTGATCGCTGCACAGCTCATCGAGAAATTGGCCGCCCGCAGATGAGGCCTGCGCCTCGATCAGCGCAAGCTCGTGCAGCGTGTCGTAAATGATCTCGGAGGCAGGCGCCATGGCCGTCGAAAATCGATCCGTACGGAACTGCATCACCGAATGAATCTCGTGGAAGTGCCAGGCGATAGAGGCTGCCATGGAAACGGCACGCTCGAAACGCTCGGCCGCCTCTGTCGAAATCCGAGAGTGTAGGAAAGGATCGAGGACCAGCATCACACGCCGCTCGTCCTCTCGCGCGAATTCACGCACCATCATACGACCCGATTTCGCGGTGACCTTCCAATCGACGAAGCGCACACTATCCGTCGGCCGGTACTCGCGCAACGAATGCAATTCGTGGCCGCGCCCGCGATAAAAGCTGGCCATCTCACCACTCAGCAAAGGAAGCACCTCGTAGAATTGGTCGGCTGGCTCGACGCGCGGGTATACCGTCATCTCCATGGGCGAACTCACTTCGCGCGTCTTCTCGAAGAAACCGAAAGGGAATCGCGTGCGGATGCCGAATGCATCCTGGCGATAAACTCCCCGCTTGGGGAAGCGCAATTCGACTTTTTGCCGTGCTGCGCTCAGCCGCTGGACGTAGGGGAAGAAAACCGGGCGGGTGAGAATTTCTCCCGGCGCTTTTTTCCCACCACCGGCGACGAGCAGCGAGAACGAAGGCCACGCCTGTTTTTCATTGCGCAACTCGATTTCCGCGAGCACGGGGTGCTCGGCGAATATGTGTTCGGGGAGATCGAACTTCAATTCGACTCCCGTAAGCACGACGCGCGAGAGCACGCCCGAAATCAAAATGCCCGCGAGCAGGCAGCCGAGGATGAGGAACAGCAGGTTATTGCCCGTGTTGACCGCCGCCAGCACCAGAACAAACACCGCGGCGAGATAGATCGTGCCGTCCCGCGTGAGGCGGTAGTCCACCTGATAGGCGAGCCAGCGCAGGCTCGTGCGTTTCGCGAGGGCCGGCACGATCGTAATTGCCACCCAGGCGGCAATCGCGAGCGCAATCACCGTGGTGATGGCGGCGAGCCAAAGCCGCCCTTCTTGCGAAGCCGCAGCGGAAAAGAGGGCGATGACCAGCGCCACGGAAAGCGCCAGCATCGCGATTCCAAAGTTCTTCCAGCCCGATCGGTCGCGCCTCTGCCACCAGCGTGAAGTTGTGGGTAGACTCGCAACGGACATAACCAAGGCTCTTTCTATTCTCGTCCCGTTCAGGGGGACGAGGAATCTGCTGTTCCGCCGCGGCAGCTACAGAGGTACCCGCGTCGTCTCGATGATGTCCCGCAGAATCGCTTCCGCCTGCTCCGATTTCTTCTGGGTGGAGACGTAGCGAGAACTGACCACTACTCGGTGTGCGAAAACGGGTATGATCAGGCGCTTGAAATCATCCGGCAGGCAATAGTCGCGGCCCTCCAGAAAGGCCCGCGCCTGTGCGGCTCGATGCAACATCACGGCTCCGCGCGGGCTCACGCCAAGACTGAGCTGTTCGGTCTGCCGGCTGCGCTCGATGATTTCTAGCGCGTAATCGAGCAGGCTCTCCTCCACTTTCACTCTGGAAATGGCCTGTTGCATACCCACCACGTCGTTGGCGTCCATGATCGGCTCGATCTGTTCTGCACGCCCCGCGGCGGAGTGGTTGCGGATGATCTCTTTTTCGCTTTCGCGAGAGGGATAGCCCATGCGGATGCGCATCAAAAAGCGGTCGAGTTGCGATTCGGGCAAAGGGTAGGTGCCATGATGTTCGATCGGATTCTGGGTGGCCAGTACCAGAAACGGCTGCGGCAGCGGACGGGTATGGTTGTCCACCGTGATCTGCGATTCGTTCATCGCTTCGAGTAATGCCGATTGCGTTTTCGGCGTGGTGCGGTTGATTTCGTCTGCCACGATGATGTTCGCGAAGATCGGCCCAGGCTTGAACTCGAATTCCCGGGTGGCCGGATTAAACACGCTGATGCCGATCACGTCGCTCGGCAGCAAGTCCGAGGTGAACTGGATGCGCTGAAACGTGCAATGAAACGACCGCGCCAGCGCCTGCGCCAGCGTGGTCTTCCCGACACCGGGCACGTCCTCGATCAGCAGATGCCCGCGTGCCAGCAGCGTCGTCAGCGCGAGGTGAATGACGTCGTCCTTGCCTTTCACCACTCGCGCAATCGACTGCTGCAGTTCGGCAAGGCGCCGGGCCGCGGCGGTCCTGCTGCTGGAACCGGTGACGGTGCTGCTCATGGCGGTTTGCAATTCCTTGGCCCTTCTGCAAAGATGTTGTTTTCAGACTCTGGGGAAATCGCGAGAGCTTTGTAAGGCGGGGCTCCCGACCCGCTATGAGCCGGCGCTTCGAATCTAGTGCACCGAAGCTCGGCTACCAGCGCTGTCCTGCGAGTTAGGTGCACGCTTCAGGAGTCCCAGCTCCTGAAGGCCTTTGGTTCGGGCGATTAGCTCAGTGGTTAGAGCGCTCCCCTCACACGGGAGAGGTCCAAGGTTCAAGTCCTTGATCGCCCACCATGCCTCAGATTTGATTCTGCCATTAGTTCCCGCGCTGCTTGAGAAGTGATTTCGCGTGGTGTGCCTATAAAGTGGCGGAGCGGGCAGTGGGCTCGCCAATCGTCGAAGCTTCAATGGTCGTCAAATGGACGTTTAACCAAAGTCCATTTCCTCCCGATCTGGCTTACGCATATGATGTTGCTCGGTCGCTGAAATACAGGGAAGGCTCGGAGAAAAAAGGACGACTACTTTTGTCAGGTTTGCGCGGGTGTTGGCTTTAGGCGCCTGGATCGGCGCGATCATCTATTTTGTCGCCGTTGTCACGCCCGGTGCTTTCACCGCCCTCTCTCGCGGCGAAGCCGGGCTTTTGGTCGGTTTCACGCTGGGTGGTTTGCACGTGATGGGTCTGATCCTAGCCACCATTTTTGTGCTGGCATCGCTTGCCTTGCGCAAATCCCTGAAGGCGTTCCTCGAGCCTGCCGTGCTCGGCGTGATCCTGATGGCCGCGCTGACGGCGGTCTCACAATACGAGGTGATCCCGCGAATGGACCTACTTCGCCGCCAGACGGGTTCGGTCGGCCTAACGCCCGCGGCGGATCCGCGGCGCGCGGAATTTGATCGCCTGCACTCCGCCTCAGTCGGCCTCGAAGCCGCGGTCCTCGCCCTGGGGCTGGTTTCGCTATTTCTCGCCGCGCCGAGCAGGGAATCTTAGCCGACGCGCTTTTTGACGGCTGGCTTCTTGACAACCAGGCGCGCCCTCGTGATTTTCAACTTCGCTTTTGGCTTGGTGATCTTCCGCGCTTCCTTGCCCGCCAGCTGAACGGCGCGCCACATGTACCAGCTTGCCACAGTCCGGTATGGCCGCCAGCGCTCGCCAAACTTCAGCAACTCTTTCGGCGTGGGAATTTTTCGCTTGCCGTATGTGATGGCATAGCCCTTCTGCACGCCGTAGTCGTGGATCGGCAGCACGTCAGGCCGGCCCAACCGGAAGATCAAGAACATCTCGACTGTCCACGGCCCGATGCCGCGCACGGAAATGAGCCGGTCGATCAATTCCCGGTCCGACATCTTCTCGGCGGCTTCCAGCGTGGGCACCACTCCGTCCATGGTTTTCTGCGCAAGATCACGTACCGCGGCAATTTTCGCCTTTGAAAGACCGCACTTGCGCAGACTGCGCGTGGGCACGCGGAGCAGTTCCTCTGGCCTGGGGCCATGGCCGTTTGTGCCCAGAGCCCGGATCCGTGCATAAATCGCTTTAGCGGCCTTCCCGGCGATGCTCTGGTGCATGATCGCTTCGAGCAGCGACTCGTACACGCTGTCGCATTCGTCGAGCTTGAAATGAAACGAGCCCACGCGCTCGATCAACCGCGCAAGGGGCTTGTCGATGCGTGAGAGATGGGCGTGCGCCTCGAGGGGGTCGAAAGGCAGAGGAATCGAGCTTGTCTCGACATTCATGGCAATGAAGAAGCATACCGCGTCGTTGCTGCTGGCGCCAACGCCCGCTTGCCGGAGCCGGTGCCCTTGGACCGTTCCGTTGTGGCACGAACGATCAACTGTACTTTGCGAGAAGGCCCTTTAGCCGCGCCCAGGAATCGGCGCGGGCTTTCTTATTTGCTTCGCTGGCGTCGGGGGCTTCGCCGGCACGCATGAAGCCATGTCCCGCGCCATCGTAGGTCACCGGCTCGTAGAGTTTGCCCGCGGTCCTCATGTTCGCTGTTGCATCGGGAATCGTGACGTCGATCCTTGCATCGTTCCCGGCGTAGAACCCGTACACGGGCGCATGAATTCGCGCCATCGCCTCCTTGTCGGGCGCCTGGCCGTAGAAGACAAAGGCGGCCTGAAGATCGGGACGGTTTGTTGCAAAACGGAAACTCTGTCCGCCACCCCAACAGAAACCGACCACAAAAAGTTTGCCGTTCGACGCGGGGATCTTCTTGGCGTAATCGGCCGCGGCCGTTAAGTCCCTGGTCACCTGGTTCGGATCAAGATGGCTGACCGCTTCCATCGCCTGCCCCTGGTCGAAAGAAGAGCTGCGCCCGCCGTTCGGTCCCAGGCCCGACAGCAGATCGGGCGCTACAGCAACGTAGCCCGCGGCAGCGATTTCGTCGGCCAGTTCCTCGACCCAATCGGTCATGCCGAAGATTTCGTGGATCACGAGTACCGCGGGGGTCTTCTCCTTCGATTCCGGGTATGCCACGAACGTCTCAAGCGAACGGTCATCGTGCTTGATGGCGACCCACTCTCGATGCCGCGGTGATTTTTCGAGCGCCGCCTTTGCCCAGTCCTGCGCGCAAACAGCTTGCGCCGCCAGAAGTGCGAAAATTGCCGCGAAAGTTTTCACGTGTGCACCTCAGCTCTGCCACAGCGAGCGAGATGATATATGCCCGGCGAGTTCGAAGCAACTTGGCGTGCAAGGCGAGGAATAGGGCCTGGGCCAGCGGGTTCGATCCACTGGCGCAGAGTGAAGAGAATCCGAGGCGCCGGCCAAATTCTTGAAGCTGAGACTTGCGCCCGTCGGTCATCTGCCGGTCGTTTGATTTCAGTTCAACCGCGGTGAGCCGTCTGACCTGCAGGGAAGCCAGAAATGGCTGTGTTAGTATCGAACGCTCATGCAGACGGGAATCATCGGGCTGCCGCAGGTAGGGAAGACCAGTTTATTCTGGATTTTGACGCGGGCTCGCGTCCTGGCGCACAACGCTCCGGCGCAGGCACACGTGGGGATCGCCCGAGTGCCCGATGCCCGCCTCGCCAAGCTGGCCGAAGTTTTCAAGCCGAAGAAGGTTACCTACGCGAGCATCGAATACGTCGACATCGGCGGCATTCAAAAAGACCGCGAGAAAAACAAGGCCTCCCTCGTGCCGTTGCGGGAGGCCGACGCCCTGGCCCACGTCGTGCGGCTTTTCGAAGATCCGGCGGTCCCGCACGAAGCGGGTTCGATTGATGCGCTACGCGATATTGTGAGCGTCGATCTTGAGCTGATCCTGAACGATCTCGAGCAGGCGGCCAAGAGAATCGAGCGCATCGAGAAAGATCTGAAGAAGAAAAAAGACGCGCTGCTCGAAGCCGAGCTGCATCTGCTGAAAAGCTGCCGGCAAGCTCTGGAAGCAGAAATGCCGCTGCGCGAATTGGAATTAAAGCAGGAAGAACAGAGGAGGCTGACGGGCTTCCTGTTCCTGACGCGCAAGCCGATGCTGTACGTGCTCAATGTGGGTGACGAGGAGGCGCCGGACGTCGATCGCGTGATTGAGAAACATCATTTGGAAACGCTTGCATCGAAGGCGCAGACGGCTGTGGTTCCCTTTTGCGGCAAGATCGAAGCGGAACTTGCTGAACTGCATGACGCCGAGGCCGGGGAGCTGATGCGTGCCTATGGCCTCGCGGAATCGGGCCGCGACCGGTTGATTGAGGCGAGCTATGGCCTGCTCGGCTTGATTTCATTTCTCACCTGCGGCGAACCCGAATGCCGCGCCTGGACGATTCGCCGAGGCATGACAGCGCAAGAAGCTGCCGGCGCGATTCACAGCGATATCCAGAAGAATTTCATCAAAGCGGACGTTGTGAACTGGCAAGACCTGCTTCAGGCAGGCAGTTTTCAGGCAGCGCGCGAAAAGGGCCAAGTGCGGCTCGAGGGGAAAGAGTACATTCTACAAGACGGCGACGTGATTTTGTTCCGGCACAGTGGGTGATCGTGTAGCTCGCCTCTGGGAGGCGAGCTTTTAGGTCCAAGAGAAACGAACTGCATCAGGTCCGAAGCCGGGTTGCCGGAGGGGCCGGGCCTGGGCTACATCCGTTGCGCATTTTGACTTCCTCGGAAACAATTCGGCTTCTGGTGGGTTTACTTCTGGGGCTGACGGCGGCAGCCGCGAATATTTTGGGCGGGTTGCTCATTGCCCAGCGGCAATGGTCGCACCGCTACTTGAAATATTTCGTCGCGCTCGGCGCCGGATTCATGTTGGCGACGGCAATCCTCGAGATGATTCCTGA
>Ga0306922_10002045_pt1 | contig 18619 bp, 17 predicted proteins | sample sta12Cox44000082_FD_203758 | JGI IMG/M metagenome (GOLD analysis project Ga0306922, IMG submission 203758) | Lab enrichment of tropical soil microbial communities from Luquillo Experimental Forest, Puerto Rico - statoxic.12C.oxic.44.000.082 (v2)... | ecosystem: Environmental > Terrestrial >... | reverse complement strand
AAATTCCTCCGCCTGCTCACGGCTTGGCACGTTGATGATGAGACAGCTTCCGGTGCGCTTGACCCCGTCGTCGCCGAGCAACGCTCCGCCCAGCAACAGAATATCCTGGTGCCTGTCGAGATAGGCGAAATGCTCGTCCTTGTTGGCAGCGCGGATCTCGACGGCGTCATCTCGGTCTTCCTGATAGATGATGTAGAGCACGCGCTCTTCTCCACTGGACCGATCGTGGGGAAATAACTTGCAGCCCCAGTAGAGTGGCAAGCATCGGCGTGTCAAGCGCAGCGGCAACATGCGCGTGACTGGCCTCATTCAAAGGATCAAGAGATCGAAGTCTCGCTGGCCAGCGTACCCCTGTGTGTACCGAAAACCTCATCCGTTTTGGTTGCAGCAGAATTCTTAGGGTGCGCACGCGGTCTGTATTTCTCCTGTTGTTTACAGGGACGCGCATTTTTGTTGCGCGTCGCGGCCACCCGAGGGCCAGCCAAATTTTTGCGCTACGAACGCAAAATGTAACTTGACATGTAACACGAAACGGGTATACTTTAGGCACGATCGGAAAGTGTGCCGAAGCCCCGACGGGGAACCGTCGCGGGCTTTTTTCATGCGTACGCGCGCTCCCTCCATTCCGTCGTCCCCGCGCAAGCGGGGACCCATAACCACAGGCCTCTCGCCTGCCCCCGCGCAGTCGGGGGACTGCGCGAAGTCGCTTGGCCTGTGTGCATGGGTCCCGGGTCTCGCGGCTTCGCCGCTCGCCTGGGACGACGCGAGAGCAAAAACGCGCAGCGCGCCGGCGCACGCCCGGTCGCAACTCAAGGAGAAGCATCATGCGTTTTCAAAAAGGCCAGAGCGGCAATCCGGCCGGCCGCCCGCGCGGCGCGCGCAACAAGTCGACCGTGCTGCTGCAGGAACTGCTTGAGGGCGAAGCCGAGGCGATCACGCGCAAGGTGATCGAGCTGGCCAAAAAAGGCGACATGACCGCGATCAAGCTGTGCATGGAGCGCCTCGCGCCGCCGCGCAGGAGCGCGGCCATTGCCTGCGACCTGCCACCGCTCGCTGATCGCGACGACGCGCTTGCCGCGTTGGCGGCGCTGGTCGCCGCGGTGGGCGCCGGCGATGTCACGCCGAGCGAGGCGACCAGCATCGCGCGTATCATCGATCAGTACCGATGGGGGCAGGCGAGCAAGATGTATCAGCACACGGCGGCCAAGAAGGCCGATGCGTGAACAGGAGCCGCCTGTTTTTTCGGCCTGTTGTTTACAGGGCGCGACGGGCACCGGATGCCTGTAAACAACAGGAGAAAAGAACAGCGCTGCCTCGGAGCAGGATGTGCCGGCGGGGCGCGGTCATGGCTTCCGATGCTCGCAGCGGGGCTCGCCGTCAGTGGCAATAGGGGCCAACGGGGATGCCCCTCACGTCGTACACAAACGTATCGTGCCAGCAGGTTCGCGCGCGACCGGTTATGCGCCCATCGAGGGACGGCGCAGCCATCGTCGTTTCTCGCCGATCTCCCTTTCCCTTTTTCCCCTTCTTGGCATCAGCGGGCGGGACGGAAAACGCCGTCACCAAGACGGCCGCGGCGGCAATCGCAGCGAGAGATTTGCGCAGCATTTCAGCCTCCATCCGATTGAGCACCTCTAAATGGTGTCAACTTTTATTTGCCTGCCGGGCGCGCAGCTTGGCGAAGGTGCGGCGCCAGGCGCTGGCGATTTCGGCGCCTTGGTCGGCGCGCGGGGCGGGTGACGGGATGAGCGGCGCCGGCGGCGTCGCGGGCCGCTCACGGGGCGGAAATTTTTGCGGGCGCGATGAGCCATTGGAGCCGCTGAACACCAGGCGGCGCTCGATCTCGGCGCAGGACGAACACTGCCAGGTCTGGTGCTCGTAGCCGCGCACCATCTTGGTGGTGTCCGGGACGACCTCGATGAGGTCCATCTCCGCGCCGCAGGAAAGGCAACGCATTACAGCACCCAACCCTGTCCGGGCGCTTAAGGGCATTGTTTGGAAGCATTCTGTCAAGCCGGGCAGAACAAACCAGATCGGCCTCATGCTGAGGAGGCCGCCGAAGGCGGCCGTCTCGAAGCATGGGGCCGCCGCGGTCCGGGCCGCCTCATCCTTCGAGACGCTCGCTGCGCTCGCTCCTCAGGATGAGGCGGAGCGAGAGCGAGTCAGAGCAGATCAAATCGCCTGGCCGGCGCGGAACATGCCGTGCGGCGTGCGATGCAGCGACTCGCAGCCGGTCTCGGTGACGCGCACCAGCTCGCCGAATTGCACGCCCGCCTTCTCGTCGCGGGTGATCACGTTGGGCTGCACCACCATGCACATGTTCTCCTGCAGGGTGACGGTCGGCGGATGCCCGGCCGGGCGGCTCTTGGAGCCGAGGATCGGCGCGAAATAGCCGCCGCCATAGCCGTGCACGAGATCGTCGTTGGTGGTGAAGCCGTTCTTCTCGATCACGGCGGAGGCTTCGATCAGCTCGTTCGAATGGACGCCGGGACGAATGGTTTTGGTGATCGCGTCGAACGCGGCTTGCGCGGTCGCGTGCAGGTCGCGGTAGAGCGAGGTGGGCTCGGCCTCGACGGTAAATCCGCGCAGCACTTGGCCGGAATAGTCCCACCAGGCAGCGGACAGCTCGCAGAACACGAAATCGCCGGGCTGGATCTTCCGCCGCGAGGTGAACTGCCGCGGCACACAGCAGTCCGGCGTCGCCATCGAAGTGGAGCCGATGAAATGGATCACGTGCGAGCCGCCGAGTCCGACATAGGCGCGCTCGATCATGTTGCCGAGGTCGTGCTCGGCGAGCCCCGGCCTGGTGCCAGCGACCAGCGCCGCCATGCCGGCATCGCTGAGCGCCGCGCCCACACGCAGCCAGGCGATCTCCTCGTCGGATTTCTGAAAGATGCGCAGCTTGATGTACTCGCCGTCGAGACTCACGACCTGGAATTTCGACTCGAGCGTCTTCCACTTCGATCCGTTCAGCGGGCCGATGACGCCGACGCGCTTGGCGTCGCGCCGGCCAAGCTCGTCGAACACCTTGTTGATGCCGTTCTCCTCGCCCCAGCGCACGTCGACGCCGCGGGCGAGCATGCGCGCGAGCGCCACGTGGTTGTAGTACTCGACGTACATGGTCATCGGCTCGCCGGGGCGGAAAATCAGCAGCGCCTCGGTGGTGCCCGGCCAGCTGGTAACCCAGCGCGTCGCGTTGCCGACGTTTTGCGCGGAGACGATCAGGAGGTGATCGACGCCGGCGCTTTCCATGACTCCCGCGAGCAGGGTGTGCCGACGCGCGTATTCCGCATCGGAAAAGCGCGGATAGTACTGCTCGAGGATGGGGCGCAGCTCGTCCGGCAGGTGGAGGACATCGGAGGCCGCCGCCATCGCCATGCGCTGCATGCCTGGCGTCTGGCTCAAGGCGTCGGGCGGCTCGGCCGCGGCGCTCGCGGCGCCGGCACCCACGACCAGCTTTCCGAATTGGCGTCGGTCAATGAATTCCTCCTGCGGATAACGCGTGGCATGTTGACGCTGCGCTGCGGAGTTCGTCGGCCCCTCCCGCGAAAGCCCGACTATAGTGGAGAATTCTCAGTTTCAGAACCTTGCCGGGCCGGTGGGAAGCCGCGTACTTTCGGCCGCGAAACCGCCCGCGGATGGCGATAGCTGGACCAAGAGAGGCATGTGATGATGATTTGTAAAAAATTCGCGCGCGTGTTTGCGCTATGCCTGGCCGCCGCGACACTCGCCGCCGCGACGGAGGCGGCCGCGCTCGATTACCCGACGCGCCCGGTGCGCTGGATCGTCGGCTATCCCGCGGGCGGCACCACGGACATTGTCGCGCGCATCATCGGCGCGTGGCTTTCGGAACGGCTTGGCCAACAGTTCATTGTCGAGAACAAGCCCGGCGCCGGCAACAATATCGCTACCGCGGAGGTCGCGCGCGCAGCCCCCGATGGCTACACGATGCTCCTGGTCAATCCGGCAAATGCCATCAACACGACGCTCTACCGGCATCTGCCGTTCAATTTCATGAAGGACGTCGCGCCGGTCGCCGGCTTCATGCGGGTGCCGAACGTGATGGAGGTCAACCCCTCGGTGCCGGCCAACACGGTTGCCGAGTTCATCGCCTATGCCAAGGCCAATCCCGGCAAGATCAACTGGGCGTCGTCGGGCAACGGCACCTCGGTGCATCTCTCCGGCGAGCTGTTCAAGATCATGACCGGCGTCGAGCTCACGCATGTGCCCTACCGCGGCTCGGCGCCCGCCCTCACCGACATGATCAGCGGCACCGTGCAGGTGATGTTCGACAACATGCCGTCCTCGCTGCCGCACATCCAGGCCGGCAAGCTGCGCGCGCTCGGGGTGACGACCGCGCAACGCTCGGAGGCGTTGCCAAACGTGCCGACCGTGGCGGAAACGGTGCCGGGCTACGAGGCCAGCGCGTTCTTCGGAATGGGCGTCCCCCACAGCACTCCCGCCGAGGTCATCGACAAGCTCAACAAGGAGATCAACGCGGGCGTCGCCGATCCCAGGATCAAGGCCAGGCTCGCCGAGCTGGGCGGCATCATCATCTCGGGCTCGCCGCAGGATTTCGGCAAGGTGGTCGCCGAGGAAACCGAGAAATGGGCGAAGGTGATCAAGACCGGCGGCGTGGCGCTGGAATAGCGGCGTTCTGCCCAGGCCCGCGTCTATGTGAATCGAAACGCAGCGTCTACGTGAATCGAAAAAGCGTCGTCCATGTGAATCGAAAACCGAGCCGCAATCTCGGTGCGCTCCCTCCCCCACGCGCCCCGCGCTCGCGCGGGTCGCGATTCAAAATGCCCAAGTCGGGCAAGCCCGACTTGGGGTGGGGGAGGGTTGGGGAGGGGGGGTAGTTATTGTTGCATGAGCCGCGTCAACCAACTCTGACCCCCACCCCCAGCTCCTCCCCACAAGGGGGAGGGGAGCGCACCGAGTGTGCCGCGCTATTCTCTATCCCGAACGAGAATTCCATCCCGAACGAGAATTAAAACATGCATCGTAAGCGTCCCGAGGAGCTGCGCAGCCATCGCTGGCTCGGCGTCAGCGACCTGCGCGCGTTCGGCCATCGCTCGCGGCTGCGCCAGTTCGGCTACGACGCCGAGGATTGGTCCGGCCGCCCCGTGATCGGCATCATCAACACCTGGAGCGACATCAACTCGTGCCACGCGCACCTGCGTGCGCGCGCCGAGGACGTCAAACGCGGCGTGCTGCAGGCCGGCGGCTTTCCCATCGAGCTGCCGGCGATGTCGCTCGCGGAGCCGTTCGTCAAGCCGTCGACCATGCTCTACCGCAATTTCCTCGCCATGGAGGCGGAGGAGCTTTTGCGCAGCCATCCGCTCGACGGCGCGGTGCTGCTCGGCGGCTGCGACAAGACCACGCCCGGGCTGATCATGGGCGCGATCAGCATGGGGATTCCCACGATCTACGTCCCGGCCGGACCGATGCTGCGCGGCAACTGGCACGGCCATTATCTCGGCTCCGGCTCCGACGTCTGGAAGTATTGGGACGAGAAGCGCGCGGGCCGCATCGACGAGGAGCAATGGAGCGAGATGGAGAGCGGCATCGCCCGCTCGTTCGGCACCTGCATGGTCATGGGGACCGCGGCCACCATGATGGCGATCGCCGAGGGACTTGGGCTGACCTTGCCGGGCGCCTCCTCGATCCCGGCGGCCGATTCCGGGCATCCGCGCATGTGCGCGATCGCCGGGCGGCGCATCGTCGACATGGTGTGGGAGGATTTGACGCCCGAGCGCGTCCTCACGCCCGCCGCCTTCGACAATGCGATCAGGGTGCACATGGCGATGGGCGGTTCGACCAACGCCATCATTCACGTGATCGCGATGGCGCGGCGCGCCGGCGTTGGCCTCGACATGCAGCGCTTCGATGAGATCTCGCGAGAGATCCCCGTGCTCGCCAATGTGCGGCCCTCGGGAAAATTCCTGATGGAGGATTTCTTCTACGCGGGCGGATTGCGGGCGCTGATGCACGAGCTCAACAACAAGCTCGACCTCTCGTGTTTGACGGTTACGGGCAAGACGGTGGGTGAAAACATCGCCGGGGCAGAGGTCTATCTGCACGACGTCATCCATCCGCTGCGCGATCCGATCTACGCGGAAGGCGCCACCGCCGTTCTCACCGGCAATCTCGCGCCACGCGGCTGCGTGATGAAGCCGGCCGCCGCCGACCAGCGCTTCCTCAAGCATCGCGGACCGGCGCTCGCCTTCGAGGACTACAACCACATGGCGCGCGAGGTCGATCGCGACGACCTCGAGGTCACGCCCGACCACGTGCTCGTGCTCAAGAATGCCGGGCCGAAGGGTGGGCCGGGCATGCCGGAATGGGGCATGCTGCCGATCCCGAAGAAGCTGCTCAAAGCGGGCGTGCGCGACATGGTGCGCATCTCCGACGGCCGCATGAGCGGCACCAGCTACGGCGCCTGCATTCTGCACGTGGCGCCGGAGAGTTTTGTCGGCGGCCCCTTGGCCTTCGTGCACACGGGCGATCCGATCGAGATCGATGTCGCCGCGCGCCGCATCCATCTCGCTGTCGGCGAGGGCGAGCTCGATCGCCGTCGCGCCGCCTGGAAGCCGCCGCCGCCGCGCTATCCGCGTGGCTACGGCGCCATGTTCTCCGCCCATATCGGGCAGGCCGACGAAGGCTGCGACTTCGATTTTCTCGCCGGCAAAGGCCAAATCCCCGAGCCGGAGATTCATTGAGCAGGTTTCTGGTGAAATTGAGCAAGCCAGCCGCAAACTCGGTGCGCTCCCTCCCCCCTTGTGGGGGAGGCTGGGGGAGGGGGGTCATTGCTTTGTGCGGGACGCGTGCACCAACACGGACCCCCACCCCTAACCCCTCCCCACAAGGGGGAGGGGAACGGCACCGAGTCCGTGGCACCGCTGGCGGAGCAGGGAGATCGGTGGAGCGTCGCACGTTTCTCGCCGCTGCATTCGGCTGGATAATCATCTCGGCGCTGCTGAGTGCGCTTCCAGTGCCGGCGGTGGCGCAATCCTGGCCCACGCGGACGATCACCATGATCGTGGCGTTCCCGCCCGGCGGGCAGGCCGATCTCGCGGCGCGTCCGGTTGCGGCGGCGCTGGAGAAAATTCTCGGCCGCTCGGTCGTCGTCGACAATCGTTCCGGCGCCGGCGGCATGCTCGGCAACGCGGCGGCCGCGCGCGCGGAGCCCGACGGTCACACGCTGCTGATGGCGCTCTCCTCCATGACGTTCCTGCCGGAAGCCGAGCGGCTCTACGACCGCAAGCCGTCCTACGAATATGACCAGCTGCTGCCGATCGCGCGCGTGCTGGCCGATCCCGGCGTGCTGGCGGTGCGCAGCGACTCGCCCTACAAGTCGCTCGGCGATCTCGTCGCCGATGCCAGAAAGCGGCCCGGTCAGATTTCGTTCAGCTCGTCCGGCAATTATGGAGCCGCGCACGTCCCGTTCGAGATGTTCCAGCAGGCCGCCGGCATCAAGCTGCTGCACGTGCCCTATCGCGGCGGCGGGCCGTCGCTCACCGCGTTCATCGGCGCGCAGGTCGATCTCACGGCGCAGGCGCCCGGCCCAATCCATCCCCATGTGCAGAGCGGCGCCGCCCGGCTGCTCGCGAGCTGGGGCGGCAAGCGCACGCCGGAGCTGGCCGACGTTCCGACCATGATCGAGCTCGGCTATCGCGACGTCGAGTACTACATCTGGGCCGGCGTGTTTGCGCCGCTGGGAACACCGGCGCCGGTCATCACCCGGCTGCGCAACGCCATGCGCGAGGTCATGGCCGACCCCCAGGTGACCTCCGTCTTCGTGAAGGCGAACAGTCCGCCGGCCTACATGGACCAGCCGGAATTCGCGGCGTTCGTCGAAGCGGACGCCAAGCGGCTCATTCCGGTCATCCGCAAGATTGGACGGTTGGACGAAAAATGAAAATCGGATTGTTCGATCACGTCGAGCATGGCCGCCGCCCGCTCGCCACCCTGTTCGACGAGCGGCTCACCTTTGCCAAGGCTGCCGAGGAGGCAGGCATCTATTGCCTGCATGTCGCCGAGCATCACGCCACGCCGCTCAACATGGTGCCGGTGCCGGGCGTCTATCTCGGCGCGGTGGCGCGCGCCACCACGCGCCTGCATCTCGGCCCGCTGGTCTACCTGCTCCCGCTCTACTCGCCGCTGCGCCTGATCGAGGAGATTTGCATCCTCGATCATCTCAGCCACGGACGGCTCGAAGTAGGGGTCGGTCGCGGCGTGTCGCCCTTCGAACTGAAATATCACAAGATCGAGCACGACGACTCACGCGAGATTTTCATCGACGCCTTCAACTGCATCAGCGCCGGGCTGACCACGGATCAGCTCAGCTATTCCGGCAAGCATTTCAGCTATCAGGATGTACCGATCGCGTTGCGTCCGCTGCAGCAGCCGCATCCGCCGTTCTGGTACGGCTCGTCTAACACCACGGGCGCGACCTGGGCCGGCGAGCACGGTATGCATTTCGTCAGCCTCGGGCCGACGCCGTTCGCCAAGACCAATATCGAGGCGTTCAAGACGGCGCTGGCCAAACGTGGCGGCGCCGCGCAACCCAAGCCGGAATTTTCCGGCGGCACGGCGATCGGCGTGCTGCGCCATATCTTCGTGGCCGATACCGAGGAAGAAGCGCGCCGCTTCGGCAAGCCGGCCATGGAGCTGCATCTCGCGCAATTGAACTGGCTGCGCGACAAGCACGGCGTGACCGGCCTGACCTCACGCCTCAACGTGCCGCGCGGTGCGACCTTCGAGGACTGCGTGGCCGACGGCTCGGTCATCTCTGGCACGCCGCAAGCGGTGCTCGAGCAGATCGAACGGCAGGGCACCGAGCTCGGCGTGAACTATCTGCTCACGTACCTGTTCATGGGGGCGATGACGCTCAAGGAGGCGATGCGCTCGCTGGAGCTGTTCGCAACCGAGGTCATGCCGAAGTTGGCTAAGCTCTAGGATCCGGTCATTGCCGGACTTGATCCCGCAATCCATCTCTTTCGGAAAAAGATGGACCCGCGGGTGATGAGACAAATGAGACGGGAGGAGTCAGTGCGCGCCATCAAGTTTGGTCTGCTCCTGGCCATGTCGCTCGCAGCCGCGCCGATACATCCGGTCTTTGCCCAGTCTCCGGTAAAGATCCGCGCCGGCTGGGTCAGCGCGCCAGCCTCGTTGGTTCCGCTCCTGTTTCTCAAGGAAGGCGTGGCCAAGCATCACGGCAAGTCCTATCTGTTCGATCCGATCTACTTTTCCTCCTCGAACCTGCAGATCACCGCCATCAGCCAAGGCGAGATCGACATCGCTGCGTTCGGCTACACCAGCTTTCCGCTCGCGATCCAGAACGCAGGCCTGTCCGATCTGCGCATCATCGCCGACGAGATCCAGGATGGCGCGCCCGGTTACTATTCAACGCCGTATTTCGTGCGCAAGGATTCCGGGATCGACAGGATCGAGGACATGCGCGGCAAGATCGCCGTGACCAACGGCCTCGGCAGCGGCGTCGACATCGTCATGCGCACCGCGTTGCGCCGGCACGGGCTCGAGGCGCAGCGCGACTACACGATGATCGAGGCGCCGTTCCCCACCCATAAGGCGATGCTCAAGGAGCACAAAGGCGACCTGGTGGTGGGCGTGCTGCCGTTCTCCTACGATCCCGAGCTGAACGAATTCGCCAAGCCGCTGTTCACGACGCAATCGAGCCTGGGGCGCATCGCGCTGTCGTTCTGGGCGGCACGGAAACCGTTCATCCACAGGAACACGGCCGCGCTGCTCGATCTGCTCGAGGATTACGGCACGATCCTGCATTGGCTCTACGATCCGGCGAATCACAAGGAGGCGGTGCAGATCACCGCACGGTTCCTGAAACGGCCGCCCGCGGTGTTCGAGGATTGGCTGTTCACGAAACGGGATTTTTACCGCGATCTCGACGGCAAACCCGATCTTCGCGTCGTTCAGGAAAGCATCGACAAGGTCAAGGAACTGGGGTTCATCAACGAAACGATGGACGCTTCAAGGTATGCCGACCTCAGCCTGGTTGAGCAGGCAAGCACGCGCCGTAAGCGCAACCCGTAGCCCGGATGAGCGAAGCGAAATCCGGGTTCTTATGTTCCGGGAGGCCGTTGCGCGCGGCTTCATCCGGGCTACAGGGCGCTGGTGCGGCCCATCTGGCCCTCCACGCGAACCTGTGCGAAATTGGCGCCACGCGATGGCAGGCAAGAGCAAGAGGTCCGATCCCATGACGAACAGCAGGGTTACCGGCGTGCGCAGCATCGAGCTTGGCGTGCGCGACCTTCATCAATCCGCGGAGTTCTATTCCAAGGTGTGGGCGCTGGAAGAGATCGCCGCCGAAGGCGACAGCATTCAGTTCCGGGCGACCGGCGGCGAGCATCACGTGCTCACGATACGCGAGCGGCCGAAGCCGGCGCTGCTCGGCGTGCATTTCGCCGCCGGCGACCGCGCCGCGGTCGACGCGCTCTGCGCCAAGGCCAAGAGCTACGGCATCGACGTCGCGGGCGCGCCGGCGCCGCTCGATCGCAGCGCCGGCGGCGGTTATGGCTTCCGGTTCCGCACCCCGGATGGGCTGCCCATGAGCATCTCGTCCGACCTCACGCAGCATCCCGACGTGGTGCTCGACCGCTCGCGTCCGACCAAGATCAGCCATGTCGTGCTCAACAGCGCGCGCGTGGAGGATCAGGTTCCCTTCTTCATCGACGTGCTCGGCTTCAAGCTCTCCGACACCACCCAGATGATGGATTTCCTGCGCTGCAGCGCGGATCATCACAGCGTGGCGCTGTTCCGCAACAACGGGCCGTCGCTCAACCACGTGGCCTACGAGCTGCCGAACTTCGACGGGCTGATGCGCGGCACCGGCCGCGTCAAGCAGAACGGATTCAACATCGAATGGGGGATCGGCCGCCACGGCCCCGGCAGCAATATCTTCTCCTATTTCATCGAGCCGAACGGTTTTGTCGCCGAGTACACGACCGAGCTCGACCAGATCGACGATGCGACGTACGTCCCGCAAGGCCCCGAATACTGGCAGAAGGTGATGCCCACCCCGGATCGCTGGGGAACCGCGGGTGCTCCGTCGAACCGCATGCGCGCGGCCATGTCGGGCGCGCTCTATATGGGTGACGAGCGCTGCGAGGACATCATCGGCCGCAAGCTGGGGTGAGCCGACATAGCCTGGCAGCTCTCGGTGTCGTCCCGGCCGAGCGCGTGAGCGCGAGAGCCGGGACCCAGTAATCACTGAAAAGGCGGTGCGTACTGGGTCCCCGCTTGCGCGGGGACGACACGGGAGAAATCAGCTGCACCCCATTCGGAACGCGCGTGCTGTGCTTCCGGCCGCCAGCCATGAGCGACGACATTCCGTTCGACAAAACACTCGACCTTGCACCTGGCGCCATCGAGGAGGTCGTGCCCGGCGTGCGGCGGCTGCTTGCCGACAATCCTAGCCCGTTTACGTTCAAGGGGACGCTCTCCTACATCGTCGGGCGCGGCCGGGTTGCTGTCATCGACCCCGGCCCGCTCGATGAGAAGCACATCACGGCGCTGCTCGATGCGGTGCGCGGCGAAACCGTGACCCACATTTTCGTCACGCACACGCATCGCGATCATTCGCCGGCAGCAGCGCGCATCAAAGCGGCGACTGGCGCCCTGGTTTTCGCGCAAGGGCCGCATCGCCCCGCGCGGGCGCTCCATGTCGGCGAGGCGCCGCGCCTCGAAGCGAGCAACGATACCGAATTCAAGCCGGATCAGGCGCTGGCGGACGGTGAGGTCGTGGAAGGTTCGGGCTGGACCATCGAGGCGGTTGCCACGCCGGGCCATACTGCCAATCACATGGCGTTCGCATTCAAGGAGGGCAACCTCCTGTTCTCCGGCGACCATGTCATGGCGTGGTCCACCCCCGTGGTGGCGCCGCCCGACGGGTCCATGAACGACTACATGGCGTCGCTGGAAAAACTTCAGCGCCGCGTCGAGCCGATCTATCTACCGGGTCACGGCGGGGTCGTGCGCGACGCGCCGCGTTTCGTTGCGTACTACATCCGCCACCGGCAGCGGCGCGAGGCCGCGATCCTGCACCAACTGGCTGGCGGCAAAACCGACATCCCGAGCATCGTGCGCGCCATCTATGTCGGCCTCGATCCGCGGCTCGTGCCGGCAGCGGGCCGCTCGGTCCTTGCCCATATCGAGGATCTCGTCACGCGCGGGCTGGTCGCGACCGATGGCGAGCCGTCGATCGATGCGCGTTACCGCCTGCGCTGAAACTTTTTCTTGCCAGTCTCTTTCTTCGCGGCCGGAGGCGGCTGCGGCGGGCGTTCCGGCCTTTGCGTGCGAATCGCTTCTTCAATATCGTTCATCAGGTTGCGGACGCGGGCGGCATTGGTTCCGAAATCGAACGAGCCGTAGCGCGAGGAGGAGCGTGCATCGATGCGCGCGCCGTCGGGCTCGCCGCGCACGCGGACCACCACGTCATCGCGAAATCCCATGATCGGCGTGCGCGCGACCGCCTCGATGCGGCCCTCGCGGCGCGGCCCCTGCGGCGGGCTGCGCGCGATGATCACCCAGCGCCGCTTGTTGACCGCCGCGACGGCGGCATCGAAGGCGGCGTTCGGCGTCGCATTGGTGCCGAGCGGGCCGATGTCGGGGTAGGCGTTGCGCTGCTGTTCGGCGGCATAAAGTCCTTCGTACGCGATCGGGTTGGCGTCGCGCGGGCGCAGCCGGGCCAGCGCCTCGTAGCGCGGCGGATCGATCGGATCCGTTGTAATGTCGTAGATCCAGGGTAGCCGGTAGGCGCCGAGGGCGAGATAGGCCGGATAGGCGAGCAGCGCGAGCGATGCGGCCATGGCGGTGAACGACGCGCCGAGGCCGGCGAGTCCCTCGCGCCAGATCACCACAAAGGCGGCAAAGGCAAGAACGAGGGCGACAACCGCGAGCGCCAGCGCGCCGGCAAAGGTCGCGAGCGCGGGCCACACTTCGAGTAGACCGGAGCGCACGATGATGGCCGCCAGGAACGCGGCGGCAAGGGCAAACCCGGCGATGCGCCGCGCCCAGATGGCGAGCCGCGACATCGGCTCGGAATCGATATGACGGCGCGCCATTCGGCTCCTCAGGTTCAACCCAACCTAACCGCAACGCACCGTGAGGGTGGGAGAGGGGGCAACGAATAGCTCAAGGGGTGGATGGAGACGAGGCCATCGGGCAGGGGATTTGGGCCCCGGTGAAGCGAGGCGCGTGCTTATGATACCAGCGCGGCGGTGGGCAGGACGTAATCCTTGAACCGCTGCCGCAACACTGTCTTCTGAATTTTGCCGGCGGCGGTGTGGGGGATCTCGTCGACGAAGGCCACGTCGTCCGGCATCCACCACTTGGCGACTTTGCCGCGCATGAACGCAAGGATCTCTTCGCGCGTGGTCGACTGGTCGCGCTTGAGAACGATGACCAGGAGCGGCCGCTCGTCCCATTTCGGATGCTGCACGCCGATCACCGCGGCTTCTGCCACCTTGGGGTGACCCACGGCCAGGTTTTCGAGTTCGATCGAGGAGATCCACTCGCCGCCGGACTTGATCACGTCTTTGGCGCGATCGGTGATGTGCATGTAACCGTGCTCGTCGATCGTTGCCACGTCGCCGGTATCGAAGAAGGCTTCCGCGTCGAGGATATCGCTATCGTCCTTATAATAGGCGCGGGCCACCGCCGGACCGCGCACCTTCAGGCGGCCGAATGTCCTGCCGTCCCACGGCAGCCGTTGGCCGGCGTCGTCGGTGATCTTCATCTCGACCATGAACGGCGCGTGACCCTGTTTCTGCTGAATGTCGAGCCGGGCGTCGCCGCCCAGCCCGGCATATTCCGGCTTGAGCGTGCACACCGTGCCGAGCGGGCTCATCTCGGTCATGCCCCAGGCATGGAGCACCTCGACCCCGTAGATGTCCTGGAACGTCCTGGTTATCGCGCGCGGACAGGCCGATCCGCCGATCACGACCCTCTTGAGGTGCGGCAGCTTGCCACCGGTCGCTTCGAGATGTTGCAGCAGCATGAGCCAGACGGTGGGCACCGCGGCGGTACAGGTGACCCTGTAACGGTCGAGCAACTCGAACACCGAGGCGCCGTCGAGCTTGGGGCCGGGCATGACCAGCGAAGCGCCGGCCATAGGCGCTGCAAACATCATCGCCCAGCAGTTGGCATGGAACATCGGCACCACAGGCATCACCACGTCGCGCGACGAGTAGCCCTTCATGTCGCAGCCATTCGCCGTCAGGCCGTGCAGCACATTGGAACGGTGCGAATAGAGGACGCCCTTCGGGTTGCCGGTCGTGCCCGAGGTGTAGCACATACCCGCAGCGGTATTCTCATCGAACATCCGCCAGGCGAAATCGCCGTCGACCGCGCCGATCCATTCCTCGTAGGGCACGGCATTGTTGAGCGACGTCGTTGGCATGTGCACGGCGTCGGTGAGCACGACATAGCGCTCGATGCTCGGCAGCTTGTCCGCGAGCTTCTCGAGGAGCGGAATGAATGTGAGGTCCGTCAGCAGCACGCGGTCCTCGGCGTGGTTGACGATCCAGGCGATCTGATCGGGGAACAGGCGCGGATTGACGGTGTGATAAATGGCGCCGAGCCCCATGATTCCGTACCAGGCTTCGAGGTGGCGCCAGGTGTTCCAGGCAAGCGTCGCCACGCGGTCGCCGAGGCGGATGCCGTCACGATCGAGCCGTTGCGCGACCCGCCGCGCCCGCGCACGCACTTGGGCGTAAGTCGTGGTGTGGAGCGCGCCCTCGACCGAGCGGGTCACGATCGGCCGGTCGCAATGGTTGATGGCGGCGTGGTCGATGATGCGATGGCAAAGCAGCGGCCAATCCTGCATCAGCCCGAGCATGGTGTTCCCTCGCGGTGTTTCCTCGGCTCTTAGGTTACCGGTGCGCTGGCCGCGCGCAACCGCCGATTTATCAGCCGGCTGCGCCCGCCAAGGCGCCAAAACGGGCAAGCCGAAACCGCGAAATGTCGTGCCCCGTCGTTCCCGTGGTGGCGAGGTCGGCAAGGATTTCGCCGATAACCGGGGCGAACTTGAACCCATGGCCGGAGCAGGGCGAAGCGATGATGATATTGGGCGCACCGGGCAATCGGTCGATCAGGAAATCGCCATCAGCCGTCATGGTGTAGAGGCAGGTCTGCGCAGCGATCAGCAGGCCGTTGGCCGCAGGAATGTGATCGGCGATAGCGGCACGGATCAGCGCCTCATCCTGCGGCAAAATTGTTCGATCATAGCAATCGGGGTCCACCCTCTCATCACGGTGATGATGCTTGGCAATCTTGATACCCGCCCCGAGATTCGCCCGCGCATGCGACGGAATGCCGTAGTGCATGCCGTGGCGGCTCTCGATGATGAAGACGGGAAGGCGGCCATCCGCGACCAGCGCCGCGTCTGCGGGCTCGAACCAGCCCACCACCTGCCGGGTGACGCGCAGCAGGCCGGCAAATTCGGGGAGCAACGACTTGAGCCAGGGTCCAGCGGCGACGATCGCGCGTTCAGCATCGATGGTTCGATGATCCGTGACGATGCGCACGCCGCTTCCACGCGGCTCGATGGAGCGCACCACCTCGGCCGTGCGCATTTCGGCCCCCGCGCTGATCGCCAGCGCGAGCTGCGCTGTCACCGAGCGCTCCACCTGGAGAAATCCACCGGCGGGTTGCACCACGGCGACGTAGCCGGGCGGCACTCGAAACGCGGGAAAACGCCGCATCAGCTCGGACGCGGCCAGCATCTCGTGGCGCAAGCCATGACGCTGCGCGGCGGCCAGCGTTCCGCGCACCAGCCCGCCGTCAGGCGGCCCTATTTCGGCAATGCCGGTGGTATGAAGGAGCGGTTTGCCGAACGCATCTTCCAGGTCGCGCCAGAGCGCGTGCGCGCGCTGCAGCAGCGGCACGTAGGACGGATGCTCGAAATAGCCGAGGCGGAAAATGCGTGTGCCGCCGTGCGAGGAACCGCGGTCGTGTCCCGGTGCGTAGCGCTCGAGCCCCAGGACGCGCTTGCCGCGGCGCGCGAGATGAAGGAGCGCGGCGCTCCCCGTGGCGCCGAGGCCGCAGATCACCACGTCGAAATGGGCCATGGTCACGTGCGCGTGTTTCCCGCGAACAGCTTATCGCACCGCGGCGTTTTGTGGTGGAAATGGCATCGTCGTTGCGCCTTCAGGCGCCGATCGGTCGCCTTAAGGTCGCAATCCTTGCGGATACCGCTGCCGTGAAGCCTGTTTGCCTGCTCGCGGTTGTGATGATGCTGTCCGGCCTGGCGGCCGCGCATGCGGTGCCACTGCCGCGACCGCGGCCGACGCAAGCACCGAACGTGCCGCCAGCGCAATCGCCAACCGTGTCGCAGGCGGAAACGGCGGAGCCCGATTCGTCGCCGCCACCCTCCGCTTGCCGGCTGCGGCTGACGACCGAATTGGCAATCGCACCATCGCTGCCGCCCCTCACGGGCCCCGGCGAATGCGGAGTGGATGACGTGGTGCGGCTCGAAGCCGTGGTGCTTCCGGACAAGCGGCGCGTGGCACTAACCCCGCCGGCGACGGTTCGCTGCACATTTGCCGAAGCCATCGCGCACTGGGTGCGCGAGGACGTCACGGCGGCCGTGCGTTCCCTCAAGGCCACCCTCAAGAGCATCGACAATTTCGACTCGTATGAATGCCGCGGGCGCAACCGCGTCGCGGGCGCCAAGCTGTCCGAGCACGGAAGAGCCAACGCGCTCGACATCCGCTCCCTCGTGCTTGGCAACGGCACGCGGCTCGACCTGACCGATCCGCAGGTGAGCAAGGAGTCTCGCGAGACCTTGCGCAAAAGCGCCTGCGCGCGTTTTTCCACCGTGCTCGGGCCCGGCTCCGATGGCTATCACGAGAACCACGTGCACGGGGACCTCGCCGAACGCCGCGGCGGCTATCGCATGTGCCAATGGGACGTGCGCGAACCGGACGAGGAATCCGCCCCCGGCAGCGTGCCGCTACCGAGACCGCGGCCGGATATCGACCCGTGACGAGTTGTAGCGTTTGGCGCTAAAGCTGCACGTTCACGACGCATCAGATCGAGAGCCATCCCATGCCCCCGCTGAGCAATCTCGCAGTCCGCGATATCGAGACGCTGGTTCACCCGTACACCCAGCTCGCCGCGTTCCGCGAGGCCGGGCCGCTCGTCCTCGAGCGCGGGCAGGGCGTGCGCGTCTACGACAACCAGGGAAAGGCCTATATCGAGGGCATGGCCGGGCTGTGGTGCACGGCGCTCGGCTACGGCAACGCGGAGCTGGTCGAGGCGGCGGCGGCGCAGATGCGCAAGCTGCCGTTCACTCACCTGTTCACCGGCAAGAGCCACGATCCCGCGATCGAGCTCGCCGAGCGGCTCAAGGAGATCGCGCCGATTCCAGCCTCGAAGGTGTTCTTCTGTTCGTCGGGATCCGAGGCGAACGACAGCCAGGTCAAGCTAGTCTGGTACATGAACAATGCGCTCGGGCGACCGCGCAAAAAGAAGATCATCAGCCGGATCAAAGCCTATCACGGCGTTACCGTGGCTTCGGCCTCGCTCACCGGGCTGGTCAACAACCACCGCGATTTCGACCTGCCGATCGCCGGCATTTTGCACGCGGGCTGCCCGCATCATTATCGGTTCGCACAGGAGGGCGAGAGCGAGGATGAATTCGCCAAGCGGCTTGCCCGCGAGCTCGAAGAAATGATCGTGCGCGAGGATGCGGAGACGGTTGCCGCTTTCATCGCCGAGCCGGTGATGGGCGCGGGCGGCGTGATCGTGCCGCCGAAATCCTATTTCCTGCAAATCGAGGCGGTCTGCCGCAAGTACGACGTCTACATGATCTCGGACGAGGTGATCTGCGGCTTCGGGCGGCTCGGCACGATGTTCGGCTGCACGGCGCTCTCCTTTGCGCCGGATTCGATCAGTATCGCGAAAGCTCTGACCTCGGGGTATGTGCCAATGGCCGCCGTCACCGTGCCGGAGGTGATGTACCAGGCCCTGCTGGATGAAAGCCGCAAGATCGGCGTGTTCGGCCACGGGTTCACCTATTCCGGCCATCCGGTGGCGGCCGCGGTCGCGCTCAAGGCACTCGAGATCTACGCCCGCGAGCGCATCGCCGAACAGGCGGCGCGCAAAACGCCGCAGTTCCAGGCGCGACTTGCCGCGCTTAACGCTCACCCGCTGGTGGGCGAGGCGCGCGGCTTCGGCCTGGTTGGCGGGATCGAGCTGGTTGCGGACAAGAAGAGCAAGCGTTCGTTCGATGCCAAGCTCGGCGTTGGTCCGCGCACGGTGCGCTTCGCCGAGGAGGAGGGGCTGATCGTGCGGCCCATCGCCGGCGACATCATGTCGATTTGCCCGCCGCTGATCATTACGCCGGCGGAAATCGACGAGTTGTTCGACTGCCTCGGCCGGGCGCTCGACCGCACGCTGGATTGGGTGAAGCGCGAGCGCCTGATGTAAATCGTGTAGCCCGGGTGGAGCGAAGCGAAACCCGAGCGGTCGTGCCCTGTGACACGTCTGTCCCGGATTTCGCCCCGATGACGCGGGGCTCATCCGGGCTACAAGCTAGAGGCTTATACGAAGCGGCGCCGGGAGCCCCGACCCCGGC
>Ga0306922_10002044_pt1 | contig 18622 bp, 16 predicted proteins | sample sta12Cox44000082_FD_203758 | JGI IMG/M metagenome (GOLD analysis project Ga0306922, IMG submission 203758) | Lab enrichment of tropical soil microbial communities from Luquillo Experimental Forest, Puerto Rico - statoxic.12C.oxic.44.000.082 (v2)... | ecosystem: Environmental > Terrestrial >... | reverse complement strand
GGTTTTCCCCCGTCTTCAGCCAGGCACCGTGGCCGCTGGTCAGTAGCGGAACTGAGGAGTTGAAGTAGGTCTTGGTCGTTTCGCCGTGCCAATGGGGATCGGACTGTTCCGCGGTGAAGGTGAGCAAGCTTGTGAAGCTGCGGTCCTTGTCGGTATCGGTCTCCGTCCACGAACCTTCGAGTTTCGTTTCAGGCGATCGCGCAGCATCAGGCTGGGTAGAGGTCAAGGCCTTTTGTGGCGAGGTGGTCTCTGCACCTGCTTGATTTCCGCCCGGAGGTGTGGCCCAGGAGCGCTCTGCCGATCCCATGACGAAAACCGCACAGATCATGGCACTGGCGACGAGTACGCGAGTGGTCTTCACGTGTTTGACTCCTTTTCAATTTGACTTGATCCGCTGGAGAGCCTGTTTTGCCACCTGGTGGCCGCCCATATCGCTACGAGCAGCCACAGGATGGTGCTTCCACCAGGCCCTGCTAGCCCGGATCTTATTGATTGATGTTGCAAACGAAACTATTCCCCCGCTTCAAAGGAGCGGTGCACAGCGGTCCGAGCTGCGTCTCGGCGTTGGGCAGGGAGATCATGGCATTGGGTCCGGCTTTGTGCTGCCCATTGAATGGTGTCGGCTTGGTTACGTCGAAACCGCAAGCCTCTGCGTCGCTCGGCTTGTTAAACCAGAAGCCGACGTGGAAAGTGTTCGTCGGCAGCAGGCTGGCCGCTGGATCGAACCCGAAGATCTGGTCGAGCAAGATGGTTTTGATCGCGATATCCACGTTCCCATTGCTGTCGGACTGGAGATCCGACTGGTACCATGCCAACCCGAAGTTGGTGAAGTTCGGATTGATCTCGCCGTTTGCGAGCAAATTCGAGTTCTGAATGGTGAACAAGTCGAAGGCCAAGTTAGGCTTTATGTGCTGGGCGCGCAGAATCAGCACGTCATTGTCGGTGCCTCGCTGCACGATCACTTGCGCGCTGGGGGTGTAGCCATCCTGAGCAAAGCACGAAATGAATTTCTCCTGGGGAGTGAGGTTAAAGGTGGTCTCCTGGACGACTTGTGCCCAGGAGGACATGGCCGGAAGCATAAGGGATGCTGCGGCGAGGGTTGCAATGAGCCAGCGTTTCACGTCTGTTATCTCCTAAGTAATCACTCGGTTATTCTTTGTTGAAAACCGGTCGCCAGCTTCTTGCCCCAGCCATAGCGAAGGGTTAGAATTCGGTCAACGCTTGCGAAGCAGGACTGCGCGACGGACCCAACTTGCAGCAGTTCGAAGGAAAAATCCTTAAGGCGAGCTGAACAATTTCCAAAAGAAAACCAAAGAAAATCCAAACAGGGGCAGGAGCTCCGCATGGGACTGAATACAAAGTGCTTCTACGAATTCGGTCCCTTTCGACTAGAACCTGGAGAGCATCTTTTGTTGCGTTCCGATCACCCGGTTTCGCTTGCCCCCAAACCCTTTGATCTCCTTGTCTTCCTTGTCCAGAACCAGGGCCGGCTCGTGAGCAAGGACCAAATCATGCAGGCGGTCTGGCGAGACAGCTTTGTGGAGGAGGCGAACCTCACCGTTTGGATCTCGGTTCTGCGAAGAACCCTCGGCGACCGGGAAGGCGGACTACAGTACATCGAGACGGTCCCCAAGAGAGGCTATCGGTTTACCGCCCAAGTCAGGGAAGGAACAACCCCGGAGCTCGTCACGGCACAAGGCGATACGGCTATCGCGGCTCCCCTACAGGAGCTCCACTTCGGCGCGGACCGCGATTCCAACACGGGAGTAGCAGCAGCGGTCCTGCCAGAAGCAAAGCTCGAGCCTGTTCGCGAGATCAGCCCCGCAAGCCGATCCGCTGCCGCTCAGGCAGCCGCAGCGGAAAGATGGCAAACAAGAAGCGCGATACCCGCAGCAGCTGTTGTTGTCTGCCTGCTCGCGTTGTTCGGTTACTTTACTTTTTTCGCAAAGCGGGCAACCACCCACAATGCGCCTCCACTGCGCACCCTAGCCGTGCTTCCGTTCCAGAATCTTCAACCGAATGCCCGTGAGGACTTTCTCGGCTATTCCCTTGCTGACGCGGTCATTATGAAGATGGGATACATCAGCTCGCTGAGTGTCCGACCGTCTACCGCGATCGAGAAGTACCGGAACCAGCCAATTGATGCCGCTAAGGTCGCGGCGGAGTTGAATGTTGACACGCTGCTCACCGCCAACTTCATAAGGGAAGGCGACAATCTTCGGATCACCTACCAGCTGATCGATGCCAAGTCTGACCGCATCGTTGGGAAGGGGACCGTCGATTTAAAGTACGACAAACTGTTGCGGGTGCAAGACAGCGTAGCCCAGGAAATCATCAGTGTTCTGGAATTGAACCTCACCCCCTCCGAAGCCGAGCGAATCAAGCCCGACCGGCCCATTGATCCCTTAGCTTACGAGTATTACCTGCGCGGGGTGGACCTCTACGGGAGGCATGATTTTCCAATGGCCATCCAGATGTTGCAGAAGTCGACGGAGATCGACTCCAACTACGCGTTAACCTGGGCTTACCTTGGCGCTTCGTACAATTCTGCGGCAGCCTTCCAGTTCGGTGGAGTCGAGCAGTACCACAAAGCGCGAGCTGCCTATGAAAAGGCGCTGGCTCTCCAGCCGGATCAACTCGAAGCACATATGTTCCTGGCCAACCTGCTGATCGATACCGGAAAGGTGGAACAGGCGGTACCCTTGCTACGCGATGCTCTGAAAACCAATCCCAACCACGCCGCCGTTCACTGGGAGTTGGGATACGCATACCGCTTTGCCGGCATGTTGCAGGAATCAGTGGCGGAATGTGAGAAGGCACGGCAAATTGATCCGCTGGTCAAGAGGTCCAATGGTTCCGTGTTGAATACCTATCTTTACCTCGGAGAGTACGACAAGTTCCTGGCAAGCCTGCCCGACGTTAACGATTCGGCTTTCGTGGTGTTCTATCGCGGGCTGGGCGAATACTACAAGAAGAATTGGGACCTGGCGGCCAGAGACTTCGATCACGCCGACGCGCTTGATCCGACGTTATACGCACAGACGGGTAAGGCCTTCAGCTTTGCAATCGCGCAGCGCAATTCGGAGGGACTGGAAATTCTGCGTAACCTGGAGGGCAAGATCCAGCAACGCGGAGTGGGCGATCCCGAAGCGACCTATAAAATTGCTCAGGCCTATGCTGCGCTGGGCGACAAGGACTCGGCGCTGCGCGTCTTGCGATACAGCATCGAGAACGGTTTCTTCTCCTATCCGTATTTCACCTCCGATCCGCTCCTGGACAGCCTGCGCAATGAGGCGGAGTTCCAGCAGCTGATGACCATGGCACAGAAACGCCACGATGCCTTTCGTACCGCCTTCTTCTAAGGGCGGCCGGGTGCGCCGCATGGCCTCCGGGGTGCTTTCCGCCATTGCATAGACCGGATTAGCGAACCCTACCGCACGTTCCGTGGGCCCCGGATGGGCGGCTGGTTTTGCTCTTGTCCCGTTGCCAAGTTGTACTTATCGGTTGCAACCCAATCCCTCAAGGCCGTTCCTCCAAGGAGTCGGCTCGAGTCCAGTCTGCTACCATCTCGCCATGCCCCTGGTGGAAGCACGCCACCTCACCAAGACGTTTCGCTCCGGTCAGGCGGCCTTTGGAGGAGCAGGCTGCGAAGTACGTGCCGTTCACGATGTCTCAATTTCAATTGAGACTGGAGAAACGCTAGGACTGGTGGGCGAGTCGGGTTCCGGCAAGAGCACCCTGGGACGAATCTTGCTGGGGCTGATCGAGCCAGGTTCTGGTGAGGTCTTCTTCGACGGCCACGACGTTGGGCGGGCTGGGCACACCGGGTTGCGCCAACTCCGGCGCCACATGCAGATCATCTTCCAGGATCCGTTTGGCTCGCTGGATCCGCGCATGACCGTGGAGCAGATCGTGTGTGAACCGCTGGCAATCCACGGCGGTAATAGCAGGCCGTTGCGACGGCAGCGGGCGGCGGAAACAATGAGTGCCGTGGGGCTGGACGAATCGGCCTTGGCGCGTTACCCACACGAGTTCTCCGGCGGCCAGCGGCAACGTATCGGCATCGCCAGGGCGTTGATTCTGCGGCCGCGCTTCATCGTCGCGGATGAGCCGGTATCGGCGCTCGACGTGAGCGTGGGAGCACAGATCATCAATCTCTTGCAGCGGCTTCAGCGCGAATACCAGCTTACCTACCTGTTTATTTCGCACTCGATGCCGATTGTGCGCTATCTGGCGACCCGAATCGCTGTGATGCAACGCGGCGAAATAGTTGAGGCAGGCCAAACGGAAGCGATCACGACGAGGCCGCGACATCCTTACACGCGAACCCTGGTGGCGGCAACGCCTGAGCTGCGATTCACGAACCCATGAAGGCGAATTGCTCGGCTGGGGCATGCTCCTGCCGGCGCTCCAGGAACCTGGCGCCCTCCAGCCGCAGCAGGAATGCTTTAACCGGCAGGCCGCCACCATAGCCTCCCAGATATTTGCCACCAGCGAGCACACGATGGCAGGGAACGATAATCGCTACGGGATTGTAGTGATTCGCCTGACCCACGGCGCGAAAGCCCTTAGGACTGCCGACTGACCGCGCGATATCACCGTAGGTACGAGTCTCACCGTAAGGAATTCGCAGCAGCTGCTCCCAGCACCGCTTGCGGAATTCGGTTCCCCGCAGGTCCAGGTTCAAATCGAATTCGCGCCGTTCTCCAGCGAAATATTGCTCCATCTGCTCGCGCACCTTTCGCGTGCGCTCCCGTGATTCTTCCCACCTTACAGGCTCGCCGCAAATTTTCTTCGGCAGACCGGGGTCGAACTCCAGCATGACCAGAGCTCTCCCGGACACGCCAATCAGCAATGGCCCAACCGGCGACGACATTCGCGAGTAGTAAAGGGTTTCCATCACTCCACTCCGTGAGACAGGGTAACACTGGCGCGTTCACACCAGCTCGCCGATCGGCACACAAAAATACCCCCGCTCTGGCGGGGGTTGGAGGATAGAGTGTTCGGAGTGTGACGTTGTTGTGGAGGAAATTACTGTCTCGGCTGTGTTGCCGGCGAATTGTTGGCCGGAGCTGAATTCATATTGTTCATGTTGCTTGGTGGATTGGCTGACGCGAGCTGATCCACGTTGTTCTTCAGAAGACTGACGTTGACACGGTTTCCGCGGTATGGCTTTGCGCTCGGGCTTCCTGTGCTGCTGGACTCAGCAGCGGTGGCCTGAGTGCTGGCCGACTGAGCGTCGCCCATTCCCACCACGAAGATGCGGTACACCGGCACGTCACGCTTTTCGACCAGGTAGCGAACGACCGAGTCTGCCATCGCCTGCGAGGCCTGAATACCAGCCTGCCCACGGGCAGGGGAGTACCCCTGCACCTCGATGATGTAACCTTTCTGGCCGCTCAAATTGGCGGCCATGTCGTCGAGTGCCGACTGAGCCTTGGCACTCAGCTTTGTCTGGCCCGGACGGAAACGGATTTCGGTCTCCGTGGTCGGCTGGTACTGATCGATGCTTCCGACCACCTGCTCCACGTTGTTCAAACGAGTGTTGGCCTGCTGCGCTGTCTGATTTGCTTGCTGCGCACGATTGCCAGCGTCGATGGCGTGCTGATCCGCTTCGCTGGCCTTGGCCGAGGCCTGCCGGATGCCTTCCTGTGCACGGGCATCCACGTCTTTGATCTGCTTGCCATTCGCCGCCGTGAGGTCATCCAGCTCATTGACGCGGTTGCGGATGGGGTTAAGTTGGCGCTGCACATATTTCTTGCGGGCGAACGGGTTCAGCTTGCCCCAGAAACCTTCCCGGTAGTCTGGCTGTAACGGCTGGAGCGCCGACATATTCTGATCAGAATTCGTGTCTGGAGTCGCGGCTGTCTGACTGGATGAGCTCTGCGCACTAGGCGGCGAGGATGTTGCCGGTTGCTGGTTTGCGTCCGACGATGTTTGCTGCGCCATGGCCGGGACCATCAGAGCCACCACCAAGGCCAACGTGAACAGGATACGGGTCTCGATACGTTTCATGTGTTGATCCCTCCAAAGCCGGACCGGCACTTCTAATCCGTCCAGCTTCAACAAGGGCAGCTAAGCAAGGTCAGCCGCTCCTTTTTACGACCTCCGCATTTGCCCCATGGCATGCGGGAACCCTGTTTTCTACTACAAGTCGATTGCCAAACTGGCATGGCTTGAAATTCGCAGTAACCCCTTCGTTTTCAATGGCGCCGCTCAGAACATCCATCACCGGTCGAGTAGGAAACGGCGGTTTCGAGTAATTTTGCCCCGGTGGAATTTGGCCCGACACCGATTAGACGCGCGTATTACAAGATCCTTAGGCCCTTGGCGGCTAGAAAACGCGACGTTCCCGGTAGCATCGGGCGTTGTGGTAGGCAATGAGATCCGCTGGGCGGCGTGCGATGAAGCTGGTGATATGCGGCACCCTGGTTGCGATAATTTGGACCGCACTATTTCTTGCGCTCCGGGGGCTGCTCCCGTGCTGGCTGCCGGCGCTCCCGTGCTGACGATAACGATTCAAGGCACGGCTCCTCGGCAGGTGGAGGACACTACGCAGAGAGCCGTGCCTCGCGATTACTCCGCCGCATGGCAAAGCCTGGCGGAAGCGCTTGATGAGAACCGCGCAGACCTGCTGGCCGCGAACTTCGTGGGGCAGCGGCGTACAAACTGCGCGACACGGTCAGTCAGCAACAAAAGGCGGGACTGCGTCAGCGGTTCGTCGACAAGGGGCACGCCGTTCAAGCCGTGTTCTATTCGCCTGAAGGTTCGGCGATGGAGTTGCGTGATGCCGCGCATCTTCAAATCCAGTTACTCGATGGCGATAAGTGATCCATTCCGAGGACGGCAGCTTTCATTATGTAGCCTTGGTCACCGCGGCCGAAAATTCATGGAAGGTGCGGATCCTACAGGCTGTCCTTGCCTTTTAACTTTCCCGGTCCCGCTACGTCTAACTTCTTCCGGTGTTTACACAGTCTCGAGCGGGCGCAGAAGTGGGAGTGGCCGCAATTTTTCCCGTCCCGCTCAGTTAACGGCTAGAATAGAGGAGACTCGGCTATGCGGTGCCGCATCCAATCGCTGTTTGAGTGGGCTGGTTTCTGAATGACTTTATCTCGTTTTGGTGTTCCCATACTGGCTTTGCTGCTCGCCGCCTCTGCCAGCGGCAGGGCGCAAAATAAACCTGAACCCAAGTTCCCGTCTGCGACTGACGAGGTTTCCCAGCAACCCGCAGGCAAGCAACAAGCCTCGCCTGCCCCGGAGGCCGGAGCTGCTGCTGACTCCGCAGTGCGGTCGGCCGAGTCAACACCCCAGAAGGCCCCTGACAAAGCAGCTGCGTACTACCACTTCATGATGGCCCACATGTATGAGGACATGGTCTCCATGAACGGGCGCATGGAGTATGCCAACAAGGCCATCGAGGAATATCGGCTCGCTCTGGAGAACGATCCCAACTCTGACTACCTGAATGCGGGACTGGCGGAGCTGTACGCAAAAACCGGGCGTATTCGCGATGCCGTCCTTGAGGCCCAGGACATCCTGAAGCGGGATGGCAACAACCTGGAAGCGCGGCGACTGCTTGGCCGGATTTATCTGCGCTCGCTGGGTGATATGCAGGCCGGAACGCAGTCCCAGGAAGTGCTGAAGCTGGCAATTGAGCAGTACGAACAGATCGTGAAGCTGGACCCCAGGAGCGTGGAAGATCACCTTCTGCTGGGGCGTTTGTACCGGCTAAACAACGAGCTACTCAAGGCCGAAGGCGAATTCAAAACCGCGCTCAAGATCCACCCCGACTCGGAAGAAGCGGCGACAATGCTCGCTTATCTCTATAACGATGAGGGAGATACGTCGCGCGCCCTGGAGGTCTTGAACTCGGTCCCGGAATCTGCACGCACGGCGAAGCTGTATTCCACACTGGGGTACACGTACGAACAGCAAAAGGATTACAAGAAGGCCATCGAGGCTTACCGGCATGCAGTCGATCAGGACCACGACAATCTCGACTATCTGCGTGGCCTAGCGCAAAACCTGCTGAATGACGGGCAGACGGACGCCGCGCTGGAACAATACAAGATCATTGCCGATTCCGACCCCTCGGACGCGCAGACTTACATGCGCATCTCCGAGATTGATCGCAAGAACGGGAAGTTCGATCAGGCGCTCGATGCATTGAAGAAGGCCACCGCGATTGTTCCCGACTCGCTGGAGCTGCAATACAACATCGCGGTGATCTACGAAGCCCAGGGTAAATACGACGATTCCATACAGATTCTGCAGCAGTTGTTGCAGAAGACCGAACACTCCGACGGTCAATACAGCACGCCTGAGAAGAACAATCGCGCGGTCTTTTTGGAGCGCCTGGGCACGGTGCAACGCGAGGCCAACAGGCATCAGGCCGCCGTTGACACGTTTACCAAGATGTTGCCTTTAGGCGACGACAATGCTGTTCGCGGCTATCAGCAGATCGTCGAAACCTACCGCGATAACAAGCAGTGGCAGGAGGCGACCAACGTGGCCGAGGAGGCCGCGAAGAAGTTCCCTGCCGACCGCGGACTGCAAATGGTGGCGGCTTCCCAACTGGCAGACATGGGCAAGCCCGACGAATCGATCGACAAAGTCAAGGGCATGCTCAAGGGCTCCGGCGAGGATCGCGAGGTCTATATCGCCCTGGCCCAGATGTACAGCCGGCTAAAGCGTTGGAACGAAGCGGAAGAGAACATCGGCAAAGCGGTCGAGATGTCATCGCGTCCCGAGGATAAGGACTACGCAACATTTGTTTCCGGCTCCATCTATGAGCGCCAGAAAAAGTACGAACTCGCCGAGGAACAATTCCACAAGGCATTGGCCGATGATCCCAAGAACGCCATGGTGCTGAATTACCTCGGTTACATGCTGGCAGATCGCGGTACTCGGCTAGATGAAGCGCTCGGCTACATACGCCGTGCCGTTGCTCTCGATCCGCAAAATGGCGCGTATCTCGACTCGCTGGGCTGGGCCTACTACAAGCTCGGGAACTACGAGTTGGCCGAAGAGAACTTGCGGCGCGCCGCAGAGCGCATTGGGAGTGACCCGACAGTGCAGGAACATCTGGGCGAACTCTACCAGAAGACCGGACGTCTGAAGCTGGCTGCAATGCACTGGGAAGCCGCTCTGGAAGAGTGGAACAAGACTATTCCCGCCGAGGTCGACACCGAGAGCGTTGCCAAGCTGCAGAAAGAATTGGATGCCGCTCGCGTGAAGCTGGCCAAGCAAAGCGGCTCGGCTGCGACCAAGTAAAGTCGCGACGGGTTTCTACAGGCGCTGCCACGGCGGCGCCTTTTCTATTTCCTTGTTCACCGCAGTCGCGTTATACGGCGTAGCCCCGCATCAGGAGAAAACTGCCGGGGCCATCCTTTCTTTTCCCTTACCGCGATTAGCGCGACTGATTCTCGTCGCCTTGCGTAGGCTGCAGGCCCACTGGGTAGTCAGTAAAGCCCTCCTTCGCTTTACCCTGGTTGTTTGCAGGCGTTGGCCGGGTGACTCGTGCGCGCGAGTAATAAGTCTCCGCGATCACATCGTGGACCTGCCGAGCCATCTTCTCCATGTCGCGGGGCTTCATACCGGCAGAAGGAATAGGTTTGCCGAGGATTAGCTGCACGCTCCCGGGCCGCACATGAAAGCTGTTCATCGGCGCCAATTCGTAGGTGCCCACAATCACGACAGGCACAACCGGTGCGTGCGCTCGAATGGCGACATAAAATCCGCCGGCCATGAAGGCCTGCAACTGCCCTGACGGCGAGCGCCCGCCCTCAGGAAACACAACCAGAGGAGTGCCGTGCCGGAGCGCTTCGCTGGCACGATTCAAACTGCGCAGCGATGCCCGGGCATCGTCGGGATCAATGGGAATCTGCCCGGAGCGCCGCAGATGCCAGCCGAGAAATGGGTAACGGAACAGCTCCTTCTTCGCCAAAATGCGGAACTGCATCGGCAAGCATGTATAAAGCACCGGGATATCGGCCGCTGACAGGTGGTTAGCCGCATAAACCGCCGGCTTCGAAAAATCGACGTGCTCCAGTCCTTCGACGTGCACCGAAATGCGCAGCGTCTTCAGGATCATGCTCGACCAGGTTCGCGCAAACCAGTGTTGCACGCGGCCGCTGCGGTCGAATAGCGACGACAGCAGGGAAAGCGTTCCCATCACAAACGTGTAGAAATAAATGAGCGGCACAAACAGGAAGTAAGAACGCAACCGGCTGAGCAGTGCCTTCGTCGATCCCTGGGCCGCAGCAGGCTGGGTATTGGTGCTCATCGCTAAGCCGGAATGCCCATGGCGACCATTACTTCCCCCACCAGAAAGGTGGAACCCGTTACCACGATCAGTCCGTCGCACCTGGTGAGTACGCGAGCACGCGCCAGAGCCGTGGCGGCGGTCTCCTCCTCATGCAGCGGCGTACCGGTTCGCGCGCCAGCTTTGCGCAACTCGATCGTAGTTGCGGCACGGGGGTTGTTCACATGGGTGACCACGACTCTCTCCGCAAGAGGAAAGAGAATCTCGGCCATCTCCTGCAGCGGCTTGTCCCGCATCGCCGCGAAGACCAATGTCAACTCGCGGCCGGAGAAATTCTCCGAGAGCGCCGATCGTAAGGCCCACGCGCCGGCCGGATTGTGTGCCACGTCGAGTACCATCTCGCGCTGCTGGGTCGCGGCCGACGGTGCTAAGACCTGAAATCGTCCCAGCCACTGCGTCTCCCGTATGCCTTGCTCTACCTGCTTGGGAGTGATTTTGAAACCGAACTGTGTCAATTCCTCCGCCGTGGCGATTGCCAGCGCGATGTTGCGCAGCTGATGTCGTCCCGCCAGCGGCGCATCGACCTCGATCTCGTCTCCCATGACTGCCAGCGGATATCGATTGCGCCCAGGAGCAGCAAGCGGGTGGTCCGCGAGATACGCCGCGGCTCCGGGAGAAACCGGCGGTACGTACTGGGCAGCATTCACACCGCGAGCGTGATGGTCGAGAATGGCTTGACCAATCACGTCATTCGCTTCGGGATGCTGCGACAGCGTGACAACGACGCCGTTATCGCGAATAATACCGGCCTTTTCGTGGGTGATTTCGCCAATGGTGTTGCCCAGGTATCTCTGATGGTCAAGCGAAACATCCGTGATCACCGAGATGAGAGGATCGACGACATTGGTCGCGTCGAGACGCCCTCCCATGCCGACCTCCAGAACCGCAATCTCAATGCCGACGCTGGCAAAGTACTCGAATGCCATGGTGGTGAGCATCTCGAAGAAGCTTGGATGCCAGGGTAGTTTTCCGCCGTGCAATAACTCCTGCGCAATGCGCTCGACCCGATCGTGGAGCTCGCTGAACTCGACATCGGAAATCGCCTCACCGTTTACGCGTATGCGCTCGTTGATTCGCCTCAGGTGCGGCGAGCTGTAAAGAGCGGTCTTGTATCCCGCAACCCGCAGAATTGAGGACAGGGTTGCCGCGGTTGAGCCCTTGCCGTTGGTTCCGGCGACCAGGACGCTGGGGTATCGTCGCTCCGGATGATTCAGCGCCGCCAGCATCTCTCGCACGTACACGAGGTCGAACTTAGCCGGAGGTGCGCTGGCCAATTCGTGCCCCAGTGCATAGAGCTGCTCTACGGTATCTTGGTACGTCATGCGAGCTACTTCAGATTACAACATCGGCAGCGAGCCTTTGGCGTTTAGCTCCGAGCACTCAGCTGATGGATTACCACCCAGGAACCAAAAGCGGTGGCGGGCAGGGCGACTTGACCGGGTGCGGCACAGGAGTAATGTGTACCTGAAAGACAAGCATGTATAGGTCCGGAAGAAGAAATCGGTTTTCCTCGAGGACGAGCACTGATTGCTCGACGCAGCAGTGGAACGGTCCCCTCTACAGGCTCAGCTTAAGCATCGCCATCCCCTAGCGCGGCGCGTTTGCGGGACGGCGGATGAGATCAATTGGCGCGGTGTCGTCGTTGTCGAATGCGGCCTCAGGCTCCTGCCACGTGCCCCTGGGCAGCTTCTCCAGCAGACGCACGCAGCGGTTCCAGCGGAGGATCGCTTCCTCGTTGGCCTCGGGCCGGATCTTCTCGGCTTCCGCAAAGTGACGCATCGCTTCCTCAATGAGTGCGACGACCACGTAGGCGGGACGACCAGCGCGCATCTGCGCTTTGCCGCGCCGCTCGCTCAGAATTCCCAGATAGTAGTGCTGGGCATAGGTAGAGGTGAGGCGCCGGAAGATCGCCTCGACTTCGGCGTAGCGATCCTGCACGTCGCCGGTGAACTGGTCGGTGATGCTCAGTCCCAGCAGGCGTAAAGCGGCCTGGTTCTCCGGGTCTGTGGCCAGGATGTCCTGGCAAATGGATTCCGACTCCTCTGGCTCGCGCAGGTAACGATAGAGCTGGGCCTTAGAAAGTGCTTCGGCAATACCACTCGCCGAAATCGTTTTGAGTTTGTGTTCCACGGAGTCCTCCTCCTCAGTGAATCGGTTATTAAGGGCAAGGTGCATCAAAACGCGCCCTTGTCGCTCGGGAGGCACGGGGCCAGGCCCCTAATACATGTTTACACCAGCCGGGACGCCGGCCCGAAGGCCTGCTCTACCTGAGCGTTGACTCGAAGGCCTAGACGTTCCATAGCAAATAGGCCGCTATGACAGTACCCACCACAGCCCCGCCGTAGCAAAAGACAAAGATGATTTCGTTGAGATGCTTCACCTTGAGCCCATCGTAAAGAGTGAACCGGAAGCGGTGTGCCCAATGAAACAGGGGTAAAGCACATAGTATGAAAAGGTAAATCCGGACCAGCGGCAGCCGCAGCAATGACATTAGATGCTCGTAACTGGGCACTGGCAGCCATCCCAGCGGAATGGCCAGCCCAAACAGAAAGAGCTGAACCGGGATGAGCAGTGCCGCCACTACGCCGCCGGCGCTGAACAGCATCCAGAAAAAAGCCTCATTCGACTGTTGCTTCGCCATGTTGTTTTCCCAACTGTCAGGGTCGTAACCAGTGCCGCTGCTAAGCGCATCAGGTTTATTCCTACAGCCCATCAGGGGCTGACGCCCTGGGTCCAATTCATCTGCATTGCGGCTGAAGTGCCGCTGTACGTTTCACCGTTGCAACACGAGCCTGGTCCCGGCACGTACTGAAGCCTGGTATATAAAAACACATCACGCCGGCGTGCGTTCGGCGGATCATTGCAGCACCAGCCAGCTCACGAACGCCGATATCACGATCCATGCCACGTAACTCGGAGCCGCCACCATCGCGTCGGGGACTCGCCTCCCTCCCAGACGTACCGGCATCGCGCTGGGCGCCAGGTTGAACCATGTGATCGCATGAAACACCACAAAGAAGAAACTGATTACATTGAGGAACACAACCAGCGGATTCTGGAGAGCTTGCAAGAAATACGCGTAAGCATCCGGTCCATTGCGCAGGGCCCGTATGAGCAGGAGGGTCTCAATGACCGAAACCGCGACGAAAACACTGCTCAGCTCCCGCAGGATAAACTTCAGGTAGTGCCATTCTCCCAGCCACCAATACACCGACACGCGAGGCCGGTACCATTTTGGATGGAACAGAGTGTAATTGGGCGACGCGGCCCTGGTACCTTCACTCGGCGCTGGCATTATCGCTACTCGCCTTTCGGCATCACAAATGACTTCAGCCACGAAACTACGGCAGCCAGTTTATATTGCTGGATGGCTCCCGCCGGATCGACATGCTTCGGACACACGCGGGTGCACTCTCCGACGAACGTGCATCCCCAAATCCCGTCAGGATGTGCTAACTGAGCCATTCTTTCCTGCCCACCCTGGTCGCGGGAATCCATGTTGTAGCGCTGCGCCAACGCCAGCGCCGCCGGCCCCACGAAAATAGGCTCCAGGCCCACGACCGGGCATGCCGCGTAACACAAGGTGCAGTTGATGCACATGCTGAACTGCTTGTAACGGTCAACCTGCTCGGGAGTCTGCAGAAACTCGCCTTGCGACAGCGGCGGTTCCTCCTTACGGATCAGCCACGGCTTAACTTTTTTCAGCTTGCCGAGGAAGTCGCTTAGCTCGGTGACCAAATCGCGCACCACCGGGAAGTAGCGCAGCGGCTCGACGCGAATCCGGTTGCCGTTGCGGACGTAGCTGGAAAGGAACGTCGCACACGTCAGCTTGGGCTCGCCGTTCACCATCATGCCGCAACTTCCGCAGATGCCCATGCGACAGGACCAGCGGTAGGTGAGCGTGCCATCGACGGTGTCTTTGATGTGGTTCAGCGCATCGAGGACAACCCATTCCTTGTGCACGGGGACTTCGTAACTCTCGAAGTGAGGTTCGTCGTCCCGTTCTGGTGAGTAGCGCGCAATCTCGAGTGTGATTTTGTCAGCCATGCCCAGGCCATCCCTGGCAGAGCCGGCCTTCAGGCCGGCGTCCTACCAATCTCTCAAGCTCCAGATGCGGCGCTAAAGCGCCTCTCTACCCGAGCTTTTGTGCAACCGGGAATTGATGCCTCCGTCATCCCTTTCACTTGGCGGTCTTTGCCTGTTCTTGCTCCAGGGACTGCTGTCCGTACACCCGCTCTCCCGGCGGCCAGCGTGTGATCGTCACCGGTGCATACTCCACTCGCGAGGAGCCGTCCGCATTGCGATAGATCAGCGAGTGCGCCAGGTACCGCTGGTCATCGCGCGCGGGATAATCCGTTCGCTGGTGGGCGCCCCGCGACTCCTGTCGATGCAGCGCAGATTGCATCATCGACTCCGCCACATCGAGCATGAATCCCAGCTCCAGCGCCGACTCCAACTCGGTGTTGAAGGTGCGGCTGTGGTCGTCGAGGCTGATGTTGTCGTAACGCTCCTGAAGCTCGCGCAGCTTCGCAGTACCTTCCGCGAGCAACGCCTCATCGCGGTAGATTCCAGCGCTCCTCTCCACAGTTGCCTGCATTTCTTTGCGAATTGTCGCGATGCGCTCTTTCCCGCCGGTTTTGTTAAGCAATTGCGATTCCAGCCGCCGCTGCTCGTCGAGGGCTTGTGCCTGGACTGTCGGGGTTGGAGACGTATCAGTGGACACGAATTCGGCCGCTGCCCTCCCGGCACGCGCGCCGAATACCAGGCATTCAGGCAGCGAGTTGGAACCAAGGCGGTTGGCTCCGTTGATGCTGACACATGCGACTTCCCCGGCCGCGAATAAGCCGGACAGCGGCGTAGCACCGTGAATGTCGGTGCTTACCCCGCCCATCATGTAATGCACCACTGGGCGCACCGGGACGAGTTCTCTTACAGGATCGATGTTCTGGTACTTCAGGCACAACTCGCGGACAAAAGGCAATCGCGCATTGATGAGCTTTTCCCCGAGGTGTCGCAGGTCGAGATACACAACGTGTCCGTGCGGCGTCTCGATGGTTCGTCCTTTTTGATATTCCTTTACGAATGCCTGCGAGAGCCGGTCGCGTGGGCCAAGCTCCATGGAGCGCAACACCGGCTTGGGCTCAGGCTTACCTAGGTTGTAGTCCTGCAAATAGCGATAGCCGTCCTTGTTCAGCAAATAGCCGCCTTCGGAGCGCGCGGCTTCGGTAATCAGGATCCCGGTAAACGGCAAGCCGGTGGGATGGTATTGCATGAACTCCATATCCTTCAGCGGAGCGCCGGCGCGGAACGCAAGCGCCATGCCGTCGCCGCTCTTGATGTTGGCGTTCGTGGTGAACGGAAACACACGCCCGCATCCGCCCGTGCACAGGATGACAGCCTTTGCCATAATGGCCTGCATCCTGCCCGACATCAGCTCAATGGCCACGACCCCCTGCACTCGTCCGTCATCCACCAACAGCTTGGTAACAAACCATTCGTCGTAGCGCTTGATGGGATCGAACTTCAGGGTGGTTTGAAACAGCGTGTGCAGCATGTGGAAGCCGGTTTTGTCGGCGGCAAACCACGTGCGCTTCTTTTTCATGCCGCCGAAGGCACGAACCGCAATGTGCCCGTCGCGCTCACGATTCCACGGGCAGCCCCAGTGCTCCAGCTGCAGCAACTCCAGCGGAGCTTCTTTGACAAAGGCTTCAACCGCATCCTGATCGCTGAGCCAGTCGCCACCGGAGATGGTGTCGTAGGCGTGCTCGTCGAGGCTGTCGTCGGGCTTGACCACACCGGCCGCTCCGCCCTCGGCGGAAACCGTGTGGCTGCGCATGGGGTAGACCTTGGAGACGACGGCGATGCTGAGCTTGGGATTGACTTCGACTGCGGCGATCGCCGCTCGAAGTCCCGCACCGCCTCCACCAACCAGAAGGATGTCGTGTGACGAAGCTTCCATGGCTCCCCACGAGCCGGCCGGCAGGTGAGTAGCCGCCCTGACTAGCCCGAATGCCGCACATTGTCTCTCCGCGCGGCGAAAAAATGCAAATGGAATTTGCGGAAGTCAGGATTCAACGGTTACGTATCTTGATCGGGCTTGAAGTTATTTGTGCCCTCCGTTTCTTGCATCCGTCAGGGTTCGCCAACGCTAGCTCTTTCCCAGAAACACCAGGGTCACACCGATGCAGACCAGGGCGATGCCCACCCAGCGGCGCGAGCTCACATGTTCTCGCAGAAAGAACACGCCACCGAGCGCGCCGGCGACATAGCTGAGGGCTGTGACGGGCACGACAAAGCTAACGTTCTCGATGGCCAGGATGGCCAGCAAGGAAAAGAAGGCCAGGGTCATCATCCCGACCCCCAGCCACATCCATCGGTTGCGCAGCGCGCGAAAAATCACCCGGATAATGGCCCGCGGCCGGAAATCCTTCACCTCGCCGGTTTGTTTCATAGCGCGTGACACGCAGAGCTCGCCTCCGGTGCCAGCCACCACGATCATGAAAAAGTAGACGGCTTTGAGCACGACTAGCGGTGCTCCGTGGTACGTGGATTGGTCCGCCCGACGATAAATACGCCAAGGCAGATTATGGCGATGCCCAACCATCGCAGGGGAGCAATATGCTCGCCCAGGATCGCATAGCCCATGATGGCAACGACTCCATATGCCATCGATGACGCGGGCTGCACGAAGCTGTAGTCGGCCCAGGAGAGCACCAGAATGTTGGCCACAAAGAAGGTAATGAGCGAAGCGATGCCGAACCAGATGGTACCCGTCGACAAGATGCGCAGCAGCGTATGTGACAGCTCAGTCAGCGGCCATGCCGAGAACGCGCCCACGCTCTTCATGCCCTTGCCGAGCAAGACATTGCCCAGCGGCCCGGCAATGATCATGATCAGGATCATCGCCGCCGTTTTGAATTCCAGATGCTTGTGAGATTCCATCAGGCGGTGTGACTCACGGCTCGCGTAGAGGATTGGAGAAGCATCTCCCATGGTATATCAAGCGTATACGGCCCTTTTTGAAGCTGAGCCAGAGCACTGATTCACCCGTTCATTTATCATGGAGACAGCGTATTTGTGTGAGACAACCTGCCCTGCGGGCTCTCGCCACGGCCTATCAATTCAGCAACGAAGGATTCCAACGCACTTTGTGTGGCATTGCAGGATTTACTGAAAAACGCTGGTCCCCCGGACCAGGTCGCATCGAGACCGCGACCGCCACACTGACGCACCGGGGACCGGACGAGCAGGGCGTCTTTCGATCCAGCCTATGCTCGATGGGCGCCACACGTCTCAAGATTCTCGACCTCACCGCCGGCGACCAGCCAATTCAAACCGATGATGGCGACACCGCCATCGTCTTCAACGGCGAGATCTACAATCATCTTGACCTTCGTAAAGAGCTGGAGCGCCTGGGACACCGCTTTCACTCGCGCTGCGACACCGAGACAGTTTTGCACGCATTCGTCGAATGGGATACGGATGCGTTCAGCAAATTGCGCGGAATGTTCGCGGTTGGGCTGTGGACCACCTCGTCGCGCCGCCTCGTGCTGGCACGCGATCGCATGGGTATCAAACCGCTCTACATCGCGCGGCACGGGGAAGACCTGCTCTTCGGCTCCGAGCTCAAGGCCATCCTGGTTCATCCCGAGATCGAGCGCCGCCTCAGCCTAGTGGGGCTTGACTGCTACCTGTCGCTGAACTATGTGCCAGCCCCGTGGACCCTGGTCGAGGGAATCGAGAAGCTTCTGCCAGGTCATTGGCTCGAATGGCGCGATGGTTACGTTTGCTCGGAGGCCTATTGGCGCCTGCCGTCCACAGTCAGTCATCGCCACACCCTCGAGTCGGCGAAAGAAGAACTGGACTCGCTGCTGCAGCAAGCTATCCCGGAGCACTTACTGTCGGACGTTCCACTGGGCGTTTGGTTGAGCGGGGGGGTCGATTCGACGACGATCCTTCACTACGCAGCGCAAGCTTCCAGTTCGCGCCTGAGGACGTTTTCCATATCCTTCCGCGGCCGCAGCTTCGATGAGACACCTTATATCAAGCGTGCCGTCCAAGCCTACGGAACCGTGCACGAGCAGTTTGACCTGAATCCTGAAGAGGACCTGCAAGGCGCAATCGAGGAGATCGCGCATTACTCCGACGAACCCAGCGCAGACGCGGGCGCGCTGCCCGTGTGGTTCTTATCGAAGCTCTGCAAGACGCGCACCACAGTTGCGCTGAGCGGCGAGGGTGCCGACGAGTTGTTCGGCGGGTACCTGACGTATCGGGCCAACCGTATCGCGCGGTCGATTC
>Ga0306922_10002043_pt1 | contig 18623 bp, 18 predicted proteins | sample sta12Cox44000082_FD_203758 | JGI IMG/M metagenome (GOLD analysis project Ga0306922, IMG submission 203758) | Lab enrichment of tropical soil microbial communities from Luquillo Experimental Forest, Puerto Rico - statoxic.12C.oxic.44.000.082 (v2)... | ecosystem: Environmental > Terrestrial >... | reverse complement strand
AGTGCCGCCATTGACCGATGGCCGGGTCGCCCTCCATGGGTACCCAGGCCATGTGAATCGCGTCCTCGGGGCAGACGCCGATGCAATGCTCTTCGCTTCCGCATTCGTTGGGACGCGCCAGCACCGCCACACTCGCTTCGAGTTCGAGGCAGGCCTGTCCGCACGCCGCGAAGCACAAGTTGCAGCCCGAGCACGACTCCTCGATCACCACTGGAATCCATTTGCTGTCCACTGAAGCGTGCTCTCTTCCGTCCCCGACACTACCGTCGCTTTGTTCAAAGCATCGGCCGAGCAGCGGAAAGTCGCCGTGACTAAAGTCACAGTCAGGCCGTTTCCGCGAACGAATACTGGAAACCAGGCGGCGGAACGAGCGCCAAGAAGAGAGGAACACCATGCAGACGCAGAAGAGTCCGACGGTCCGGGAACTCGCGGCGATCAACCCCAGCGCCGCGCGCATCTTTGAGAGATTTGGCATTGACTACTGCTGTGGCGGGGAGAAATCTCTCGCCGAGGCGTGTACAGCGGCAAAAGTGAACCTGGATGAGGTCAAGACCGCACTCGAAAGACCGGTCTCCGAAACCAAAGACCGCGACTGGCAGAAAGCGTCTCTCGCCGAGCTCGTGTCGCACATTGTCGAGAAGCACCACCAATTTACAAGGGAAGAAATCGCCCGGCTGACACCGCTGATTGCGAAAGTCGAAGGTGTGCACGGCCGGAATCACCCGGAGATCAACAAAGTGCAAGGGCTATTCCGCGGATTAGCGCAAGAGATGACCATGCACATGATGAAGGAAGAGCACATGCTCTTCCCGTATATCGAACAACTGGAAGAGGCCGCGAACCGGGGCGTTCAACCGGCCCCGCCGATGTTTGGAACGGTGCAGAACCCGGTGCGGATGATGATGATGGAACACGACGCTTCGGGCGAAGCATTGCGCAGAATCCGGGAACTCACCGGCGGCTATACGGCGCCGGCGGCTGCCTGCGTGAGCTATCAGACGCTGTACAAGGCGCTTCAGGAATTCGAAGCGGATCTGCACCAACACATTCATCTCGAAAACAACATCCTGTTTCCGCGAGCCATTGCGCTCGAAGCGCGAGCGTTTTGACGGAGGGCGGTATGGAAGTACCCGCATCGGGAACCAGCCCCTTGTTTCGAAACCCCATGAAGAATGATCCAGCCGTGAGAGAAGCCCTGCAGGCCACACGCGAGAGGGAGGTGGCCATGTCCAAACTGCTGATGACCTTTGTCGGAACGGGCATGCTCTTCATGCTATTTCCCGGGACGCTCCTGGGTGTCTGGAACCTTTTGCAGATCAGCGGCCAGGAGCACGGCGGAAGAATTTCTCCGGCGTGGGTGCAAGCGCACGGGCATGCGCAAGTGTTCGGATGGATCGGAACGTTTTTGTTGGGGATCGGGTTTTATTCCATCCCGAAGCTGCGTGACCGCGCGACGCGTGTGCTCCGTGCCGCGTGGATTTGCTGGGCGCTGTGGACTGTGGGCGTCGCCCTCCGCTGGGCGTCCACCGTTTACCTCTGGAACTGGCGCGTGCTGGTTCCCGCGGGCGGGATTGTCGAACTCGCGGCGTTTTTGATCTTCTTCGCGATCGTTTCGCAGCATCGCCCAAGGGATTCAAGTCAAAAGGGGCTCGAGCCCTGGGTGTGGGTTGTGATGACGGCGACCCTCGGCTTCTTGTCCTCGCTCGTGGTGAACCTCGGGCTTAGTCTTCAGGCTTCTTTCCGCGGCGTGGGTCCGGCCTTTCCGCTTGGCGCCGACCAGCGCTATCTGGCTCTGCTCGGATGGGGATTTCTGGTTCCGTTTGTCTGGGGTTTCAGCGCCAAATGGATGAGGGTGTTTCTCGGACTGCGGGCGTTTCGCACGCGGTTCCTCTATGGCATGGTCGTTGTGAATCTCGCTGGGGTGGCGTTCGCGATCCGCGGGCAGTTCACGCCCGCCACCGTTCTCTTCCTGCTTGCTGTGGGACTCTCGATCGTCGCCATCCGCATCTTTGAAAGCAGCGAGCAGGAAGCGAAGATCAAGGGCATTCACAAGAGTTTTCCCGTGTTCGTGCGCATCGCCTATGCCTGGCTGCTCGTCCCGGCTGCGCTCGGTGTCGCGGCCACTTTTTTGGACACGGCGGGCGGATTCTGGGGTGCGTCGCGGCACGCCCTCACCGTGGGATTCGTGTCCACGATGGTTCTTGCTGTGGGGCAACGCATCCTGCCTGCCTTTGCCGGGATGCGACTGCTGTGGAGTCCCCGGCTGATGTTTGCCGGTCTCTTCCTCCTGACCATCGGCTGCACCCTGCGCGTGAGTTCCGAAGTGTTGGCGTACCAGGGTTACGCTGCCTGGGCCTGGCAAGTGCTCCCGGTCTCGGCTCTGACGGAATTGACCGCGCTTTCGGTGTTTGCGACCAACCTGCTCTGCACGTTCCTTCTCCAGCCGAGCCACGCGGTGAATGAACCTATGATGGTCAGCATTCCCCAGATTGCGATCGAGGCCAACAGCAGGTAGGCTACAGGGCATAGACGGAAATGCGCTCGTTTGCGTGAAAACGGAGTTGCCATGGACGAAAAACTGCCCAAGCCCACACGGGCGTTACAGAAGGAATTTCCGAAAGTGTGGAAGAGCTTTCAGGAGTTAGGCAAAGACTGCCATTCGGCCGGTCCTCTGGATGAGCGCGTGAGGCGGCTTGTCAAGATCGGCATCGCCGCCGCCGCACAGTCCGAAGGAGCGCTCCACTCGGCTGTCCGGAACGCCCGGAAGGCCGGTGTATCGTCGGCGGAAATCCGTCACTCCATTCTGCTGTCGATGACCACGGTCGGTTTCCCCCGCGCCATGGAAGCGCTCGCCTGGGCCGAAGACATCCTGAAGCGGGCGGAAAGTAAACCTTTCCCTTCGAGAATCTAAGAACGCGCAAAGTCCTTTCCGTCAGCCGCCGTTTTTCGTTCAGCCCGTAGCCGCTTGTTCTCGCTCGAGCCCGGCGAGGTCCTTTACAACAATTTTCCGCCCTTGCACGTCCAGATAACCCTCTGCTTGTAGGCGCCCCAGATTGCGCGAAATCAATTCGCGAACCGTGCCCAGTTCCGCCGCCAGATCCTGCTGACTCTTGGGCAGCTCGATCACCACGCCCACTTTGGATCGCTTCCCGTCCGTATGCGCCAAGCGCAAAAGCACCGAGATCAAACGCTGCCGGACCGTCGTGAACGACAATTCCTCGATGATCCCAACGAGACGCCGGAGCCGTGCACCCACAACCGCAATTACCTTGAGGCCTACTTCGGGATGCTCCAGGCAGAACCCCTGAAAATCTTTCCGGGAGATAAAGAGCACTTCCGAATCTTCGAGCGCCGAGGCCGACGCCGGGTAAGACCCGCCGTCGAAAACAGGCAGTTCCGCGAACGAACTGCCGGGACCTTCCACGGCGAGAATCTGCTCGCGACCGGAAGGCGACAGCTTGAAGATGCGAACCTTGCCGTTGGCCACGAGATATAGGCCCTGGCAGCGGTCCCCTTCGCTGAAAAGCAATTCACCGCGATCGAATCGTTTGCGTATCACACGTACCGCAAGGGCGGCCGTCTCGGCGTCGGACAGGCCAGTGAAGAGTGGGGTTTGGCGGAGAATCTGTTCGATGCTCTGATTCATGGAATAGCTTTCGCTCACTCAGCCTGACGAGTGCACTGCAGAACTATGCCACACCACCCAACGCGGACGATACCAACGCTCACGGAAACGACGCTTCATCTTGCCGAAGATTTCCATCGGCCCGGTGCAAGGAGTTTCTGACAGCGTTCGAGGCGTGGGCAAGCAGGACATCGTGGCGCACCTTGCGCGTGTAGCGACAATACCTCGCCTCATGCGGCACTACGGCTCAGCTGGCAGCGATGGATTCGACCACCTGCCTGGCGTGGTACGCACCCTGGATAACCCGAACACTCCTTGCTTTTCTTGTGCTAGCGGCGAGAGTGCGCCGGTTCACAACATAGTCTCGGAGGCTTTTGGACATGGCACTGCGGTGAGTTCGCCGGCGTATGCTTCCTAGTCCGCTGCCGCCCTTCGAGGCATGTTGCGGCCCCTTCACGACCCTGATCTTAGCATTTTCGGGAACGCCTACCCGCCAACCTAATGCTTGAAGGGAAGACGCCCCAAAAAAGCAAAGGACAATCGCGATTTATGGATCTCCTTAGAAGGCGAATTTCATCGCCAGTTGGACCAAGCGGGGGGCCGCTGCACTCACAACCCGTCCGAAATGGGGATCATTCACTTCTCCGTCTACTGAGGCGGGGCCGTAGAATTGAGCGTGATTGAAGGCGTTGAATGCTTCCAGACGAAACTCCAGGGATTTGGACTCAGACAAGGGGAGCAGCTTGGTTAAGGTCAGATCGAAGTTGCTTATTCCCGGCCCATAAAAGAAGCGTCGACTGGCATTTCCCAAATGGCCCAGAGTTTCTCGGGCAAATCCGGCGGTGTCGAATTCGCGTTTCCCATTCCTAGGATTGGTGTTGATGTCGAGCGGGCCGCCGTCGTAGCTGGGCATATCCAGCAGGTTGTTGTTAACGCCGTTGCCTAGGGTTCCGAGAAGGGAAAAGTCGGAATCGTCGTGGAGAGTTACGGGGAGACCAGTGCTGAAACGAGTGGTGCCGGATAAGGTCCAGCCGCTGGTGAAGCGATTGTTGTGACGGAAAAGCTCAGTAAAGGGCAGCATAACCTGATAACTGGCAACGAAGTTGTGCTTCATGTCGAAGGCGGAGATTGCGCGGGTGCCGCGAGGATTTAAGGGACTGAGTTGTTCACCGAGATTCGAACCTTGATCTATGGACTTGCTGTAGGTGTAGCCAAGCAAGAAACTGGAACGCTTCTGGGTGTAGCGCAGACTGCTCTCCAAAGCGTTGTAATTGGAGTTAGCGACGGTCTCTTGGGCGGTGATTTCGCCGTAGTTGGGACCCAAGCCTACGCGAGTTCCCTGATAGACCTGGCCTGTGCTGCTGGTGATGAGAGCATCTTCGGCAAAAGGGCCGCATGTGGAACTGCCCGGTGCGACCTCGTTCGGTTGGCTAAGACTGAGACAAAGAGCCTGATCGCTAGGATTCGTCGATACAATTGCTAGGATGTGATGTCCTTGATTCCCCACATAACTCATCGTCAATAACATGCGCGAAGTGATCTGTCGTTCGAATGAGAGCATGTAATTTTCGGTGTAAGGAACAGCATTGCGGTAATAAAAATACGGGTCGGCTGCGATGGGTATGACACTGGCGAAATCAAAGGAAGTATCCGGATTCTTTGCGGAGACGTTGTGCGGCGGAAACGATAAAGGAAAAGGATTTGCATTTTGCGCGCCGTTTGAAGCATTGATGAACGGCGTTGCAAAAAGAGGAGGCTCGGGACTCAGGTAGTTATACCCGTAAGGCGGAACCGCATACATGACACCGGCCGACAAACCGGGGAATGCAGTATAGAAGATCCCATAGCTTGCGCGGATGCTGCTCTTTCCGCCGGCTCCAAATATTCCGCGCAGAATCCCATGATCGAAGCCCGGGGAATAGGCCAGACCTAGGCGTGGGGCAAAGTTGTCTCTTTTGGATGGCGAAATGGTGCTCGGAATTCCAGGATCGCCCGGAACAAGTAGACCTCCAGGCGCGTGGGGATAAAGGACGGACTGTTTTCCAGGAATGATCGTTTGGATCTGGTTGTACTTTTCCCAGAAAGGCATGATGTATTCCCAACGCAGCCCAAAATTAAGTGTCAGATTGGATCGCACCCGCCAGCTATCCTCTGCAAAAAGTCCGGTATAGCGATTCCGCAGATAAAACGGTTGGCCAGACGACTGGGTGAAGTTGCTCGGAACACCGATTAGAAAATCGGCAAAAGCATTCCCCGTTTCGGTTCCGTTGATATTGAACGTGCCATTGAGCGTAGCGTTCGGATGCTCGTTCACTTGGTCCACATGAAATTGGGCGCCGAACTTAAGGGTGTGCGACCCGATCGCTTTCGAAAACGTGTCGCTGAAGTACCACGTATTGTTGTTTTGGGCTACATTCGTGACTGGGACGCCCATCACGAACGAAGGAAACGTTATGTTTTCCACACCTTCGAACTGAGGCGCTTGCACCAAGATTCCGGTGGGAGGTGGCGCGAAACCTTGCGCTGTCGTACTGACGCCGAGGCCGCCCTTTGGCTGCCCGATCACATTGGCATAACGGAGAAAGCCGAAGTGAAACTCATTAACGGTGCCGGAGCCGAAGGATTTCACGTCACCGAGGCTGATCAGCTGAGCCTGGCCGAATGTCAGCGCGTCAAAGCCCGGGACGGTCGCGCCACCTTGCTGTCCTGGATAGGGATTGTCGACCCTGTAATTGTCGAAAAAATAATAGGCGGAAAGCTGACCCCACCGGCTGTTCCCGTCGACCCTTCCGGAAGCCTTATCATCCCGAACAGTCTCCGGAAAATCCGACGTGGAAAATTGATCGGCGCTAGCATTGGGGACGGGGATGTATTTCAGCAGGTTGAGAGCTGGTGCGGACCACACGCTCCGCGGAATGATGGCGCCCGGAAACACGCAGTTCGCGGTCGTGCAGCCAGGCTTATGGTACGGTTCGCCGACAACAACCGCGTAACCAACCTTCTGCGCTAGCAAATTGGCCAAGTAGCTACCGCTCACAGTGCCCGTCAAAGAACTAGCAACATCGGAGAGATTTCCTTCGCGGTCTTGCGCTGACGGAACCGAGATGAGGCCCGTTTCCACGCCCGCGGTCGTTCTAGTACCTTGGTAGTCAACGAAGAAGTAAATGATCTGGTGTTTGATCGGTCCGCCGAGCGTGCCACCGAACTGATTCTGTCGGAACGCCGCCCTGCTAGGGTCGAAGTAGCCGCGTGCGTCGAGATCGGTATTACGCAGAAACTCGAAGGCATTTCCATGGAAAGAATCGCTCCCCGATTTCGTCACCACCGTGACCATTCCACCGTTGTAATCGCCGTATTCAGGGTCGAAATTATTGGTCAGAACTCGAAACTCGTCGATAGAGTCGAGGTTCGGAACAATCGAAGTACCTCCATTCATGTGTTCCTGCACGTCGGTTCCGTTCACCATAAAGCCGTTGGACGATTCCCGCTGGCCGTTAATGGAAAGATTGCCCGGATTTAGATCTCCCGATGGGGCCAGGGTTCCGGTCACTCCAGCCATAACTACAGAACTCGGCAGCAAGGTCGTGATCGGGATGATTCCCGGTTGGATGGCCAGTAGATCCGTAAAGCTTCGACCGTTCAGGGGCAGGGAGATGATCTGTGACCCCGTTACGACTTCGCCGAGGTGCGTCGCTACCGTATCGACCTGAGTATCCGACGCTTGGACGATGACGGTCTCGGACTGCAGCCCCAATTGAAGGATCGCGTCCACCGTAACTCGAGCGTCCGTGTCGATCTTCAAGTCCGTCTTTTTCTCTGTCTTGAACCCAGCAGCCTCTATGGTCATATCGTAGTGCCCGACTGGTAGGGTGGGAAATGTGTAGTAGCCCTGAACGTTTGAAACAGTCGCATAGGTGGAGTTGAGCACGTTGTTGACCAATCTGATCGTCGCACCTTGAATGACGCTACCGCTTGGATCTTTAACGGTTCCCGATAAGCTGCCATTTGCGACAGCCCACACGGGAACCGCCCAACAAAACAGAACTACAGCTCGGACGATCCGCCAAGTCCGCGCGTCCGACCTGTTTGCCTGTGGCTTCACCGACCCAGGTTCCTTCGCTGGTGCTTGTGTTTTGCCGACGAATGGGCGATGGCCGGAGAACTCATGACCAAGCGTCCGTGCTGTAGGCCAGGTTTTGGATCAGCCTGGACTTTCCTTTAACGACGACCACTTCGAGGCAGGTGTCATGATCGAGATGGGCAGGGACCGTGGAAATAATCCCGGTGTGGTGCTGATGCTGAATGTCCGTCAACTTCTCGGGAAGAAGGCGGCTGTGGTGATCGTAAATGAGCGTGACTGTTCCCACGACTTGAGAGTCGGGTGCTAGAACGGATGTTGTTACAAGGTGATCGCGAATGAGGTCGCGAAGCGCCTCCGATCGATTCGTATAGCCCTTGTCGGCGATGAACCGGCCAAACTCCTGCAAAAGCGCAGCGTCAATGGAAACCCCTGTCCGGCTAAGCCCAGCCATATCGGTCGCTCACATTTCCATGTAATTCCATCGAGGCTAAATTCGCAAGGCTAGCACGAACTTCATTTTCGTAGTACTAGCGTTTTCCCCGCCAACCGCTCCGGCGCGTGGCAAGCAAAAGATGCAAGGACAAGCGGCATGTTCCGCTACGCTAACGTCCGGTGCGTGAGCTTTCATCATCCCCGCCGTTTGCACGAACGCGAGAACCGCACGAATTTCGTGGGATAATCCCTTCTGTGAAAACGACCATAGGCATTGGTTCAGCAACTCTTTCCAGCCTCCTAGCCTGTCTCGTTTTGTTCGCGCAGGCTCCTGGCCAGCAACAACAGCCGGAGTTTATCAAGAAAGGCCAGCAATTGATGCGTGATGGGAGACTGGAAGACGCGCTTGCCCTGTATCGCCAGAACCTCCAGTCTTCACCGGATTCACTTCCCGCCAACATAGGTGCGGGGAGCGTCCTTGACTTGATGGAGCAGGGGGAAAAAGCCCGCGATTATTTCCCGAAGGCGATCGACTCCGCGGACACGCCCGAGCGCAAAGCGATGGCGCAACGAGCGATGGCGATGTCGCATGCGTTCGAGGGGAATTGTAAGAAGAGCGTGGAGTACGAAGAGCAAGCCTTGGACTACTACCGCACGGCAAAGCCTACAAGCTGTACCAACTTGGTCACGACCTGGGTTTGAAAGAGCCAGATATCAAACCTGCCCGTCTGGACCTCTCGAATTTCCGGTGGGAACACGCACAGGCCCGCATCGCGGCTCGGCGGGGGAACGAGAGAGAAGCCGAGAGCCATGTGACTGCAGCTAAGGCGATCCTCGACAAGGGCACCAACGCTGAGCAGGCGCAGTTTCTTCCATATTTGCAGGGCTACGTGGCGTACTACGGTGGTGATTACAAGACCGCGCTCGATGAACTCCTGAAAGCGAACCAGAGCGACCCCTTCATCCAATGCTTGATCGGCCAGACCTACGAAAAGCTGGGCGAGAAGGCGAAAGCCATCGAGTTTTACCGCAAGGGGGCGTCGGCCAGCTCGCACAATCCTCTCGCAGCGTATGCCGTTCCGTTCTCCAAGAAGAGGCTCGCCGTGCTCGGAACTAAGGAACGTCTCCCGCGTTGTCGTCACGGGCAGGCTCCCACTACCAGATCGAAGTTTTCAACCCATTGCGTCTCGTTCCGGTTCGCAGATCTTCCGTACTTCGCCCCCGCGTATCCTGAGGGCCTTTCACGCTGCGATGCCTGCGTCGAGCGAGTGCTTTACCGATTTCGATGTTACAGATTGCGAATGAGAGGGACCAGTCTCTCCTTTTCGGCTCACTAGCAAGAACACCAGGAGGGCAAGGAAAAGCGCAAGGATAACTGCAGGCAATACTGGGTTCTGTTGCCTTGATGCTTGATGCCATCTATCACCCCGCCTGGAATGGAATTTATATGACCATCGTTTTCGAGGAAACCAAGCGGCGCAGGCTACCTGGCCGTCGGTGCAATTTCTGGACAGGCTGCATGGAGTGAAGGATGCGAGGCGGCACTGCCGAGCGGCCCTGCGCAGGTCAGAAATTCTCCGCCCAAGAATTTCTGTAAATACAACCCGGCGCAGGGCGGCACGACAGTGCACGCGTGTGAATCGTGACCCCTAGTATTAAGCAATCCCTAGACTGGTACAACTGGCAAAAGTGACAGATTCTGAGCCTTCCGAGAAGGATTCGTCAAAGGTTAAAGCAACAACATCCAAGCCTTAGGCCATCGTTTTGTCGATGCGGGTCGCCACGCTGACGCATCCCTGCCCTTCCGCAAGCGAAGCATTTGTCCCGGAGTCCACGCTTTACGCCCGAGTGTGTGGCGGCCCACGGGTACGCCTGCAATACGTTTGGCTGACGGAGGATGGGCGCGGGAACGCGCGTGCTGGGTACGTCTAAAATCGGCGGAGTAATCTCGGCGTCCTGCGCGCCCGCTCCGTCTCCTGAAGCCCGCGCCCAGCGCACAATTGGATCACGGTGCGAAAGCATAGTCAACCGCTGTTGTTCGCGAAAACTCAGTCCGACTTCAAAATCAACAAGATACAGCGAGGCTGCTTTACACGGATGCACTTCAGTCCGAGCGCGTCGAACGCGTCCTAGAGTTTTTGGGTGGAGACAGCGTACGGAACTATTGCTGGCGACAGGTATCCGGTAGTGCAGGAAACTTAACACAAGTCAACAGCTTAGATTTTTGTTCGCCTGGTTCGGCAGCAGGAGGACGGTGGTTCAAATTCACTCGCACCGAACACTTCTTGGGGTCCGGCGACTTACAGCATAAGAGAAGGTCAACAAGCGCCTGGCGCACGACCAGGAGCTCTGTACTCTGAATGCATTCGCGGAGCCCAGTGTTTTCCCATTCCACCTGAAGTGCTAGGGACCACCGGAGGCACGAACATCGTCGATCGGCATGCGTTTCTCGGATGCTCTTATCTGACGGGACCTAAATATTGGTCCAGCCAATTGAGGGTTTCCTTTATCACCTCAGTCCGGGGTATATCGTGGCCGGTGTCGTAGACCAAGCGGCGCTTGTGTTGCATGGGTGTCCCTAGCAGGCGGAACATCGGCTCCTGCGATGAGGCTGTTGGGAAAAGGAAATCGAAGCGGCCATTCAGCATCAGGACCGGGGCTTTTACCCGCGGGGCGAAGTTGATCTGATCCACTTCGGGAAGCCGACGTTGAAAATAAAAGCCGAGCGCAATAGCCCCAATGGGGCCCGATTAAAGGGAGGAAGTTACACACTATCCGGCGCCGATTCAACGCGAGAGAACTACCGACCTCTGCTCGCGAACCGTCAAGGTGAACGTCGCAAAATCCACTCGCCCCGACCACTTCCTCCCATACTTTTCATCGGGTTACGCGTTTACGATGTCTGAGGTTTCCACAATTTGTTTTTCCAGCATCAACCAATTGGCGTTCTCGTGGCGAGTTGCGCGCCAAAATTGTTGCAAACCGATCTGCTACCTCGCGGTAGAATCGCGTGCGATGAACTTCATCGACATGTCTCCCGAAGAGTTTTGCGAGCTTGTGGAGCGTGTCTCACGGATCGCCGGAGATTATCTGAAGGATCTTTCTGAACGAGCTATTCCGGCAAAAGGAACTGGCGCGGAGATCGAACAAAAGTTCCGCCATACACCCCCCGAAAAAGGCGATCCGGAGGAGGCCCTCCGCGGTCTCCGCGATACGGCCTTATACTCACGCGCGCAAAATGGCCGGTTTTTCGGCTATGTGCTCGGGTCCGGAGAGCCAGCAGCAGCCATCGCCGATCTGCTCTGCAGTGTGCTGAACCAAAACGTCACGGCGTGGCGCTCTTCACCGGCCGCCGTTACGATTGAGAAGGAGGTGGTTGGCTGGATTGCGCAAGCCATCGGCTGCGATCAGTTTGCAGGCATTCTAACAGGCGGGGGTTCTTCTGCAAACCTAATGGGTTTGGCAATGGCAAGGGAAGCAAAGCTTGCCGCCAATGAATGCGGAGTCCGTGCCACAGCGCCGCATGCGGTATATGCATCGACGGAAGCGCATATGTCAATTTCGAAGGCTGTCGGTTTACTGGGGATCGGACGAGAAAACCTGAAGCTCGTTCGAGTGGATGAGCGCTTTCGCATGATTCCGGACGCTCTTGAGGAACGTATGCGAAGGGACAAGGAGCTTGGAATTGTGCCCCTGGCGGTGGTGACGACGGCGGGCACGGTGAACACAGGCGCACTCGACCCATTGCCTGAGATTGCACAGGTCGCAGCGAACCACCGAGCATGGCTTCACGTAGATGGATCTTACGGTGCGTTAGCGGCCATCGCGCTACCAGGAAAATTTGCGGGACTCGCGAAAGCAGACTCGCTGGCTCTGGATCCCCATAAATGGCTCTATCAACCCCTCGACTGTGGATGCCTGCTGCATCGTGATCCGCAAGCTGCACGAGCGGCATTCGCCCATAGCGGTGATTATGTTCGGCCATTCGGCCAAGATCCCATCGAGAGTCACGTCTACTTCGAAGAATCGATCGAGCTGTCTCGACGATTCCGCGCGCTCAAGCTGTGGTTCTCGCTCCGGTATCACGGACTTGAATCGTTCCGCGAGTCTATCAAGAAAGACCTACTGCATGCTCAGCGATTGGGCTCGCTGATCGAGAGAACTTCTGAGCTCGAATTGATGGCACCCATTGAACTCACTGCAGTCTGTTTCCGATATGTCGGCGATCGCAACTCCACGAGTCCAGAACTGGATCAGATCAATTTCGATATCCTTCGGCGAATGAATGAGCGCGGTCGTGTTTATCTTTCCAACGCGACCCTGCATTCCAAATTCTGCTTGCGGGCCTGCATCGTGAATCACCGTACAACAGACTCAGATATCGATGAAGTCGTCTCTGAAGTCTTGTCTGCTGCAAGAGAAGTACGCACTGTGAGTCCGCCATGATGCGCAGCTGTTCGGCTTCGGGGACCGCTGCTGCCAGATACCGGCCCGCGCTCTAATCCTAGAATGGGTTGAACGCTTGGGATTACGGCTGGCGGGCTTTCGTGCCGCGGAGTGGGTTGTGAAACCGATGTATTACCTTCGAACGAAAGAGAGACGGAGACAACTGGTGCCAATTTCTGAGATTGGTACTCGTCCCATTCTGTTTATCTCAGGAGAGAGGGACGAAATCTGCCCGCCAGAGAATGCCAAGCTGATGTTTGAAGCGGCGCTAAGCCCTGAAAAACGGTTGCTGGTAGTGCCGGAGGCCGAGCACGACGCCACATATCAAACAGCTCCACGGTTATACGAAATCGACGGTCATACGGTTCCTCGAAGACGCGTTTCGACGAGCTGCGATCGGACCAAGCAAAATACCCGCATCCCGCTGTCACGAAACGCCTCGATCTGACTCTAGTACAATGGGGGTTGGCGCGATTCGAGCCAAATGCCTTGGGCGCCGTCTGATTCAAAGAACCGAGGGAAAAACCGATGCCGACCGCATGGCAGCTTTTGCTAGCCGGATCCCTGTTACTCTTTGGCGGTTGCCGAGTGAGCAAACCCGGCGCAGTAGAAGGTGAAATGGCCAAGGAGGTAAAGCACAAGATCACGGTTGGAGGGAAAGACGATCGTAACCCGATCCCCGCAACGGAGGAAAGCATCGCGGATGGTCGAGAGCACTTCGGTCATCACTGCGCCATTTGTCACGGTTTGGATGGTCAAGCTACCGGTGTCCCGTTTGCGGACAAGATGTCGCCTGCGGTGCCCGCGCTCTCATCGAAGGATGTGCAGGACTACAAGGATGGCCAATTGAAGTGGATCATCGAGAATGGCATCAACCCGTCGGGAATGCCGGCCTGGAAGGGAATTCTCAGCGACGAAGAGATGTGGAAAGTGGTCGACTTCCTCCGTCACCTACCTCCTAAAGGAAGCCTAGGGATTCCAGAAGTCTACAGAGAAGAACAACAAGAGCACGAGCATATGCACAAAGATGAGCACCACGATTAGCCATATCGCAGTACGATACAAAAAGCAAGAGCAACCCTTCTGTTATATATATCGCACCACGATATAATATAGGCTTGTAATGGAACCTTTTCCCGGAATGGTTCCTACGGCGCGACTGCAGACGCATCGCCCTTCAGAAAAGATGCGCGGCCTGAAAGGCGGACACATCGATGCGATTCAAAAAGAAAAGTAAACCTCATCGCCCTTATTATCTTTTCCCTGGTTCTGTGTGCGATTCAAGCAGCGGTCTGGGCGAGATCGACGCAGCTCGCTGCCGCGAATGAGACAGCTGAGGCCTCTTCCTAACTAGCGATGGTCTGTGGCCGCCGGTCAAAGATCCAGAGGTCGCGGACGTGTCGAACGGGGTTACACGGGGTAGGGCCACACGCCCGGCGATGCCCACCCTATTCTTCAGCACTTCCCGTTGCCTCGCTTGGCTAAACGAACTAATCGGCTGCGGCTTTGGATCTCGCCGGGTCAATTTCGATTCGGCCCTTAAAATGAGCGCCATCTTCAATGCTGATGCGGGCGCAAGCAATGTCGCCGGTAATGGAGCCGTCTTTCGTGATTTCAACGCGGCCCCGGGCATGGACGTTGCCGACAACCTTGCCGTTGACAACCACTTCGCCGGCGTGAATTTCCGACTTGAGTTGGGCCGTCGAGCCGACGATCAGCTCAAGACCGCCGAGGGAAATCGGACCCTCGACAATGCCGTCGATTTCCAAGTTTTCCGAGCCGGTGACCTCTCCTTTAATCTGCAGGCTGGAACCCAGTCGTGCATAAGAGCGAGGCGCAGAAGTTGCCACTCGCGAAGGGTAAGGAGAGGGAGCCGTGAACGGGCTAACGTTGGCTGCTGACGCCGGTGCAGGGGACTGCGCCGACTCGTTCAGAATCTGCTTGGACCACATAGTTCCTCCAGGACTTCACAAAAAAAGACAGTTCGGTATTAGGCTGGGAGACCCGATAGACCTTTACTGTAGATTTAAGCAGCAAAGCGAAGCGACGCTGAAATAGTTTGCCTTTGCGCAGTTTGGAAACTGACCGTGCGGACAGGTAGCTTCTGGTCGCGCTGAATGGAATCGAAAGTCAGTCCTGCGTGGATACGAGTTGCTGACCTGCGCTGGACTCTACGTCTAAATTACCCGATTACTCGAAGGAGCCACATCTAGACTCGCGAGAATTTCATCCACGGCGGCAATAGCGAAGTCAATCTCCTCGTCTTGATTGTAGAAATGGGGAGAGAAGCGCACGCCCGCGTTTGGCCGCCAATCGACCAGAATGCTGCGCTTGAGAAGCGCCTCACAGACTTCTCTCGAATTTGGCATGTCAATCGCGATGGTACCGCCCCGCCGCTCAGGATCGCGTGGGACATTGACTTTCCACCCGCGGAGATCAGCAAGCGAGAAAAGGCGCTCCGTCTGCCGCTTGGATTTTTCGCGCACCTTCTCCATACCCACTTCGCGTAGGATTTTCAACCCTGGAAGAGCGGCATACATACCGGGAACATTGGGCGTGCCGTTGAGGAAACGGTAAGGACCTTGCGTGTAGCGAATCGCCCCGACTTCGAAGGCGAATGGGTTCTCGTGGGCCAGCCAACCGGTGAACTTCGGTTCCAATGTCTTGGAGAGGTCAGGGCGAACATAAAGGTAGGAAGTACCGGGTCCGCCACAAAGCCATTTCAACAACCCGCCACAAGCGAAGTCAACGTGTAGCTCCTGCACGTCGACGCGCACGCCCGAGCCAAGGGATTGAAACGTGTCGAGGACCACATGCGCGCCCACGCGGTGCGCCCTCTCGCAGATCGCGCGCGCATCGTTGATATAGGAGCTTCGGAAGATCACGTGCGACACGGGAACAAGAAGTGTTTCGTCGTCAATGGCTTCGAGCAGGCGTTCGGTGGGCACCTCGATTCCGTCGCCACTTGACACCATTTCGATGCGAGCGCCGCGTGACCGTTGCGCTTCCCAGAAATACATGACTGAGGGAAAGTTCAGGTTGCTGTAGACCACTTTATTGCGCCGCGAGTTGAACTCGAAACACGAAGCGACAGCGGCCTGACACTGGGTGACATTGCCGAGCAGCGAAACACTGTTTGCGGGCGCGTTCATCAATTCGCCGATCTGGTTGCCGACTTCGAGAGCCATCATCCACCAGCGCTCGTCCCAGGCGCGCACGCCGCGTGTGGCCCAGGTCTCCGCGTAATCGCGCATGGACTCAACCACGCCACGGGGCATAGCCCCCAGGGAATTGCTGATGAGATAGGTGGTCTCGCTCAGGATGGGGAAGTCGGAACGATACTGGAGGAGCGCGTCGGTCATGGCGCCATTCTATTCGCGGCTCTGTTTTTCTTCATCAGAGAATAGAAAATAGTCAAAAAAAGCAAATACGGGCCGGCGCTCGCGATGGTAATGCGCGACTGCGGCACCCACCACGTTGAGATCACGATTAAGATGATCGCCGAAAGCGCAATTAGCGAGGCGCCGGCGCCGCCCGGGGCGCGCATCGGGAGCGCGGCAACTTGCTCCGAGGAGAGTTGTCTTCGCATGGCGATATGCGAGGCCAGGGCAATGCACCATGCCAAGAGGCCGCCAAATAAGGATGCCCCGATGATGTACAGGTAAGCGTTCTGGGGTGCGACGTACTGCACGAGCAATGCAATGAAAATCCCCGACGCCGAAACGAGCACAGCCCACCTTGGCGAACCGGTACCTGTAAGCTCGGTGAGGCTCGCGGGCGCGAAACCTGATTCGGCAAGGGAGTACAACATGCGGGAGGTCACATACAAGCTGGCGTTTGATCCGGAGAGTGCCGCGGTGAGTGCAACGAAATTCATGATGTGGGAAATGGCGGGTACGTGCGCCACTTCAAAAACGGTCACAAACGGGCTCTGCGCTATGCCCACACGATTCCACGGAACAACCCCGACCAGAACCGTGGACGCAAAAAGGTAGACGAATGTCAGCATGGCAAAGCTGATATACGTCGCGCGCGGAATCTCGGAGGCCGAGCGCGCCTCACCGGAAGAGATCGCCACCATCTCCGTGCCCAGGTAATTGAACAAAACAAAAGACAGAGCCAACATGGGACCCACAGCCCCACGCGGCAGAAACCCGCCGTCCGCTCGGTAGTGTGCGTCGACCTTCCCGCCAAAAAGCAGGGCCGCGCCGATCGTGATAAATGCTGTGATGACCACCACTTTGATCATCGCGAGCCAATACTCGAAACTGCCCAAATCGCTAACCGTCCGCAAATTGATGAACAGCAGCATTGCGGCATAGATGACAATCCAGACCAACGCTGGAACCTGTGGCAACCAGAAGCGCGCATAAGTGGCCGAGGCTACCAGTTCCGCGCTAATGGAGATGACCACAGCGAACCAATACCCGTAGCGAGAGACGAAGCCGGCCCAAGCGTTCAGATACGTGTCCGCATAGACGCCAAAAGAACCTGCTGCGGGATGCAAGCTCGACATCTCGCCGAGCGCCATGGTGACCGCAAAGGCGATCAACCCACCGACAATATAGGAAACAATGACGGCTGGCCCGGCGATCTGAATGGCCGCGCCCGATCCGAGCAGAAGGCCCGTACCGATCGAACCGCCGACCGCGACCATGGCCATCTGCCCGGCGCTCAGCTCGCGGCGGAGCCGCTTGAGTGGTTGTGTCATCAAGGGGGCTATTGTTATGGAACCCAGTTGGCAAACGCAATCCCAGAGTGCGTCGCTAACCAAATTACCGCAATGAAGGCTCTTTCAAGTCCCCGGTAAGCCTGCTGACCAGGACTTTAGCCGCACATCCTGGCGGCTTTCACTCGTTGACCGTTTGCTTCAGCAGAGTGCCGGCTCCCGCTCTGCCGCCGTTCACCACGCCCCAAACAATTGTTCGGGAGTCGACAAAGATCAGTTGAAATGATTCCAAATCGCTGGCGAAAAATGCGGAGGCCGTGCAGTCCGGGTTGACCTGATAGGTCCCGGAATCAGTATAAGGGTGTCCGACAGGGCCTACTACACCCGCAACACTGACGGTGACCGATCACGACACAGTGCCTTCACACCGTCAAAACTCAGCACACCGATAACCATGAGGGGCGAATAGACGCTGAGTGTGAACTGTGGGGCCGGCTGAGATGTTTGGAACCCGTTGATGCTGATCACATAACCGCCTCGCAAGCTCGAGCGGGAGCAACTGGGACCATCATTATCGAGTGGTGCGGCGAAAGCCGTTGGCGTGAGCCGCGAATTCGGCCGACTGGCCATTCCGAGCGCAATAATGACTGCAATAGACACACCCGTTACCCGTCCGAATACCCGAGAAGCAATATCCAATCGTAAATCACTAGACCGGGAATGTGCCGGACCGTCGGGATCTAAACCGCGTATTGCTCAGGCTGCTTGTCGAATTTCTGCTTGCAGCCGGCACAGCAAAAGTAGAAGGCATTACCGCGAAATTCCGATTTGTGTTTCGCCTTGCTCACGTCTACGAGCATTCCGCAGATTGGATCTTTGGCTTGCTCGTGCTTGGCAATAGGCAGCTCGACCTTGCTGTTCTGCGTCTGCTTCGCGGAGCGATTCTCCTGAATGATTTCCGCGAGAATACTGACTGCGATTTCCTCGGGCGAAGCCGCGTGAATGTCTAGCCCGGCAGGGGCCCTGAGCTGTCCTAGCCTCGCGGAGGTCAAACCGCGCTCTTTCAGGTAATCAAGAATCTTGGCCACCTTCGCTCTGCTTGCAACAAACGCCACATACGAAGCGTCAGAGCGAAGCGCCTTTTCCAGGGCCTCCTCGTCATGCTGTCCTTGCGTGGAGACAACGACGAACGTTTGCGGCGTGATCTTGATTTGGCTCGATTCCAGGTCGGTATGCACGAGATCGCAATCCGGAAAGTGCTGGCGGTCTGCTTCCGGAGCGGCGACGGAAACCGCATAGTTGATTGCTTTGCCCAGCTTGGCCAAAGCCTCCGCAACAGGAGAACGGCCAAGAATGAGAATGTGTGGCTT
>Ga0306922_10002039_pt1 | contig 18634 bp, 17 predicted proteins | sample sta12Cox44000082_FD_203758 | JGI IMG/M metagenome (GOLD analysis project Ga0306922, IMG submission 203758) | Lab enrichment of tropical soil microbial communities from Luquillo Experimental Forest, Puerto Rico - statoxic.12C.oxic.44.000.082 (v2)... | ecosystem: Environmental > Terrestrial >... | reverse complement strand
TGTGGCCGTCGGTTGCGACCGCGCGCAGGCTCGCAGCCTTGGCGCTGCCGGCCGAATGCAGATAGATGCCGTTGAGATAGTAGCGGGTCTCTTCCGTCGAAATCGCAAACTGCGTGCGGTCGATCAGGCGCTTCACGTCGGCGGCCGTAAGCGTGAAGGAGTGCGTCATCTCGCCGGCGGCGAGATCCGGAAAATCGCTCTCGGGCAGCGTCTGCAGCGTGAAGCGCGAGCGCCCGGCGCGGATCGCCAGTACCGCGCGGTCGCCATCGCCCTCGAGCAGGATTTGCGCGCCGTCGGGCAGCTTGCGCACGATGTCGTAGAACATGTGCGCCGGGACGGTCGTCGCTCCGCCAGTTGCGGTTTCGGCCGCGAGCGTCTCCGTCACCTCGAGATCGAGATCGGTTGCCTTCAGCGATAGCTGCGCGTTGTCGGCGCGCAGCAGCACGTTGCCGAGGATCGGAATGGTGTTGCGGCGCTCGACCACGCGGTGGACGTGGCCCAGCGATTTCAGGAGTTGCGCGCGTTCGACGGTGACCTTCATAGCAATATCCGCCCGATCCAACAGGACATGTGGTGGGAATGCCGGGCGGTCAAAGCGCCGCGGCCTCGTGGCACCCGGTAAGCCATCGAGGTGGGCTTTCGGGGGAGCGTAAAGTGGCGCGGATGGGGCGCAAGTTCAAGGGACCGGTGGCCCGTTCCCCACGTTTTGGGCTGTTTGGCTCGCCTTTATCTACCCCTGGAAGGCAGGCCGGTTTGCGCATCCGGCGCAAACCGGGGAGGGAATCTCTCGCTTTGGTCCTGCAAGACCCCCCGTCCGACGCCCCCCAATGCGGGGGAGCGAGAGCAAAATGCTCCGGGGTTAAGAAAGCCTATTCCTGCAATTGCCTTTTGAGCGATTCCACCTCTTCCGACAGCGCCACATCCTTGGCGACAAGGGCCTCGATCTTGCGCACCGCGTGCAGGACGGTGGTGTGATCGCGCCCGCCGAAGCGGCGCCCGATCTCGGGCAAGGAACGGAGCGTCAGCGTCTTCGCCAGGTACATCGCCACCTGCCGTGGCCGGACCACATTGGCGGTGCGGCGCGACGACAACAGGTCGGAGCGGCTGACATTATATTGCCGCGCCACCACGCGCTGGATGTCCTCGATCTTGATCCGCTTCGGTTCCTGCGGGCGGATCAGGTCGCGCACCTCGCGCTCGGCCATGTCCAGCGTTACCGGCTGGTTGTTGAGCTTGGAGTGCGCGAGCAGGCGGTTGATCGCGCCTTCGAGGTCGCGGCCGTTATGGGTGATGGTGCGGGCGAGATAATCGAGCACCTGGTCCGGAACGTCGAAGCTTGCATGATGGGCACGCGCCGCCGCGACGCGCGACTTCAGGATGCCGAGCCTCAGTTCTTCGCCGAGCGATGCCATCTCGACCACGAGTCCGCCTGCGAGCCGCGAGCGCACGCGGTCGTCGAGGCTTTCCAGATCCGACGGCGGCCGATCGGCCGCGATCACGACCTGGCGGCCCGCATCGATCAACGCGTTCAGCGTGTGGCAGAACTCGGCCTGTGTGGATTTGCCCTGCAGGAATTGCAGGTCGTCGATCACGAGCACATCGATGCCGCGCAGCGCTTCCTTGAAGGCGAGCGCGGTTTGCGTCTTCAGCGCGGCGACAAAGCCGTACATGAATTTTTCCGCCGTGAGATACAGCACCTTGCGCTCGCTGCCGGCATTGCCCGCCCAGGTCACCGCCTGCAACAAATGCGTCTTGCCGAGTCCGACGCCGGCGTGGATGTAAAGCGGATTGAACATCACGGCATCGCCGCGGCGACCTTCCGCGACCTGCCGTGCCGCCGCATGCGCCAGGGTATTGGAGCGACCGACGACGAAGCTTGCAAAGGTCAATCGCGGATCGAGCGGCGAGCCGCCGAGCGCATCGTGGTTGGCCGATACGGGCGCGCTCGCAGTCGAGCGCAATTCCAGCGCGGGGCCGCGCTCGACGCGGCGCACATCCACGACCGGCGCCGCCTCCTTTACCGGTGTCGCGCAGCGCATCGCCGAGCGAACGGTCAGATCGATCCGGTGCACTTCCGGCATCTCGGCCTGCCAGGCGGAGAGCACGCGTTCGGCATAATGTGCCTGGATCCAGCTCTTCAGAAAACGGGTGGGGACTGAGAGGTGGACGCTCTCGTCCTGCACGCCTTCCAAATCCATCCGCGCAAACCAGCTCGTGTAAACGTCCTCGCCGACGCTCGAGCGAAGCCTGCCTTTGACGCGCGACCAGCGATCCTGTTCCGAATTCGTCATCGTTAAAAACTTCCAAATCGAGTAAAGGGCCTTCAGCGAAATCGCCGCGGCAGGTTAACCGCCACGACGCGACCTCAAGCGGATCGCTCCTGACATGGCTCTCCCGTGCGGCGAAAACGCCGCGAACGGATCAGCGGTGATGGAGCGGAAACCTTCCGTGAGGTCAGCGCCTACTCGATGGATTATCCGGATAGCGCGTCGGTGGCCGCATGGCAGGACACGCGGCGTCAAGAACAAGCGTGTTCAAAACTGACAGTAGATCAAATACCCCGTTTGCTACGTAAAACATGCAACCTCCCCGTCCCTACCGTAATCGCTCACGGCAAGTTGTCATCCTACGTCCGCTACCAACTCAGCCCATGTCCGAATAAACTGTCCAGCGTAGGCCGTAACGTTTAACGCATTCAACTCACCCGCCCGCCCGGGCTGCTTCCTCACGTTTGTTCGGGACTGCATCTTTTTTCCCTGCTTGCATCGACGAGGTTACACCTCGCTTGAGAAATTCAGACACACCCCTACCATTGCCCATATTGACAATGGGCTTCGGTCCGACAATCGCTTGGAAAGCGTCGCCAACGCGCATACCGCCGCCGATCTGCACGTCCACCCCGTTTCCCAAACCGCGCTGGTCATAAGATCGTGGGCGCCGCGAGCGATTAAAGAAATACACGATGCGCGATTTCAGGCAATCAGTTTGAGGCGCGCGCTCTCGGAGTCTTCGCAGGTGTTGCAAACCTGCCGTGGCCTGGTCCGAAAGCAAGTTTTTGAATCAGCGCGAGGAATCGCATGTGTCACAAATATTGCCGCACTCGCAAAAAATTTTCATAAATTATTTAAGTTCGCCGAGCCGGGAGCCACTTTTCAAAGTGCTTGGTGTCACTATGGGGATAAGTAATTATCGAAACGAAGTTTTTCGCGATTATTTTTTCGGGTAACTCCCGCTCGCGGCATGGCGAAAAAATCTCCGCGCTGGTCCATTTTGCGGGCTTCGCACAGCGATTTCTCGTGGTCCGGCGAGTTTCAGGTGCGATAAATTTGCACCAAATGAAATTGCAGGCTTGCAGGAATTGAAATGACGCTTGCACGACACCGCAATCTGCACGAACGAAAAGCAAAGCCCGGCGAAGCCGGGCTTTGACGAAAACGTTTTCTGTTCGCGTACGGATCGTACCTTCGCTCCGATCACTTGCCCAGTTTTGCGATCTGATGGCTCAGTCGCGACACCTTTCGGCTCGCGTTGTTCTTGTGAATGATGTTGCGTTGCGCGGCGCGCATCAACTCCGGCTCCGCGCGCGCCATTGCCTTCACTGCAGCGTCACGGTCGCCGCGCTTGATCGCTTCCTCGACAGTGCGGACTGCGCCGCGCATCTCCGTGCGGCGCGATTTGTTGACGATGGTGCGGCGGGCAATCTTGCGTGTCGCCTTCTTGGCGGAAGTGGTGTTGGCCATGATCTCAAAAATCCTTCGGCGTTGATCGCTTGCTCTTGATCGCGAATGAGCGCGCCGGCCGCTTGTCTTAGCACGTGATCGACGCTGGTGGTTTTTCAGGGTCCCTGAGAAGGCCGGTGCCGGAGCCAAAATGCTCGCGAGACGGCTGCCCCCAAAGAAACAGCGGCGGCAGGATTGCACCCGCCGCCATCGGCGCCCTTATAGAGGGAGGGTTTTGCAGCGTCAATGTTTTACCGACAGTCGGAAGGGCGTGAAACGGTGCCGCGACCCGCCGGTAACGCACTGAAGAGGTTGAATTTCCGCCGATGGCCGGTTAAGGGCTTAGCGCCTTTGCGCGAGCAGGATGTTGGGTGACGCATGATCCGCGGTTTTTTCCGACTGGTAGGGCTTCTGCTGCTGGCCGGCGGGTTCGTCTTCATGGTCTATGACGGGGCGCGCTGGGTCGCCGATCAAACCCTGCGTTTCACTCGCTTCGGACAGTTCTGGAACGATGTCCATCAGTCCAGCCAGCAGGCCTTCCGGACCTGGCTCGAGGCCAAAGCGCCCTGGCTCTGGACCAGCGTGGTGAAGGTGATCCTCGACCAGCCGGCATTTGCCGTGCTCGGCGTGTTCGGCATTCTCCTGATGCTGTTGTTCCGCCCCCGAAAGCCGCTGATCGGCTATTCCCGGGACTGAGCAGGGGGTTCCGTAATAGGGCTGCAGGCGGCTGCGTAAAGCCCTATATAGAGGCTGCGGCCGGAATGATCTGGTTTCCTTGCCTCCTGCCGCCCGGGAGAAGATCCATGCTGTTCATGCGCAAGACCACCGCATTGCCGAGTGCCGCCGAGGCGCTGCCGGGCCGTGCGCAACCGATCCCGACCGCCACGACCCATTTCGTCAACGGCCATCGGCTGAAGCCGCCTTATCCGCAAGGGATGGAGCAGGCTGTGTTTGGGCTTGGCTGCTTCTGGGGTGCAGAGCGCAAGTTCTGGGAGCTCGGCGATGGCGTCTATGTGACAGCGGTCGGCTATGCCGGAGGCCACACTCCGAACCCGACCTATGAAGAGGTTTGCTCGGGCCGCACCGGCCACGCCGAAGTGGTGCTGGTCGTGTTCGATCCCAAAAAGATTTCCTATGAGCAGCTCCTCAAGACATTCTGGGAGAGCCACAACCCGACGCAGGGCATGCGCCAGGGCAATGACGTCGGCACGCAATATCGAAGCGCGATCTATACGCTGAACGACGCGCAGCGCGAGGCGGCGGAAGCATCGAAAGCGGTCTATCAGAAGTCGCTCTCGGCCAAGGGCCTGCCCACCATCACGACCGAGATTGTGCCTGCCGGCGAGTTCTATTTCGCCGAGGATTATCACCAGCAATATCTGGCCAAGAATCCGGCCGGCTATTGCGGGCTCGGCGGCACGGGCGTGTCCTGCCCGATCGGGGTCGGCGTTTCCGCCTGATCTCTCTTCACTTCTCCCTGCGCGCGTTCTGCACGCGGGGAGAGATGAACGAAAACCGTTTGTTAACCATAACCGGTGCAAGACTTAAGCCTGTCTCGCTGTGAGGGTGGCACCGGTGCAGGTTGCGCGCGCGTCTTTCCTGCCGATCGTGGCCGTTATGGCCGCGATTGCGTTGTCGGGCTGCATGCAAACCGCGCAACCGATGGCGGTCTCCCAGCCCGGAAGCGATCTGGATTCCATGGCCTATGGTCCGCCGCCGACGCCAGTCGCCGATGGCGGCAGCACCGGCGCCATCAGCGCGTTGCGCAACACCATGGCCAACTCAGGCCGCACCTATGTTGCCGCGGCGCCGGCGCCGGCGACCTACGCCGCCTATGCCGCTGCCCCGACGCCGGCCAGATATGACGGGGGCTACAAGCTCGATGCCGGAGACAAGCTGCGCGTTGTCGTTTACGGGCAGGAAGGCCTCACCAATACCTATGCGATCGATGCCGGCGGCTCCATCACCATGCCGCTGATCGGACAGGTGCCGGCGCGCGGGCGCTCGCCGGCGGCGCTGGCGGCGGAAATTTCCGCAAAGCTGCGCAACGGCTACATCCGCGAGCCCTCGGTAGCCGTGGAGATCGAGTCCTACCGGCCGTTCTTCATCCTCGGCGAAGTGCAGGCGCCCGGCCAGTATCCTTACGTGCCCAACATGACGGTCGAGAGCGCGGTGGCAATCGCCGGCGGCTTCTCGCCGCGGGCCAAGCGCGACGTCGTCACCCTCACGCACACCGATGCGGGCGGTGCGCAGCGCAATGTGGTGCCGCTCGGCACCTCGCTCTCTCCTGGCGACACGGTCTACGTCGGCGAACGCTGGTTCTAAAGCGAACTCCTTAATCCAGCGCCTGACCATTTCAGAAAACCACTTTTCCGGATCATGCTCCGGATCATTCGGGCCAGCGGCTTGCGCCCGCACTCTGGAATGACACGCGGTGAAGGTTGGTGCTCGAGGGTTGTCTTCCTTCAGGCAGCTTTCGGCAGGCCCCCGAGGAACCGCAGCACGGCGTCGATGAAGGCCTGCGGCTGGTCGATATTCACGGCGTGGCCGGCGGACGGGATCACGACTTTTTTCGCGCCGGGGATTTTCGCCGCCATGTAATCGGATGCGGCGAGGAACGGCGTGTCGTCGGCGCCGACCACGATCAGGCTCGGCACCGCGATCTCGGGCAGGACTTCCATCACGCTTGCGTCACGCTGGGTCAACATCCCGCGCGCCGCCAGCGCAAGACCCCTGGCGTCGCGATGGGTGACCGACGAGCGCTCGCGGCTTAGGGATTTGAGCACGGAAAGGCCGTCGCGTTCGAAGCGCTCGGCGGTCTCGTGGGCGCGCTTGTTCCAGGCTGTGCGCGCCTCGTCCTTCTTGAAGCCGGGACCGGTATCGATGATGAGCAGCGCGGCAACGCGCTCTGGATGCGTGCGATAGAAGGCAAGCGACATATAGCCGCCGAGCGAAAGGCCGCCGACGATCGCGCGCCGCGTGCCGATCTGGTCAAGGAGTGCGGCGATATCGCCAATCGTCAGGGCCTCGCTATAGGCGTTTGGGTCTGCCGGATAATCGGACTTGCCGTGGCCGCGCATGTCCCACAGCACGAGTTTGTGGTGTTTCGACAGCGCCTCGATCTGGCCTTCCCACATCGCCGACGTCGAGGAGTAGCCATGGGTCAGGATCAAAGCAGGGCCGTCGCCATAAACCTCGTAATGAATCTTGACGCCGTTGCGGTCGATTTTCGGCATGCCACGTCCCAAAGGTTTCCCGGGCTTTTATTCTAACGCGAAATCCTTCCCTCCGGGAACTGCCTGGCCGCTGCAAGCTGTCGTGCCGGGGGGATTTTGGCAAACTTGATTCAAATGACCGGCAAGGCCAATGAACGCGAATTGGTTAAACTTGTCGCGTTCGCGACTAGGACATGTTGATCATGCCTATTAAGCCGCGGGGAACGCATCGTCGGGTAGCATGATCCGGTATTGCCTCTGCGAGACCCAAAGCCCATGTCCGCTCTCCCCGATCAGTCTCCATCCCGCCGCCGGCTGCTGCTCGCGTCCGACCGGAGCGACCGCTCCAGCGAACTCGCCAACATCCTGCGCTCCGTCGGCGATGTCGATACGGTGGCGACGAAGGAGATCCCGCCGTTCCCGAACGGCAGGTTTTCGGGCGTCGTGGTCGATATCAACCTGCGCTCGCCGGAGAGCGTGCAGACGGTCCGCAACCGCTTGCGGGCGGACGTCTACAGCGACATGCCGCGGCTGTTCGTGCTGGCGGAGGCGCTGCACCACGCCACCATGCAGGCGTGGGCACTCGGCGCGACCGATACCATTTCGCGGCCGTTCAATGCCGATGCCATCCTGCAGCGCATCCACGCCGCATTCCCGGATTCCGCAGGCTTTGACGCGACCGACCGCGGCAAGACCTTGAACCGGGGCGTTGCGGCCGCGCATGAGGTGATGGTGAAGATTTTTGAGCGGCTTCCGGCCGGCGTTCCCTTGACCCTCGACGACGTGGTGCAGTCGGAAATCAAGATCATCAAGGCGATCAAGCATTCCTCCTTGCGCGAATGGTTGACCGTGATCGGCTGTCACCACACCGACAGCTATCGCCATTGTCTGTTCGTTACGGGCTTCGCGGTGGCTTTCGCGCAGCATCTCGGCATGCGCGAGGACGACCAGCGGCGGCTGACCCGCGCGGCGCTGCTGCACGATGTCGGCAAGGCATTCGTGCCGGTGGCGATCCTCGACAAGAAGGGCGCGCTGACCGAGGAAGAGCTTGCCGTGGTCCGCAAGCACCCGCAGCGCGGCTACGACGCGCTTGCGGCGCAAGGCGGCTTTCCACCGGAAATGCTGGACGTCGTGCTGCACCACCACGAACTGCTCGACGGCAGCGGCTATCCGCATGGCCTGCGCGCCGACCAGATCAGCGACATCGTGCGGCTGACGACCATCGTCGACATCTATGCCGCGCTGGTGGAGAAGCGCGCCTATCGCGTGCCGTTCACCCACTCCAAGGCGTTTGCCGTCATGGAAGGGATGGGCGAGAAGCTCGACCAGCAGTTGCTGCAGGTATTCCGTCCGGTGGCGTTCGGCTGCTACTGAGGCTCAATCCGCTGCGTCGCCGGCCGCTTCTCGCAGTGACGGGGCGAGACGCTCACTTTTCATACGACGAAATCTCGATCAGGCTGCCGTCGGGGTCGCGGCAATAGACCGACAGCAGAGTGCCGCGCGCGCCCTGTTTCCTGGTCGGGCCTTCCTCGATTGCAACGCCGTTTGCCTCGAGATGGGCGACGACTTCCTCCGGCGTGCTCGACGTCAGAAAGCACAAATCGTCGCTGCCGGCGGTCTCGTGGTCCGCGGTGAACCATTCGACCTTGTCGGCATGTTTCGGCCGGACATTGATTTTCTGGCTGCCAAATACGAGCGAGGTGCGCGGGCTCTTGCCGTCGCCGGGGTCGAATACCCTGATCTCCATGCCGAGGATTTTTGCGTACCACCCAGCCGAGCGCGCGACATCGCTGACATTGATCACGATATGATCGATCGCATTGACCTTGACCGGCATGGCTGATCCCTGTCCTCTCGCATGGCCCGCGCGCGTGGCGCGCTATTTGCGCTCCACGCCTTGCTTGTTACAACGTGCGTCCATATCAGTTCAAGAACAACGAAAAGCGGGGAGATATCCGACATGTTTTCACGCCGCGCCGCGATCGGTCTCATGGCAACCGGCATGTCCAGCCTGCTCGTGTCGGCGCGCCGCGCCGCGGCGGCGGACTATCCGACACGGCCGATCCGCTTCCTGGTCGCATATTCGCCGGGAGGTGCGACCGATATCATCGCCCGCCTGATCGGGCAGCGGCTCTCCGAACGGCTCGGCCAGCAATTCGTGATCGAGAACAAGCCGGGCGCCGGCAACAATATCGGCACCGAGGCTGCGGTGAACGCCGAGCCCGACGGCTATACGGTGCTGCTGGTGAACCCGGCGAACTACATCAACACCTCGCTCTACGCCAACCTCAAGTTCAATTTCGTCAACGACATCGCGCCCGTGGCATCGTTCAATCGCGTGCCCAACGTGATGACGGTCAACAAGGACGTGCCGGCGAAGACGGTGGCCGAGTTCATCGATTACGTGAAGAAAAATCCGGGCAAGATCAACATGGCGTCCTCCGGCAACGGCACCTCGGTGCATCTGTCGGGCGAGATGTTCATGGCGATGACCGGCTGCCAGATGCAGCACGTGCCCTATCGCGGCGCGGCGCCCGCCATCACCGACCTGCTCGGCGGCCAGGTGCAGGTGATCTTCGACAACATGCCCTCGATCATCCAGCACATCCGCTCCGGCGCGTTGCGCGCGCTCGGGGTGACGACGGCGGAGCGGTCGCCGCAATTGCCCGACGTGCAGGCGATCGCCGAGACCGTCCCGGGCTATGAGGCAAGTGCGCTGTTCGGCATGGGCGCGCCCGCGAAGACGCCGAGAGAGATCGTCGGCAGGCTCAACGCGGAGATCAATGCGGTGCTGGCCGAGCCCGAGATGAAGCAGCGCCTGGTCGAGCTCGGCGGCGAGCCGCTGATCCAGTCGCCGGAGGCGTTCGGCGGCATGATCAAGGCCGAGACCGAGAAGTGGCGGAAGGTGGTGGAGTTCGCCGGGCTCAAGGTCGAGTGATCCGACAAGCGGGGCCGCCTGCCGCCGGGGCTCAAGATCAATGCTACCGCTTGACCTCGACCGGCTCCTTGGCGGTGCAGGTGATCAGCAGCGTAAAGGCGCGGGCGTTATTTGCGATCTCGGCGGTCTTGAGCTCGCCGACGGGGGAAGCGGTCTCGTAGGCGACGACACTGTTGTCGAGGAAATCGCGGATCGCGCCGGTCTTGATCGCGAAATTGATGTTTTCCGGAATGTTGCCGGTGACGCGTGCGACCCTCAAGGCATCGAGCTTCGCCGCGACGACGCCGACGATGAGCCCGCCGGTATCGAGCAGCGGGCCGCCGCTGTTGCCCGGTTGAATCGCGGCGCTGATCTGGAGCTGCCGCGTATCGTTCATGGTGCCGCTCAGCGAACTGACGATGCCGGTGGTGACCGTGAAATCCGAACTCAACAGGCCGTGGAAGGGATAGCCGATCGCGACCACGGAATCCCCCGAGCGGATCGGACGATCGCGGATTTTCGCAAAATCCTTGAAGGTGGCTGCCGGTCCCTGCAGCACGGCGAGATCATTGGTCTCGTCGCTCGACACGATCCGCAGCGTCGCGGGCGGCTGATCGCCAAGATTGCCCTTGATGTCGGTGCAGCCATCGATGACATGTTGATTGGTGACGATGTGGCCGCTCGCGCTGATCACAAACCCGGTGCCGCTTTTGCTCACGCTCTTTGCGGTCTTTGACGAGGCGCCGGGTGCATCCGTCGTTGCGCCCGGCTTGGCTGCGACGGCCTTCGCAGCGGTGAAATCGCCTGCCGCATTCAAGCCTTCGGCCTTGATCTTGCTGACGCAGTTGGCGAGCACGGCAAGCAGTGGTCCGGTCGACGTCAGACTGAACTGAAGCGTGGTTGGTCCTGCGACGGCGACCATCAGGCTCGCCTTCTGAAAGGTGCGCGCAACGCCTGGCGGCAGGATCGCCGTCAGCATGATGTCGGACGTGGCGTTCGCGAACAGTTTCGCTTCCGACTGTCCGTCGAAGGTCACGTCGATCGGATATGTATCGCCCTTCTTCAGGTGAAAAGCCGGGCTGGCAAAGCCGAGCAACCAGGAATTTGCGGCATTCTGGCCGACAACGAGGATGACGCCGCTTGCGAAACCCGACGACGCCGCACAGTGCGAGAAGCCGCCCGTGTTGTCGTCGCTGAAGGCGCCGCCGGACCAGTTTCCGACATGGATCTTGCCGAACGGGCCTGCGGCGTGCGCCATCGACGCGACCGCGGCTTGAAACAAGCACGCGACGATAACCCCCCGGAACATTGCACGCTTCCTCCCCAGCCCAAGGCGGGGCATTCTACGGTTCCCCGCGCCCACAAAGCAACCAGTAGTAGTCTCAAGACATTGCGGTTGTATCCTTAACATGCGCAATATCTGGAGGATTTGGGCGTGCGAAGAGGTCTATTCGAGGGAACCGGTGCAAAACGCGGGAGCGTCTGCTTGCCTTTGCCTCGCCTTTCCCTATACTTTGCGACGCAAAGCCAGGGGAGGCAGGCGGCGCGATGAGCGATCTCGACAAGGCGCTGGCGGACATCAGCGCCATCCGTAGCCAGCTCGCAGCCGGCACGGCATTCCGCGGCTACGGGCCCGCGGCGATCGCAGCAACCAGTGCCGTCGCGCTCATCACCGCCATCCTGCAATATCTCTTCCTCGACGATCCCACTCACAATCCGCTGACATTCCTGTTCGGCTGGGCCGCGGCGGCAGCATTGTCGGGTGCGATGATCTGGACCGAGATGGTGGCGCGCACGCGCCGGCATCATTCGGGTCTCGCTGATGCCATGCTGTATCAGGCGCTCGAGCAGTTTCTTCCGGCGGGCATCGCGGGTGTCCTGCTTGCGGTGACGCTCTGGAAATTTGCGCCGGAGACGCTGTGGCTGTTGCCCGGCCTGTGGCAGGTGCTCACCTCGCTCGGCGTGTTCGCGTCGGTCCGCTCGTTGCCACGCACGGTGGCGCTCGCAGGCGGTTGGTACTTTGTCGCGGGCTTCGTCGTGCTCGTGCTTGCAAGCCACAGCCACGCGCTGTCGCCATGGACCATGGGCATCCCGTTCGTGATCGGCCAGGCCCTGATGTCGGCGATCATCTATTTTGCCTCCGGAGAAAGCGATGCCGAAGAGTGAAGTAGCCCACGCGCCGTTCGCCTATGACGGGCTCGACCGCGTCATCCACGAGAAGGCGCGGCTCGGTATGCTGACGTCGCTGATGGCCTATCCGAAGGGGCTGGCCTTCGCCGATCTCAAGCAGCTTTGCGGCCTGACCGACGGAAATCTCAGCCGCCATCTGCAGGTGCTGCAGGAGGCGGGCCTGATCGAAGTCACCAAGGGCTATGAGGGCAATCGCCCGCACACCACCTGCCGCCTGACCAAAGCCGGACGGCGCCGCTTCCTCGACTACCTCGCCGTGCTGGAACGGCTGGTGCGCGACGCCGCCAAGGCCGCCGGCAGCGAAGGCTCGCCGCTCGGGCGGCTCGGCATCCTGTCGACCTGATCTTCGGCCCTTTTTTGCACTGGAGCTTTGCGATGCAAAGTAGTCTGCCCTTCAAGCCGCACGCAACTCTTCGCGACAAGCTGCATGTCGGCATCATCATGGACGGCAACGGAAGGTGGGCGACGCGGCGCGGGCTGTCCCGCCTGCGCGGGCATGAGGCGGGTATCGAGGCGATCCGGCGCGTCGTCGAGGCCGCACCCTCGCAGGGCGTCGGAACTCTGACGCTTTACGCCTTCTCCACCGACAACTGGCGGCGGCCGAAGGCGGAGGTTACGGGGCTGATGACCCTGCTCAGATATTATCTCGGCAGCGAGGTCGAAAGCCTGTTCAAGAACGGCGTCCGCCTCACCGTGATCGGCCGCCGCGATCGGCTGCCCAACGGCATTGCTGCGGCGATCGCCGACGCGGAGGCTGCGACCGTGAGCGGCGAGGCGCTGCACTTGCGCATCGCGGTCGACTATTCGGCCCGAGACGCGATCCTCAACGCCGCGACAAGGCTGGCCGGGATCGCGAGGCCGACGCGCGAAAAGTTTTCCGAGCTCGTCACAGGCGAAGCCGGCTTGCGCGATGTCGATTTGATCATCCGCACCAGCGGCGAGAAGCGGCTCTCCGATTTCCTGCTCTGGGAAGGCGCCTATGCCGAGCTGCATTTCACCGAGCGGATGTGGCCCGAATTCGACGCCGACGATCTCGCGCAGGCGCTTGCCGCCTTTCGTCGCCGCGAACGTCGCTTCGGCGGCCTCGAGGCGCTGCCGCTCGAGCCTGTGCCGAGCCTTTGAGCGCCTGCCAGACTTTCCGGCCGTTCGGGAATCATTTACGGCTCTGCGCTGGTCCACACCAGCCAGGCGCCGATGAACCCCCAGCAGCAAGCTCTCCCCGGGCAGTCCGAAGCCCCGACCGGGCCGCGCCGGGAGACGCCGGCTGCATGGTTCGAGGCCGGACTCCGTCTCCTGAAAGCCGGGCAGTTTGCCGAAGCGCAGCAGTGCGGAGCGAACGCGCTCGCGCTGGACGACGGACACGCCGATTCGCTGCACTTGATGGGCATGCTGTGCATGCTCTCGCAGCGGCCAGATCTTGCCATCGAATGGTTCGCCCGCGCGATCTGCCAGAACCCGGACACGTCGGATTATTTCTTCAACCTCGCGCGTGCGCTCCAGCAGCAGGGTCGCTTCGACGAGGCGATCAAGAGCCTTGATCGCGGCCTCGTGCTCACGCCGGATTCGATCGACGGCTGGAGCCGTCTCGGTCAGCTCCTGCAGCAACAAAAACGTTTCGACGAGGCGATCCTGAGCTTCGAGCAGCTCCTCAAGCTCGATCCCGGCCATCTCGAAGCGACCAACGCGAGTGCGCTTCTCCATTTCGAGACCGGGCGATACGACGAAGCGATTGTCCGGGTCGATCGCTCCGAGGAGATCAGTCCGGGGCAGGCCGGCGCGCTGCATCTCAAGGCCCTCTGCCAGTTGCGCCTGAAGCGTTACGACGAGGCGTTAGCCAAATGCGAACGCGCGCTTGCGCTCGCGCCCGGGCTTCCCGAGATCATCGCCAATGTCGGATTGATCCTGTACAAGCTCGGCCGCTTGGCCGAGGCGCTCTCCTTCTTCGACACGGCGCTCGCGCTCAAGCCGGACTTTGCCAACGCCCTCAATCATCGCGGTAGCTGCCTGCAGGAGCTGCATCGCTTCGACGAGGCGCTGGCAAGCTTCGAGGCGGCGATTGCGATCGACCCGGAATTTTCCGACGTGCATTGGAATTCGGCCCTGCTGCGGCTCCTCCTGGGCGATTTCGAAAAAGGCTGGGCGGGACGGGAATGGGGCCGCAAATGTCCCGCCGTCGGCTTTGTCGACCGCCAATTCGAAAAGCCGTTATGGCTGGGCGACGCACCGCTCGCCGGAAAAACCATCCTGCTGCATAGCGACGAGGGCCTCGGCGACACCATCCAGTTCGCCCGCTACGCGACAGAGGCCGCCGCCGACGGGGCGCAGGTCATCCTCGAGGTGCAGGACGCGCTCCATCTGCTGCTCTCCGGCATCGAGGGCGTGTCGCTGTGCCTGCCGAAAACCGGCGTCACGCTGCCCGCATTCGATCTGCACTGTCCGCTGTCGAGCCTGCCGCTTGCTTTCGCGACCCGCCTGGAGACCATACCGGCCGCGCCGGCCTACGTGCCGCCGCCCCCGCGGGCGCGCGTCGAGGCCTGGGAAGCGCGATTGGGCGCGCACGACAAATTGCGCGTCGGCGTGGTCTGGTCCGGCAATCCCGCTCACGGCAACGACCGCAACCGCTCGATGCGGTTTGCCACGCTCTGCCGTATCCTCGATGTCGATGCGCGCTTCATCAGCCTGCAGAAGGATCCGCGGCCGGAGGATGCGGCAGGCTTGCGCGAGCGGCCCGAGATCGTCGACCTCACCGCGCATCTTACGGATTTCGTCGAGACAGCGGCGTTGATCTCATGCCTCGATCTCGTGATATCAGTCGACACCAGCGTCGCACATCTTTCAGGCGCCCTGGGTCGCCCGACCTGGATCCTCTTGCCGAACACGCCGGATTATCGCTGGTTGCTCAACCGCGACGACAGCCCCTGGTATCCGAGCGTGCGGCTGTTCCGGCAGGATGAACGCCGCGATTACGCAAGCGTGCTCGATCGGGTGCGAGAGCCGTTGCAGGCGCGCATCGACGCGTTCGCGTCTTGCTTGCGTGGCGAAGGGTGAATTGCGGCCGCTTCAGTGGCGCGCAGCGCGACGTTCAGCTCGTGGAAGCGGCGCGTCAGTTCGGCGACGCTCTTCCATCCCGTCTTCTCGCGGGTGCGCCGCAGATGAGTGTAAACGGTGGTGATGCTGACGCCGCGGCTCTGCGCGTAGGCGACCGCCGTCATGCCGGTGCTGAGCGCCTGCACAAGTTGCGCCTCGGCATTGGTCAGGCCATAGAGTTCCTGCAGCATTTTCCCGGCGGCGAGACTCCGCTCGAGCGGATCGTGCACCAACAGCATCGCCGCGGCGTCCGGATGGCTCGCTCGGTCTCCGGCGCGCGGTAACGGCCGCAGCGACACCGTGTAGGGCGGCAAGCCGTCCTCGCGCGGAACCGCAAAATCGGTGGCGAGGAAGGCTGCGGCCGGATCGCGGACGCGATCGACCGCGCTCAAGGCGCTGGCCAGGCGGTCGCGCAGGTCCGGGTTCAGGAATTCGATCGTCTCGCCGCCGATCCGGAAGCCGGTGCTGCGCTCGGCAAGCCGCCGCAGCACCTCGTTGGCATAGATGATCCGGCCATCCCGCCGCAACAGCGCGATGCCGTCGGCGATCAGATCGAGCGCATCTTCAAACACGGCTTCGCGCGGAGGGGCATCGAGTGCAAGCAGCGTTCTCATCCTGTAGGCTCTTTGGAGGTGCGGGCAAAGGCGGTGCATCAACGCGATCTCGCGACGCGTGACATGACCTTTTCGACGTGATCTCTGCACCGAAACGACCGCGATCCGGTCGGGCGTCTGATCCAGCACCGCCGAGATGAAATAACGCAGCCCCATGCTGGGCAGGAATTCGGAATAGAAGGCGTCCCGCCTCATCGTCTCCTCGTCCATGAGCTTGTAGTCCCAGCTCACGTCGCCGGCGCGTTGACGGAGTATCGGCGGAATGCGCGGATTGAGCGCGGCAAATTGCCGCGAATATTTTGAGCGGCCGAGTGCGGGAAGTCCGGCTGCGCAAAACCAGATCAGGCCGCCGCCGGATTTGTCGATGACTTCAAGCGTTGCCCCACGCGCGCCCAACAGTCGGCTGGTCGCCATCAGCGCGTCGGACAGGTTGCCCTCCCCGGTGCCGCACGCATAGATCGCTTCGACGGCTTCGACATAGGCTTCCCCGCTCGTCATCACGTCTCCAGAACATTGCGCACGATCGCCGATCGACGCCGTCGTCGCTCTGCAAACCCCGGTCAGGCGACGCAATTCCCCTGCGTTGGTCGCCGACAAGGTGTCCAGGTTCAAGGAAACACAGGATTTTGTTGTTCGCTGCGAGCCGTTTCACAAAGTCGTTAGGGAAGTCGCGTTGGTCCGATTGCGGCGATGATAGGCGAGGCTTTTGCGGATCGGGATTTCGCGTGGTCTGAGCGTGCCGTTTGCGGACAGGACTGCCGCGCCCATCGCGCCGACAGTTGACGCGCTGTCGGTGGTCCCTGCGGAAAGACCGGCGTGCGGCTATATGAAGCCTGCGGATTTTCGAGAGGTGACACCGGCGTGAGCCGGTATCGCTCTTTGATCACTCGCTGAGCATCTCGCCCGATCCGCCGAACTCTTTCGGAAAGTCCTTCAGCTTCGGCAAGCCGTCGCGCATCGGCAGAACTGTCTCGGCATAGTTGACGTGCACGCCTGGCTTGAAGGCTAGGTCGGGCAGCGTTGCGGCGAAAACATCGATCAGGCCGAGCGGCGGATGATTGGTCATCAGGTGCCCGCCGCACTTTTTGCAATATTGCCGCTGGCTCAGGCTCGTTTTCTGGAACGTCGCGACGTTGTCGGCGCCCGATGAGATGCGCACGGCTTCGGGCTTCCAGAGGCTGAAGGCATTGACGGGCCCGCCAGACCACGAACGACAGGAACGGCAATGGCAATAGCCCATCGCTTCCGGCGAACCCGACGCTTCGATTTCAACCGCTCCGCAAAAGCATTTGCCGGTCAATTTCATGTGAGATCCCTCACTGCTGCAAACAACCGAGAATATCACGGATCAGGCCGCGATCTTGGACTTGCGCGACCAATCCCGGGCGCGACACGACAGCGCGCCGTCGAGCGTGCGGTCCGTCACATTGTCCTCTCTTCGGGGGATGCCGTGGAGTGCGCGAATCCGCTAACAGGCGGCGGGGAGGGGAGCGCGTAGAAGGTGGGGCGCAGCGGATGACCGTGTTTTTAGGATGCAAGGCCGATGACCGATTTGAGCCCTCGTATTCTGGAATTCTCCACCAGCGGCGTTCCCGAGCGCGACCGGATCGCGATCTGGCGCGAGCATTATGGAAGCGTGATGCTTCGGGTCGATATCGAACCCGCAGCCGACAGGATTTTCGAGGCGAGCAATCGATGCCTGTCGCTCCCCGGCCTGCAGCTCATGGAGTCGGCGTCATCGCCGGCCAAGGTTTCGCGCCGCGGCCGCTATCTTGCTGACGGCAACGACGATGTCGTGCTTGCGATCAACCGCGCCGGCTCGGTGGTCGTCGCCTCCGGCGGCCGCGAGCAAAGTCTGCGCGAGGGTCACGCGATTGTGCTGAGCGGCGGGGAGCCGGCATCGTTTCACCGCACGAGCCTTGGGCAATCGTTCACGCTGCGGGTGCCGCGCGCGATTTTCGAATCGACCGTGGTCAGCGTCGACGACGCGCTGATGCGGCCGCTTCCCGAGCACGGCGCGCTGAAGTTGATGGAGGATTACGCGCGCTGGCTGTTCAACGCCTCCGGTACGATCGATCAGGCGCTGCTCAATCTTTCGGTTCGCCATATTCACGATCTGCTTGCGCTGGCGATCGGCCCGACGGCCGAGTTCGCCGACACGGCGCGAACGCGCGGCTTGCGCGCGGCACGTTTGAAGCTCGCGAAATCGTTCATCATCGCACACAGCGATCGCCGCGAGATATCGGTTGCGATGGTTGCCGCACGACTCAATGTGACGCCGCGCTATGTGCAGCGTCTGTTTGAGGCGGACGGAACGACATTTTCGGAATTCCTGACCCGGCAGCGCCTTGCACGCGCGCATCGCCTGTTGTGCGAGCCGTCCGTGAGCCAGGCCGCGATCAGCAACATCGCCTACGATGTCGGCTTCGGCGACCTGTCCTACTTCAACCGCCGCTTCCGCCGCGAATATGGGCTGACGCCGCGGGAGGTGCGGGGCGACAAGACGTGATGCCGTTGTTCTCTGTGGTCCGAGAGGATGTCGCGCGGAACCAAGACGGATTCTGGCCCGCACGTTAGTTTCGGCACCATTTCGAGCCGTCTGACGATTACTGCGATGCGAATGGAATTGCGATGAACGGAATTTTCCTGGCGGCAGCCGTCGCTGTCGCCGCAACCACCTCGGTTGCTTCCGGCCTGCTTGTGACGGGAGCGCGCGGACCCTCCAGCCTCCGTCGGTCTGCACGGCTCGGCCTTTCACGATCCTGCCGACGGCTGAAGCGGCTCGTCGACACGGGGGTCGCAGCCATGCTCGCCCGTCGCGAGCGGCAGGCCGCAACGTCGTTGGCTCTACGCGAGACGGCCGGCGGCGTATGTGGGGATATCTCGTCAGGT
>Ga0306922_10002038_pt1 | contig 18640 bp, 18 predicted proteins | sample sta12Cox44000082_FD_203758 | JGI IMG/M metagenome (GOLD analysis project Ga0306922, IMG submission 203758) | Lab enrichment of tropical soil microbial communities from Luquillo Experimental Forest, Puerto Rico - statoxic.12C.oxic.44.000.082 (v2)... | ecosystem: Environmental > Terrestrial >... | reverse complement strand
GCCGCCAGCGCGCAGGTGAAAATCAGCCTTGAAAGCATGGCCCGATTGTACCCGAACCCGATTCCGCCCGCTCCGCCACGGCTGTGCACTTCTAGCTACCCGAGAATCCCGTGATCGTCGCCGGCCGCCTAGCGCGGACCGCGAACGGCGTCAAATTGCCGGTGGAGCTCGCCGAGGCACTCGAGGCTCCGGTGAACGTTCAGCGCAACCGGATCAATTTTCCTTCCGCACACCCGCTCCATAACACCGGCAGCCTCGGCAACTCCGACGTGATTCTCGCGCTCGAAGTCGAGCAACATCTTCATGCTGACCCATCGCATGTCGCCCATCAACCGGATCGGCATAGACTCACCGGTCAAGCTGACCCACAACGGCGCCAAGATTCTCAGCATCTCGAGCCTGGAGCTGTTCCAGCGTTCGAACTATCCGGATTTTGCGCGCTACAACGAAGTGGGCATGCGATCGCGGGCGACTGCGGACACCAAGCGCATGCCGATATCAACGCTAGAGAGAATATCCGGCAGGACCGCGGTAAAGAAGCCGAACGTGACGTGGTCGAGAATCGTCTGTCGCATTCGTTCCGCTTGAGGCGGCTTTCAGCCGCAGTCACAAGCCCTCGCCTTTGGGCGAGGGTGGTTTACTATCGGATTGAGTGTTCATCGGATTGAGTTGCTTGGCGGGGCTTTTCTTGGTATACGACGAACGATGAAGAGAGCCCTGCTGTTGTTCAGTATTCTGGCCGCCTCCGAGATGCGCGGAGAGGACCAAGTGGTCGGCGGCCCGTACGTGGTGAATGTGGGACCGCGGTCGGCGACGGTGATGTGGGTGGTCCAGAGCGGCGAGGTCTCCCTGCGCAGCGCGGTGGGGAACGTGGAGAAGACGGTCCCGGTTCTGCGGGCGGAAAAAACGATCTTTACGGGTCTCGAGCCGGGCACGACTTACAACTATCAGGCCTTTTCCGGCGGGGCGGGGAAGGGATCGTTCAAAACGCCTCCCGCCGGCGAGGCGCGCTTTCAGTTCGTGGTCTACGGCGACACTCGCACGCGCCACGAGGTGCATCGCAATGTCGTTGCCGCCATCCTCCGGTACGCGCAACCCGATTTCGTCATTCATACCGGAGACCTGACTTACGACGGCAATGACCCGGCCCTGTGGCCGATCTTCTTTGATATCGAGCGTGAGTTGCTGCGCAAAACCGCGTTCTATCCGGCCTTGGGCAACCACGAATACGGCGCTGCCAGTTATTTCGATTTTCTGAGCGCCCGGTCGTACTACTCGTTCAACTGGGGCAGCGCGCACTTCACCGTCATCGACAGCGATATCGAGAGTGCGGGCTCGACCCAAGAGGAACGCGACGCCTTCTGGCAGGCCGAGACGCGCTGGTTGGAAGCCGATCTGCGGGGGGCAAAGGACGCTCAGCTGCGATTCGTGTTTGCGCATCATCCTCCGATGACCGCAGTGAAGGGGCGTCCGGCCAACTATGGGCACATGACCGCACTGGAGCCGATGTTCGAGAAGTACCGGGTCTCAGCCGGCTTCTTCGGCCACGACCACAACTATCAGCACTATTTGAAGAACGGCTTGCATTACTTCATCAGCGGAGGGGGAGGAGCGCCGCTTTACGACGTGGACTCGCCGCCGGCGGGCATCACACAAAAGGTTGCCAAGACGGAGAACTTCCTGATCGTTCAGGTAGACGGGAACAAGGCCCGAGTCGAGGCGAGAACGCCGGACGGCGAGGTGCTGGACACCGCCGAGCTCGACGCGGCGAGCGCCGCGGGCAGCCGGTCGCACTGACCGCCGAGCTTCCGGCCAACCCAACCGCTGCATGATATGCTGGGTCGGAATGTTCAGTCCGCAGCGCAAAACCCGCGTTTTGTTTGGACTCTCGGATGTCGTCCTGGGCGTGCTGGCATTTGAGGCAGCCTACCGGACGCGCTCGTTGCTGCACCTGCGTTTCCTTTTTTACTTCACCGCCAACGAGACAGCGCTGATTCTCGGGTTTTCCCTGCTCGCCTTGGTCCTCATTGGGCTCTCACTCGGGATCTACGAAGGGCTCGACTCCGCCCACCCCCGCATCATCCTGCGCGATACCGCGCGGCAATGCGCTTTGGGAGCGCTGTGCCTGGTGAGCTTCGAGTACTTGCTGCGCATGGATTTGAGCCGCTTCTTTGTGTTTTCGTTCTCCGTCTACACCTGGGGACTGATGCTCCTGTTCCGGCTGACGGCAGGCCGGGTCGTGGGCGTCATCCGGCGCGAGTTCACGGCGCCGCATTACGTGATGGTGGTGGGAACCGGAGAGCGAGCGCGCCGGCTGGCCGCGGCGCTCGAGCGCTCGGTCGAGTACGGCATCCGGCTGCGCGGGTTTCTGAGTGAACCGGAAGCGGCCGGCCCCGATGAGGTGGTTCTGGGCTTGACCTACACGGTCAGGCCGATCACCGACCTGCCTTCGATCCTGCGCCAGCACGTGATCGACGGGGTGGTGTTCGCGGTGGAAAGCGGGAGTCTGGCGGCGCTCGAAGAGTACTTTCTCCTCTGCGATGAAGAGGGCGTGCGAACCCACGTGGCGGTGGATTTCTTCCCCCACGTCAACAGCACGGTCTCGCTCGAGCGCTTGGGCGTCACTCCTCTGCTTACGTTTTCCGCGGTGCCGTACGATGAGATCCGGCTGTTGTTGAAACGGTCGCTCGACGTGATTCTGGCGGCGGCCGGGCTGCTGGTGCTGGCGCCGTTCATGCTGCTGATCGCGATCGTGATCCGTCTCAGTTCGCCCGGCCCGGTTATCTTCCGGCAGGAACGCTGCGGCTTGAACGGGCGGCGATTCGTGTTTTACAAGTTCCGGTCGATGTGCGAAAACGCGGAAGCCCTCAAGCCAAGGCTGGCGCACCTCAGCACGCGCGAGACGGCGTTCAAGATTCCGGATGATCCGCGGCTGACGCCGGTCGGCCGCTATCTGCGCAAGTTCTCGATCGACGAATGGCCGCAGTTGTGGAATGTGCTGCGCGGCGATATGTCGTTGGTGGGGCCGCGGCCGGCGGTGCCGAACGAAGTCGAGCAGTATAAGCGGTGGCAGCGGAGACGGCTGCGGATGCGGCCCGGTCTCACCTGCCTGTGGGCGGTTTCCGGACGCGACGGTGTCGATTTCGAGACGTGGATGAAGATGGACATGCAGTACATTGACAACTGGTCGCTGGCGCTCGACTGGAAGATCCTATTGCGCACCATCCCCCGCGTGCTGGCGGGCCGCGGAGCCAACTGAAGGGCGGAGCTGAGATGCACCTGATTCCCACGCCAGAAGAAGTCGTATCCGTGCTGCGCGAAACCGGCGCGCTGCGCGACGGCCATTTCGAATACCCGACCGGGATGCATTCCAACGAATACCTTCAGGTTCCGCTGGCGATGCGCTACTACCAGTTCCAGCGCATGTTCAGCGTCGGGTTGAGCCGGTTGCTGCGGGCTAACCCGGAAATCCGCGCCCTGGTGCCGCAGTTGTCGATCGTGGCGCCCGCCACCGGCGGGCTGCCGGTGGCGTACGGAGTGTGCGAGGCACTGCGTGCCAAGCAGGTTTACTGGGGCGAGAATGGCCGCGGCAATGAACCGCTACGCTTCCGCCAGTATCTGGAGCAGCACCCCGGCGAGCAGGTGGTGCTGGTGGACGACATTCTGCGGACCGGCAATAGGCTCTCTCAATTGCAGCAGCTACTCCAATCGAGGGGAGCTGAGGTGGTGGGGCTCGCCGTGGTGATTTATCAGCCCAACCCGCATATGCACGATTTCGGATCGCTTCCGCTCTATTATCTGGGCAAGCTCGAAGCCAGCTACTACGCCGACGGTGCCCGCTGTGAATTGTGCAAACGTGGGGTACCTCTGGAGAAGGTGTGGACTTAGAAATTTCGACCCCGATCAAAGCCCAATCGCTCGCAAAATGCAGGGGCGAGGTTTGTTTGATTCCATTTATTATCAACAGATTAAGGTCTTGAAGAGGCTTTCTGCTCAATCAATGTGCAGAATGTCAAAAAACCGTGTCAGTTCGTTAAGATTTGCGGCACGGCAGCGCTATTTCCACAGAGTTTTCCACAGGCTGGTGGAAATTGGGGATATCCCATGAAGCTCACCACCGTTGATTGGACGATTGTGGCCGCCTACTTCCTGTTCAACCTGGCGATCGGGTTTTATTACAAGGGGAGGGCGGGCAAGAACACGGGGGAATTCTTCCTCTCCGGGCGCAATGCGGCGTGGTGGCTGGCGGGGACGTCCATGGTGGCGACGACTTTCGCCGCCGACACTCCGCTGGCTGTGACGGGCATGGTGGCGCGCAACGGCGTCGCTGGCAACTGGCTGTGGTGGAACGCCGTGGCCAGTGGAATGCTCACGGTTTTCTTCTACGCGCGCCTGTGGCGGCGATCCGGCGTGATGACGGACGTAGAGTTCGCCGAAATCCGTTATCACGGCAAGCCCGCCGCGTTCCTGCGGGGTTTTCGCGCGCTGTACCTGGGGATTCCTATCAATTGCATCATCCTGGGGTGGGTCAACCTGGCGATGGTGAAGATCCTGTCGCTGATCCTGGGGGTAGACAGGGACTTCGCGCTGGCGATCGTGGTGGGGATCATCGCGCTGACGTCCTTCATTTCGACGCTCTCCGGACTCTGGGGGGTGTTGGTGACGGACCTATTCCAGTTCGCGATCAAGATGACGATGGTGATCGTGCTGGCGGTGGCGGCAGTCGGCGCGGTGGGCGGCATCGACGCCATGAAGCAACAACTCGCCGCGATCGACCGGGCCAAGGGCCTGGCGACGGGGACCGCGGGCTCGGCGCTCAGCTTCGTGCCGGACCTCAATTCGGCGTGGATGCCGATGATCACGTTTCTGGTCTACATCTCGTTGAACTGGTGGGCCACCTGGTATCCCGGCGCCGAGCCGGGCGGCGGCGGGTACATTGCGCAACGCATGTTCTGCGCCAAGGATGAAAAGCACTCGCTGCTGGCGACGTTGTGGTTCAACATCGCGCATTACGCCGTGCGGCCTTGGCCCTGGGTGCTGGCGGCGCTGGCGGCGGTGGTGCTGTACCAGCACGATCCGGGTTTCCAGAAGGACCCGGAGACCGGCTATATCCGCGTGATGATCGACTACCTGCCGGCCTGGCTGCGGGGGACGATGGTGGCGGCATTCGCCGCGGCCTTTATGTCCACGGTGGGGACGCAGCTCAACTGGGGCGCCAGCTACCTCGTCAACGATTTCTACCGGCGTTTTGTGCGCACAGATCAATCGGACCGGCACTACGTGCGCGTATCACAGTTGGCGACCGTCCTGCTGACTGTCATCTCGGCGGTGATCACGCGTTATATGAATTCGATCGCCGCGGCCTGGCAACTACTGATCGTGACCGGTGCCGGGACTGGGACGGTGTTGATCCTGCGCTGGTATTGGTGGCGGATCAACGCGTGGAGTGAGGTCTCGGCGATGGCCACAGCCTTCGTGGTTTCCGTTTGGCTGCAGACGGCGATCGGATGGTCGAGCGCCGACCCGCGAGGGTTCGCTTCCATCATGCTGGTGACGGTAGCGATTACCACCGCGGTGTGGCTGGCGGTGACACTGTTGACGCCCGCCGAGCCGGAAGCCCACCTGGTGGCGTTTTACCGGCGCGTTCGCCCCTCGGCGGCGCTGTGGAAACCGATCGCCCGGCTGGCTCCCGAGGTACCGCCCGCTCGCGAACTCAAGTACAATTTTCTGGATTGGCTGGCCGGCTGCGCCATGATTTACGGAGCCTTATTTGGAACCGGAAAGATCATCTTGAAGGATTATGGAACAGGAGTCATTCTGCTCGCGGTGGCTTTAGCCGCCGGATGGTACATTTATCGGGACCTGAACCGGCGAGGATGGAAATCCGTCGTGGAGTAAGATCGGGCGAAGGTGCTACATTTGTTAACGGTCAGAGGGGTATGAACGTGATCAGAGCCGTGGTAACGATTGCGGCGTTCGGCTGCCGGGCGCTGGCGGCCCAAGACGGGAGTTCGGAAAAGCTGGCTCCTTACTACCCCACGCCGGAAACGATTGTTGAAAAGATGTTGCAACTCGGGGCCTTGAAGGCGGGCGAGAAACTGTTCGACCTCGGGTCGGGTGATGGCCGGATTGTGATCATGGCCGCGCAAAAGTTCCATGCCGACGCCGTGGGTGTGGAGCTCGACAAGGGTCTGGCGAAAAAGAGCCTAGAACAAATTCGCAGGCTCGGGTTGGAGAAGACCGCGCACATCCTCACGGGCGACCTCCTCAAGCAGAATTACAGTTCCGCCGATCTGATAACCGTCTATCTGCTGCCGGGTTCCAACGATAAGGTGCAGCCGCTGCTCGACAAGCAGTTGAAGAAGGGAGCGCGGGTGGTGGCGCACGATTTCGAGTTCAAAGGCTGGACTCCGGAAAAGGTCGAGACGATCGAAGACGACGGAGAAGGGCGCAGCCGGACGCTCTATCTGTACCGAAAATAAGCCGTGCACGTTCCGCCCGATTTTGCGTGGCCGCGGTACATATCTTGGGCGCGGACCTCGCTGTCAGCGGCCGCTCTGGTCGCGACCTACTTGCTGAGTCCGGCTTCCCCGCGGATCTACCTTCTGCTGGCCACGTTTTTGGCTTTTAGCGTCGCCCTCGCCATCCGCAGCCGTTGGCAGCGCGGAGCTTTCGGACTGCTGGTCTTGTTTTCCGACACGATTTTCTTTCTGATTGTGGCCGGCTTTGGAACCGGGCACCTGCTTTGGCTTGCATCCCTGTTCTACCTCTACTTGCTCGCCGAAGCGCTGGTCTTTTACACCCAGGTGGAGGTTCTGGTGGTTGTGGCGGTGTCGGCAGTGTTCTGCGCGGTACTGCCTGCCGCGGAAATCCGCTTTTTGGAGCTCACGGTGGTGGTGGCGGGAGCCGTGGCTGTCGCCTTTGCCATAAACAAGCAACGCCAACAGGCGAAGGTCGAGGAGCTCGAGCGGCAGCTTCGGGAGGCCCAGACGACGGCGCAGAAGGCTTGTGAGCAGGAACGCGTACGCATCGCCTCTGATTTTCACGATGGGCCGCTGCAAAGCTTCATCAGTCTGCAGATGCGGCTGGAAATCTTGCGCAAGCTGATGGAGCGGGACCTTACGGCCGGCATGCAGGATCTGAAGCAGCTGCATACCCTGGCTCAATCTCAAGTGAGAGATCTGCGCGCCTTCCTGCATAGCATGCGGCCGGTGGACGTGGAGGGCGGCAACCTCGTGTCTTCGGCCCGGCGAACCGCTGAACTGTTCCAAAAAGAAAGCGGGCTACCAGTGACCTTTCTGGGCACGAACGCTCCCGTCGGTCTACCGCAGGAAATGAGCGCCGAAGTTCTGCAGATGCTGCGCGAGGCCTTGCACAACGTGCAGAAACACGCCGCGGCCACGCGTGTGGCGGTGTCGATGGAGAAAACCGAGAGGGGCCTGGAGATTTCGGTGGACGACAACGGCCACGGTTTCAACTTCGCCGGAACGTACACGCTGGAAGAGCTGGAACTGCTGCGCCTGGGTCCGGCGAGTCTGAAACGGCGGGCGCGGTCTCTCAACGCCGACCTGCTGCTCGAATCGCGTCCGGGGCGCGGGACGGGCCTTAAGTTTCGCATTCCGTTGCAGTGAGAGAGCCGATCCTCGCCCCGGGCGCCGCATACAAGACCGGCGCGTTATGTTCACCGACTCACGCAGGTGTTTGGTTGGCGTTCGGGTGGCATGAGGCTCCGGGTTGTGTCAAGCGCGAAGCGCCCCGGGGTGTCCAGGGGTAGAGTTGATGCTACGCTGGCTTGAGTGAACCTGGGGATTACCTGCTATCCGACCTACGGCGGAAGCGGCATCGTGGCCACCGAGCTGGGGCTTGAGCTGGCAGAGCGCGGCCACGAGATCCACTTCATCAGCTATGCAAACCCGATCCGCCTTGATCCGGGGATCCCGCGGATCCATTACCACGAAGTCGAGGTCTCGGCCTATCCGCTGTTTCAATATCCCCCCTATTGCCTGGCACTGGCCTCGCGCATGGCCGAAGTGGCGGAGGCCTATGAGCTGGATGTGCTCCACGTGCACTACGCCATCCCGCATTCCATCGCGGCCCTGCTGGCACAACAGATGCTCGCTCCCAAACGCCGGCTGCCGTTCGTCACCACTCTGCACGGCACCGATATCACACTGGTCGGAGCCGATCGCTCCTACTTCCCGATTACCAAATTCTCGATCGAGAAGTCCGACGGCATCACCGCCATCAGTGATTATCTCTGCCAACGGACGGTGGAAGTCTTCGCGGTGCGAAACGAGATCCGGGTGATCAAAAACTTCGTCAACTGTGATCTGTATCATCCCGACGGTGAGAAGACCGGCGCCGCCCAGTATGCGCCTCGAGGAGAAAAACTGCTGATTCACCTCTCGAATTTTCGCCCGGTCAAGCGGGCTCTCGACTGCGTGCGCATTTTGGCCGAGGTGCGCAAGAGCGTCCCGGCGCATTTGCTGATGGCTGGCGACGGGCCCGATCGAGGCCCCGCCGAACACCTGGCCCGTGATTTGAAGGTGGATCGCCACATCTCGTTTTTGGGCAAACAGAACCATGTCGAGCGGCTGATCCCGCTGGCGCACGTGCTGTTGATGCCGAGCGAACTCGAGTCGTTCGGCCTGGTGGCGTTGGAAGCGATGGCGTGCGGAGTCGTGCCGGTAGCTACACGCGTGGGCGGTGTGGGGGAGCTCGTCACCGATGGTGAAGACGGATACCTGGAGGCGGTGGGCGATATCGCGGGCCAAGCCGCGCGAGTGGTGGCGTTAGTGAGCGACGACCAGCTGCACTATAGAATGGCAAAGGCCGGACGCTGGAACGCGGCCGAACGCTTTTGCCACGAGAAGATCATCCCGCAGTACGAGCGCTATTACCGGGACGTATTGGACGGCCGGCGAAGCTAGTGCCGCCGCAAGATGCCGGTTTTTCGCTAAAATCAAAGTTCAGCACAGGAAAGCGAGTCCCGGCTGCCAGGTATGTCTCGGAGTCTCGTCGCCATCTACCCGGGATCGTTCGACCCGATTACCAACGGGCACCTCGACTTGATCCAACGAGGCTCCCGGCTTTTCGACCGCCTGATTGTGGCGATTCTGCGGAACGAGACCAAATCGCCGCTGTTCTCGGTGCATGAGCGCATGGATATGCTGAAAGAGGTGGTGAAGGCTTACCCGAACGTGGAGGTCGATTCGTTTGACGGGCTGTTGGTGGATTTCGCGGCCAAGCGCTCGGCCCAGGTGTTGCTGCGCGGCATCCGCGCGATTTCGGATTACGAGTATGAGTTACAGACGGCACTCATGAACCGGCGTCTTCGCCCGGGGTTGGAAACGGTATTCCTGTTGTCTAACGAGGCGCATTCGTTTATCAGTTCCAGGCTGGTGAAAGAGGTCTTCGGGCTAGGTGGAAAAATCTCCGGCCTGGTGCCGTCCTCGGTGGAGGCGCGGCTCGAGCGCCGGCTGTCGAAAAGCAAACGGAAAGGGGCTTAGGAAACCCAAAAATGCAGGCAGTAGCCAACCCAATTGCGGAGCGCATCTCTTTAATAAGCGTCTCTTCGACGATGAAGGTGGCCGCGGAAGCCGAGCGGCTCCGCGCCGAAGGTGCCGACATCGTAGATTTTGGAGCGGGCGAGCCGGACTTCCCGACGCCCGCCAACATCAAGCAGGCCGCGGTTCGCGCGCTGGACGAGAACTTCACGAAATACACCGCCGTGAGCGGGACGGCCGAACTGAAGCGGGCCGTGTGCGAGTACCACGCCCGCCATTTCGGAACCGCCTACCAGCCCGCCGAGTGCCTGATCACGGTGGGCGGCAAACACATCATTTTTAACGCCACGCAGGCGCTGGTGAACCCGGGTGACGAGGTCGTGATTCCGGTCCCGTACTGGGTCACTTACAAGGACGTGGTGAGTTACGCCGGCGGCCAGTGCGTGTTCGTGGACACCGATGAAGACCAGGGGTTCACGCTGACGGCGTCGATGATTGAGCCGCACTTGACTTCACGCACCAAGATGGTGCTCCTGAACTCGCCCTGTAATCCGAGCGGCGCGGTGTTGGATCCGGCCGAGTTCGAAAAGATTCTCAAGCTGACTTCGGAGCGCGGCATTTATCTGATGACCGATGAGTGCTACTGCTTCTTCTTGTACGACAGCGAACCGTTCTCGATCGCATCTCTACCCGGCGCCAAGGAAACCGTGCTGGTGGCGGGGTCGCTGTCGAAGACCTACGCCATGACGGGCTGGCGAATCGGTTTCGGCCTGATGCCGGCGCCCATCATCGCCGCCATGACCAAGCTGCAGAGCCATTCGACGTCCAACCCCACGTCCATCGCGCAGAAAGCGGCCGCGGAGGCGTTGCGCGGCCCTCAGGAATCCGTGAAGACCATGCTTGCCGAATACCGGCGCCGGCGCGATTTCGTGGTCGCGCGGTTACGCGCCATCCCGGGCGTGACTTGCGCGGAGCCGCGCGGCGCCTTCTACGCGTATCCGAACATGGCGGTCGTGTTGGGCAAGAGTGGCATCCAGAATACGCAGCAACTGGCGGAGCGATTGCTGGCCGACGCGGGAGTCGCGCTGGTTCCAGGCGAAGCTTTTGGCACCAGCCGGCATGTACGGATCTCCTATGCGACCTCGATGGAGGAGCTGGTGCGCGGGCTCGACCGCATCCACCAGTTCATCGTCAAGCATTCGTAGCGACGGCCATGGGAAAGCCCGTGCGTCTGACCCCATCGTTGCGGGAGAAGGTGTGGGGCCGGACGCGCCTGGCGCCCTGGTTTTCCGACTCCGAGCGGAAGATCGGCGAAGTCTGGTATGTAGCCAAACACGAGTTACCACTACTGGTCAAGCTGATTTTTACGTCCGAACGGCTTTCGGTGCAGGTGCATCCGGACGACGGCGAGGATGGGCCGCTCGGTAAGAGTGAGATGTGGCACATCCTGGATGCCGAACCGGGAGCCGCCATCGCGCTCGGCTTTCGCGAGCGGATCGCGCGCGAGCGGTTGCGCGAGGCCGCCACGACTGGAGAGCTTGAACAACTTCTGAATTGGATTCCGGTGAAGGCGGGCGACACATATTACACCAAGGCCCACACCGTTCACGCCATCGGCGGCGGGATCGTGCTCTGCGAGATCCAGCAGCACTCCGATGTCACCTATCGCCTCTGGGACTACGGCCGGCCGCGCGCGTTGCATATCGACAAGGCGGTGGCGGTTTCGGAGCTGGACGTGCACCCCGGCGCGGCCCGGCCGGTGGCTTTGAGCAACGGTTGCGAGCTGCTGGTGCGGTCCAAACACTTCGTGACCGAGTCGCTGCGGCTCGCGCCGGACGTCGAACAGCGGGTGTCCCCCGAAAATTGCCAGTTGTGGATCTGCCTGGAAGGCGCCGCAACCATAGGTGGCGAAGCGGTCCACCAAGGCGAGGTCTGGTGGGTACCGGAGAAGGGTGCGCAGCCGGCTGTCCGTGCGCAGACTCGAACTCGCTTTCTAAAAACCTATGTGCCGCGGGCTACGTGATTTTCGGGGGCTCCCGGAGCTCGACTTCGTGATCGGCGATCGTCGATTTCACGCCGTAATCAGAGTCCGCGCGCTCGGGGTCGATGGCGACGCCCCGCGAGCTTCGCCAAGATCGCGTCCAGATCGTCCACGATTCGAAAATTCGGTGCGCACAGAATCCGTAACCTCGTTGGGGAGGCGCGAGTCGGCGTGCGAGAGCTTGTATTGGAACGGTATCAGCGAGCACCGAGGAAATGAGCGGCGTCTGGTCGAATTGAGCGGATTTCGTTCACCAATCGGCGCATCAGGCGCGAGACTTCGACTTGGTGAACGCCGTCACTGAAGCGGCCCTCGAAGCGAGCGGCGAGGCTGCCGGGCGAGACAACGAGACATCGATCGAAACCGCCGCGGGTCAGCTCCTTGATGAAAAGGCCCGCCATGCTCGTCTTTCCTGCGCCCGGAAGGTCCGGCAGCAGGAAACGCAATGGCTGACGCGGCAGCATCGCCTCCCAGACCGCCGTGATCTGGTGGCGCCAGCGGCTCGACCAACGGTGTGTGGACCGCAAGCGACTGGGTCGAACAAGTGCGCGCGGCGAATGCGAATGCGCCTCCGGAAACAAAGACGCATACAGGCGGCCATCGAAACGCGCGGGGACGGCCGGCTTCGATGATTTCGAGGCGCTGCTCGTCGTGCCGGTACACTAGCTCGTGCGCGACAGCGCCCGTCGGTCCTTTATATGTCAGCTCCGAGTGTTCGGAACCGTACCACGGGTTGCTGACAACAGCGACGAGCTGGTCCGGCAGAGCGCCTCTCACGGCCACGGTGGGCTCAAGGGCTTCGAGCCCGGGTCATTTGCTCTGCCTGGCCTGTCCTTTTTGCGGAAACTACCCCTGCGACATGCTTGCGCGGCTGAAAACCAGCCTTCGCACCTTAGACAATCATCAGATTAAGCCCTTTATCAAAGCACGAATCTACGATCGCCGCGTTCGAATGAACCGCACTGGCGGCTCGACAACTAATGGGCTGCTTCCGGTTCGGTAATTATGTAATCCCGGAGGATGGCCACCGGGCCGCGACGCAGGCGGCGTGGAGTCGAAGTAGGGCCGCGGCACCGAGCGGAATCCATCAAACGGTACGGCATTCGGTGTTGGGCTCCTCGTGCGCGCCACCGGAACCCGGATCGCCTCGGGCCAGTGTGGATTTCCAGATTGCGCGCACCCCGGCGCCGAGCGGATCCTGCTGGTGCGATTTGAAGAAAATCCTCCCATTCCGATCGCCCGGTCCTGTTCGTCAAACGGAGCCGAACATCATACCCGACACACCGATTTGCGGTACACTCCACGTCAGAGGCGGTATGAAAAGACCAACAGCATTCGTGATTGGACTTTTTCTGGTGGGCGCGTCCTCAGTGTTCAGTCAATCCCAGGTCAGCATCTTAAGCCAGCAGGCTACGGCAACCTTCGGCGTTACCTCCGCCCCGATTCCCGCGGTCGTCGGGGCTCCCTACTCCGGCGAACAGACCGAGGAGCACGTGCAGACATTGGCCGACGGCACGCACATCACGCGGCCGATGGGCACGATCAAGACGTGGCGGGATTCCGAGGGGCGGATTCGCACCGAGCGGCCGATGAGGGTGGGGCCGAGGGTGTCGGGTGGAACCGATTCGCCGGTGATCGTCGAAATCAGCGACCCGGTTGCGGGAGTGCGGTACACGCTGGACATCGAGAATAAGGTCGCGCATCGCGTCGTGGCCCCTGCTGCCGGAACCGAGATCACGCGGCCGCCCGCGGGCGCCCAGACGCCCGCGCTTCGACCAAACGGGGGATGGCTCACGCCGCCCCCCCCGCCTGCCGGAGGGATACTCGCGGATGGGATCGGACTACCCGTTCCAAACCAAGGCACCTCGATGCGCCCCGAATTCACCTCCGAAGACCTGGGAACCCAGGTGATCGAGGGAGTCGTGGCAGAAGGACATCGGCAAACCACGACATTTCCGGTCGGCTCGCAAGGCAACGATCGACCTATCGTTACGACCTCGGAAACGTGGATGTCGCCCGAGCTGAAAATCGTCATTCTCCGCAAGACGAGCGATCCGCGCTCCGGCGAGGACACGCTCAAGACCACCAATCTCAGCCGGGCAGAGCCAGATTCGGCCCTGTTCCAGCCGCCGCCCGATTACACGATTGTGGACGAGACCAGTCCGTTCACGATTCAGTTTTCGCGGTAGGCCGCGCCAGATTCCGCCGCAGACATTTTTCGTCACGAAACACGGTTGGCATACGTTATAGGGGTGTGCCGCCCGAGGAATTGGCCTTAAGCCCGCTGGGACGCGCTTCGAGCACGGGGGAATGGCTTGAGGCGGTCTTCCGGGAGCACTATCCACGGCTGGTCGCCGTGGTGACCAGACTGACCGGCAACCGCGCCCAAGCCGAGGAAATCGCCGCGGAGGCGTTTTCCAGACTGGCTGGACGTTCGACGCTGCTGGCCGGCCGGACCGACGCGGCCGCCTGGGTGTATCGTGTCGCAACCAACGCCGCTGTGGACACTTTGCGGGCGAACAGCCGCCGCCGCAAGCTGGAGGACCAAGCCAGCACCGAACGGGCCCGCCGGGATTCCGGTGGCAGTGCACTCGACGACTTGATCCGCACGGAGCGCGCCGCCCGAGTGCGCGGTGTGCTGGCATCGATGAAGCCGCGCGAAGCCCAGCTCCTGCTATTGCGATCGAGCGATCTGGCGTACCGGGAAATCGCCCGGGCGCTGGGCGTCCAAGCCGGGTCCGTGGGAACGCTGCTGGCGCGCGCGGAACGGGAGTTCGAGCGCCGGTATCGCACCCGGTATGGAGACGACGTATGACAGAGTGTTGGTCGGAAGGGGAGCTGAGAGCCTATCACGACGGCGAGCTCCCGGTGCGCGAGATGAGCCGCGTGCGGGAGCACCTGTTGGAGTGTGCGCCCTGCGCCGGGTTGTATGCGGAACTGTCGGAGCGGTCAGCGCGGCTGGCGGTTTGGCTGCTTCGATTGCCTGAGCCTCCGGCACCCTCTCGCCTGCCGGATGCTCCGCGGCCGTCGCGGGGCGGCTGGCGCGGGGCTGCGACGGCCGTCGCCGTGGCGGCCTCGCTGGGGGTCGCCTTGATCTTGTTTCCGAAGCGAACCGAACCGGTATGGGTCGCGCCGCGACCCCAGACTCGGGTTCCGGCGGCGCCCAAACCTCCTCTCGTGGCGAAACCCGCCATCATCCGGCGCGCGCCCCGCAAGCCGTCAGCCCCTGTGAAGCCGAGGCCGCGCATTGACTACTACGTGAAGCTGGACGATGAACCGATAGAAACCGGTTTGGTGGTCCGCGTAGGGTTGAACGGCGGAGAGGTTCCCGCCGACGTCATCGTGGGACCGGACGGACGCGCCCGCGCCATCCGGCTAGTTAATGATTTTTCAGGAGAACTCAAATGAAAGCAGCTTACCGTATACTGGCGGTTGTTCCTCTGGTAGTACTGTGGGCAGCCGCGCAGGATGGCCCCGCACGGCTGGAAACCGTGATTCAGACTCGGCTGGGTGACCTAAAGCAGGCAAAGGTGATGGGAATCGGCGGCGCCGTGATGGGCCCAGCCGTCAAAAACGCGCCATACACGGCGGTCGAAGTCACCGAGAGCACACAGGTGCTGGGCGATGGCAACCGCATCCACCGCCTGACCGAAACCACGGTCAGCCGCGACAGCGAGGGCCGTGTGCGTCGCGAAACACCGGATCAGATTACGATCTGGGACCCGGTGGCCAATGTCAGCTACGCTCTCGATCCGAAGACTCAGACCGCGAGGAAGCTGCCTCTGGCGAAGGCTTTCATGTCTACCTCGGAGAAGAACGTGGCGGCCGTGCGCATGATGACGGTGGAGGCTGGCGGATTTGCGGTTGGCGACGGGCCGGTGCCGATGCCGGAGGGCGCCCAGATGGCCACGAATCGCGTTCGGCTGGGGAGAGGCGGCTTCAGTTTCGGATATGAGACTGGCAAATCGGAGTCGCTCGGCCAGCAGGTAATCGAAGGGGTCAGTGCCGAAGGCTCCCGTATGCATTCCACGATACCGGCCGGTGCGATCGGCAATGACCGGGCCATCGAGATCGTCTCCGAAAGCTGGTACTCGCCCGACTTGCAGACAACCGTCAGGAGTTTACACAGCGATCCGCGGATGGGCGAGGAAGTCTTTCAACTGACCGGCATCAGCCGCGTCGAGCCGCCGTCGACGCTGTTTCAGGTGCCAGCCGACTATCAGACGGCGAGCGGCAAATAGCTACTAGCCGATACCGAGTTCGTCGATCCGCTCCAGTGGCGTGCCGCACACCCCGCAGATCACCGCGCCGCAATCGCCGCACACCAGTGGTTCGGCGACCGGGCGGGCGCACCGGGGGCAGTAGAATTCCGCGGTGTGCTCGGCTTCGGACATACCGCGATTATCGTGCGGTCACTTGGCTGCCACGATGGAATCGACTTTGATGGCGTTGGTCTTCTGGTCGATCGAGCCGGTGACCGTCACCCTCTTGGCGGCGAACTGCTCCGGCGTTTTCTGATCGCTGAGTGTGTATGTCGTCTTGCCGTCCCAGAGCACATACTCAGCGCCGTGGACGTTCACGCACGCCTTGGTACATTCCGCGTCGTTACCCATGTTCATCGCTTTGTGGTCGCCCTTGGCGCAAGAACTGTCGGTAATGACGCCGGTAACGGAGGCGGCGAACGTGGTTCCCGCCGCGATTAGAACGAGTGCAAGCACTTTCTTCATCTTTCCCCTCTTCCCTCGATTTGGACGTCGCGGGCGGCGACCTCCACCCGGACGACAGCCGCCCCCATGGTTCTAATTTACTTCGCCGCCATTAGCGATTCCACCTTTGGGGTGCTGGTCTTTGTATGCAAGGTGCCGTGGACCATACTATCTTGCCGCCGAACTCGTCCGGTGCTTTCGAATGGCTGAGTTCGTAAGCCGTCCTGCGGTCATAGAGCATGTATTTTCGCGCTGTCGTTGGCGATTTTCGTCGGACACTGTCTAGAATAAACCCGGCAAGGAGACTGGATTTCGATAGGAGGAGTTCAGGCTGGGAGATCCGGGGGTGTGTGTACTCCTCTCTGACGAGTGTGACTTCACACGCAGGAACCTGGGCCTCGCGCTGTGCCAAGTGCCACAACTCGCAGGTGCGGACGCCCGGTTGCTGGAACCGGCTTTGACCAAAACGCGATAAGCTCTGTGCCCCCTGGCTCGGTGTGGAAAATTCGAGTTTGCGTTTTGTGGCAGCGTGGATGCGTCAGCGGATTGGCCTTGTGAGCCATTAGCGCCTGCGGACGGCAAAGGCAGTTCCCCAAAAACAACGCCGCGACTGCCGGCGCCTCGATGATCGAACTTCGAGAGCGCCCGGAATCGAAACTCGAGTGTCTCCCGTGTCGAAGACGAGGTGGTTGCCGGATCGATCACGTCTCCACCGCCCTCCTACGGGAATACCCTGAAGCGTTCACAATTTAAACTTTTCCGCTGGATGGCGCAACATTTGGACTCTTTACCCTGTTTACTATGTAGAAACGTTGTTGGGCCTGTTTCGCGTTTCGGCGAGCGGACTGTAACTCGCTGCTTTTGAACAGGAGATCGAGAACCTCGAGTTTGGCAAACCAGATGCCTTGTGTCGGGAAGCCCGGTGCGGTCCAGGCAAGCGGGGATGGTCCGTCTATCGGGGTTTGGAGTGATGGGGATATGACACAAGGCCTTCGTTTCGCGGTACTGATAACACTGGCTGGCTGGCGGCTGTTTGGGCAAAGCGCCGAGACAAGCGGATTTGCCTTCTACGAAAGATTTCAGGGCAGTGCCAGCTCGCTCGGCTGGGTAAATCAGCTCGACACCTCGGTCGGCTATAACTTTGGCGCCCATTTTTCACTGGATGCCGGTCTTCCCGTGTACTTTATCCGTCCTTCCAGTTCCACCATTGCGGCGACCGGGACGTCTTCGGCGAACGGAATCGGCAATGTCTATGCCCAACTCCGGCTGAGCGAGGCCGGCCGGATCGTGAATTTTGCCTCGACCTTAACCGGGACCGCGCCCACCGGAAGCAAGACGAACGGCTTCAGCACCGGCCACGCCACCGTCGATTGGAGCAATTACATCGAGCACAGCTTTTCTCAACTGACTCCTTTCATCGATGTAGGGATTGCCAACGCGGTGTCGGATACCATGTTTTTCATCCGGCCGTATACCACCTACGGAGTGGTGACTCATGTGGAAGGCGGCGCTCGCTATCGCCTGGTGCGGGGATTGAGTGTGGGTGTCTCGGGATTTGCCATCGAGCCATCCGGTGCGCAGACCGTGGTGAGCCGGCTGGTGCGGCGGTCGGCAAGCCGAACCACGACGGGAGGGACGTCCACGTCAGGAAGCAAAACCACGACGGGAGGGACGTCCACGTCAGGAAGCCGGACGAGTGGGAGCGGACAGCGCGACGTTTTCCAGAACACGAGTGTCACCACGGGTGCGGCCGATCTCGCTCGGGACAACGGGTTCTCTACTTGGCTGCAAATCGCTCCGGCGACCGGCGTCAGTCTGTATGCCGGCTACACGCGCAGCACGCACTTTGCTCTGAATACCGCTTTCTTCGGCATCAGTTTCAATTTGGGGAAGGCGATTCGTTCGCTGGGTATCTGACGGATCTGAGGTTACGATCGGCACCAAATAAGGCAAATGAGGAGGAAACAGACAATGCAACGAAGTTCGATTTGGACCGTGTCCCTGGCGGCCGCCCTGAGCTTGACCGGCGCGGCCTGGGCAGAGCATGAAGGTGGAGGCGGCCACGGACCCGCAGCGAGTCACGGCACAACGCCCACCTTTGCGAAGCAGCGCGGATCGGACGAAGGGCACGAAGCGCGCGAATCGCACTCGGGAGCGCAGAATGCCGGAGCCCATTCGGCGTCGACTTTCGCGGCCCGCCTGACGGCCCGCCTGGCGAACGATCCGACTCTCGCTGCCACTGTGAACAGCCTGCTGCCTAAAGGTATGAGCTTGACGGACGCCGCGAAGGGTTTCCGGAACCTGAGCCAGTTCCTCACCGCGCTGAACGCCGCTAAAGACTTGGGCATTGATTTTAAAACGCTACAAACCGACATGACCGGGCCGGG
>Ga0306922_10002036_pt1 | contig 18645 bp, 14 predicted proteins | sample sta12Cox44000082_FD_203758 | JGI IMG/M metagenome (GOLD analysis project Ga0306922, IMG submission 203758) | Lab enrichment of tropical soil microbial communities from Luquillo Experimental Forest, Puerto Rico - statoxic.12C.oxic.44.000.082 (v2)... | ecosystem: Environmental > Terrestrial >... | reverse complement strand
CGTGCTGGATTCGCACACCGCGCTCAGCCACGCCTCCAATCTCCGTGTCGATTCCTATGTTTACACCCGCGAGGGTATTGCGGAGGCCTTCAGGTTGCTCAAGCCTGATGGCGTGATGTCGATTGCATTCGCGCTGCCAAACGAGTCGTTGGGCTTTAAGCTGTCGCATATTCTTTCGGACATTCCGGGTGCCGGAAAACCACTCGCGGTCCGCGTCGGCTATGACTCGAAAACGACCACGGCCTTCGTCACCCAGAGGGGGCACGACGTGAAGCTTCCCGGCGAGGGGGCGGGGGCCTTCGCAGCGTTCGGCTTCAGCGACGTGTCAGCGCATTTCGCGCAACCTTATCCCGCCGAGAGCATCCCGACCGACGACTGGCCGTTTTTCTACATGATCAAGCGCACCTATCCGGTCAGCTACATGGTCGCGCTCGGCATGGTGCTGCTGCTCTCCACAATGTTCGTGCGCAGGACCATCGGCTGGAGCGAGCCGATCGAGCGCGGCTATTTGCCGTTCTTCTTTCTCGGCGCGGGCTTCATGCTGGTGGAAACCAAGGCGATCACCGAACTGGGCCTGCATCTGGGCGGCACCTGGTTCGTTGTCGCCGCCACCATCGTCATGGTCTTGCTGATGGCGTTTCTCGCCAACCTGTTGGTGCAGCGCGGGCTCGTTCCGCGCATGGCGCTCGCCTTTGCCGGTCTCTTGGCAAGCCTTCTGGTCGGTTATTTTTCGGCGCGCGATCACGCTTTGGTCGCGTTTGCCTCACCCTGGCTCAGCCTTCTCGTCGCCTGCGTGTTGCTGACGGTGCCGCTGTTCTTCTCGGGCATGGTTTTTTCCGGCCTGATCGGCAGGGCGGGTGTCAACGTCTCCACCGCGCTGGCCTTCAATCTGATGGGCGCGCTGTTCGGCGGCTTGATGGAATACAACTCGATGTATTTCGGCTTCGCCTTCCTGTATCTCCTGGCGATGGGCTTCTATGCGCTCGCCTGGGCGTTTTCGCTCGAGGAAGCGGCCGTGCGCGCCGCGCCTCTGGCGGCAGCAACCAAAGGCTGAAAACAAAAACCCCGGCCGGGGGTCGGGGTTTGTTATCCACCTCGGAGGCAAGACCGCCTTACTTTTTCTTTCCGCTCGCGTCGAATTGCGAGATGTAGGCCCAGAGATCGCCGGCTTCCTTCTCGTTCTTGATGCCGGGGAACACCATCTTGGTCCCGGGAATCTTCGCCTTGGGATCCTTGATGTAGTCGAGGAACTGATCCTTGTTCCAGGTGATGCCGGAGTTCTTGTTGGCGTCGGAGTAGCTGAAATCCGCCGCGCTGCCCGACTTGCGGCCGTCGAGCCCATTGAGCACGGGGCCGACCTTGTTCTTGGCGCCTTCACCGATCGAATGACAGGCCAGGCACTTCTTGAACGAGGTCTCGCCGGCGGCTGCGTCCTGTGCCAGCGCGTTGGAAGCGCCGGCCACGGAGGCGATTGCGGCCAGCACGCTCAGTGTCATTTTTTTCATGAGATAACTCTCGGGCTTGATTGAAGAGGATTCCGTGCGAGCTGTCGGCGAACGCCAAATCAGCGCGGAGAGCTTTTGGCATGGCCTGCTTGCACCGCACAAGCCGCCAAAAGGCTTAGCGGCCCTGTGAAACGCGAAGCCTGGATGAGGACTTATAATTCCGATGCGATTCCGGGATTCCGACGTGGATCGGAAACCCTCCGGCGGAGCACTGCTACGTCGCGCGATCTCAGGCAGGCCTGCTTGATTCCCCATCGGAAATCGGCAAAGTCGCTGCGTTGGGGAGACCGCGCCGGGAGAGACTGAGATGGCCATCATGATGCCCGCGCCTGACCGGGCGGTTCTGGATCGCCGCGAGACAATCGTCAAAGCGTTGCGCGCGATCGTCCCGGGCGAGGGCGTGGTCGACGGCGCCGACGAGATGCGCGCCTACGAATCCGATGGCCTGACGGCCTATCGCCAGCCGCCCATGGTAGTGGTGCTGCCGGATACCACCGAGCAGGTCGCCAAGGTCCTCAAATATTGCCACGAGCAGGGCATCAAGGTGGTGCCGCGCGGCTCCGGCACGTCGCTGTCGGGCGGAGCCCTGCCGCTCGCCGATGGCGTGCTGCTCGGGCTTGGCAAGTTCAAGCGCATCCGTGAGATCGATTTCGACAACCGCGTGGTGGTGAGCGAGCCGGGCGTCACCAACCTTGCCATCAGCCAGGCGGTTGCGCATGCCGGATTCTACTATGCGCCCGATCCCTCCTCGCAGATCGCGTGCTCGATCGGCGGCAATGTCGCGGAAAATTCCGGCGGCGTGCATTGCCTGAAATACGGCATGACCACCAACAACGTGCTGGGCTGCGAGATTGTGTTGATGAGCGGCGAGGTGCTGCGGATCGGCGGCAAATGCGCGGAGAATGCCGGCTACGACCTGATGGGAATCATCACGGGCTCGGAAGGCCTGCTCGGCGTCATTACCGAAGTTACCGTGCGGATCCTGCAAAAGCCGGAAACCGCGCGTGCCATGATGGTTGGCTTTGCCGAGGTCGAGGCCGCCGGCGAATGCGTGGCGCGGATCATCGGCGCCGGCATCATCCCAGGTGGCATGGAGATGATGGACAAGCCCGCCATCCACGCCTCCGAAGCCTTTGTGCGCGCGGGCTATCCGCTTGACGTCGAGGCGCTTCTGATCATCGAGCTCGATGGTCCGGCCATTGAGGTCGACGAGTTGATCAAGCGCGTGGAGGTGATCGCGCAAGGCTGCGGCTCGACCACCTGTCAAATCTCCAGTTCGGAATCCGAGCGCAATCTGTTCTGGGCGGGCCGCAAGGCGGCATTTCCGGCGGTCGGGCGGATTTCGCCCGATTATCTGTGCATGGACGGCACGATTCCGCGCGGAGCGCTGCCCAAGGCGTTGGCGCGCATCCGAGAGCTGTCGGAAAAGTATGACCTGCGGGTCGCCAACGTGTTTCACGCCGGCGATGGCAATTTGCATCCGCTGATCCTCTATGACGCCAACCGGGAGGGCCAGATCGAACGCGCGGAAGCCTTCGGCGCCGACATTCTGCGCTGCTGCGTCGAACTTGGCGGCGTGTTGACCGGCGAGCATGGCGTCGGCATCGAAAAGCGCGATCTGATGGGCGAGATGTTTTCCGAGATCGACCTCAACCAGCAGCAGCGCCTCAAATGCGCGTTTGACGCCGAGGGGCTGCTCAACCCCGGAAAGGTGTTCCCGACCCTGCACCGCTGCGCCGAGCTCGGCCGCATGCATGTCCATGCCGGCAAGCTCGCCTTTCCCGACATCCCGCGGTTCTAGTGTGGTGGATTTGACATTTGCCTCAATATGGCCGCGAGTTCTCAAGGCGAATGTCAAATCCAAAACCACACTAGAAACGATATTTGCTAGTGTCCCTTTGGTTCTGACATTCGTAAACGAACCAGCTAGGACATGACACGAATGTCAGAACCGGGACACTAGGTCGTGGATACGCTGAAAGTCCGCGACGCGAAGGATGTCGAGCAGGTGGTGCGTGCGGCGATTGCCGGCGATCAGCCGCTCGAGATCATCGGCCACGGCTCAAAACGGCTGATCGGCCAGCCGATGGCCACCAACGCCGTGCTCGACCTGTCGGCGCTTGATGCGGTCACTTCCTACGAGCCGAACGAGTTGATCGTTACGCTGCAGGCGGGTGCGCCGCTTTCGGACGTCATGTCGCTGATCGATTCGAAGAATCAGCAATTCGCCTTCGAGCCCGTCGATACCGCGCCATTGTTGGGGACGACGGGGCTCGGCACCGTCGGCGGCATGATTGCTGCGGGACTTGCGGGCCCGCGCCGTGTCAAGGCCGGCGGCGCGCGCGACCATCTGTTGGGCGCTCACGCCGTTTCCGGCTTCGGTGACAGTTTCAAGACGGGCGGAAAGGTCGTCAAGAACGTCACGGGCTATGACCTCTGCAAGCTGCTCGCCGGCTCCTGGGGTACGCTTGCGGTGATGACCGAAGTGACGCTGAAGGTGATGCCCAAGCCCGAAGGCGAGCGAACACTGGTGCTGCGGGCTCTCGACGATCTCGCCGCCAACCGGGCGATGACGGTGGCCTTGGGCTCGCCCTTTGACGTATCGGGTGCGGCGCATGTGCCGGCCTCTGCGCTGCGCTCGGAGGTAGACGGACTGGACCGGCTCGGCTCGCCGCGCGAGGCCATAACGCTGTTGCGGCTGGAGGGAACCGTGGCATCGGCCACCCATCGCGCCGCGGCGCTTGCGGTAGCCCTGAAGGGCTTTGGCGAGGCGCAAGTCGTGGAAGACGCCGAATCCGCCGAAATCTGGAGTTCGGTCCGCGACGTTCGGCCTCTTGCGGCCAAAGGGCCGCTCGGGGCCTGGCCGGTGTGGCGGATCGTCTGTCCGCCCGCCTCAGGCGGAGCGTTGGGCCAGACGCTTTCGCGCCAAAGCGGTGGCGACGTGATCTATGACTGGGGCGGCGGACTGATCTGGGCAGCGCTGCCGCCGAGCGCGGATGCGCGAGCCCCACTGGTTCGCCAGCATGTCGCCGCCGTCGGTGGCCATGCCATGCTGCTGCGGGCAGGCGAGGAGGTCCGGCGTCAGATCGACGTGTTCCATCCCCTACCGGCCGGACTTGCCGGCTTAAGCGAGCGCGTGCGGGCGAGCTTCGACCCCAAGGCGATCCTCAATCGCGGCCGCATGATGCGAGGGCCTGCCACGTGAAGACGGAGTTCAGCCTGGCCCAACTCGCCGATCCCGACATCGCGCAAGCCGACAAGATCCTGCGGGCTTGTGTGCATTGCGGCTTTTGCACGGCGACCTGTCCCACCTATGTGTTGCTGGGTGACGAGCTCGATAGCCCGCGCGGGCGCATCTACCTGATCAAGGAGATGCTGGAAAAGGACCAGCCGCCGACTGCGGCGGTGGTCAGACATATCGACCGCTGCCTCTCCTGCCTTGCCTGCATGACGACCTGCCCTTCGGGCGTCCACTACATGCACCTGGTCGATCAGGCGCGCCTACGGATCGAACGCCAGTTCAAACGGCCGCTGACCGAACGGTTGCTGCGCACCGTGCTCGGGTGGGTCTTGCCGGACCCGAAATTGTTCCGCGCCAGCGTGCGGCTCGCCCGGCTCGTCAGCCCGCTGCTGGCGCTGTTTCCGGCGGGGCAAGGCGGCTCGGTGAACCCAACCTTGATGCGCCGCATGCGGGCGATGCTGTCGCTTGCCCCGGGCGGCCTCCCCGAACCGGGGCCGCAATCGGGCAGCGTTTTCGCAGCCCAAGGACCCAGGCAGGGGCGCGTCGCCCTTCTGCAGGGGTGCGCGCAGCAGGTCCTGGCGCCGCGAATCAACCAGGCCGCCATCAATGTGCTGACACGCCACGGCATCGAGGTCGTGCTGGTCGCTGACGAGCAATGCTGCGGCGCGCTGACCCATCACCTCGGCCAGGACGACGACGCGCTCCGCCGGGCGCGCGCCAATATCATGGCCTGGACCGCAGAGGCGGACCGCGGCGGCCTCGATGCCATCCTGGTGACCACGTCGGGCTGCGGAACGGTGATCAAGGACTACGGCTATATGCTGCGTGAGGACCGGGATTTTTCAGGCCCGGCGGCGAGGGTTTCGGCGCTGGCACGGGACATCAGCGAGTATCTCGGGCGCCTCGAACTTCGGCCCTCGCAGCGCCAGGTTGGTGACATCGTGGTGGCCTATCACGCTGCCTGTTCGCTGCAGCATGGGCAGAAAATCACAGGGCTTCCGAAAGATTTGCTTTCCAAGAACGGATTCGTGGTGAAAGATGTGCCCGAGAGTCATTTGTGTTGCGGTTCGGCGGGGACGTACAACCTTCTCCAGCCTGACATTGCGACCAGATTGCGCGATCGCAAGATCGCCAATATCGCAACCGTCAAGCCGGACATGATTGCTGCGGGCAATATCGGATGCATGATGCAGATTGCCAGCGGTACGTCAGTCCCCGTTGTGCACACGATTGAGCTTCTCGATTGGGCGACGGGCGGTCCGCGGCCAGGTTCGAATTAAATCGAATCGCTCCGCGCGCCCTTGACAGCGCGGATGAGTTCGAAAAGCGCCTGATAGACATGGATCGGCGGCAACAGGAGGATCACGATGGCTAAAGCGAAGAAGAAAAAGGGCAAAAAAGGCAAGAAGAAAAAACTTTTGATGGCGAAGAAGTCTGCGAAGAAGAGCGCGAAGAAGTCTGCGAAAAAGGCCAAGAAGGCGGCGGCCCGAGCGCCGAAGAAGGCAGCCAAGAAAGCTGCGAAGAAGGCCGCAAAGGCTGCGCCGAAGAAGCGCGCAGCGAAGAAGCCGGCCGCTCCCGCCCCGATGGAAGCGCCCGCTCCGGCTACCACTCCCGAATCAGCGCCGAGCTGGGCCACGCCAGGCCCGGCCACGCCCTCTTGGGGCTCCGGCGGAGACGATCACTCCAACTGACGGAGTGGTCCCTCGGTCGTACCGACCTCGTTGCAAAAGGCCGCGGCCGACACCGCGGCCTTTTTGCTTTTGACGCACAACTTCGAATTGTTGTCAAAATACAACACGTGGAAACAAGAAGCACGCCAAACCGCGATATCGATCAAAAACTGTGCAAGTGGACACTATTTTTGCTTTCCGCGCGCGATTCGGCACTCCACATTACCGCCGCTTCGAGAAATTCGGCTTGAGCAAGTCCGATCGCCCTTGCGGGCGCAGGCGTCGCAGGTGGCCGGCAATGATGGGGGAATGTCATGAAGCTAATGGTGTCGCTGGCCGCAACGTTTGCAATGCTTACGGGATCAGCCATGGCGGCGGACTTGCCGGTCAAGGCGAAAGCGCCGCCAGCGCCCGCCTTCGAGCCCTGGGATGTCGCCTTCGGCGGCGGAATCGTGAGCGATTACCTCTTTCGCGGTGTGACCCAGTCGGCTCACAAGCCGTCGGTCGCGGCTTATTTCGAGCCCCGCTACAACGTCAACAAGGACCTGCAGCTCTATGTCGGCACCTCGGCCGAGAGCATCTCATTTCCGAATCGTGCTGCGGCCGAGGTCGATATCTACGGCGGTATCCGGCCAACCGTCGGCATGTTTGCCTTCGACCTCGGTCTGTGGGGCTATCTCTATCCGGGCGGACAATGCTTCGGCTCGCTGGGCTTGACGCTCCAGGGTAATTGCGCGGCTTTCGACCAGGGTTTGGATTTCGGCACGCCCCCCGGCGGCCTGCCGATCAATGGAAACTTCGCCAAGAAGAACGCGAGCTTCTACGAGGCCTACGGCAAGGTCACCATCACCGTCAACGACCAGTGGTCGGTCGGATTCAACGAGTACTACTCCCCGAACTTCCTGAATCTCGGAGCCTGGGGTGACTACGCGTCGGTCACCGCCAAGTGGACCGCTCCCAGCACCACCTTCGGCTCCAGCGGCGTCGGCCTGTACGTCTCCGGCGAGGTCGGCCGGCAGTGGTTTGGAACGTCTGATGCGTTCTATGGAACGACGGTTGGGACCGCGTTCGGCGGTCCGTTCCCGAATGGTATTCCTGAGCCGAGCTATTACACCTGGAACATCGGTGTCGGATTCACCTACAAGGTGTTCACGCTCGACCTGCGATACTCCGATACCAACCTCTCCAAGGGCAATTGCAACGCCTTCACCAGCGATTACACCACAACGAGTTCCAGCCCGGGATTCGTGACGGCGATCAACCCGGGCAATGGCATCACCGCCTTCGGCTCCAACTGGTGCGGCGCCGCCGGCATCGCCCGGCTTTCAGCCGACCTGACCGCCATGACCAACCTGAAGTAGGCATCTGGAGCGGAAAGCGTCGGCGGCGGCGCGATGTGTTCGTGCCGCCGCTTTGAGTCGTGATGCGATTGAGCGGAATCGCATCACGATCTCATCTCTTTGATTGAGCATGATCTCCGCGCAAACGCTACGCGTTTGTCGCGAGGGAAAACCGGTTTCCACTTTTCAGGATCATGCTCTAGCTGCGCTGCCCTTCACTGCGCTTACCTGCGTCGGACACAGTTGGCCGCGGCCGCGCTGGCTCTGCGCCATGATGCTCACGTCCCCCACCTTCGCTTCTTCCCTGCAGCGCAAACTGGTCGCCGTCGGCGGCAAGCACCGCGTTGCGGTCGTGAAAGGCCTGGAGCGTGGATCGGTGGCCGATCGAGACCACGGTGGTCTTTGGAAGTACGGTTTCGATCAGACGGTAGAGACGGGCTTCGGACGCCTCGTCGAGGGAAGCCGTCGCCTCGTCGAGAAAGAGATATTGCGGGGCGTGCAACAGCGCGCGCGCAACCCCGAGCCGTTGCTGCTCGCCGAGCGACAACACCTGGTTCCAATGCGCCTCGGCGTCGAGCCGGCCCTCGAGTTTGGACAGGCCAACCGCGAGCAACGTCTCCCTGATGCGCTCTGCCTCGAAGGCTGTTTTCGGCGCGGGATAGGCGATCGCCTCCCTCAACGAGCCGATCGGCAGGTATGGCCGCTGCGGCAGCATCATCAGCGTGGCGTTCGCCGGGATTGTGACCGCGCCGCTGCCGAACGGCCAGATGCCGGCAATCGCGCGGAGCAAGGTTGACTTGCCCGCACCGGTGGGACCACTCACCAGGATGCGCTCATTGGCACCTATACTGAAGCGATCGGCGGACACCAGCGGCATGCCGCCCGGCAGGCATACCAGGAGCTGCGCCAGATCGATCGTATCGCTGCCGCTCGCCGCCACCACGTTGATTGCGGGTGCCGTGCGTGGCAGCGCCTCTGCGGCTTCGATCGCCCTCTCGAAACCGTCCAGGCGGGCAACCACCGCGCGCCATTCTGCGAGCTCGCGATAGACGGCAACGAAGAAGGACAGCGCCTTCTGGACGCTGCCGAAGGCGGACACGGACTGCATCATCCCGCCGAGCTGGATGCGGTCGGCGAAATAGGCCGGCGCCACCAGGATGTAGGGAACGATCACGGCGGTCTGATCGAAACTCGCCGTGAAAGCGACCAGGCGCTTGGTGCGGCTCATGATGGCATACCAGTTCTCGATGACGCGCGCGAAACGTGCAGACAGCCGTTCGCGCTCGGCACCTTCGCCGTGCAACAGCGCGATCCGCTCGGAATTTTCGCGCACGCGGACGAGGTTGAAGCGAAAATCGGCCTCGAAGCGCTGCTGCTCGAAATCGAGTCTCACGAGCGGTGAGCCGATCCACTGTGTCAGCATCGTGCCGACGACGGCATAGATCAGCGCGCACCAGACCAGATAGCCGGGGATCACGACATGGGTGCCGAAAAAATTGAGACGTGCCGCGGCTGACAACCCCCACAGGATCACGACAAAGGACAAGAGCGTCACAATCGAATTGAGCAGGTTGAGACCGATACCGATGGTTTGCGTCACGAACAGTTTGACGTCGTCGGAGATGCGCTGGTCGGGATTGTCGGCTGCGTCACCCTGGAGCTGCATACGGTAGTGGTTGGCCTCCTGCAGCCATTGCCCGAGATAACGCCTTGTCATCCATCGTCGCCAGCGAATCTGCAGCCACTGATTGAGGTAGAGTTGATAGACGTTAAGGACGACATTGGTGGCCGCAAGACCGCAGAAGATCAGCGTCTCGGCAACGAACGTATTCCAGTCCCGCTGCTGCAGCGCGTTGTAGAAACGGTTGTTCCACTGATTGACCAGAACGTCGATCGCAACCAGCGACAGCTCGATTGCAACGACCGCTGCAAGCAGGCCGCCGCCGGCCCATTTGTCCTCGGAACGAAAATACGGAGCAGCGATCCGCCATACGATGGCCAGCGTCGTACGGATGTTTTTCACGAATCAGCGTCTCCTGGAGCAGGGGGGCATAACGGCGCGGAATACTAAGAGATTATGGATGTTTAGACTAAAGTCGGTAGTACTGCGGTGGCGGTTATCTTGTCCGGGCCTTCGCCTCAATCCTAGCATGGGGTTAACGGCGAGGGGCGGGGCGCCTTTCACGCGTCGCGGGCTTTTGAGAGGAATCTGGCGTTGCCGGATCGCGGGCTCTTCCCGCGCATTGCATGGCGTGCCTCGCCGACTGCCTTAACGTGCCTCATTCCACCACGCGGGGTCAGGTACGGAACAACCGCGTGGGGAGGAACGTCATGTGGAGTCAAATCTATAATCCGCTGGGCAACGCGGCGTTGTCGACGATCGCTGCCGCCGTGCCGGTGGTAACGCTTCTGGTCCTGATCGCAAGCGGCCGGGTGAAGGCGCATGTGGCGGCGATCATCGCGGTGATCGTCACTAACCTGATCGCGATCTTCGTCTTCACCATGCCGGCAGGCATGTCTGTTCGGGCCTCGCTGCTGGGGATCGTAACCGGCTTCTTCCCGATCGGCTGGATCGTGCTCAACGTCATCTTCCTGTACCAGATCACGGTCACGACCGGACGATTCGAGCTGTTGAAACGCGCGGTCGGCGGCGTCACCGAAGACCGTAGGCTGCAGCTCCTGCTGGTTGCTTTTTCGTTCGGCGCGTTCTTCGAGGGCGCTTCCGGTTTCGGCACCCCTGTTGCGATCACCGGCTCGATCCTGATCGGTCTCGGCTTCTCGCCGCTGGCGGCTTCCGGTCTGTCACTGATCGCCAACACCGCGCCGGTGGCCTATGGCGCGCTGGGCACGCCGATCCAGGGCCTTGCTTCGGTGACCGGACTTGATCCCTACGTTCTCGGCGCGATGGTCGGGCGGCAGTTGCCGGTGTTCTCGCTGATCGTGCCGTTCTGGGTGGTGTGGGCGTTTGCCGGCTGGAAGGGCATGAAGGAGATCTGGCCCGCGATCCTTGTCACCGGCGTTTCCTTTGCGGTCCCGCAATTCGTGATCTCGAACTACATCAATCCCTGGATCGTCGATATCGGCGCTTCCCTGATCTCGATGGGGTGCCTGATCCTGTTCCTGCGCGTATGGCAGCCGAGGGAATTGTGGCTGTCGCCGGCGCTGCGCGGCAGGGATGAATCGGCATCCACCATGGCCGCGGCCAAGCCGCTCGACAAGACGCCGTTGAAGCAGGGCGAGCTCTTCAGCGCATTGTTGCCGTGGATCATCGTCTGCATCGTGATGCTGATCTGGGGCAATGGGGCGTTCAAGACCTGGGCGAACTCGATCTTCACCTGGAACTATGCGGTCCCCGACCTGCACAACCTGATCAACAAGATGCCCCCGGTGGTGCCGAAGGCGACGCCGGAGGGCGCGGTGTTCGCGTTCACCTACCTCTCCTTCACGGGAAGCGGTATGCTGATCGCGGCGATCATCTCAGGTCTGTTGATGGGTTTGTCGCCGGCCAAACTGGTCAGCGAATATGGCCGCACTATCCGCCTCTGCGCGATCTCGCTGATCACGATCTCGGCCATGCTCGCAATCGGCACGCTGACCCGGCTCGGCGGCATCGATGCGACGCTGGGTCTGGCCTTTGCCGCAACCGGCGTGCTCTATCCCTTCTTCGGCACGCTGCTCGGCTGGCTGGGCGTCGCGCTGACGGGATCGGATACCGCCTCCAACATCCTGTTCGGCAACCTGCAGAAGATCACCTCCCAACAGCTTGGCCTGTCGTCGATCCTGATGGCTGCCGCCAACTCTTCGGGCGGTGTGATGGGCAAAATGATCGATGCGCAATCCATCGTGGTCGCCTCGACTGCAACCAACTGGTACGGCCACGAAGGCACGATCCTGCGCTATGTCTTCAAGCACTCGATCGTGCTGGCCTGCCTGGTCGGCATTCTGGTGACGCTGCAGGCCTATATCTATCCGTTCACCTTGATGGTCCTGAAATAGGCCGCAAACCCGCTTGAACAGAAAATCCCCGCAGGCCTCGCCCAGCGGGGATTTTTTCTGCATTTTCGTTGCACGAAACTGTTCAACGTCAGGTGCGTCGAATAGAAGGGCGCGACCAGTTTTTGTGAGAGAGGTGGTATGGTTTCCCCAGGATTGGCGTCTCGTGCGGCCTTGTTTGCGTCGATTATGCTCGCGTCGGTTTCGAATATCGGCGCATCTCGCGCCGAGAGCGGTTTTCCCTTCGGCCTAGAAATGACGCTTGAGGCCGCGCGCCAGCCCGGATCGAAGCGGATTCCCGATCTCGATATCGGTGAAAATGGCGAGGTCGTCCTTGAACTCTGGTGCAAGGGCGGCAAGGGCCAGTTTTCGGTAGCGGGCAATACTGTGATCTTTGTCGTAGGGCGCCTGGAGGATCGCGCCTGCCCCTCCGACCGCGCCCAGCTCGATGACGAGCTGGTGGCTACGCTCTCCGAGGCCACCACGTGGACGCGGCAGGGTGATGTCGTTTCCTTCATCGGCGCCAGGACGCTGCGCTTCCGCATCAACACGAACTGAGATGACCCTCTCCCCTTGTGGGAGCCGAGACGAGCGTAGCTCGCTCTTAGGGTGCCGTCGCGCAGCGACCTAAGTACGCGAACCCCGCAAGCTCGATTTATGCTCGCCGATCGTGCGTCCTTCGGTGCGATCGGGCGCTCGGTCATTGGCAAGCCAACGTCCCGTTCATATTTTTGCCAACCCTCTCGCCTGTTCCCAGACTGCCTTTGCTTTGACTTCGTCCCGGGACTCCGCCGAGGAAAGGATTTCCTTGAAGCCGTCAAAATAGCGGCCGCTGATAGCTTCGAATTTTGCATCCGTAATGAGTCCACCGAGCCCTCGCGCGGCTTCATCTTCCGTTGAAAGATGTGATCCCATGAACCTCACGAATGGCGTAGATGTCAGCACGAACTTCATGATTTTCCTTCGAAGCCTTGGCGCATCCCTGCTGAACTCCGTCGTTGGCACAACGCCGGGGGACCAGGAATTCACCGTGATGCCCTTTATTCCCTGTCCCCTTAGTCTGCGATCCAGTTCGAGAGCGCACATCATTGCAAACATTTTGGCCGTACCGTAACGCGCCATCGGACTCATTTTGGCGAATATACCTTGGCCGCAAGCTGCGTCTTCTGCCCGACCGTATTTTGGCGGGGCAATTTTTCCCATTCTCGTAGCCGCCGGGTCATGCAAATCGCTCGATACAAAAACAATGCGTGCCGGTGCTTGCATTTTTCCAACCAGAAGGTTGGTCAATGCGAAATGGCCGAGGAAGTTCAGTTGAAAAATATGTTCGAAGCTATCTTTGGAAAATTCCAACGACGTAGCCTTCATGTTGATGCCGCCGGCATTCAGCACGAGGCCATGCCATGGCGGCAGCTCTTGCCTTTCGAGAGAGGCAGCGGAATCTCTTACGGACTGCAATGAAAGTAGATCGAGGAGCAGCGTGCTGACTGATGCTTGTGGATGAACTTTGAGAATTTGCTCCAAGGCTGCTTCCGCCTTTGCCGAGTTCCTGCAAGCCAGGACAACATGCCAATCAGAGTGGCCGGCGATATGTTTTGCAGTAGCAAAGCCAATGCCCGCATTGGCTCCTGTAATGACAACTGTCTTCATGTGCCACGCCCTCCGTCACGTTGCGTGCACCTGGTAAAGCAACGCAAAGGCTCCCGCGCAGACGCCACCCGACGCCGACGATCTTTCGACCTCCGATCCTATACATCCTCAGCGGGTATTTGTCTTGTAATGCAATCACATCTCTTGGAGATCGCAGCCGGGGCATCTCAGTGGAGAGCAGTAGACACATCTCACCCATCAAGCGGCAGCTAGACGACCTTCCTGGGGTCGAAGCGATTGCCTGCCTCCCGCCAAAATCGGGTGAAGAGCGCCTTATTTCCACACCGACCTGTCGGCGTCCCAACGCTGGCCCTTGAGCTCCTTTGTCAGGGCTTCGATCGAGCCTGAGGTGTCCTGGTGCTCGTCTTCCTCTTCGCCGGAGGACTCATCGGACAGGATGAGCTTGCTGCCCCCGCTTTCATCGGCGGTAGTGGTGACGGGAGTGCCGATCCACAGCATCAGCTTGTCGCTGGCGCCCGGTTTATCTGACGCCACCAGGCCAGCGACCTCGATGGTGTCGGTGAGATCGAGCGCAGGATAGGCCGCGCTCGGCCGCTTGAACGTCAATTTGAGCTTGCCGGTGGTCGTGCTCCAGTAAGCGGCGGCAAATTTCGCCGAGAGTGTCCTGGCGAGAACGCCGGAAACCGTCGCCACAACCCTGTCCCTGTTGAGCTTGTCGCCATTGCGGAAGTCGGCCGCTGGGAAGCGGATCGCGCGGTCCATCTCGACGATCCCGGTGGTCCAGCCGGCGGCGGTGACGCCCGGCATCGCTCTCGCTTTGGCGATCAGCGCCGCGGCGCGGTCCGGATCGACGGACATGTTGATGGTCTGCTGGCCGGCGCGCAGCGCGTCGCAGGTTACCGCAAGGCTGCCCAGCACCACCTCGACATCCTGGCCCTTCAGGCTTTTCAGATAGTCGAGGGCCGCATCGAGCTTGACGCGGACGCCGATCGATTCGGGCGACACGTCGGTGAAATCCTTCGGCTGTGGGTTGATGCCGTCGTCGACCACCTGGCTTTCCTGAAACTCGTGCTCGCTGATGTCGGAATTGTCGGAGGAGGCTACTTCGGTCACGTTCGGGCCGACCGTGATCTGGCCGCGGAACTCGAAGGTGTCGTCGGTCGGCTTGCGCGTCAGCTTGACGGTGACCGGCAATTTGTCGTGAAGGCTTTGCGTGGTGCCGGCGAGCGTCTGGCCGCTGACTGCGAGATTGACGACGAAGCGGTCCTTGCGCTCGGAGGTCTTGTCGACGGGATAGCAGACATCGAGCACCGCGGCGCTCAGGGTCTTGCCCTGGCGCGTCTCTTTCAGAATGACGTCGGCATTGCCGCCCATCAATCCGTCGATTGCGGTGAAATAGCGGACCTCGGTCGCGTTGGGATCCGCCTTGGCCGAAGGCTTGATCTGGGCGAAGCCAAGATTGGGTGTAACGGCCAACAGACCTACCGCAAGAAGCAAGGACGCGCGCATAAGAGCTCCCCGAAGGCTGGTAACGATCGGCTTTAACTAGCAAACCTCGGCAGCCATGCGGCAAAAAAGAAGGCCGCCCGCGGGCGGCCTTGCGTTCAATCGATGATATTGGCGGAATTTGGCTTAGAAACCCATGCCGCCCATTCCACCCATGCCGCCACCGCCGCCGTGCGCCGCCGGCGCCGGTTCCTTCGGCAGTTCGGCGACCATCGCCTCCGTGGTCACGAGCAGGCCGGCGACCGAGGATGCGTCCTGCAGCGCAGCGCGCACCACCTTGGCAGGGTCAATGATGCCCTTGTCGACCATGTCGACATATTGCTCGGCCTGCGCATCGAAGCCGAAAGTCTCGGATTTATCCTCGAGGATCTTGCCGACCACGATCGAACCCTCGACCCCGGCATTCTCGGCGATCTGACGGACCGGAGCTTCCAGTGCCTTCAGCACGATGTTGATGCCGGCCTGCACGTCGGGATTTTCGTTGTGGATGCGGCCCACGGCCCGCTTGGCGCGCAACAGTGCAACCCCGCCGCCCGGCACGATGCCTTCCTGCACGGCGGCGCGTGTCGCGTTCAGCGCATCCTCGACGCGATCCTTCTTCTCCTTCACCTCGACCTCGGTTGCACCGCCGACGCGGATCACCGCGACCCCGCCGGCGAGTTTCGCGAGCCGCTCCTGCAACTTCTCGCGATCATAGTCGGAGGTGGTCTCCTCGATCTGTGCCTTGATTTGCGTAACGCGGGCCTCGATGTCCTTTTTCTTGCCGGCGCCGTTGACGATCGTTGTGTTTTCCTTGTCGATCACGACCTTGCGGGCGCGACCGAGCATGTTGACGGTCACGCTTTCGAGCTTCATGCCAAGCTCGTCGGAGATCAACTGACCGCCGGTCAGGATCGCAATATCTTCCAGCATCGCCTTGCGGCGGTCGCCGAAGCCGGGCGCCTTGACGGCGGCGACCTTCAGTCCCCCGCGCAGGCGGTTCACCACGAGCGTCGCCAGGGCTTCGCCTTCGACGTCCTCGGCAACGATCAAAAGCGGCCGGCCAGATTGCACCACGGCCTCCAGGACCGGCAGCATCGCCTGCAGCCCCGAAAGCTTCTTCTCGTGCAGGAGCACGTAGACGTCCTCAAGTTCCGCCGTCATCTTCTCGGCGTTGGTCACGAAATAGGGCGACAGATAGCCCCGATCGAACTTCATGCCCTCGACAATGTCGACCTCGGTCTGAAGCGACTTGTTCTCCTCGACGGTGATGACGCCCTCGTTGCCGACCTTCTGCATCGCCTGGGCGATCATCTTGCCGATCGCGGCGTCGCCGTTGGCCGAGATGGTGCCAACCTGGGCAACTTCGGAGGAGGAGGCGACGGGCTTGGCGCGCTTTTCCAGGTCCTTGACCACCGCGTGAACGGCGATGTCGATACCGCGCTTGAGGTCCATCGGATTCATGCCGGCCGCAACCGACTTGCCGCCCTCGCGAACGATGGCCTGCGCCAGCACGGTCGCCGTGGTCGTGCCGTCGCCCGCGGTGTCGTTGGTCTTTGAGGCGACCTCGCGCAGCATTTGCGCGCCCATGTTCTCGAACTTGTCGTCAAGCTCGATTTCCTTGGCCACCGTCACGCCGTCCTTGGTGATGCGGGGCGCGCCAAAGCTCTTCTCGATGACGACATTGCGACCCTTGGGCCCCAGCGTCACCTTGACGGCATTTGCGAGAACATCGACGCCGCGCAGCATACGGTCACGCGCGTCTCCGGAAAATTTTACGTCCTTGGCAGCCATTGATTCTTGCTCCTCAAAAGGGTTTTGGCAGGCTTTCGGTGGCGCGCCGCCCAGGCACCGGCGAGGGCGGCGGGGCCGCCCACGACAGCCGAGTGCGCGGCGACGCGAAGGTCAGGTATTGTCAGGTGATCACGCCCATGATGTCGGACTCCTTCATGATCAGGAGCTCATCGCCATCCAGCTTGACCTCGGTGCCCGACCATTTGCCGAACAGCACGCGGTCTCCGACCTTGATGTCGATCGGGATCAGCTTGCCGTTTTCGTCCCGGCCGCCGGGGCCGACCGCCGTCACTTCGCCCTGGGAGGGCTTTTCCTTGGCGGTGTCGGGAATGATGATGCCGCCCTTGGTCTTTTCTTCGGCGTCGATACGCCTGACCACGACGCGGTCATGTAGCGGACGAAATTTGGTTTTGGCCATGACGTTTCCTTTTTGCGGGCTGGCTCTTCAGGTCCGGTTGCTGTCGAAGGCGGATTGCAACGCGGCCCATCCAGACGCCAGAAGCGCCCAAACCGGTTCCGCATCGTTTGGCAATCGTGCCCTCGGAGTGCTAATAGCGCGCCCGAAATATGGCCTGCCGGAGGTCCTGTCAAGCAAAGGGGTTAAGCCCTGCTTGGGGCTGTTATAGGATGTTCAGGCATGAAACCAACTCGGAATACTAGTGCCACCTATTTGAAGTTCCTGCACCACAAGCGGCGAATTCGGCACAGGAACTTCAAATAGAAAAGCGGCACTAGAATCAATAAGTTTGCTAGTGCCCATGGCTTTCCGAAGTTCGTGAAGGTGGATGCTGCGATGTACCAGGAACTTCGGAAAGTGGGCACTAGGCGTGGTGGTTGCTACGCCAGCTGTTTTACGCTTGGTTAGTGTCCCGGTTCTGACATTCGTATCCTATCGCAGTGGGTTCGTTTACGAATGTCAGAACCAAAGGGACACTAGCAAGCCTTGGATTCTAGTGTGGTTTTGGATTTGACATTCGCCTTGAGAACTCGCGGCGCTGCTGAAGCGAATGTCAAATCCACCACACTAGGGGATGCGGCCACGATCTTTTTTCGGGGGAATGCCATGGTCAGTCTGGGATACGCGCGCACTATCGCCAACCTTTCGACCATATTAGCCTTTGCCGCATTTCTGGGGGCCTGCAGCAGCTTCAGCCTGAGCTCGCCCACATCATCGGTGGCGCCCGAGCAGGGGATGGGCCCGGAAGTGCCCGCGACCATTCGCTCCGACGAACTGGTCGGGAAGTGGGGCCTTGCCGCCTATCACAACCCCGCGGATCGCGTCCGCACCGAAAAACAGGCACAGGCGACCTGCAAGCAACCTTATGTGATCGGCGCCGGCACCTCGGGCGGCGTGGTCATGCACCTGGCCGACCAGGCGACGCCCCAGGAATTGCGGATCAAGGGCAGCCAGAGCGGCAAAAACTATATCGGTCCGGCCGGACCGCCCGGCGGCGAGCAGGACCGCGAAATCCTTTCCTTCGATGGACGCGTGCTGATTACCCGGTTTGTCGACAAGGACGCCGGCACCCGCTACGGCGACATGGTCTATGTTCGCTGCGGGCCAAAGGCTTGATCGGCTTTTTCCGGGTATGCGTTAGTCGAACAGGGCGTCGATGTCGTCCTGCGAAGCGTGTCCGACATCGCCGTCGAGCTTCGGTCCGTTCAACAGACGCGCGTCGCCCTCGCGCGTATCGACGATCTGCGGCGCGTGCGAGCGGATCGCATCGACACCGCCCCAGATCTCCATCATGGCGTTGATGTGCTGCTCGATGAAACGCATCGTGGCCATCACCTTGGTGATGCGCTGGCCGGTCAGGTCCTGGAAATTGCAGGCCTCGAAGATCGAGATCACCCGTTCCTGGATTTCTTCGCCGAGAATCCGCTGTTGCTCCGGCGAATTCACCTTCAAGAGCGCGCTTGCGGCCTGATCGATCGATTCGGCGGCTTCGAGGATCTGCTGTGTCGCCTGTTCTGTGCCGCCGACCACGGCGCCGAGCTCGCCGTTG
>Ga0306922_10002034_pt1 | contig 18647 bp, 16 predicted proteins | sample sta12Cox44000082_FD_203758 | JGI IMG/M metagenome (GOLD analysis project Ga0306922, IMG submission 203758) | Lab enrichment of tropical soil microbial communities from Luquillo Experimental Forest, Puerto Rico - statoxic.12C.oxic.44.000.082 (v2)... | ecosystem: Environmental > Terrestrial >... | reverse complement strand
GTCCGACGACCGTCAGGTGCTCAAGGCGCTGGAAGGCTGGCATCCCGGTTATATCGACTGGTGGCACGACATGGGGCCGGAGGGTTTCCAGCAGTCGCTGGTCTATCTGCGCACCGCCTATTCGGTCGATCCGCGCGGCTGGGCCAAGTTCGACTATGTGCGCATGCCCGACTATCGCTGGGGCATCCTGCTCGCGCCCCAGGAGGAGAACCGCGTGATTCCGTTCGGCGCGCATTATGGCGAGCCGGCCTGGCAGGAAGTGCCGGGCGAATATCGCGCCCTGATGCGGCGCCTGATCGTGATCCAGGGCGACACCGAGCCTGCATCCGTCGAGCAGCAGCGTCATCTCGGCAAGACGGCACCCTCGCTCTACGACATGCGCAACCTGTTCCAGGTCAATGTCGAGGAAGGCCGCCATCTCTGGGCGATGGTCTATCTCCTGCAGAAATATTTCGGTCGCGACGGCCGCGAGGAGGCGGACGAATTGTTGCGCCGCCGCTCCGGCGATGCCGATTCGCCGCGCATGCTGGGCGCCTTCAACGAGAAGACGCCGGACTGGCTGTCCTTCTTCATGTTCACCTACTTCACCGATCGCGACGGCAAGATGCAGCTGCATTCGCTGGCGCAATCCGGCTTCGATCCCTTGTCGCGCACCTGCCGTTTCATGCTGACCGAGGAGGCCCATCACATGTTCGTCGGCGAGACCGGCATCAGCCGCGTCGTGCAGCGGACCTGCGAGGCGATGCGGGCTGCCGGCATCGACGATCCCGCCGACGTGGAAAAGGTGCGGGCGCTCGGTGTCATTGATCTTCCGACCATCCAGAAAAAGCTCAACCTGCATTACTCGCTCTCGCTCGACCTGTTCGGCTCGGAGGTCTCCACCAACGCGGCCAACGCCTTTAATTCCGGTATCAAGGGCCGTTACAGGGAAACGCAGATCGAGGACGATCACCGGCTCGAGAACGACACCTATCCCGTGCTCAAGCTCGTGGACGGCAGAATCGCGCGGGTCGATGAGCCCGCATTGACCGCGCTCAACATGCGCCTGCGCGACGACTACAGCCAGGACTGCGTCAAGGGCATGCTGCGCTGGAACAAGGTGATCTCGAGTGCCGGCTACGACTACAAGCTGACGCTGCCACACGTCGCCTTCCACCGCGCGATCGGCGAGTTCGCCGATGTCGAGGCAACGCCCGAGGGCATCCTGATCGATGAGGCGACGTGGACCACGCGCCACCACGAATGGCTGCCCTCGGCCGAGGACGGCCAGTTCATCGCCTCGCTGATGCAGCCGGTGACCGAAGTGGGCCAGTTCGCGCCGTGGATCTCGCCGCCCAAGGTCGGCATCGACAACAGGCCCGGCGATTTCGAATACGTCAAGATCGAGACGTGATTGGCCTGATCCCTGCCCCTAGAGAGTGATAGGATTTGCCCGTTCGGAAAAGTCGGGCATGCCGCAACGCCATCGCGTTCCCCGGATGCTGCGCGAGCCGCGCCACCCTTCCGGCGCGGTGCGCTACTGATCCGGGGTCCATCGCCCTGCTTTGGTCCCGGCTCTGCGGCGCAGCGCCAAGAGCGCTGCACCGCGTCCGGGACACGAGATCGGGCCGGATTGCTTCCGCCTGCGCGCTACGCCGCTTCGACAGCCTCGCGTCCTGCGAAGCTCCCGTAGAGAGCGTAGAAGTCCATCACCCGGCGATCTCGGTTCCGGCGCTCGCATAGACCACGCCGCCGTCGACCGCGATCGTGTTGCCGACCACATAGTCGCCGGCGCGCGAGGCGAGATAGATCGCAATGCCCGCCATGTCCTCGTCACTCCCGATCCGACGCGCCGGAACGCGCCTTGCGACTTCCTCGCCATGATCGCGTGCTGCGCGGTTCATGTCCGATTTGAAGGCGCCCGGTGCGATCGCGGTGACGTTGATGTGGTCCTTGATCAGCCTGGTCGCCATACGTCGCGTCAGGTGGATGACTGCCGCCTTGCTGGTCGCGTAGGAATAGGTTTCCGTCGGATTGACGAAAATGCCGTCGACCGAGGCGATATTGATCACCTTGGCTGGCCGCTTGGCGCTGGCGGCTGCGCGCAGCGGTGCGGCGAGCGCCTTGGTCAGGAAGAACACTGACTTGACGTTGAGGTTCATGACCTTGTCCCAGCCGCTTTCTGGAAATTCGTCGAAGTCCGCGCCCCAGGCCGCACCCGCATTGTTGACGAGAATGTCGAGCTTTGGCTCGTGCTTGATGATTTCAGCGGCGAGCTGTTCGCAGCCGGCCACCGTGGAAATATCGATTCCCAGCGCGATGCATTCTCCGCCATAGGCCGCCGTCAATTCCTTGGCGGTGGCTTCGCACGGTCCGGCCTTGCGCGCGCTGATGTAGACTTTTGCCGCGCCGGCGCTGAGGAATCCGGCCGCGATCATTTTGCCGATGCCGCGCGAGCCGCCGGTGACGAGCGCAACGCGGCCCTGAAGCGAAAACAGATTGTCGAACATGTTGCCTCCCTAGTTTCCCGGTTCTGACATTCGTATCCTATCGTGGCGGGTTCGTTTACGAATGTCAGAACCAAGGGACACTAGCAAACGTTAGATTCTAGTGTGGTTTTGGATTTGACATTCGCCTTGAGGACTCGCGGCGATATTGATGCGAATGTCAAATCCGCCACACTGGTTTGTTTCCGTGTGAGACGCCCTCGCAACCCTGTCAAGGAACCCTGACGCCGATGGCTCGCGACGCCATGTGCCGCAAGCGACACAAGGGAGTGGAATAAAAGGAAAGCGCACGCTCGCTTTTGCCATTTCCGGTTTGACAGCCTCGCAAGGGTTTGTTTTCTCTGTGTTTCCTAGTGTCCGGAATCCGGAGTTCGTCCCAATTTGCGGCGAGCTTCCGAACCACCACGCTGGGGCGCCGATTTGAAGTGCTGCAGGCGGGCGCAGGCCCGCAAGGCAAGAAGATCGATCGGAAGGCCGACTAATTCCACAGTGCTCCGCGCGGGATATCGAATGCACAGACTATTCAGGTGGAGCAGCAAATGGTGGCCGGGCCTCATTCCTCTGCTCGCCTTTTGGGTGATCGCCGCCTGGACCAATACCGCGCCTGTCGAAGCCGACCTGTCGGCGCGCAGCACGGCTGCCTTGAAGGACGCCGTGCTCGACAAGACCGCCATAGCCGTTGCCGGACGTGACGTGAATTTGGCCGCGGACGCCTTTTCCGAGGCCGGCCGTCACGGTGCGGTCGCTTCCGTCGAAGCGGTTGCCGGCGTCAGGTTGGTCAACGACGAGACCCGCCTCGTGCCCGAGGCCAAGCCCTTTGTCTGGTCGGCCGAACGCGACGTCGTCAGGGTAGCGCTTGGCGGAAACGCTCCTCTGCCGGCGAGCAAGGGCAAATTGACGGATGCGGCGCACACCGCCCTCGGCGGCGTCGAGGTCGTCGATCAAATGAATCTTGCGCGCGGTGCGCCGCCTCGCTTCGAAGACGCGGCCCTGCTCCTGATCGATCAGATCGGCAAGCTGAAGGAAGGCAAGATCGCGATCTCGGACACCAAGGTGACGCTGTCGGGAATGGCGCGGGATCTGGGTGGCCGGGAGGCAATCGCCGCCGCGCTGAAGAACCTGCCCGCGGGTTTTTCGGTCGCCACTAATGAGGTCAAGGCGCCGCCTTACGTGTTTCAGGCCTATAAGGACCCGGTCGCATTGACGCTGACGCTGTCGGGCTATGTGCCCGATAGCGCCGTTCATGCCACGATCGGACAAGCCGCGGCGCGGAAATTCTTCAGCGAGAAGGTGGTCGACAATCTGAAGACGAGCGTGGGCGCGCCTTCCGGTTTCGCCGCCGCCGTGGTGCCGGCGCTGGGCGCGCTGTCGCGGCTGTCGACGGGCACGCTCGTGGTGTCGGATCGCGAGGTAAAGCTGTCGGGAGACGCGTTGTACGAGGCCGCCGCCGCGCAGATTCGCTCCGGTCTCGGCAAAGATTTTCCGCAAGGCTTCCAGTTCAAGGCCGATATTTCGGTCAAGCCGGCCGCGGCGCCGGTCGATCCATCCGTATGTCAGCAATTGTTCTCGGATTTGCTCGGCAAGGGAAAAATCAGCTTTGAGTCCGGGCGCGCCACGATCGATCCTGACTCCGCCGGCCTGCTCGACCGCCTCGTTGAAATCGCGTTGCGCTGTCCGACCTCCAATATCGAGGTCGCCGGGCACACCGACTCCGACGGTGAGGATGCGGCCAATCAGGCCCTGTCCGAAAAGCGCGCGCAGGCGGTGGTCGACTATCTGGTCAAGGCCGGGCTACCGGCCACTCGTTTCACGGCGGTCGGCTACGGCAGCACGCAACCGGTCGCGGGCAACGATAGCGAAGAAGGCAAGGCGCAAAATCGCCGTATCGAGTTCCTTGTGAGGTGAGCATGGCCTACCTGGTGACGTTTCATTGGGGTTGGCTGTTGGCGTCCGTGCTGCTGGGGCTGGCGATGGGATGGATCGCCGTGGTTCATCGCGGCCAGGGCGTATCGAAAGCGGCGGCGCGCTGGCTTTCGGTGCTGGTGGCAGCCCTTGTGGCTGCAGCACTTGCCCGCGTGGTTCCGGCTCGCGCGGGCTATTGGCTCGATCTCGGCCTCATCATGTTCGGCTGCTATCTTGCCGGTTGCGCGGTCGGCTCGTGGCTGCGCGCCTGGGCGCTGGCGCGCAGCAAGCCCGCGCCCTGAGCCTTCCCCCGCTCATCATCTCGCACTGCGGCAGTCTGGCCAGCAAGGCCTTAATCTTGCGGACTTCGGCCCATGATGGCGGTCATAGTATCTCGACGGGGCTGCTCGGCCAGGACCGGGGAAGGCCTTCTGCTGGCAGGGCCTTGACGGTCCGTTGGTGGCAAAGTCCCGTCCTCGGGGCTGAGGACTGACCAAAAAGCGGGGGAAGTAGCTGGTAAGGCAGCAGAACTGTGCATTCCGGCGCGGTCGATTGCAACTGGGATGTTGAAGCGGCGCTCATTTCGTTGATATTTGACGAATTCCACTCCGGCCCAAAACGCGCTACCACATCCAAACACGAAGGATGCCGACGGCGGCGGTACCATTCGCACTCGAGGTCTAGATGCTGGAAGCCATACGCAGAGCGATCTCGTTTCTGCGCCAGAAGCAAGTCCTGCACAAGCTGGGAGTTGCGATCAGCGTAACGGTGATCGGGATCGCTTGCTATGTGCTTTATCACATGCTTCGCGGCATCGATGTGAATGAGGTGTTCGAGGCCATCAAGAGCACGCAGCCGCACCAGATTGCGCTTGCTGCCCTTTTCGTCGCTGCGGGCTATTTTACGCTGACCTTCTACGACCTGTTCGCGGTTCGCGCGATCGGCCACAACAAGATTCTTTATCGCGTCAACGCGCTTGCCGCCTTCACCAGCTACTCGATCGGCCACAACGTCGGCGCCAGCGTCTTTACCGGCGGCGCGGTGCGTTATCGCATCTATTCGGCCTACGGCCTCAACGCGATCGATGTCGCCAAGATCTGCTTCCTGGCCGGGCTGACATTCTGGCTCGGCAACGCAGCAGTGCTGGGGCTGGGCATCACCTATCATCCCGAAGCGGCGTCCGCGATCGATCAACTGCCGGTTTGGTTCAACCGCGTTGTGGCGATCGCCATCATTGCCGGCCTGGTGGCCTATGTGGTCTGGGTCTGGAGCCAGCCAAGGGTCGTCGGCCGAGGACCCTGGACCGTGGTGTTGCCGGGTGGGCCGCTCACGCTCCTGCAGATCGCGATCGGGATCGTTGATCTCGGTTTTTGCGCGCTGGCGATGTATGTGCTGGTGCCCGATGAGCCCAACCTGGGCTTTGTGGTCGTTGCCGTCATTTTCGTGTCCGCCACGCTGCTCGGCTTCGCCAGCCACTCCCCTGGGGGGCTTGGGGTCTTCGACGCCGCGATGCTGGTCGGTCTCTGGCAGTTGGACCGGGAGGAGCTGCTCGCCGGATTGCTGCTGTTCCGCCTGCTCTATTATATTACGCCTTTCGTCATCTCTGTAATCTTGCTGACGTTTCGGGAAGTTATGCTCGGTAGCCGGTCGAAACGCCTGCGTCAGGCAGCGCTTGGACTGGACCCCGGCCCCGCGCGTGAAGCCGCCTTTGTCAGAGAGCGCAGGGATACCGGCGGCGCCTAGCGTCGCGAATCCGAAGTTCGTAACATTTGCAGCGGGCTCTTTTGCGAACTTCGGAGTCGAAAGGACACCAGGGACTTGTTGAATCTAGTGTGGCTTTGGTTCAGAAGTCCGCATTGCGGACCCGCAGCAACGCCACACTAGAGCGCTGAAATCCATGAAAGGAGAGATCGGCCAGATGGCGATCGAAGCTCCCCCTTCATCGTCGACATTGTTTTCGCCCTGGCCGGAGCGCTTGCGACATTCGGCGATTGTCCTTGTCGTGGCCGCGGTCGCGCTGTCCTTCCTGGTCGTGTTCGACGAATTGTCGCCCCTGCGCGCCGGCGCGGTGTTTGTCTGCATCGCGGCTGCCGCGCTGGTGCCGTTGCGGCTGCGCAACTCGGTGACCTCGCGCGAGGACGTTCGTGGCGTCAATCCGGTCGAAACCGCGGCCGTCAGCGCGGTGGTTGCCGGCATGCCGGATCCCGCCGTGTTGCTCGACCGTGCCGGCCGCGTCATCCACCTCAACGCGGCGGCGGCTCAACTTGCGCCGGCCCTGCGCAGGAACGAACTCGCGCAGTTTGCGCTGCGCTCGCCGGAAATCATCGGCGCGCTGCGCGAAGCAATTGCAACCAGTGAGCCGCGTCGCGCCACTTATCTCGATCACGCTCCGGTCGAGCGCTGGATGGAGTTGATCATCACGCCGGTGCCGGTGCCGAGCGCCTTCGGCGGCATCGACAAGTGCATGCTGATGACCTTCCACGATCAGACGCCGCTGCGCAGGGTCGAGGAAATGCGCGCCGACTTTGTCGCCAATGCCAGCCACGAGTTGCGCACGCCGCTGGCTGCGCTCTCCGGCTTCATCGACACCTTGCAGGGACCGGCCAGGGAAGATGCAAGGGCGCGCGAGCGCTTCCTGTCCATCATGCACGCGCAGGCCACGCGCATGGCGCGGCTGATCGACGATCTCCTGTCGTTGTCGCGGGTCGAACTGTCCGCGCATGTGCGGCCGGACACCACGGTGGATATCGTTCCAATCATCCGTCAGGTCGCCGACGGGCTGGAGCCGCTGGCGCGCGAGCGGCAGGTCGAGGTCGATATCGATCTGCCCGAGGCGCCGGTTACGATTGCAGGTGATCGCGAGGAACTGCTTCGCCTGTTCGAGAACCTGATCGAGAACGCGCTCAAATATGGCGCCTCGGGCGGCAAGGTGATCGTCTCCCTGACCATGGCGACATCAGGCGAAGGCACGCCCGAGGTCCGCGTCACGGTGCGGGATTTTGGGCCCGGAATCGCGCCGGAACATCTGCCGCGGCTGACCGAGCGCTTCTACCGGGTCGATGTCGGCGACAGCCGCTCGCAGGGCGGGACGGGGCTTGGCTTATCGCTGGTGAAACATATTCTTAATCGCCACCGGGGCCGGCTTTTGATTGAAAGCGTGCCCCGGCAAGGGGCGACCTTCACCGCCTGTTTCCCCCAGCCTAAGACTTTAGTTCCGGCCTAAATTTCAAGTATTTCAATACCTTGGCCCGTCACCCAACTGTCATGAAATCTTTATAAAAGCGGCAACGACCGCTCTTAAAGCGGCGGCGGGGGCGCAATCGGGCGTGACAGGCGCTTCGCTCCCACAGGGAGAGACCAGCTATGAATTTTGCAAAAGCTATCGTCGCTGCCGGCTTGGTCGCGGCATCGACGTCGGCATTCGCGGCCGACATTACCGGTGCGGGCGCGACGTTCCCGTTCCCGATTTATTCGAAATGGGCTGATGCCTACAAGAAAGAGACCGGCAATGGTCTGAACTATCAGTCGATCGGTTCGGGCGCCGGCATCAAGCAGATCGAGGCCAAGACGGTTACCTTTGGCGCCACCGACATGCCGCTCAAGGTCGAGCAGCTCGACAAGGACGGCCTGGTGCAGTGGCCGATGGTCATGGGCGCGATCGTTCCGGTGGTCAATCTCGAGGGCGTGAAGGCCGGCGACATGGTGTTTGACGGTCCGACCCTCGCCGACATCTTCCTCGGCAAGATTACCAAATGGGATGACCCCGCGATCAAGAAGCTCAATCCGAACGTCAAGCTGCCCTCCGAGGCGATTTCAGTCGTGCATCGCGCCGACGGTTCGGGAACCACCTTCAACTTCACGAACTATCTGTCGAAGGTGAGCCCCGACTGGAAGAGCAAGGTCGGTGAGGGCACCGCCGTCGAATGGCCGACCGGTGTTGGCGCCAAGGGCAACGAAGGCGTCTCCGGCAACATCGGCCAGACCAAGAACTCGATCGGCTACGTCGAATACGCCTATGCCAAGCAGAACAAGCTGACCTATACGGCCATGACCAACAAGGCCGGCAAGCGGGTCGAGCCGACCACGGAAACCTTCCAGGCCGCCGCCTCCAACGCCGACTGGACCCGCGCTCCAGGCTACTATGTGATCCTGACCGATCAGCCCGGTGACAAATCCTGGCCGATCACCGCCTCGACCTTCATCCTGATGCACAAGGATCCGACGGATAAGGCGGCCTCCGCCGAGGCCATCAAGTTCTTCAAATGGTCCTTCCAGAACGGCAACAGGATGGCCGAAGACCTCGACTACATCCCGATGCCTGACAACGTGGTCAAGCTGATCGAGAAGACCTGGTCGGCCGACATCAAGAGCTGAGGTCAAGTCCGGCACACGATGCCCTCTCCCTTTGCCGGAGGGGGCGGCGGTGGGATCGTCCTGTTGCTGGGGTCCCGCTCCCAGGGGCGTGGATTGCCGTGTCAGGCTCGTCGAGCCGGACGCGGTGCAAGAAAAAGTAGGGGATTGGCGTGGCAGACATGGCCGTTCAGAGCGACGTCAACGAGGCAATCGAAGTTGAGGGAGGCTTTGATCGCGCCCGGGCGCTCAGTGCCTTCAGGCTCGGAGACGTCACCTTCTACTGGATCACCCGCGCCTGCGCGATCTCGGTGCTCTTGATCCTCGGCGGCATCATCCTGTCGCTGATCGTGGGCGCCTGGCCGGCGATGCGGGAATACGGCTTTGCGTTTCTGTGGACGCAGCGCTGGGCGCCTTCGGCCGATCCGCCGGTCCTGGGCGCGCTCGGGCCGATGTACGGCACGCTCGTCACCTCCTTCATCGCGATGCTGATCGCAATCCCGGTCGGGCTCGGGATCGCGATCTTTCTGACCGAGCTATGCCCGCAATGGCTGCGCCGGCCGATCGGGATTGCCATCGAACTGCTTGCCGGCATTCCCTCGATCATCTACGGCATGTGGGGCTTCTTCGTGCTGGGGCCGTTTCTGGCCTATACGTTCCAGCCATTCATGATCAGTCTGTGCGCGAACATCCCAGTTCTGAACGCGATCTTCGCCGGTCCGCCCTCCTATCTCAGCCTGTTCAACGCCTCGCTCATCCTGGCGATCATGGTGCTGCCGTTCATCACCGCGATCTCGGTCGACGTGTTCAAGACGGTGCCGCCGGTGCTGAAGGAAGCCGCCTACGGCGTCGGCTGCACGACCTGGGAAGTTGTCCGCAGCGTGGTGATCCCCTACACCCGCGTCGGCGTCATCGGCGGCATCATGCTGGCGCTCGGCCGCGCGCTCGGCGAGACCATGGCGGTCACCTTTATCATCGGCAATGCATTCCGCATCTCGTCATCGATCTTCGCGCCGGGAACGACGATCTCGGCGGCAATCGCCTCCGAATTTGCCGAGAGCGACGGCCTGCACCAGTCAAGCCTGATCCTGCTTGGCCTCTTGCTGTTCGTTCTGACGTTCATGGTGCTAACCGCGGCACGGCTGATGCTGCTGCGTCTCGAGAAGAAGGCGGGGAAATGACATGATCACCGCCGACAATCCGATCTATTCCCGCCGCCGCCGCCGCGACATCTTCGTGCGCGGGCTTTGCCTCGCCGCCGCCCTGTTCGGCGTCACCTGGCTTGCGCTGATCCTGTTCACGCTGTTCTATAACGGCGTTACCGGCCTCAGTCTTCAGGTCTTCACCGAGAACACGCCCCCGCCGGGATCGAACGAAGGCGGCTTGCTCAACGCCATTGTTGGCTCGCTCATCATGACGGTGCTCGGCGTCGGCGTCGGCGCGCCGCTCGGCCTGTTTGCCGGCACCTATCTCGCCGAGTATGGCCGCCACGATCGGATCACCTCGGTGATCCGCTTCATCAACGACATCCTTCTGAGCGCGCCCTCGATCATCATCGGCCTGTTCATCTATGGCGTGATCGTGGTGCCGATGGGCGGCTTCTCGGCGCTCGCAGGTTCGCTGGCGCTCGCCGTGATCGTCATCCCTGTGGTGCTGCGTACAACCGAGGACATGCTGCTGCTGGTGCCCAACCCCTTGCGCGAAGCCGCCAGCGCGCTCGGATTGCCGCGCTCGCTCGTGATCAAGCGCATCGCCTATCGGGCCGCCCGCTCCGGCCTGATCACGGGCGTGCTGCTTGCCACCGCGCGCGTCGCAGGCGAAACCGCGCCGCTGCTGTTCACCGCGCTGTCCAACCAGTTCTTCAGCCTCAATTTGACCAGGACGATGGCCAACCTGCCGGTGACCATCAACAATTTCGTGCAAAGCCCATATGCCTATTGGAAGCAGCTTGCCTGGAGCGGCGCGCTGCTGATCACCCTGACCGTGCTCGCCCTGAATATCGGTGCGCGCATTCTCGGCGCCGAGAGGACCGCAAAATGAACGAAATTTCCATTTCGGTGAGTACCGCCGGCGCGCCGGCGCATGCGCCGCTGCCGGAGGCTCCGGCCAAGGTGACCGCGCGCGACCTGAATTTCTATTACGGCGAGCACCACGCGCTGAAGAACATCAGCCTTACGCTCGGCACCAACCGCGTCACCGCCTTCATCGGGCCGTCGGGCTGCGGCAAGTCGACGCTGCTGCGCATTTTCAACCGGATGTACGACCTCTATCCGGGACAACGCGCGACCGGCCAATTGATGCTCGATGAGACCAGCATTCTCGACCCGCGTCTCGACCTCAACCTGTTGCGGGCCCGCGTCGGCATGGTGTTCCAGAAGCCGACGCCGTTTCCGATGACGATCTACGAGAACATTGCCTTCGGCATCCGTCTCTATGAGAAGATCCCGAAATCCGAGATGGACGGCCGCGTCGAAAAGGCGCTGCGCGGCGGCGCGCTGTGGAACGAGGTCAAGGACAAGCTCAACGCCTCCGGCCTGTCGCTCTCCGGCGGACAGCAGCAGCGGCTCTGCATCGCCCGCACGGTTGCGGTGCGCCCGGAGGTGATCCTGTTCGACGAGCCATGCTCGGCGCTCGATCCGATTTCCACCGCAAAGGTCGAGGAGCTGATCCAGGAGCTGTCGGAAAATTACACGATCGCGATCGTCACCCACAACATGCAGCAGGCCGCGCGCGTTTCCGACAAGACGGCATTCATGTATCTGGGCGAGCTGATCGAATTCGACGACACCAGCAAGATCTTCACTTCGCCGAGCGATCGGCGCACCCAGGATTACATCACCGGCCGATTTGGCTGATGGCTGGCGCTCGCGGTTGTGAGCGCCGGACTAGACGACACATTAGCACCTGAGGAGCTTCAATGCGGTTGGTTCAGACGTTCTGGGGGGACTACGGTAAAACCGAAGTGAACGCCCAAACCGCCACGTTGCTGAGGAGATAATCATGGTTTCCGAACATACCGCCAAGGCCTTCGATAGCGATCTGCAGGAACTGACCCGGCTGGTCGCCGAAATGGGCGGCCTTGCCGAACGCATGGTCGTCGATTCCGTGGACGCGCTGGTCCGCCGCGATATCGGCCTCGGCCAACGCGTGGTGGAGGCCGATCTCGATATCGACAACCTGCAGCGCTCGATCGAGGAACGCGCCGTGCTGACGATCGCGCGGCGCCAGCCGATGGCGGTGGATTTGCGGGAGATCGTCGGCGCCATGCGCGTTGCCACCGATCTGGAGCGCATCGGTGATCTTGCGAAAAACATCGGCAAGCGCGTCGCGGCGCTGGAGAGCGATTTTCACCCGCTCAAGCTGATCCGCGGTCTCGAGCACATGACCGACCTGGTGCAGTCGCAGGTCAAGACCGTGCTCGATGCCTATGCGGCCCATGATCTGCCGGCGGCGATGACCGTCTGGAAGGGCGACGAGGAGGTCGACGCCATCTGCACCTCGCTGTTCCGCGAGCTGCTCACTTACATGATGGAAGACCCGCGCAACATCTCGTTCTGCATCCACCTCATGTTCTGCGCCAAGAACATCGAACGGATCGGCGACCACGCCACCAATGTCGCCGAGACCGTGTTCTACATGATCGAAGGCCAGCAGATTCTCGACAAGCGCCCCAAGGGCGACATGACGACCTTTGCCACGACGGTTCCGGGAAACTGAGCATGATTCCGCACGTTCAGATCATGTTCGAGAAAATGGAGAGGCGATCTCATGAGCGCACGCATTCTGGTGGTGGAAGACGAGGAAGCGTTGACCACGCTGTTGCGTTACAATCTGGAAGCCGAAGGCTATGAGGTCGAGACGGTCACGCGCGGCGACGATGCCGATACGCGGCTCAAGGAACGCCTTCCCGACCTGATCGTGCTCGACTGGATGCTGCCGGGCCTGTCCGGAATCGAATTGTGCCGGAGGTTGAGGGCGCGACCGGAGACCAGGCAGCTGCCGATCATCATGCTGACAGCGCGTGGCGAGGAGAGCGAGCGCGTCAGGGGGCTTGCGACCGGCGCCGACGACTACATCGTCAAGCCGTTCTCGGTTCCGGAATTGCTGGCACGGGTGAAGGGGCTCTTGCGCCGCGCCAGCCCGGAGCGGCTTGCGACCGTGCTCGCCTATGGCGACATCGAACTCGATCGCGAGAAGCGCCGCGTCGCCCGCTCGGGCCGCCCGATCGATCTCGGCCCGACCGAATACCGGCTGCTCGAATTCTTCCTGGAGCATCCGGGCAGGGTGTTCTCCCGTGAACAGCTGCTCGACAGCGTCTGGGGCCGCGACATCTACATCGACGAGCGCACCGTCGACGTCCACATCGGACGCCTGCGCAAGCTGCTCAACCCGGGCCGCGAGCAGGACCCGATCCGCACCGTGCGCGGCGCCGGCTATGCGCTCGACGACCGCTTCGCAAAGGCGGAGTAGGGTCAGTTTATCTCGTCGTCTTCGGCGGGTGACGGCGGCGATCTGATGCCGGCTGATAGGCAACCCGCGAGTGATGGGCGCAGTAAGGCAGTCCGGCAAGCGCCTTGCCGCCGCAGAAGAAGAAGTCGGGACTTGCGGGATCGCCGACCGGCCAATGGCAGGTGGCTTCGTTCAATTCCAGCAGCGATAGCCGCTGGCCTAGCGGCACCACATTGTCGAAGGCGATCGGGTCGGGTTCGAGTTCGACCTCGAAGGCATGCGCGAGCGCGGTGTTGCCGCGGGAGAGCGGCCGCGACACCCGCATCATGTGCTGGGCGGGGCGTGCTTTGCGCGGGCGGGGGGCGGCCGAGGAGGGGCTTTTGGCGCGGCCGGAGAGGCCCAGCCGATGCACCTTGCCGATGACGGCGTTGCGGGTCACATTTCCGAGCTCGGCCGCGATCTGGCTGGCCGAAAGCCCGGCCTCCCAGAGCTTCTTCAACTGTTCGACGCGATCGTCAGACCAGGTCAATACCGTCATCGCTCTCTTCCCTTCGCATGGCGCCAGCCCTTCGGGCCCGGCGCCGCGATGCCAAATCCGCAAAAAACCCCTGCAAGCAGAATCCCTTGTCAGAATCCCCTGTTCAGAATCCTTTAACCCTCGCCGAACGCGCCTCACGCGCCCGAACGTCTACGCCAGACACCTAATCAATCTTGGGATCAGAACTGCCGCACGAGATGTCGTACCCGACGGCAAGAACGCTACAATATGCCGTGACTCCCGCGCAAGAGTCCCTGCCGCCCGTCCACATGTTCCGTCCCTTAGCGCTCGGTTTTCCACCGCAACGCAATCTTGCGCCCTCCAGATTCGAGGAAAGGACGATGGCGAGCGGCGTTGACACCATCAGCCGCGCGCATAGAATGCCCCCGCGTGCCGCCCTTGAAGAGGCGGCACATTTCGTTTTTCGGCAAGCCGCTGATGCGATGGCGCCAATGCGCGCATCATGGCCGGCCCCAACCCCACCACTGGTGATCGCCATGACCAAGAGCGCGCCGTCGCATTTGCTTCCAGTATTCGCGAGAGCCGATATCGCCTTCGAGCGCGGCGATGGTTGCTGGCTGACGTCGACCGGCGGCGAACGCTATCTCGATTTCACCTCGGGCGTGGCCGTCAATGCGCTGGGGCATGCGCACCCGCATCTGGTTGCGGCCCTCCAGGAGCAGGCGACCAGGCTTTGGCATATGTCGAACCTGTTCAAGAGCCCGGACGGCGAGCGGCTTGCCGCGCGGCTGTGCGAGCAGAGCTTTGCCGACTTCGTGTTCTTTGCCAATTCCGGCGCCGAGGCGATGGAATGCGCGATCAAGGTCACGCGCAAATATCACGCAGCCAAGGGCCATCCCGAGCGTTACCGCATCATCACCTTCGACGGCGCCTTCCACGGCCGAACGCTGGCGACACTGGCCGCAACCGGCTCGCCGAAATATCTCGAAGGTTTCGGCCCCGCGGTCGACGGCTTCGACCAGGTCGCCTTCGGCGATCTCGATGCGGTGAAGAAGGCTGTTGGCGAGCACACTGCAGGCATCCTGATCGAGCCGATCCAGGGCGAGGGCGGGGTGCGTGCCGCGCCTGCAGCGTTCTTCAAGTCGCTGCGCCAGCTTTGCGACGACAAGGGGCTGCTGCTTGTGTTCGACGAGGTGCAGACCGGCATGGGTCGCACCGGCGAGCTGTTCGCGCATCGCAGATTCGGCGTCACGCCCGACGTGATGTCGCTTGCCAAAGCGCTCGGCGGCGGCTTTCCGATCGGCGCCTGCCTTGCCACTGCGGAGGCGGCCGCCGGCATGACCCCGGGTTCGCACGGTTCGACCTTCGGCGGCAATCCGCTGGCGATTGCAGCCGCAAACGCGGTGCTGGACGTCATGCTCAAGCCCGGCTTCCTCGAACACGTGCAGAAGATGTCGCTGGTGTTGAAGCAGAAGCTCGCCTCCGTGGTGGATCGCTATCCGGCCGTGATCTCGGAGGTGCGCGGCGAGGGACTTCTGATCGGAGTGAAAGCCGTGGTCCCCTCCGGCGATCTCGTCACCGCGCTGCGCGAGCAAAAACTGCTCACGGTCGGCGCCGGCGAGAACGTGGTGCGATTCCTGCCGCCCCTCATCGTCACCGAAGCCGAGATCGATCTGTCCGTGGCAAGCCTCGAGCGCGCCTGTGCGGCTTTGTCTGCCGTTGAGCGGAAACAGGCAGCGGGACAATGAGCAAGGCGCCGCGGCATTTCCTGGATATCAGCGAACTTCCGCTGCCGGACTTGCGCAGCATGCTGGCGGCCAGCATCGCGATGAAGGCGAAACTGAAGGCGCGCAAAGAGGCAAGCAAGCCGCTCGACGGCAAGACGCTGGCGATGATCTTCGAGCGTCCATCGACCCGGACGCGGGTTTCGTTCGATGTCGGCATGCGCCAGCTCGGCGGCGAGGCGATCATGCTGACGGGCGCGGAGATGCAGCTCGGCCGTGGCGAGACAATCGCCGATACCGCACGCGTGCTGTCGCGCTACGTCGACGCCATCATGATCCGCATTCTCAACCATGACGCGCTGCTCGAGCTTGCGGCGCACGCAACCGTGCCTGTCATCAACGGGCTGACGCGGCGGTCGCACCCCTGTCAGGTGATGGCGGACGTGATGACTTTCGAGGAGCATCGCGGCTCGATCGAAGGCAGGACGGTGGCCTGGACCGGCGATGACAACAACGTGCTTGCATCCTGGGCACACGCCGCCGAGCGCTTCAAATTCCGTTTGAACATCGCCACACCACCGGAGCTTGCGCCGAACAAGGCGATGCGCGACTGGATCAAGGCCACGCGCGCTGCAATCGTGCTCGGCAACGATCCGGAAGCGGCGGTGCGCGGTGCCGACTGCGTCGTCACCGACACCTGGGTGTCGATGGGCGACAAGGATGGCGAAAACCGTCACAACCTGCTGCGGCCCTATCAGGTCAACGGCAAGCTGATGTCGCTGGCAAAGCCGGAAGCGTTGTTCATGCATTGCCTGCCGGCCCATCGCGGCGAGGAGGTCACCGACGAGGTGATCGATGGCCCGCAATCGGTGGTGTTCGACGAGGCGGAAAATCGCCTGCACGCGCAAAAAGGCATTCTGGCCTGGTGTTTCGAGGCGGTGGGGTAGAGCGCTCCATAGCGTTTTCAAGCGAAGTGTATAGCGGTTCGCGTGAAGAAAACGCGTCAAAAAAAATAACGTTGGATCTTCGGTTCTGATGCAATCAGAACCGAAGATCTAGCCCTTTCGTTTCGCGCCCTCCGACCCCAGATAAGGCCTCATGACCTCCTTCTCTCCCGACAGCAAAACCGCCTCGAGGGGCCCGATCCGCGCGCCGTCGGCTATCCCGGTCGACGACGCGGTACTGCCCTTCGAGGTCGATGCGCTGGATTTGCGTGGCCGCCTGACGCGGCTCGGTCCCGCGCTCGATGAAATTCTTGCCAAGCACGACTATCCCGTGCCGGTGGGCAAACTGCTGGGCGAGGCGATCGTGCTCACGACGCTGCTCGGCTCGTCGTTGAAATTCGACGGACGCTTCATCCTGCAAACCCGGACCGATGGTCCGGTTTCGTTTTTGATCGTGGATTTCAAGGCGCCCGATCGCCTGCGCGCCTATGCGCGCTACGATTCCGCGCGGCTGAGCGGTGCACAGGGTTCCGGCGCGCTGCTCGGCAAGGGTCATCTCGCCATGACCATCGACCAGGGAGCGGACATGAGCCGCTACCAGGGATTGGTGGCACTCGAGGGCGGCGGGCTGGAAGAGGCGGCACATGAATATTTCTTCCGCTCCGAGCAGATCCCGACGCGCGTGCGGCTTGCGGTCGGCGAGGAGTGGCGCGGCGGCGAGCCCGGCAAGCACCGCTGGCGTGCCGGCGGCATGCTGATGCAGTTCCTGCCCAAGGCGCCGGAGCGCGCGCGGCAGGCTGACCTCCACCCCGGCGACGCGCCGGAGGGCACGGTTGCCCACACGGTCAGGGAGGACGATGCCTGGGTCGAGGGGCAATCGCTGATCGCAACCGTCGAGGATGTCGAACTGATCGATCCCGATCTGTCAGCCGAACGGCTGCTTTACCGCCTGTTTCACCAGCGCGGAGTACGGGTGTTCAAGCCGCTGGCTTTGCATGCGCAATGTTCCTGCTCGCGCGATGCGGTCTCATCCATGCTGAAAAGCTTTACACCGAAAGATCGCGCCGAGATGGTCCAGAACGGCAAGGTGGTGGTGACCTGCGAGTTCTGTTCCTCCGTCTACCAGTTCACGCCGGATGAGGCGGGCGTGGAGTAGACAGCCTCCGGTTTAGATATCGGCGCCAGGTTCCGTTAAGTTGTATATCGGCAACAAAATGGGAAAATTCGCGACGGCCCCCCTAAATAGAGGACGTCGGCATTGACGCCCAAAGGTTGTAGCAGTATTTCGATACAACACCAGGGCGCAAATAGGCGCTCTTTGCAACCGGAGAGCGCAATGAAGAGGGTCTTGCTTTCGGCGTTTGGGATGATTGCGATATTGGTTGCTTCCTTCGCAACACAAGCAGCCGATCTTGCGCCTGCCCCTGTCCGCGCGCCCGTCAAGGCGGCGCCCGTGGAAGTCGTGAACTGGACCGGCCTCTACATCGGCGGAAACTTTGGCTACAGCTGGGGACGCGCCAACTCGGATTTTACTTTGACGCCCACCGGCTCGACCACCACCACGACGAGCAATAACAAACAAGATATCAGAGGTGTCCTTGGCGGTGCCCAGATCGGCTACAATTGGCAAAACAGCGCCTTTCTTTATGGCCTGGAAGCCGACTTTCAGGGCGCTGACCAGAAGGGACGGACCATAGCAATTGACACCAATGCCACCGACGTCGCTAACGCAGGCGGCGCTCCCGGTTGTACGATCGGCGGTGTGGTTGGGGGCACGCCCTGTCCGTCTGCAATCACTTCGACGCTTGGCCAGAAACTGGAGTGGTTCGGCACGGTCCGTGGGCGCGTCGGTTACCTCGTGGCGCCGAGCTGGTTGGTCTACGGCACCGGTGGTCTCGCCTACGGACGGGTAAAAAGCAATTTCTTGTCGGTCGAACCCGACGGTGAAACCGACGTGTCGCACTGGGCCGAAACGCGCGTCGGCTGGGCCGCGGGCGCCGGCGTTGAGGCGATGCTTTGGGATCGCTGGACCTGGAGGCTCGAATATCTCCACGTCGATCTGACGAGAAACGGATCGACGAGCTCCGCCATCTTCCATAGCGGGTTCAACACTCCACCCCCGGGGATCGTTGTCGGTAACCTCGCCATCAATACGCGAGCAAGCGATGAGATTGTGCGCGTCGGACTCAACTATATCTTCCGGCCCTGATCGCTGAATTCATCGCAAAATCGAAGAAGTGAGCCCCGGGCCCCAACCCGGGGCTTTTTCTTCGCGCCGATGGGCGCGTCAGTT
>Ga0306922_10002033_pt1 | contig 18652 bp, 15 predicted proteins | sample sta12Cox44000082_FD_203758 | JGI IMG/M metagenome (GOLD analysis project Ga0306922, IMG submission 203758) | Lab enrichment of tropical soil microbial communities from Luquillo Experimental Forest, Puerto Rico - statoxic.12C.oxic.44.000.082 (v2)... | ecosystem: Environmental > Terrestrial >... | reverse complement strand
CTGTCCGACCGAACTGTCAATCACGGGAATGTCGTGGGCTTTGGCATAACCGCGAACACGACGGCTGAACCGGCCAGCCATCCGCATTAAGTAAGCGTTTTCGAGCGTCTCGTCGGATCCCGATTAGCGAGAAGGTTCGTCGGCGTAGAGGCCTGCAGGCTAGAAGCCCGATCATGAGACCATCGCGATAAGTTATGATATCGATGATGCCCCCCTCCAAGCCGGCCGCCTTCTTCATCAGGCTCTTACTCAGACCAATCAGGCGGTGTGTGGTAACGACGCGCGTTGCCAGAGATCGCGGCTGGCACTTGTGCTCAAGGCGACGGACCAGCTGTGACAGGATCTGTGGTGTCTTTCCCGGAAACATGGCCCGGACGGCGTCGCGCAACTTCGCGAAAAACATATGTTGCCCGACGGTCCCGGTGGTTTGCGCGACGTGGCAGAGGTAGCGCCGGAGCCGATCCTCGGTGAGCCGCTCAACAGGCTGCACCGCTAAAGTCTCAGGCTCGGCTTCGGCGAGAAAGCCGAGCCAGCGGCCATAAGCGGAGATGACAGCATTGCGTGTCGGCTGGCTACTGGGGCGCTATCTACCGACGGTCATCGAAAAACATTACGCCCCGTATGGGGGTCGTCTCGCCTGCGGCCAGCCGGCAGCAGCAAGGGCATGACCTCGCCGCTGCCGGACCGTCTCGGCCGCGCTCAACTGCCAAAGTCGCGGCCGAAGCTCAGCTGTAAGGGCCATAGTCATCGCGGATACCAAGCACAGCCGCCTCGACTTGAGTATACAAGTTGGTGTTCTTGCCCAATGCGTCAGTGTATTCCCGCCAAAGACCATTTCGACATTCGCAAATCCGCCTGTGCGCGTCAAGTGAAGCTTATCAGGGCGACTGAGCGTCAAAGTGCCGGAACTCGCCAACCCGATTTTTGCTGTTGTGCGCTCACGAGTTCGAGGTTCACATCATAATCGAACAACGTTGCCTTCTGTGCGCCGAGATAGTCAGACATGGGCCTTAAGCAGTCTCTTGGCGTCCGCTTCATCGGCACGACCAGCCGGTACAATCGCGGGTCCTGCCATCCATACCACAGCAAGAACAGCTGCCGATTTCTTTATGATTGGGCATACGCTCCTCCGCCTATTTGGCCGGATGGGACTGCTGGGACTATGATACCGATCTGGTTCTTTTTTCGGCACGAGACCGACTTCTTCCCGGAAAGAGCCGGCATCGGGGACAAATTCCGAGGGAATCTGGTAGCCAGAAGCACTCGGAAGCCGCGGTCGTCGATCAAAATGATCACCACATTAGCGGCCAGAGGCGGCTCGCCGCGATCGCGTCTCAGCCCCGCTTTTGGCGTTCCCCTTTCCGCCGCCGGTTGCGCCATAGACGCCTGGCTCTGCACGCAGCGCTGACGTCGGTTATTATTTCTGGAGAGGCTGGCTTGGTGCCGCCGCGCCTGTCGCCGGCGCACCTGTTACCGGCGCCCCTGTTCCAGGCGCGTTTTGTGCAGGCTGGCCGCCGCGCCGCTCGTAACGGCGCTGGACGCGCTTTTGGCGTCGCTCTTGACGCCGCTCCATCCCGGCGGTCTGCGCCTCAGCATCTGTGGGCAGAACAGTAAGGCCTAATGCAGCCGCCACTCCGAGAAGCGAAAACACTCCTCGGCATGAGACCATTTTCCATTCGATTCTTTCAATCATTTTCGGCCTCCTGGATTTCGATGACAGCGAATTCAGTCTTCTTACGCCCGCTGCAAAACGTCGAGGATATCCTCGAGCGTGCGCACCCTTTGACCTCGGTGAAATTGGCGGCAGATTGGCGCGGACCAGGTGCTTACCCCGTGTTTACGGTAAGCCCCTGGATGCGGATTCGCTGACCAAGGCTTTCAGCACACGGGGCTGATCGGCAACGTGCCGCGGCTTTGTCCTCGTCCTCGTCATGCATTCCACGGCTTTCCACGGCTCCCTCACTTCGTGGAGGACATACGCCGCGGCGAGCCGCAGCCGCTACTTTTGATTGGCGTCAAGGGTCTCATAGAGCGGCCGCCATGCATCGGCCAGCTTCTTAAGAGCGTCCCCTCGCTGAGACAATGAAGCGGCGCGTTCACGCGTAAGCGCGATAGGATCAGACTCACCCTGCTGACTGAGCAGTGCCGCCAAATTTTCCAAACGCTGGTGTCTTACCGCCGCCCTGTCGCGTATAGCGTGCTCAAAAGCCGGCCAGTATTTCTCCTGGTCAGATTTAAGCGCAACGCTGCCTTAACGATCCCAATTCGGAGATCAGTCGAAGCTTTCCAGTCGGCGCTTAGGAGCCGTTTTGCACGTTCGGTAGCAACCGCACGTGCGTCAGCGGCAGGCGCACGTGGATCAGCAAAAGGGGTCTGCGCACAGGCGAGCGAAGACGCAGTGATGAAGAAGGCACACAGCCCGGCAGCGAGTGCCTTTGACATCAACCACTCCCTCAGTGGGTTATCACCGATACTCCCCTGATTCCCGGTAATTCTAGCGTCATCATCGCGGGCTCTCGAGGTGCATTTGGCAACGACGTTCCACATGCCGTCCCGCTCTTTTTAGCGCGGCTCGCCGACGCCTACGCGAGGGGCCGGCTGGCCTTCTTTGGCGAGCTCGATGGCCTGCACAACCGGACGGCCTTCCCTGCCCATCTCGCGCTACCGCGAAGAAAGAATTGGTTTCTACGCCAAGCCGCCCTTTGCCGGCGCAGCAGGCAGGGAGCTAGGACGCACTACGTTGGGGACTTGGATCAGGAGAGAAGCCGCCAAGCCCGCGACTGAATTGAAGGATCCTGACTGCCTTGTCAAATCGTCGAAAAAGAAAGTGTGCGAACGAAAATCGCCGCGGCGGTCGCCGGGGGCCGGCACGTGGCCCCCGAATTAGCGATCGACGAGACCGCTTCGCTTACGGGAAGACAATCTCGACCCGACGGTTCTGCGGCTCGCGAACGCCCGGAGCTGTCGGGACACGCGGATCGTTCATGCCGCGACCAGTCACGACCATATCGCTGCGCGGGACACCCAGCCGTTCGAGCGCCGCTGCGACGGCATTGGCTCGGCGTTCGGAGAGCCGCTGATTGTAGCTCGCCGAGCCCGACAAATCCGTGTAACCCGTGACCTGGAGCTGCACGCGACCGCCCGATTTGTACTGGTTCGCCGCGAGCACGAGGATTTGCTGACCCTCTGCTGTGATGTTGTATTTATCCCAGTCGAAGAACACGAGATAGACCTGATGCACCGGCGGCGGCGGAGGTGCCGGAGGTGCTGGAGGCGGGGGCGCCGGCGGCGGCGCGCCGAACTTCATCGTCAAGCTGGCCACCAGGTTCTGGGAGTTGTAGCCCGATTTGTATTTTGTCGTGCCGCTTGGGAAGCCAGCGTTCGGCGCACCGCCCGGCAATGGGAACGTCCCTTTGTTTGTAAAGTCGGGCTGCGTGCTTCCCAGGTAACGATAGTCTAGGTCAAAGGCGAACCTAGGGGTGATGTCGTATCGGATACCGGCGATCGCCTGATAACCGAAGTTCCAGGTGTTACCGTTTAGGAATGTACCACCAAAGGTCGTCCTCGCCGGAACGCGCAAAGGACCCGCACCAGGAAAGTTGACCTGGAAGGGTTGAGCGACGGTGAACGAGTTAAGCGAGATGCTGTCGACATTGTTTACCGCGCCGATACCGAAACCGATATGCGGGGTGACCGGCCACCCGATTGTGAAGTCATAGATAAAGTTCGTCATTATGGAGTTGGTACGGCGACTGCCGGTAGCCAACGTGTTGGTATTCGGCCCGGTGAAAACGCCAAAACTGGAAAGTCCGTTGCGACGGTAACTGTATTCTTCTTCGGCGCGCCACGGGCCCCACTGGACGCCGGCGCGGGCGCCAACGTTGTAGCCGCTATTGTAACGCGCGCTGCCATTGAAATTACTGAAGAAGGGACCTGTGGTATTGTTAATACCCGCACTGTCCACTCTGAACGGCGGGGTGGTGATCGTGTCCTTCTGGTTCGCCAGGCTGGTCCACCCGCCCTCCGGCCCGACATAGAAGGCATACGGATATGTCATTCCCCACATAGAATATGGGGATTGAGCATTCGCCTCGGCGCATCCGAGCGCCACCGCAAGCACTGCGACGGCGCTTGACACATAGCGCGTTTTCATCCCTTACCTCCCGCCGCGAAATACGCGCAAAGCGATGGTCTCGGCGCCACCGTCGTCCCATCTTCGTAACCGGCCCTACGTGCTTGCAACCGGTTTTTACTTCAACCAAGCCGCTAACGAGCAAAACGGTCAAGATGAGCGCGGCATGCGACATTTGCGCAACGGTTTTGCTAATAATGGGGCCTATTCGCTAAATCGCGACGAACGCCGGATCGCCCGCAGCGGCTTCTCCGGTGCAATAGACGGTCGCCTCATCCCCGAATAGAACCTCGCGAATTCGCGGGACCGCGTCTCGAATGTCGCGTTCGATCTCTCGAATTGCCCGCAGCGGATGATCGACCCAGACCTGCTGCTCCGGGTCTATGGAGCTGAAACGCTGCCGCATTTCTCGTCGTCCTCACACATCGCCACCGAGGACCGGCTCATAACAAGCTGGGAGGGTTCCCCACCGTGGCCCTGTCTCCGGCAGTGCACGCCATTGGATTTATTGCGCTCACTTCCCATCCGCCCGTCTGTTCCGTTGGCCAGTTGGATCAGGCAAGAGCAGCTGGGCGATGCAAGTGATTGCCGCAGATGAAGCCGACCATTTCGCGGGCGATCGCAGTCGCGAACCACGACCTCCGGTTTGCCGACGCGGCTAGGCGCGGATATCGGTGCCCAGCTTCCGCCCGAGGAGCAATGCCTTTATGCTATCGCCCGGCACCCCAACCGCGCCCAAAGCTGTCCAGTCAGCGCTTTGCAACCGAGACATAATCAATTTACGAGCTCACGGTGAGGCCAAAGGCTTGACCCCTTCATCGCCGAGTGGAACCGGCAACAAGCTGCCCCGAACGCCGAGCGGGTGGCAAAGCGCCATACCCTGATGACTTTGATACGCCACGCGCGGCAGTGCCGCGACTAATTTAGCTAAGCTAAGCTAGGCGTGTCCGCTCCTTCGGCGAGCTAGTGTCGCGCGCGGTTTGGCTGGCGCGGCACCCGCGCCGAACTCTCCGGGCGCGGTTGCCAATCCCTTACATTTCTTCGGTACTAGGAAGCAGGCGGTGTATACCTGGTCGTCGTCATGACGCGATGATCTGGGAGAGACGCATGGGAAACGCCGGCATAGGCTGGATTGCCGCCATCATCATTGGCGGCCTGGCCGGGTGGCTCGCCGAGAAATTTATGAAGAGCGAGATGGGCATCTTCATGAACATTGTTCTCGGCATCGTCGGGGCGGCGGTCGCCGGCGCCATCCTTAGTGGGTTCGGCATCACCCTAGCGGGATGGATCGGATACCTGATTGCGGGCTTCGTCGGGGCTTGCGTTCTGATCGGGATCGTCCGCGCGTTCAAGAAAGCATGACCGTCTAACCAGCTGAGTTATTGCTGAACCTTTGGCACGCTACCCCTGCGGGTCATTTTTGGCCGGGCGCATGAAATCAAGATTCCTCTAACGTCCGGACCTTCCAGAATGGGGCTTATGCGTCCGCGAATTGACGCCACTAACAACCAGGCCCTGTCCGGTTATAGGGGGCAACTCCACCGGCTAATTCGACCAGCTGATTGGGGCGTAATGGCCGTTCCTGCCGGAATTGTCCCAGCGCATCCCGTAGTCGGCAAACGTGCTGCCGCTGCGGCCCATCGCCAGCGCGATCCTATCCGGTGCGACGGGGTGGCCGCGGACGATCGCCCGCCGCGGCTCAGCACGGCAGCGTCTTTGATCGTGATATTGCTCTTGTCGCTCGGGCTGTGGGTCGCGATCTGGGAGGCTGTGAGGTCATAGGACCCGGCTGGGCTACGGTAGCCTAGCCTAGTTCAGCTAATCGGCCGCACCAGTCGCGCGCTCGCGGCGCCAGGGCAAGCGGCACGAGCCGCCGCGGATCGTCGGCGATCTGCTCCGCGCCGAGATCGCCGAGAAGCAGGCGCGCTCGATGGAGTTCGCCGAGCGCTTCTCCCAGGGATGCGGCGGTTTGCCGGACCGCTGAGGACGTTGTGCTAGAAATCGACCTTTCGCCAGAAGGCGCGAGTAAGTCGCTTGAGGCCGCCGACCTCACGAGCGCATCGAGGAACTGAAAGTTCGAATCCATTCCCCTCCAGCGGTGAGTCAGGCGAACTTCCGTAGGCTTCAGGATCGCCGCGTGCCCGACAGGCGGGGGCCTTGCGGCGATCCGGAGCGATCCAAAAGCCCCCGCCGTTTGGTCGGAAGGAACGGTTGGTTAGAGATCTCCAGCCACCCATCGAAATCGCATAGGGCACGGTGTGGGTGCTTGAGGAGGGGGCTGTGATAACCGCGATTGTCGTCCTGCTGCCCGCACCCGATTATTTGCTCCTCGACAATATCGCTGTCTCCCAGAGCGTCAGGGCTCAGGGTTAGGCCGCCGGCTTCTCGCATTTGCGGAGGCGGACGCATTGCGCGCGGCTATGGCGAAATTCGGCTCTACACACATGAAACGATGGTGCAAAATCAGCGCCTCATGCGTCAATCGGCTATGAAGAGACCGGACGCGGCAGCGAGGCCGGGTATGATCGCTTCTTCATGCGCAAGCTACTTCGCGGATAGGCCCGGTCCGAAAGTGAGCGCGACCCTCATCCCTGCCTAGGCAGGCGAGTTGGATAGTCTTTAGCTCGGCGACGGCACGATAGACGCGTTCGCGCGGAGGATATTGTACTAAAGGCTGGCGGCGGAACCGGTCGGGCTCAACTCAGCGCAGGCTGATGATCGTACCCAGCCGCTTTGAAGGGGAGGCATTTCGATGGCGCTTTTGTCGACCGAATCAGTCCGTCCACCCCTGACGGCAAATCGCTGGACCGCATACAGCCTCACCGTGTGGGCGATCTGCATGCTGGGTTTTGCCTTCGACATCTACGAGGGCACGATCATGCAGCTGGTGACCCCGATCTTGATCAAGGAGTGGGGGATCGTGCCGGCGACGATGGGCTACATCACTACGGTGTCGGCCTGGGTTGGTCTCATCGGGGTTTTCATATTTCCCGCGCTCGCCGATCTCTACGGCCGCCGGCCCATTCTCATTCTGACGATCCTCGGATATTCGTTGTTCACCGGCTTCACGGGCTTCGCACAAGGCCCGTTGCAGCTGTTGATCTTCACGTCGATCACCCGCATCACACTTCGCGGCGAGACTCCGGTCGGCATGGTCATGGTCAGCGAAACCGCCCCGACAAAGTGGCGCGCCACAGCGCTCGGCGGCCTCGTCGGCGGGTATCCATTCGGCTACATGTTGTGCTCTTTGACGGCTCTCGCCGTAGTGCCGCTGTGGGGCTGGCGGGCGCTCTACTGGCTCGGGATACTGCCGGCGCTCCTGGTGCTGTGGGTCCGTCTCGGCGTGCGTGAAAGCCCGCGTTTCGAACGAGTCACCGCGTCCATGCTAAAGGAAGGTCTACGAAAACGGCTCGATATCTGGTCGCCGGTGCGGCAGTACCCACGGGAAATGGCGACGGCGACCTTGCTCTACTTCTTTTACCTGTTCACGTGGATCGGCTGGTCGGCCTGGATGCCGCAATTCCTCGCCAATGAAAAACATCTCGGCTTCCAAACCGCGGCGAGCTATCTGTCGATCTGGATGTTCTGCGCGATCTTCGCTTATTACCTCTGTGGCTGGCTCAGCGATCTGTTTGGCCGACGCTATGTGATCCCCGCATTCTGCATCCCGGCGGCAATCCTTCTTATCGTCATAGGACAGCTCGATAGTGCCGTCGGCCTGTTCTGGGTAGGGTTGATCCTGAATTTTCTGATAACCGGCAGCTACGGCAGCGGGCTCGGCTATAACACCGAACTGTTCCCAACACAGATCCGGGGGACCGCTGTGGGCGCGGCCTTCACCTTCGGTAGCGCCGGCGGAGCACTAGCACCGGCGATCGTCGGCTGGATTGCGACGTCCCATTCGATCGCGACGGCCCTTCCGCTCCTGGCGGTGTCGTTCTTCTTAATAGCGCCGATGTTTCTGTTTGTGGCCCGAGAAACGACACGCAAAGAGCTCACCGATTTCGTCGGCCAAAGGACCTGACCAGGAACGCTGGCTGCGTATGTAAACTAGCTGCATGAGGGATCGTGATGCCCGACGGGCTACGCCCCGTCTGCCCTCGGTACCGCGACCGGAGCCGCACGAACAGAGTTTCGCGGCTTAATCGACATCAAGACGTTTCAGGCCGATGAGTGCGCCGACCGGCCCGGTTTTCCGATATCGACATAGTGCTTGGGTGCATATTCTTTAAGATTCATCAGGCGCAAGAAACGAATGTTGTGTATCTCGATTCCTGTTTCTTCCATGACTTCTCGTCTGGCGCAGTCCTCAAACGATTCCATATACTCCAAATGACCCCCTGGCCACGCCCATTCTCCCGCGCCATGCGCTCCTTTGCGCTTGCCGATGAGCACCTTGCCGTTTTTTAGTACCATGACTCCGACACCAACCTTTGGCCGCAAGTCGTCATCATTGTGTTGCATACGTCAGTACCTTGAGACGAGCCGTCAACTCCATGCTACCTGAAGGCTCACGCTAGTCGAAGAGCGCTTGCGGGAATGTCCGAGAGAATGACGGGCGCTCGCCTGGCGGTTACGCGCCGCCTGAACCGCAGCGGCACGTTCAGCGGACGTCCCTTGTGGACACCGTTTCTGTCAGCTTTCGTGCCCTCAGCCTGAGCGGGCAAATGGAGGGCGGTGACCCTGTCTTCTCACCTCCCCAGTTACGCGCAGCCCGCGCCCACCGAATTGCGAGCGGAGCCTGAACCATGCTGTACCGCGGAATGGACCGTGCGCAGCTCGATGCCGCCTACAACAACTCCGCGACGGTCCCGGAGCGCGACGCGATTATCGCCGATTGGGTGGCACGCAGTGCCAGGGTGCGGCGCGAATATTCCGGACGTCTCGACCTCGCTTACGGCGAGACTCCGCGCGAGCGGCTCGATCTGTTTCTTGTCGCCGATCCGAAAGCGCCGACGCTTGCGTTTATCCACGGCGGCTACTGGCAGATGAACGACAAGGAGAGTTTTGCCTTTTTCGCCGAGGGCCTGCTTCCTCTCGGGATCAATCTCGCGGTCATCGAATACACGCTGGCTCCGGCGGCCCGGCTCGATCGCATCGTTGCCGAGGTACGCCGCGCCGGGCGGTGGCTGGCCGAACATCTCGCCGATTACGGCGCCGATCCGAGCCGGCTCTACGTTTCTGGACATTAGGAAAGGTCCCTTCGCAGCCGCGCCAATTTGCGGTCACCCTTGCGGTCCGCAGTTGGTGGTTATCCGGTCTCTGTAAAGGTAGAACCCATTGAGGAATCGTAAGATTCTGGCATTTTTCTCCCTTCAACTGTCCGCGAGCAAGGCCTGAATAACCGCGCCGCGATTTTGCGGTCTAAACGTGATGGGGACGGCAGTCATCCCCGGCTGAAGAGAGCACCGCGATCGCTTGCTGGAGCCGGTGGTGCGATTGTCGAAGCCGCCAGCCAGCGCGTGACGCGCCTGGGCGGGGTCCTCGCGTGGCGGCGGCCGCCGAGCGCCTGGCCGTCGAATCGTCGAATGCCTGAACCCAACATTGGGGATCGGAACAGCTATGGCTCTTGTGTCCCATGAATTTTCGGACTGCAAAATTGCGGCGCGGTTCCCGGATGTTTGCCCACGACCAGATGCGGCGAGGATGGTCGAAGATTATTACGATTTTCCATGGGTTCTGATTTTTGAGCAGTCGGTCAATCGCCGACGCGGACCACGATGGTGGCCGTAAATTGGCGCGGCCGCGACGCGGCTTGGACCGAGCGCTGGTAGGCCCGCTCGGACTCGAACCGAGACCTGGCGGCTTAAAAGGCCGCTGTGAAGCCATTACACCACGAGCCCTTGGTGCGCGGCCCCGGACTCGAACCGGGAAGCTCTCGGGTTTGAGCCGAGCGACTTTGCCAATTTGCCCAGCCGCGCTTGGTGATCCCGCCAGGAATCGAACCTGGATCTGCACCTTCGGAGGGTGCCGCCTTGAGTCCATTGGGCCACGGGACCGTGGCGCCCTTCCCGGTAATCGAAACCGGCCCGCCAGGTTTAGAAGACCCGGCTGCGTCCCAGCGCGAAGGGCAGTGGCGCCCCCAGGAAGAGTCGAACTCCGGCTGCCGGGTTCGTAGCCCAGCGCCCCGGTCCGCAGGTTTAGGCAAAAATTGGCGGTGCGTACCGCTTATCCTTTGACGCAGAGGACCTGCTTCAATTCATGCACGACCTCGACGAGATCGCTCTGCACCGCAATGACCGCCTCGATCGGCTTGTAGGCGCCTGGTGTCTCGTCGATGACGCCCTGGTCCTTGCGGCATTCAACACCGGCCGTCGCGGCGCGGTGATCTTTGAGCGTGAACCGCCGTTTGGCTTCGCCCCGTGACATCGCCCGGCCGGCGCCGTGCGAGCAGGAATGGAACGAGTCCGGGTTGCCCTTGCCGCGCACGATATAGGACCGCGTCCCCATCGATCCCGGGATGATGCCGAACTCGCCGTCGCGGGCCCTGACCGCGCCCTTGCGCGTTACCCAGACATTGCTGCCGAAATGGTGCTCGCGCTCGACATAGTTGTGGTGACAGTTGACGACGAACTCCTCGGCTTCGAGGCGCTTCAGATGCTTCTTCAATGCCTTGACGACGGCACTCATCATCACCTTGGGGTTCTCGGCGGCATAGTCCTGTGCCCAGCCGACGGCTTCGAGATAGTCGTCGAATAATTCCGAGCCCTCGGCGAGATATGCGAGATCGCGATTCGGCAGGTGAATGAACAGGCGTTCCATCTCGCGCTGCGCCTGCGCAATGAAATGCTGGCCAATGCGATTGCCGATGCCACGCGAGCCCGAATGCAGCATGATCCACACTGTCTCGTCGCCGGCGATGCACACTTCGATGAAGTGGTTGCCGCCGCCCAATGTGCCGGGCTGGCAGACCGGCGGCGTTTGCCGACGATCTTCGAGTGCTTCTGCTCGATCGGCCAATAGCGCTGGAACAGATTGCTGCGCCAGCGCGCCTCGACCGCCGCTGGCGGCTCCTTGTGCGACGCGTCGCCGACCGGCACGGTCTCCTCGATCGCCAACCGCAACGGCAACAAATTGTGTGGCAGGTCATTGGCGGTGAGGTTGGTGCGAGTGGCGATCATGCCGCAGCCGATATCGACGCCGACGGCGGCCGGGATGATCGCGCCCTTGGTCGGGATCACCGAGCCGACCGTCGCACCCTTGCCGTAATGCACATCCGGCATTACCGCGACGTGTTTGAAGATGAACGGGAGGCCGGCGACATTGTCGAGCTGCCGCTGGGCGCCGTCTTCGACCGGCACGCCGCGCGTCCACATCTTCAATGGCGCGCCACCGGTCTCGCGGTAAACGTAATTCGCTTCTGCCATCGGTTTCCTTCTCAAGGATGGTCGCGCGTGCCGGAATCGAACCGAGCCTCACAGATTTGAAGGACCTGCCGCCTCTCCAGAAGCGTAACGCGCGAGTGGGTGCTGACTGGATCGAACAGTCGACCTCGAACATGTCGGGCTCGCGCTGCTACCACTGAGCTAAGCACCCGTACCTCGCGACGGAATCGAACCGCCATCTTCTGCATGTAAAGCAGAGGCCTTTCCATTAGACGAGCGAGGCGGAAATGGTCCGGATGAGAGGAGTCGAACCTCTGATTTCCTCGTCCCAAGCGAGGCGCCTTGTCCGCTAGGCTACACCCGGGGAAATTGGTGCCCACGAAGGATTCGAACCTGCATCACGCTGACTAGGATTCAGCGCTCGATCCGATCGGCGCGGGCTGGCGCGCACGAAGGGGATCGAACCCTCCTGCAACCGGTAGACAGCCGGTGGCACTCTCCAGAGTGCGACGTGCGCATGAAAGTGGTGGGAGCACTGGGATTCGAACCCAGGATTGGCAGCTTAAGAGGCTGCTACCTGCGATGCCGCCGGACGCCGCTGGGTGGCCGAGGCGATGGCTGCCGGCGCGCTGACCGTCCATGCGCTCAGCAACGGCTATGCCGCAACGCGCGCGTTGCTTCCTGGCGCCGTCTTGCCCGCGCAGATATCCGAGCCTGCCAAACCCCCCGCCGCAGCGCCACCGGAGCGCCTCGGCGAGGCTGAGGAGCTGCTTGAGGACATCGCTGACTGGGCCTTGACTGAGGGGTTTCCGGACTTAGGCCGCGTGGTACGCAGGTACGACGACGCAGGCCCCTGGGACATCCTCGCGCAGCTTATGCCCGACGACCTGTTCGAGCAGCTAGACCGCTGGGTAGAGACCCGCTTTGGCTGAAACCACGCGGCTGCGAGCCCGCCCGTCCAGAGTGTTGCCGCCCCGTCGAAGAAACCGACAAACGAGTTCGGGATATTTTGGCCCGCGCCGATGGTCTGGCCCGGTTGTTACGATGCGGTCACGATCGCTCGGGCGGCGGCTTGGTTATGAGCCGCATCCGTCATGCGGCGATTGTCCCTTAACCGCTCGGAGCCGGGTCAAAAAGAGCTACGTTGACCTCTTAAAGTCGGTGGCGCGTCGGATCGTTGATCGGCGCGTGCTGCATCTGATCAAGATGTGAGCGGATGGTGGAAACGCGAGCGGAACTGCTCTTTATCGGGGATCAGATCGTCTGCTTAAGCCACGACCATACCGGGAAGGAGTTATCCTTATCCAGAGCTACGATAACAACTCGACTGTGTCCGGATGCACGCCATAGACCTGCAAGAAGTGCCGAGCCGCAAAGTCTTTTATCGCTTCATCTGAGCTGTATTGCGCAAACCAGCGGTAGTCGTAGGTGAAGCGTCCGGATTGAGTGATCCACTGATTCGTCAATATTGAGCGCGTAGAAGCTGTAGAATACTTCCTTTATTAACTTCTCATCGCGACCCGTATACAGACGGGGGAAGATCCCGTCATCGTCCTGCTTATCGACGAATGGGGCTGCATGACGATCAAATAATGTCGCTCCCTGTTCGGACACACGCGTACCGGCCATCCAGGCGCCAGGCCAGCAGAAAAACTCCGGTGTTGCCAGCTTATCCCGCATCAGGGCAAGAAAATGGGAGAATAGAAAGCGCACTGGCAAGTTAATGGGTCCGTAGTCAAAGCTCCGATATTCCTTCATTAACGGCGCGAGCGGGCCGTCATTCTGCGCCCAGCCGGAACAAATCGAGGCGATCGCGAGCGGAGATTCGACCATCAGGGCCGCGGCGAGCTGCTCGGTCACCTGCTCATACCCCGTCCGGGAATAATTTCGGATTGCAGTGGCCACCCCCGGACACGTCAGACGAACGAGTTTGGAAAGCACGGCAAATCTCGTACCGGGATCCGTGTCCGTGATAAATGTCGCGAAGTGGGTCAACGGGAAAGGAAAGCCAGCGCCGGGGTTGATCGCCATGTCACATATGAGCAGAAACAGCCCAACGATCGGGTGGTCAAGCGTTGCCGGCCACTCCAGCTCCGCCACCTCTAGGAAGGCCTCGAATGCCTTGGCGTAGACCCCGTGAAGCATTCCAAGCGCGCGAAAGTCGTCCCAGCTTAGTCGGCCGCCGGAGGCAAAGGCGAGATATTGAAGCTGGCCGAAGCAAGCCTGGCCCTCCAAGATTTCATGCGCCCCTAAGGGACACAGCTCGATCCGCGACCCATAATAAAATCCGTCCTCTTTGTTCTGCCGAAGCGCGCCGAACGGTTCCTCCCACTCCTTTGGGTGTTGTAGGAGGCGAAAATCCGGATCGACTGTCGCCGCCAGCACAACGATGTTATTGGCATATGTCATCGTGAAAGTGTGGCCTACACATTCAAAGTATGGATCGCTGATGGCAGACCGAGCGGCGGCCTGATTAAAGGTAAGGCCGCGAAACGCGTCGAAATCGAAGTGATTATTGACAATTGTGTTTGCTAAGCTACCTAGCGTGCCAATTTGACCTGGCCCAGGCAATCTCGCCGCCAGTTCACGAATGGACTTCTTAAACCCAATCTCAGCGATCAATTTCTTGAGATGCTTGGAATTACCGTGGGTCTGGGTGGGATAGCTCAGGCTCCGCATAAACCCGTAAGTCGAACCCACGTGCTGCCACCAATGGATTGTTTCATGGAGATATGTCGAGAACGCTTGTGCGCCGTCGAAGCCAATTTTGTCCGATGAGACAATACCCGCCGGGAGTTCCGAGAGTTTCTGGTGGACGGCTGGCGAGAGCCGGAGGACGAACTGTTGGGCGTTGTATAGACCGTGGGCGTTAATAGTCGCGCCCAAGGCGCCGGGCACGGCTTGCACTGGATCGGCGCCGAAGAGCAATTGTGGGTCAAGGCTCAGCAAGCTCTTCCGCCCGTATCGCGTTTTCTTTGTCCACCTCATTGCCGTAGCGCTTGAGCATCGAGTGGGCGATACGCCAGATGTGGATCTCGGGGATCATCACGTCCGCAGGTTATTGGGCGAACGTCTATTTACTGTGAATGCGCCGATATGTGGGCCGCGTGACGCCTTCAAAGTGCGGGCCGCCTTCGCAGCCGCGCCAATTTGCAGTCAAAAGCGCGCTCCGCGTAAGTGGTTGATCGGTCCTCCTGAAGATAGAACCCATTGTAGAAGCGCGATAATTTGGGATCATCCTCCACTCGACCGGTCCCGGCTAAAGCTGGGAAACCGCACCGCAATTTTGCGGTCTAAAAAGTCTTACGCGGCGGGATCCACGGCTGCTACGATCTCTGCTGTTCGGTTTAGGCATTCGACGAACTCGGTGGCGAGGCTCTCGCCGGCCTTCAAACGTAGTGTAATTCGTCTGCAGCGGCATTTGCCGCGGTTACCCCCCATAGTCGTGCTTCAGACCGCAAAATTGCGGCGCGGTATCCAGATGTTCCTCGGGACCAGGTCAAGTGCCGACAATCGCCAGATTATCACGATTTTACAATAAGTTCTGTCTTTAGCGCGACCGATCAACCATCAACGCCAAGCGCATGCTGACACCAACTTAGCGCGCCCCGTGAAGTACCGCAGGCCCCGATGATCCTCTCGGAAGTCCGTATCTCCAGTAAGCAACGGGTCTCCAGCGAAAAATCCTGGTCGATGCTGTGGAGGCCTCTTCCCTTCCGAGGTTTGACAAAGCTTACCGTGGCCGGGAACACGAACTTCGAACCCGTCGCCCTCCAGCGGGGAGTCAGAGAGAACTGGTCGGCGGGGCGGCCGGATAGCGACGTGTCCCGCACAGACCCGGCCTCGCAGGTCGAAAACCCGCCCATGGTATCATGCTCACCGGCGTCTCGGTGCCGCAGTCGGCGCCGAAAGGAACCCTCGTCGGCGTTTTGCACTGGTATGGGTCCGGGCACGAGACGATCAGCCGGACGCACGCCGCGGCGGCGTTCCCGAGCGTCAGGGACTGTCCGCGTCCGCAGCCGGCTGCGCGAAGGGACCACGGTTCAAGTCTATTTGCCGCGGGCAATGAAAGCGGTGTCAACCGGCTCGGCGCGCCGGTCGGACGATCGAGTGATCGGTGGAGCTCATGTCCTCGTCGTGGCCGACGACCCCGATGTCCGTTCGTCGGTCACGAGCCACGTCCTCCACCAATTTCCGGAGGCCGGTTGACTTGGTCAACCTACCGCCTTTTGATCGTAGACAGCAGATATTTGACATTAACCGTACCGATCGGTTCAATCGGTTAGTACGGGAGCAGACGGCCTGTCCCCCGAGCTGAACAGGAGGTATGTTGGCCGAGCAGCGGTGGCTGCGAGGTCGCGCCGCAAGGGCTTCTGCAGGAGAGCGTTCGACCGCGGCGACGCGTGCAAATTCGTGCCGCGATCCTGTTGGCCCTCTTGACGCCCCGCCCACCGCACTCGGCTCGACCGAGCACAGGGAGAAGCGGTTATGCTCGAGCGTCTGGAACAGCAAAAGAAGCTGACCGCCAACCAGTGGCGGATCATCCTGACCACAAATCTGGGCGACATGCTCGATTTCTTCGACTTCTTTTTGATCGGGTATGTCCTGGCATTCATCCTGAAGGAATGGCACATCACCTACGGCCAATCGGCGATCATCCTGATCTCGGCCGGTCTCGGGGCGGTGCCCGGTGCCTTCTTCTGGGGTTGGATGGGCGACCGCATCGGCCGCCGCACGGTGTTCATGCTGACGGCACTCAATGTCGCGATCGCCACCGGCATCATGTATTTCACGCCGAACCAGGACTGGCTGATCCCGGGCTGGGCGTTTTTGGCGTTTTTCCGCTTCTTTGTCGGCTTCGGCAATGCCGGGATGATCGCGGTCGACATCCCGCTGGTGCAGGAATTCGTGCCGACCTACAAACGCGGCTGGGTCGCCGGGCTAACCACGACCTTGCTGCCGGCCGGCAATATCCTTGGCGCGTTGTCGGGGTGGTTGTTGGAGCCGATGATCTCGTGGCGCGGGCTGTTCCTGGTCGGTCTAGCGCCGGCGTTGCTCGTCTTAATGATCCGCTATTGGGTCCCGGAATCGCCGCGCTTTCTGATGCGGATGGGCCGCTACGACGAAGCGCGCGAATCGCTCGCCTGGGCCCTGCAATGCCACCCGAGCGAAATCGAGTTGCCGGCGACGACGGCCGATGAGGAGACGACGCGCTGGCGCGAGTTGTTCCGCTATCCGCGCAGCATGGCGGCGGGTTGCCTGATCGCGCTGAGCCAAGCCGGCGGCGCTGGCATCCTGATGTGGATCACTGCGCTCTTTGTCATGGTCTTGAAGGTTACGCCAAACGAGGCCGCCTATATGATGATCTGGGTCGGCATTCTCGGCATCATTGGCCGACTGGCAGCGTCATGGATGTCGGACTTCTTCGGACGCCGCTGGTCGGGCTTTGTCATCGGCATGGGCGGCGCGGTCGCGATGGCGCTGGCCGGATACTGGCACGACGTCTATATCGGTACGGTATCGGTATTCTTCCTGTTCATCATGGCGCAGCGCTTTTTCGGCGACGCCAGCTACGCGATTATCGGCCCCTACATCGCCGAAGTCTGGCCCAACCGGCTCCGCGCCAGCGGCATGGGCTTCAGCTATGGCATTGGCAATCTCGGCAAGATCATTGGACCGCTCGGACTCGCGTTGATCGTCGGTTCGTCCGATTACGTCAGTCCCAAGGTCGTGCCTTCGGCGCTGTTCCCGGCCTTGTTGTTCCTCGCCTTCTGGTACGCGCAGGCGGCGTTGATGTTCTTGTTGGTCGGCTTCGAGACCAAGGGCCGGTCGATCGAGGAGATCAACCGGGCGCTTGATACCTCGGTAGGCGTCGAGCTTGATCCGGTTCGCGTGCCGGCGCAGTAGCGGCACCGACTTCGCCGATTGCCGAGGGCGCGTTATTGCCCTGGTACCCGCTGCGAAAATCACCGAATGTCGAACCCCTATCGCACTACCTGTATCGTGGCTCCCGCGAAAGAGGCTGTCAGGAAATTGGTTCGAGTACCAAGCTGTCGTTCCGGGACGGCCCGCAGGGCCGAGCCCGGAACCTATGAACACCCTGCTTTGCCAATTGTTCGGGGCCCTGCGTTCACAGAAGCGGCGATTGTCGCTGCGGCCTTTGCGCCTGGCGCGATCGTCGTCGATGTCGCCCGGCGTGCGGCGGTTTGTGCCGGGCAGATCTATCGTTGGCGGCAGGAGCTGCGCCACGCCGGTCACGGATTTTCCCAAGTCGTCATTGCGGCGATGGACGACGGCGGCAACGATCGTCCCGCACTGGACCCGGCGCCAGCGATCGAGGTCGAGTTTGCCGGCGCGGCGCGGCTGCGCATTCCGGAGTCGACGCCGCCCGAACTGGCCGCAGCGGTGGTCAGGGCGCTGCGCGCCGATGATCCCGATTCGCTCTGGTGTGCGGGTGTGGATCGCCACTGGGCACACCGACATGCGGCGCGGCATGAATGGGCTGGCACTGCAGGTGCAGGAGGGGCTACGGCGCGATCCCCATGCCGGCGATTTGTTTGTGTTCCGCGGTCGGCGCGGCGATCTGATCAAGATCCTCTGGCACGACGGTCTCGGCATGTCGCTTTACGCCAAGCGACTGGAGCGCGGCCGCTTTATCTGGCCGTCGCCCGCCGATGGGGTGGTCGCGATCACCGCAGCTCAGTTGGGTTACATGCTCGAAGGCATCGACTGGCGCAATCCGCTGCACAGCTGGCGTCCGCACGCGGTTGGATAGGGGTGCGACAAGTTGACTCACCTATTGCGCGAGCTCATCACAGTGGCCTGCGACTGTGGTTGAATCGCGTCCGTGCCGATCACAACCGACATGCATTTCACCGTCCGGCGCGAACAGCCCGTTTGCTTTGGGAATCCTACGCGGCGGATGATGGCCGGGTGAGGCCAGCGGTCTCCCATATCGAGCAGCGCGGTCTCGAAGTGACCGAGTCGCACGACTTAAAGCTCCGGTTCCGTCCTGTTGATGGGAACGTCATATCGCTGCGCTAACGGCACCATGGTATGAAGAGGCGCCCGGTCGAGAGGCCGGGCTTTTTTTATCGGCGCGCCGCTTCGCCCGCGGCGGCGCTTACATCCTCGGTGCCGGCGGCGGCTCGCGCGCCGGCCGGCTATATTGGCCAAAATTTGGATATTGTGACGT